>Ga0315274_10016528_pt1 | contig 10424 bp, 8 predicted proteins | sample YL17G02_20_MG_FD_203700 | JGI IMG/M metagenome (GOLD analysis project Ga0315274, IMG submission 203700) | Sediment microbial communities from Yellowstone Lake, YNP, Wyoming, USA - YL17G02_20 | ecosystem: Environmental > Aquatic > Freshwater > Lake > Sediment | place: USA: Wyoming | collected... | reverse complement strand
AGGGACTGAAACGAACGGACCTTGCAGAAGGGTTTGGTCCCTCCCATTCCCAAAGTTCCACCCGTTCGCTGGATTCCCCTCTGCCATGGTATTAGTTGCGGTGAGGGGCGGAAAGGTTCAGTGCGCGCGGCCAGCAGTCAGCAGTCAGCAGGACTATCATCGGGCGAACCCGGTCGGGGATGTCACGCAGAGGAGGTCATCGCTTCGCCAGCACTACAAGCCGGTTCGTATTCGTCCCTTTCTTCATGTTCTCGACGTTGAAGCAGTTGGCGAGTTTGGTGAATCGCTGGAGGTTGATCAGCACCTCGACTACCGCGAAACCCGCGTCGCGGCCGAGCGCGACCACGATCTCGTCGAGGTTGACCGTCCGGCCCACGTACTTCACGTCTCCGACCTCGATCACTGCCACACCGCCCGGCCGGAGCACGCGGAACATCTCCTGCAGGCTATCCCGAACGAATTCCGACCATAACTCGATGTCGTCGGTCTGCACGATCTTTGCGCGCAGCGGTTCGGGGTCAATACCCAGGAACCAGAACTCGATCCAGTTGTCCTGGATGTAGTCGGCCTTGTTCAGGAAGGGCGGGGAGGTGACGATGAGGGCGACGGCCGCGTCAGGGATGCTCTCCAGGTCACGGGAGTCGTGGCAGGTGAAGACGTTTCGTGCCGAGATGGCTCTCAGGCGGGTGAGCTCGGCGTCGGTGAAATCGGCGAGCACGCGCCGCGCTTTTCGCAGGATTCTCGGTTTGATCGCCCGGTAATCCGGCGTCTGATTGCGTTGTTGGTTTATCCTGGCCTGCGCCGCGGACCGAATTGATATCTGGGGGAAGGAATAGACCGAAAAGAAGCCTCGCGAGTGGCCGTGAAGCCGGGAGAGCGCGATCATCTCTATGAAGCAATCCGCCTCCGAGCGGCACATCCTCAGGTGCTGCTTCAGTGCGAGAATCTCCCGATAGGTATCCACATCGTAGAAAGGGGCAAAGCGGTCGTAGTCCGACAGGTCAGCGTCAGTGGCAAGGTCTATACGATTTAAGGCCTCCCTGAGCTCGGGAAGGGGCACGGGGCGCGTCTTCGGCCTGGCGATCCGTTCGGACAGGGGATTGATGTCATTTGAGACGCCCGCATAGCCGAGAACGTTGGCCTCGAGGATCGTGGTTCCGCGGCCGGCGAATGGGTCGAGCACCAGGTCGCGCGCGGGGTCGGAGCAGCAGCGGCTTATGAAGTAGTTCGGCAGCTCTGGTTTGAAAGACGCTCGGTATGAGACGGCGTAGTGGATGGAGTGCATCTGGCGCTGCTGCGCAGTCCAGAACTCGCCGGTAGTTCGCTTATAGTCGCGCCCTGCATCAATCTCTAAGGTCATTATCTATTGCCTACGACGACCTGGGCCGATTGTCCTGCCACGTTGCGTCTCAGGAAGCTATCCGGCACCCGACACCAACTGCCTGAGCTTCCTGGCATTCTCGACTGCGAAGCCCATGTAATCGTTGTTGAAATAGACGTAGACGTCGCCCGTCGCCAGAAAGTCGCGGACGTGGCCGGCCCAGGACCTCAGGCTTCTGTCGGTGTAGCGGCCGTGGGTCCTGTCGCCGCCGTTGTGCATCCGGATGTAAGCGAAGTCGGCGGTGGTGATGAGGTGGCAGGGCAGGTCGGGCGCGCTCATGATGCAGTAACCGGCGCCATGGCGTCTTAGGAGGTCGTAGACAGATTCGGTCTGCCAGGACCCATCTCGAAACTCAAACACATGCCTCAGATGGCCCGGCAGCAGCGAGAGGAAGCGCTCAAGACGCTCAAGGTTGACGTGCCAGTACGGCGGGAGGTGGTAGAGTATCGGGCCATGCTTGTCGGCAAGGGCCTGGGTGCGGCCCAGCATGCGTTCGAGCGGCTCCTCCGGATCGCGAAGCTTCTTCATATGAGTGAGGAACCGGCTGGCCTTGAGGGCAAAGGTGAAGCCGGGCGGTGTCTGGTCGTGCCAGGCCTGGAAGATTTTCCGCTCTGGCAGGCGGTAGAAGGAGTTGTTGATCTCAACGGTGTCGAAATGCTCTGCGTAGCGCTGCAGCCATTTCGACTGCGGCAAATCCTCCGGGTAGAGGATTCCGCGCCAGTGGTTGTAGTTCCAGCCGCTTGTACCGCAGTAGAGTCGGCCAGGCATTTCTTCGTCTACGCCTCATGGATGTATCATCTTGAATATACCCCACTGCGTGCTGACACTCCTTCTATGTCCGGGGGATGCTCCTGACGTTGACAGGGGCGGCAGGCCCGGCCTATAATCCCGACTGTAATGGACATCGGTAAGCTGCCTCACGATCTGCTCGCCCAGCTCATCTCGAAGGCGAAACTCGACCCGCGTGTTGTCGTCGGGCCGCGCGTCGGCGAGGATGCGGCCGTCATCGAGTTCGGTTCGATGCTGCTCGTTGCCAAAACAGACCCCATCACCTTTGCCACCGACCGCATCGGCTGGTACGCGGTCAATATCAATGCGAACGACGTTGCGGTCATGGGCGCGGGGCCGAGATGGTTTCTCGCCACCATTCTCCTCCCTGGCACTGCGGCGCCGCGTGACGCTGCGGCCATCTTCGATCAGATACTTTCCGCCTGCGAAGCGCTCGGGATAAGCCTGGTCGGCGGGCACACGGAGATCACCTCCGGACTGGATCGGCCAATCGTCGTCGGCTGTATGCTTGGAGAGGTCGAACGTGGCAGCCTCGTGACAACGGATGGGGCGCAGGTGGGCGACCTGATCGTTCTGACCGGCGGAATCGCCATTGAGGGCACGGCTCTCCTCGCGCGGGAGGCGGCGGATGCCCTGCGTTCTGCCGGGGTGGCGGAGGAGTTGATCGGCCTCAGCCGGAATTATCTCATTGAGCCTGGAATCAGCGTAGTGCATGCTGCCAGGATCGCTCGCGGGGCCGGACGAATCCATTCGATGCACGACCCGACGGAAGGCGGCCTTGCGACCGGCCTTCTCGAGCTGGCGGTGGCTGCTGGGGTGGGCCTTGAGGTCGAGTGGGAGAGTATTCCCATCCTGGCCGAAACGGAGGCTGTGTGCCGCGCGCTTGGTCTTGATGCGCTGGGGCTGATCGCATCCGGCAGCCTGCTTCTCACGCTGGACCCGTCGGACGCGCCTGCCGTGGCGGCTTCGCTTGAGGCTGAGGGGATCCGGGCAGTCGTCATCGGACGGATAGTGCTGGCGGAGCAGGGCCTTAGGCTTCGGCGAGGGGGCGCGTCGCACGATCTGCCTCGGTTCGCGCGCGACGAGGTGGCCAGGGCGCTTGGAGCAATGAGGAATGAGCAATGAGTGATGAGGGGGTTTGAGTTGAGGAACTGCGGAGTGCTTTTTCTTGCTCTGGCATTCGTGTTGGCGGCAGGGGCGGCAGCAGCGGCGTCGGTGGAGGATGTGAGTAAGGCACTTGGGTCGCTTATGGAAGTGCCGCTGGGCGAGTGGCGCTATGCTGTGGGCGACATTCCGGGCGCGGAGCGGCCGGAGTTCGATGATTCGTCCTGGAAGACCGCCTCCCCGACGTTCGTATGGGGAGAGGAGCCTGTGGCCTGGTTTCGGAAGACGATCGTCGTTCCAGAGGGAATCGGCGGGTTCCCAATAGCCGGGTCGAAGATCACGCTGCGTCTCGGAGTGGACGACGACGGCGTCATCTACGTCGGTGGCAAGGAGGTCAACAAGTTCCACGGGGACGGCGGCCGCGTGGAGCTGACCGGGAAGGCGGTGCCGGGCGAGAAGATCGTGGTCGCCGTCAAGTGCATCAATACGGCCGGCAGCGGCGGCCTCGTGTCGGCCTCGCTTGATGGTGAGCTGCCGGACGACGTTCGCCAGCAGATAGAGGCCTACCTGGCCGACCTGAAGGTCGGTCAGATGATTCCAGGTGCGCCAAAGGAGGTCATTGAAGCTTCCGTCGGCGCGGTGGACTTGGAGGCTATCCAGGCAGCCGACAAAGGTCGCCTTGTGAAGTCGCTCGCCGAGGCAGTAAAGACGCTCGATGGGCTCGGGCCGCTCGCCAAGAGCTATACGTGCCACCTTGTGGGGCACGCTCACATAGATATGAACTGGCTGTGGCTCTGGCCCGAGACGGTGGAAGTCTGCAAGAACACCTTCAGCACGGTCATTAACCTCATGCAGGAGTTCCCCGAGTTCCGCTTCTCCCAAAGCCAGCCGGCGACCTATGCGGCGGTCGAAGAAGCAGACCGAGGGCTGTTCCAGAAAATCCGCGAGCGGGTCAGGCAGGGCCGGTGGGAGGTCACCGGAGGCACGTGGGTCGAGGGCGATATGAACATGGCCTCCGGCGAATCCATCGTCCGCCAGATCCTCTACGCCAAGAGGTACTTCGGCGAGAAGTTCGGCGTGGAGCCGCGGATATGCTGGTCGCCGGACACGTTTGGCCATGCCTGGACCATCCCCCAAATCCTTGCAAAGAGCGGCATCAACTATTACTACTTTACGCGCTGCGGAAAGGGCAAGCCGCTGTTCTGGTGGGAGTCGCCGGACGGATCGCGAGTGCTCGCGTTTAACGACGGTGGCTACAACGGCTGGATCAGCGAGGGAATGGCGCAGCAAGTGATGGAAATGTCCAAGGCCTACGGCGTCAAGGACCAACTGGTGGTTTATGGGGTAGGGGACCACGGCGGTGGGCCGACCCGCGAGATGATCGAGAAAGCCATCGAACTCCAGAGCCGCACCGTTTTTCCCACGGTCAAGTTCAGCACGGCCACTGATTTCTTCAAGGCCGCCCTGCCATTCGGCAAGGACCTTCCCGTCATCAACGACGAGCTGAACTTCGAGTTCCGCGGCTGCTATACGTCCCACTCGGACATAAAGCGGATGAACCGGTCGCTCGAAAACCTGCTCCCGGCCGCGGAAGGATTCTCCGCCATTGTCTCCACCATGGGGCTGCCTTACCCCATGGCCGACCTTCGTATGGCCTGGCGGAACGCTTGCTTCAACCAGTTCCACGACATCCTGGGCGGCACGGCGATACACGGCTCATACGACTACTCAACGGAGCTCTACGACAAGGCATACGGTGCGGGCTCGGCGGCGCTGGACGTAGCGCTTGGCTGCCTTGCCTCGAGGATTGACACCCGGGGGAATGGAATCCCGGTCGTGGTGTTCAACCCGCTTGCCTGGACTCGGACGGACGCCGTGGAGGTGGACTCTCCCTTCGATCCGGAGACGACGGGTGCGGTCAATGTCAGGGATGGCAAGGCCACCTGTCCGGCCCAGATTATAGGCGACAGACTCTCGTTTACGGCTCGCGACGTCCCAGCTTTCGGCTATAAGGTGGTCTGGTTGAACGCGGCGGCTCAGCCTGCGAAGAGTGCCGTCAAGGGCGGGGCGGACACGATTGAGAACGAGTTCTTCCGGGTCAGAGTTGATCCGAAGACTGGGGCCATTGCCAGCCTCTACGACAAGCTGGGCAAGCGTGAGGTTGTGCAGGCGGGACGCCAGGCCGGGCTGCTGCAAATCCTCCTCGAGGAACCGCATGGCATGTCGGCGTGGAACATAGGGAAGATCAAGGGGACAAAGGACCTGGACCTCGCGCACGCGAGCGAACTGATAGAGACCGGGCCGGCGAGGGCCGTGGTGAGATCGGAGCACGACTACGGGGAATCCATGTTCGTCCAGGACGTAATTCTTTACGAAGGCGTGCCGCGGATAGACATCAAGATGACGGCACAGTGGCAGGAGATAGGAACGAACGACAGAGACGCGCCGATGCTGAAGGTCGCATTCCCAACTGCTCTGTCAAGCGCGAAGGCCACATTCGAGATTCCCTTTGGCAGCATCGAGCGCCCAGGAAATGGCGACGAGGTGCCGGCGCAGAAGTGGATTGACCTTTCCGGCCCGGACTATGGGGTCTCGCTCCTGAACGACTGCAAGTACGGACACGATGTATCGGGCAGCGTGATGCGCCTTTCTCTTCTCAGGGCTTCTTATGAGCCGGACCCCGTCCCAGATGTTGGTCTGCACCAGATAACCTACTCGATCTACCCGCACGCAGGCGGCTGGCAGGAGGCCGGCGTGCCGCGCCGCGCTTACGAGCTCAACAACCCGCTTCGCGCAGTTGCCACGGACAGCCACGGCGGCAAGCTTGCTCAGAAAATGTCCTTCCTGTCGGTGGAACCGTCAAACCTGATCGTGACCGCGCTGAAGCGCTCCGAGGACGGCTCCGATCTGATCGTAAGGTTCTATGAAGCCAGCGGGACGGCCACTGCGGCCGTAATCAGCACGGCCCTCCCCATCAAGGCCTATGCAGAGACGAATCTCGTGGAACGCAAGTTGGGCACGGCTCGTGCAGCTTCGGGGCGGATCGAGCTGGAGGTCGGGAAACACGAGATCAAGACCGTGAGGCTCGCCATGTAACGGGTTGATGCGCCGGGGCCGGCGGAGGTGGGTCGGGGCCTGTGGTGGCGGGCGGCTCGGATTCATCGTCGCCAGCCAGCAGGTGTGCCTCTGGAGGAGGCTGCGCTGCCGACCCGGACCTTGGCGCTGCAGTGACACCCGCCTTGCTCAGGCGGTTCAGGGCCTCGGCCGGCCGCCGATAGGTGTGATCCGTTTGGACTGCGAGCTGGTACTGCTCCAAAGCGTTCTGCAGCCGTCCCGACTCCTCATACGCTCTTGCGAGGTTGAAGTGCGCGCGTGCGCTCTTCCGCGCGGCAAGGGCGTGCTCGAACGCTCCGATTGCCATTCCGTGATCCCCGGCCTGTGCGTAAGCCGCGCCCAGAATCGAGTAGGCCAAGGCGTCGTCAGGGTTCGCAGCGACCACCCTGTCGGCGCACTCGATGCACTCATGAACCTTCCCCTCGCGCAGGAACTGCATTGCAAGGTCTGTCGAAGCACGACCAACGTAGTTGCTCATTTCCCGACCCCCTTAAGAGTGGCTTAAGGGAGTTTTCGACGGCCAAGTCGAATCTTCCTTCCGACCAGCCTGGGTTGCTCGCCGCGGGCCCAAGCCCGGGACAGCGCCCGGCCACTACGAGGCGGCGCGGCGGCCGCTGGGCGCTAGCCTGGCCTGGTTCGTCACCTTCGCCCGGTCAGAGCCACCCGGAGAGGCTTGCCAGCGTCCTTGAGGAACGCTCGCGCCAGGTCGAGAGCATCTTCGTCGCCGTACAATGCCGGCACGTTGATTCTAATGAAGGCCCAGCCGTAGCGCTGATCCTGAAGCCGGTCCAGGGCCATCCAGAGCTGCTGTTTGGCGAAATTGGCCTCGGTTCTCTCACCAGAGGCGAACCAGTAGGCTATCAACTCCCGATTGCCCTCTCTTTCCGCGGCTACCACTCGTGCCCGCACTGGTGTTCCAGCGTATGGGACGGAGGAGTAGGTCTTCTTGACGATCTCCCATCCGGCCGCCGGATAGCACATCTCGGGTCTATGGGCGAATTCCCGGCGGCCGTACTTTCGGTAGACTATGAGGAGTCCCAGCCCCTGCCCGGTCTTCGAGTTAACATACTCTCTGGACAGAAGCCGGTCGGCGCCCAGACTCTTGCGGATATCCTTGGAGATCTCCATGTCCCGCCCTTGCCATCCGGAGATGTTCAGGGGAATTGATTCCAGTCGAGCGCTGAAGCTGACATGGGGCGACCGACGAGTAATCCAGTAGCCGCCTGCTGCGGTCACGAGCGTGAGCACGGTTACTAGGATGTAGTTCGGCGCACGGTTAGCCATTCCAACCCCCAATTGATCCCGAACAAAAGCACTACTGCAGCTACGAACAGTATCGGACTCGACCACGTGTGAAAGATTCCCATTGCGGCTTCGCGGCCCCATTGATAGCCTACCAGGGCTATCGTCGTGACGCGGATCGCGTTGGCCACAAGCGCTATTGGCACTGCCAGGAGGAAGAGAATCCACTTGTAGAGCGGGGGCAGTCGAGTAAGGTAGGCGAAGACTGCCGTCACGCCAGTCAGCGCCACCAGTGAACTCATCCCGCTGCACGCCTCAGCAACCTGGAAATCAAAGCCGGGAACGGAAAGGTTGACTCCGTTGCGAGCCACTTCTATCCCGACCGCCCGCAGCAAGCCAGCCGCGGCCCCGCTTGACCAGAGCTGCAGTGGAAAGCCGACGAGGTCCGTTACACCTCCCGGCACCGGAATCGCAAAAACAAGGTAAGCGAGCGGAAACCACAGTATCCTCACCAGGGCAGGACCGTGGAAGTAAATGCAGCAGCCGAGCACGAAGATCAAGACGGAAACGCTCGAAGGTCCGGAAATATCCAGAGCAGTCCCGCCAATGTGCATCACGAGAGCCGCCACAATCAGGAATAGTCCCAGGCGGGAAGGGGACCTTTCGGCCTTTGCTGCCTGGGGCCACTTCCTCCACAGAAAGTACCCGGATACAAAAGGAACAAGGTAGGCGAGCGAGTACTGGGTCTCCGCCCTCCACGCGCTCCAGAAGTAGGCAAAGGTCTTCAGGTAGAGTATGATGCCAGCCGCGACTACGATGCCCAGCCAGACTAGCTCCGCGCGCTTCGAAAGTCTTCCTTTCGCCTGTGCAGCTGGGCCAACAGACATTACTGTGCTTCCTTCCTGACAAGGATCTGCAGGTCGTCCGGCGAAAGTGGATCCTCGCGCTGCGCGGCGAAGCCCTTTATCGTGTCCGAGACCCGGAACTTCCTGGAGAATCTGTCCAGTGTCTTGCTGGCATCCCTGGCGGTCTCGCCCTGGAGTCCCGCAGCTTCCACGATCTGCCTCACTCCCTCTTTTGGGTCCTTGACGTACTCCCGCCACAATCTAACCCGATGCAGCACGTACCAGACCTCGTCAGTGGAGTAGTTGTCCGCCTCCGAGGTCAGCACAATGATGTTCATTGGTAGGCCTCTCAGGTTCACTTCAATGATGTCGGTATCGCTTCGCGGCAGCCATACCCCAACTCCATTGGCTCTCCACGCAACCACCCAGGGAACGTCCGTATAGATGGGCGTCAAGGCTGCGATACGCATGAACCTGGAGTAGCTGAAGAGACGGTCCGCCATGGCCGCGCCCGGCGGCAAGGGCTTATTGTCCTTCCAGAAACCCGCAACGAGCGCCGGGTAAGCAGTGAGAAACAAGAGACCGCCGACCAGGGATTTGGCGAAGAACGGATGCAGTTTCTTTGCGTCGAGAAGGAGCAGAAAGTACGCGGAGCCCATTACTGCAGCTATGGGAGCGAACATGACCATAGCTTTGCCGCCCACGCTGAAGAGCGCGAAGCAGGCGACCATCAAAGGCAGCGCGCCGTACACGAAGCCCCTCACCGCGTTTGCGGAGCTGCTCCTGAACCTGTACAGCATGCTGACCAGGGAGATCGGAACGACGAGCCATCCGAGCATTACGAGAGCAGCGCCCGTGGCCTCACCTGAGCCTTTCGCAAGCTTATCCGTAAACGATGGGAACTGTTCCAATGGGAAGAGCAGGAGCTTCCTCAGGCTGTGGCTTCCTTCGTCTGTGGACCGGGACAGAGCGTCGTTCGGAAACGCGCTGGTGTTGCTCATCAAGTCCCATCCAGTCAGCCCGAGGACGGGGCTGCCGGTGGCGAGTCCGTTTCTAATAGCCCACGGGGAGACCGCAAGAATGCATACCAGGAGGAATATGATCAGGTGCAACTTCCTCGCGGGTCCGGTGACAGCAAAATAGACTGCCATTGGTATCACGAGGAATACTAGGACGTGGTTGGTCATGTAGAGGGCGGCCAGCAGGATGGCGCTGAGTGCGCCGTACAGCATCCCAGCGACGGTGCTGCGCCGCTCTGTTGATCTATGATGCAGCGCCATCGCGCAGAGCAGCAGCGTAAACAAGAACGCGATGAGCGTCCATTCTTCTCCGGCTGTTGCTGCCTTCAGCACAGGGAGACTCAACGCAAAGACTGAGGCCGCCAGCAGCCCCGCTCGCCAATCGAAAAGGAGCCTGCCCAAGATATAGGTCGCGCCTGCGGTCAGTAGCATGAACAGCAGGGACGTCCAGACGGTCACCTGTTCGCTCACCGATCTGATCTTGAAAAAGGTCGCAATGGCATAGGGAAACACGGGTCCATGGTTCAGTTCCGGGTAGAAGCGGAACTCGTCGTGGAAGAATGGCACGTTGAACGGCCTCACGAAACATGTGGTGAACCCATTGCCCTGAACGATGTTTCTGGCTATCTGGGCCATGTCCATCGAATTGGGGGTCACCAGTCCTTCGAAGGTGCGGATGTAGAACGATCCGGCGACTACCAGGATGACGGCAAACACAGCGACGGTCCCGAGGATGTGTATCCACGGCACCCGCTTGCCCATTAGGGCCTCCGAACTGGCCGCTCTTTGCGTGATCTCTTCCTGAGTGCTCAAACCTTACCCTCCGTTAGTGCTCTCCGCGTGCGCTCGCCTGCTATGCAGTCGCTGTGCGGTTTCCTACGACGTCCTCGTAGATCTCCTCCAGCTTCTGGACGCTGGTCTGCCACGAGA
>Ga0315274_10016527_pt1 | contig 10424 bp, 9 predicted proteins | sample YL17G02_20_MG_FD_203700 | JGI IMG/M metagenome (GOLD analysis project Ga0315274, IMG submission 203700) | Sediment microbial communities from Yellowstone Lake, YNP, Wyoming, USA - YL17G02_20 | ecosystem: Environmental > Aquatic > Freshwater > Lake > Sediment | place: USA: Wyoming | collected... | reverse complement strand
ATCCTCATTGCCGCCTTCGGCGAGGGGATCTGCTTCCTCGTGAACGCGTTGAGCTACGTCGCCGTGATCGCGGCGCTTTTGGCGATGCGCATCCCGCCCGTGCCGGTGCGGCCGGCGAACGGCCGCGTGATCGAGGGGCTCAGGGAAGGATTCTCGTACGTCTTCGGTTTCAGGCCCATTCGATACATCATTCTTCTCCTCGCGCTCGTGAGCCTCATGGGCATGCCGTACCAGGTGCTCATGCCCGTTTTCGCGAAGGACGTGCTCGGCGGGGGGCCGCATACGCTCGGCTTTCTCATGGGCGCTTCGGGGCTCGGAGCACTCATAGGCACCGTCTACCTCGCGTGCCGGAAAAACGTGCACGGGCTCGGCGTCGTGATCGCGGCCGCGGCGGCGGTTTTCGGCGTCGGGCTTATTGCATTTTCGTTCTCCCGCGTTGTATGGTTATCGCTGGCTCTCGTGCTCATCGCGGGGCTCGGCATGATGGTTCAGATGGCCTCGAGCAACACGGTGCTCCAGACCGTGGTCGACGACGACAAACGGGGCAGGGTCATGAGCTTCTACACGATGGCATTCATGGGAATGGCGCCATTCGGGAGCCTGCTGGCGGGGGCGTTCGCCGAGCGGATCGGCGCGCCGAATACGCTGCTGGCCGGCGGCGTCTTCACCGTCGCGGGCGCGATCCTCTTCGCGGGCAAGCTCAGGGCGATGCGCGAGGTCCTTCATCCGATTTACCGAAAAATGGGTATCATGCCCGATCTCAACCCGTAGGTGGACGAAACGCATGGCGCATCCCGGGATAAAAAAGAGCCTCCTCGTTTCGCTGTCGAAGCGCGAGTACCGCTACACGCAGGATCTGCCCTCGACGCCCAATCCCTCGATCGGGAAAGTGCTCGTCACGGGCGCTTCCGGATACATCGGCGGGCGTCTCATTCCCGAGCTTCTCTCGCGGGGCTACCGGGTGCGCATCATGATCAGGGGAGAGACCCCCGAGTACCACGAGCTCTGGCCGAGCGCCGAGGTAGCATTCGCGGACGCGCTCAATATCTACGATCTGCGGACCGCTCTCAAAGGGATCGACACGGCGTACTATCTCATCCATTCGCTGCTCCTCGGCCGGAAGGAGTTCGAGGCGGCGGACATCCAGGCGGCCATCAATTTCCGCCAGGCCGCGGAGGAGAACGGAGTCAAGCGGATCATCTACCTCGGAGGGCTCGGCGACGCCCGCACGAGGCTCTCCTCGCACCTGCGGAACCGCATCCGGGTGGCGGAAGAGCTCGGCACGGGGAAAGTGCCCGTGACGATACTGAGGGCCGCGATCATCATCGGCTCGGGGAGCGCCTCGTACGAGATCATCAAGCATCTCGTGAACCGGCTCCCCATCGTGCCGATCCCGAAATGGGCGCTCAACCGCTGCCAGCCGATCGCGGTGCGCGACGTGATCAAATACCTCGTCGGCGTTCTCGAGATCCCGCAGACGGCGGGACGGTCGTTCGACATCGGCGGGGCCGATATCCTCACCTACGCGGACATGATGCGGACCCTCGCCGAAATCCTGCACCGGAAGCGTCTCTTCCTGCGCATCCCGATCTCTAACATCGGCTTCTACTCGTATCACGCGAGTTTCCTCACGCCGATCCCGGCGGAGATCACGAGAAGCCTCATGGAAGGCCTCAAGAACGAGGTCATCTGCCACGACGATTCCATAAGGCAGTTCTTACCCTTCGAACCGCTCCACTACCGCGAGGCGATCATCGGGGCGCTCACGCGCGAGGAGCAGGACAACGTGCGCACGAGCTGGTTCAGCGCGTACCCGCCCGCGCACGAGCTCGTGCTCAAGCTCCACGAGCTCGATCCGGGTCCCCAGTATACGGCCCACTACTCGATCCTGTCCCCCAAGGAACCGTGGCGGCTTTTCGCCTCGATCTGCAAGATCGGCGGGAAGGAAGGCTGGTTCACGCACAACTGGATGTGGTGGCTGCGGGGATGGGTGGACCGGGCGTTCCTCGGTGTCGGCACGGCGCGCGGGCGGAGGAGCCAGTCGACGCTCAAACCCTCGGACGTCATCGATTTCTGGCGGATCGAGGATCTCAAGCCCGATATGCGGCTCCTCCTGCGGGCCGAGATGAAGCTCCCCGGGAAGGCGTGGCTCGAGTTCGATATCAAGCCGGAGGACGGCAAGAGCCGGTTCTCGATCATCGCGTACTACTATACGGAGTCGCTGTTCGGGAAGCTGTACTGGTACATCTTCCTTCCGTTCCACCACTTCATCTTCAGCGATCTCATCAAGCAGATAGAAAAGCGGAGCTGAGAAGCGTTCGACGGTTGCGACTCCCGCGGGGCTCCCCCGCCGCGATCACCACACGAGCGTCGCGAGGTACTCGTTGATCGCCTGCGCGGCCTTGCGCCCCTGCCCCATCGCGAGAATCACGGTCGCGGCGCCGAGCACGATGTCGCCGCCCGCGAAGACGCCCTTCTTGCTCGTCTTGAGCGTCTCTTCCGCGGCGATGATGTTCCCCCACTTGTTCACCGCGATATCCGGGGTCGTCGTGGGAACGAGCGGATTCGAGGCGTTGCCGATCGCGACGATGACGACGTCGGCCTGGATTCGGAACTCGCTTCCCTTGATCGCGACCGGACGGCGGCGTCCGGACTCGTCGGGCTCGCCGAGCTCCATCTTGATGCACTCGACTTCCTTGACCCAGCCGTTCTGGTCGCCGATGAGCCTCATGGGGTTCTGGAGAAGGAGCATCTGGACGCCCTCTTCCTCGGCGTGCTCGACCTCCTCGACTCGCGCGGGCATTTCCTTCTTCGAGCGGCGGTAGACGAGGTACACGTTCTCCGCGCCGAGCCGCAGCGCCGTGCGGGCCGAATCCATCGCGACGTTCCCGCCGCCGAAGACGGCGACGTTCTTCGCGCGGGCGATCGGCGTGTCGGTGTTGGGGAACGAATAGGCCTGCATGAGATTCGCGCGGGTGAGGTATTCGTTCGCGGAATAGACGCCGTTGAGGTTCTCGCCCGGTATGTGCATGAAGAGCGGGAGCCCGGCGCCCGTGGCGACGAACACGGCGTCGAAGCCCTCGTCGAAGAGCTCGTCGATCGTCGAGAGCTTGCCGACGACGTAGTTCGTGCGGAGCGTGACGCCCATTTTCTGAAGATTCTTGACCTCGCGCATGACGATGCGCTTCGGGAGACGGAACTCGGGGATCCCGTAGATGAGCACTCCCCCCGGCTTGTGGAGCGCCTCGAAGATCGTCACGTCGTGTCCCGCGCGACGCGTATCGGCGGCGACGGTGAGCCCCGCGGGGCCCGAACCGACGACTGCCACGCGCTTCCCGGTGGAAGCCTTGATGACGGGCACCTCCGCTTCCCCCTGCTCCATCTCCCAATCGGCGGCATAACGCTCGAGCTTGCCGATCTGAACCGCGAGCGCCACGTCCTTGTGGCTTTTCCCGACGACGCATGTCTTCTGGCACTGCTCCTCCTGCGGGCAGACGCGACCGCACACGGCGGGCAGAATGTTCGTCTCTTTTATCTTGTTGATCGATTCGCGGTACTTGCCCTCGAGGATGGCGCCGATGAAAGCGGGGATGTCGATCTCGACCGGGCACCCCCTGATGCACGGAGCGTTCTTGCACTGGAGACAGCGCTGCGCCTCGGTCGCGGCCATCTCGGCCGTATAGCCGATGGGCACCTCGTTCACGTTGTGGATGCGCTCGCGGTGATCCTGCTGAGGCATCGTAACCGGCGGGATCTGGAGCCTCTCTTTCGTTGTGAGTTTTTTCGCTTCCATCGCCTGACGCGGCCGTGCCGCCGCTGCCTCCTTACTTATACTGACAGTCGTGCTTCGATTCGTGCATTTCCCGGGAAGTCTTCTCGTCGGATTCGTACGCCCTGAGGCGCTTCATCATCTCGTCGAAATCGACCTTGTGCCCGTCGAACTCGGGACCGTCGACGCAGACGAACTTCGTCGCGTCTCCGACGGTGACGCGACAGGCGCCGCACATGCCGGTGCCGTCGACCATGATCGTGTTGAGGCTCACGAGGGTCGCTATGTCGTACTTCTTCGTGAGGAGGCTCACGAACTTCATCATGACGGGAGGGCCGATCGCGACGACGAGGTCGATCTTGACCCCTTCGTTCACGAGCTTTTGGATCGCGTCGGTGACGAGGCCCTTCATGCCGTAGGAACCGTCGTCGGTCGTGATGATGACGCGGTCGCTCGTTTTGCGCATCTTGTCTTCCATGATGATGAGGTCCTTCGTGCGGCCGCCGAGGATCGAGATGACCTGGTTCCCCGCCTTCTTCATCGCCTGCGCGATCGGATGCGAGGGCGCGATGCCGATGCCGCCGCCGACGATCACGACCGTGCCGAAGAGCTCGATGTGCGTGGGCTTCCCGAGCGGCCCCGCGAGGTCGCAGATCTCCTGGCCCGGTTCGAGCGTCGAAAGCTGTTTCGTCGTCTTGCCGACGACCTGGACGACGAGCTCGATCCACCCCTCCTCGGCGTTCGCGTCGGCGATCGTCAAGGGGATGCGCTCCCCCGCGTCGCACGTGCGCAGAATGATGAACTGCCCCGCCTTGCGTTTTTTCGCTATCTCGGGAGCCTCAACCCTCATGCGAAAGACCAGAGGCGTGATGAATTCCTTCTCGAGAATCTTGTTCATGTCACCCCGCACTTGTCGTTTGTAATTTCTTTCTTGGCAACGGGATACAAATTCGGCGCCGCCTGCTGACGAGCGTTTCGCGCGGCGCACCTCACCCCGGCGACCTGTTTAAGATATTCCAAAAAAGTTCGTATATATGTAGCAGAGAACGGACCGTGAAATCAAGAGCTTTTTGGCACCGAGAGTCGGGCAAACATCTTATTGGACCCCTCGATGGCAAAGCTCGTCGCGAGCTCCCGGGCCCAGCGCTCGGCGATCTCCCGTTCTCCCGCCCGGTTCGCGTCGTCGAGAAGGATGATACAGCCCGGTTTGAGGTGAGATCGCATGACGGGAAGGAGACCGTAGCGGCCGCCGGGGGTATCCCAGGGAGGACCGTCACACACGACGAGCGAGAAATCTTTCGGCAGAATATCGAGCGGGGGGTCGTACCATGAATACGCGCCGTAGCTGCGCAGATCGCTCACGAGTATCTCGACGCCTGCGATCCGATACCTGCGCAGCACGCGGCGCGCCCTGTCCGCCCAGACCGGGTCGTGTTCGAGAGAATACACTTTCTTGCCGGCTCTCTCCGCGACGAGGCCGAGGAGCACCGTCGACAATCCCGAGCCGCATTCGAGGATCGACCCGTCCGTCTCCCGGGCGTATCCGAGAAAGGCTCGAATGAAATCCTCCCATGCCGACATGGACCTGTTGCCCCAGCCGCCGACGAGGTCTCGAATGACGCGTGGTGGAGGATCGGACGGGTCGGGAAGCGCGAGCAGCCGGCTCATCCCGCGCCGCAGGAGAACGGCCTCAAACTGAGCGCGGACAAAGCGCCGCGCGCGTTTCGGGACCACGAGACGCGCAAAATCCCTTACGGTTCCCACACGATGCTCCTTCGGCAGGACGGTATGACTGGCGCGGCGGATTATACTACCATCCCGAATGGTTCAGGAGTGGTTTTATCGAGGCGGATGCCACTGATAACGCTCGAGTGCGATCCGGTCATCCGCGTCGAACTGCACACCCTCGATTTCGAGCCTGATGCGCTGCTCCACGTCTCCTTCCGGAACCACGGTGCCGAGACTGAGCCGCCCCCGGGCGTTGACCACCCGGTGCCACGGCACCCTCGAATGAGCGCTCAAGGCGTACAGGGCGTAGCCCACCTGGCGTGCGTGTCCGGGCAGGCCCGCGAGCTCGGCTATCTGCCCATAGGTGGCGACTTGGCCCGCCGGGATCCGGCGGATGACCGCGTAGATGCGTTCGTATCGACTTTCACTCCGCGCCATCGGCCCATGTCCTGTAGTCCGCTATCTCCCGAGATTGATAATAATCTCGCCCCATTTCGAGACGTCGAGGCGCACTGACTTCGGCGTATACCCCCGGTCCAATGAATCAGCCGGAACCACGCTCAAGGGCCATCTCATGCGTAAGACCACTCGAGACCATCCACGCGGGAGTACTCCGTCGAGCCCAGTGAAAATGACGCATGGCCGCGATGAGAGCCGGCAAGCACCATGTCGTCGATCTGTTCATTGCCACTCTCCACTCCTATTCCGTCGGCCAGGCGGCTCCGGCACAAAGCACAAGAAGCGCCGCACAAGCCGCCGGATACCTAAGGATTCACTGCACATGGAGAATGTTATCGCTTCTATCGACGTCGGGAATGATCCTGTCGCCGAGCTCTATCCTCTTGATGGTTCTCGTCCCTTCAATGGCAATTGAAAAAACGTCATTTCCTTTGTCCCACGCGCGGGCGGTTTTGTAAAAGTGCGCTACGGTGCCGTCCGTGCAGTATACAGCGACCTTTATCGGAACGGGAATAGTCCCTTTCTTTTCCACAATGATGATTTTCTGGCCGTTTTCCTCCTTCAATTCCCTGAGCCCCAAATCGGGATAGCCGAACTCGAAGAACCACGGCTTCCAGTACCAGCCGAGATCCTCGCCCACGACGCCGTTGAACGTGTCGTAGAAATCGTACGGCGTGGGATGCTTGTGATGCCACCTGTTCATGAATTCCTGGAGGGCCGTCCTGAACAGCTCCTCGCCGAGCATATCCTGCAGAAAATAGTACGCCGCCCCAGGTCTGTCGTAGTTGACGACGTGATAGTTCGTGCGGTCCATGTTCACGGAGAGAACCGCCGGTGGTCGGTCCTGCGTCTCCCTGCCCGCGGCTTCTTCGTAATCCCTGTTATTCCTGTGCCTCGCGTCATATCCCTTGTTGAGGCCTGAAATCTCGCGCGTCTGAAATGCCATGGGAAGCATCTGCGCCCATCCTTCATCCATGAAGGCGTATTTGCGCTCATTGGTGCCCGTGTAGAAGGGAAAATAGGAATGCACGATCTCATGGGACAGCGCATGGTAGAAGAGCCACTCCCCATCGCACGGCTTCATGGTGGTCATCATGGGAAATTCCATCGCGAATGATCCGTCGAATGCCGTGAACGAGGGAAAGGGGTACGGCACGCCGGGCAGTTCGTTCGACAGGTAATCAATCGTCTTTCTGCAGATCTCGGCCGCTTTGCGAAAACTCTTGGACTCGCTGTTGTAAGCCGCGCCGATGACCGCGCGTCGCCCCGTTTGCCGGTCAACAACGAGGCTCGTCACATCCCACAGGTAGTAGTCGCTCGCGCCGAAGGCAAAGTCCGTGACATTCTCCGCTCTGTAGTGCCACGTATTCATATCATTCGTTGCCGTGACATCGCCCGCTTTGCGGTCCCTCGCCGTGATGGCGGACACAATCTTGTTCGAGGTGAGCGCCTTCGTGTATTTGGCGAGAATGTTCTCCGAGAGGACTTCCTGGGGATTCCGCAGCTCACCCGTCGCCCACACGACGAATTCGCGCGGCACCGTTATCCGCACATCGAAATCCGCGAAGTCGTTGTACTGGCCCACGACGCCGTGATATTGGTATTCGTCCCATCCGGTTATATCGTCATAGACGGCAATCTGCGGATACCAGTACGAAACGAAGTATGCGTTGTCCTTGTACTTGCCACCCCGCAGAGGAAACTCAGTGGGCAGCACGTAGCTCCACCGTACCGATAGCTTCAGCTTCTTCCCCGGCTTCAATCCGTCCGCAAGAGGTATGGACATGTTTGTCCCGCTTCTCGCGAGATCCTTTATGTTGGGAAGCTCCGAATCGTTGATGGCGAGATGGCTGATGGCCACGCCGTCCGTTATATCGGCCTTCGGCACGTCAAAGTCCCGCGGGCTGCCGATCTCATAGAGATCTGGATAGAGGCGAATGATCAACCGGGTCAGCGTATCGGGGCTGTTGTTGTAGTAATAGACTTCTTCGTTTCCAATGATGGCATGGTTTGCCGTGTCTATCTCCGCGGATATCGTGTATTCGGCCCGATTTTGCCAGTAGTTTTCACCGGGCTTGCCGTCCATTGATCGCGTATTCTTCTCGCAGGCTTTCTGAATCTCGAGCGGATAATAGAGCCCATGCTCTCGAGTGAAGCCGATCGCACAAACAATGCACAGCAAGCCGGCAGCTACAATGCTGATCTTAAATGTGGCTCGCATATGCAATGCCCTCTCATTGATTCCTGAGAATGCCGAACCTGTTCCGCCGAAGATCATTGACAGCGGAGCGTCCATCTGCCTCTAGCCTTGTCGAGCGATCATCTCGACGCAGCTCGCAGGGCAAATGTCCGCGCACAGGCCGCAGCCACAGCAATTGTCTCCGTCGATCGCGAGCTCGCCCTCCGCCATCGTGCGCGCCCCGAAATAGCATACATCGACGCATGCCGCACACTGAGTGCATGACTCAAGTGCAGTCCGTTCGACGAAAGCCCCCTTGTCGCACTTCTCCAGAGGATCGAGGAAGTATCCGCAACAGTCGTCGCAACAGAAGCAGATTCCGACTGTCGCCGTCCGGTCATCGTTCCGAAAGGGCCGCGGAACGAGATGTGAGGATTCAGCGAGCCGAAGGATCTCTTCCACGTCTTTCACGGTCGCCTCTCTCTTCCCCGATCCCGTCGCAGGTATATCCTCAAACATGAGGCAGAGGTCCATGCGGGAGCGTTTGCACCCGCCCCGACCTTCCCTGCAGCCGCAGTTCGAGACCCAGAAATCCCGGCGACCGCTTACGAGGCGCCGCGCTTCCTCACGCGTGCATACATAATGTATCGGTATCGACTCGGCGCTCATTCAGATTCCTCCAATTCTCCCTGGGCGGCGGAACGGGGCACTCGGGTGCCCATGACACTCGTGGTTCACGGACATTTCGAATTGTCCCCCGAGCAGCCGCAGGCAGGCTCGCTTCCGGACAGCATGCCGGATAGTACGGCAGACGCGCAGCCGGTTCCGGCCCGTACTCGAATAGCTTCCTGCTCGCAGTTTCTTACGCAAGCACCGCACTCCATGCAGGCGTCGCGATCGGCAAGAATTGCTCGCTTGTTCTCCAGCTCGAATACCGCATGCGGACAAACCGCGACGCACAATCCGCAGCCGTTGCACAGTTTCTCGTCTAACTCGAGAGACACCACCTTCTCAAGGTATCTCATGTCCCCGGACCTCCCGTGATGAACAGGCCGGTCAACCAAAGTCCAAAGCCGACGACGGCCCCCGTGATTTGCACCGGCACGGCGAAGCGCATCTCGCGCAGCACTCCGCTGAGCGAAGTATACGTCGAAGCGCCCGTGAAGTTCATCACGACGAAGCTCGCGATGGTGGGCACCATGAACGCCCAGGCGGCGATATGGAGCCACGAACCGGTCAAGCCGCTGCTTACGGTCAGAGTTCCAATCAGGACGAGGCCCAGAACGGCGCCCTTGACCGAGAAAGCCCGCCCCGGTAGCCAGGGCAACAGCACCGGACCAAGCACTGCGCTGCATAGAAAGGCGCCAAGGACCAGACCCGCGCCGGCCAAGCCGCTTGTCCAAACGCTTGCCAGGGAGTATCCCCCCGAACTCAGGCCGCCGAGCAAGAGCAGGGCCGCCGCGAGAAGCAGCGCGTACTTTCCTCCCGTGACTATTTCCACGGGAATCAGCACCGCCCGGTCGCCGAGATCGAACCGCACCCGCCGCATCTCCGGTTGCGCCTTCAGCCCCGCATCCAGAAAGGCGGGCAGGTCCTCGGCCCGCACCGGTCCGTACACCACACGGAACCCGCAGCTCCGGCGCACGGCGTGCGCGCTCACACCGGGCGCTCCGAGTTGCGGAACGACCAGCGTGCGGTGGGAGACGATCTGGTCGAGCGCGGTACTTTGCACGCGCCGAACGATCTCGTTCGTACCGAAGGTGCCCTTGCCTGCGGCGCACCAGACGTTGATACCCTCGGTATCGAGCACCATGATCCAGGCGTCGCGACGGGGGAGCGCAGAGCGAAGACGGTCGAAGCTCATCTTGTAGTTCGCGGAGACCAGCACCGGCGACTCGGCCGATGGATCGCCCATCGCATACAGGCCGGGGGCCACGCTATAGTTCATGCGGCCGATGCCCCAGCGGACCTTGACCGAGCCGAAGTGATCGCGAGCGCTGAGTGATGTCCGCACCCGCGGAATGTCACCGACGGCTGTGTGCACGCCGCCGTCGGTCCGGGGAGCGTCAACGTGCCCCAAGGCCGGCGGCCACGCAGCCGTCGTGCCGCGGGCTCGCTGTTCGTCATGTTCATCGCACGTCGGCGAGTTGCTTCTCGGTCTTTTTGTCACTTGTCGCTTTTCCTTATGCCGTGGCCAGCAGGTAGAATCCCACGGCAATCAGCAACACGCCGACGACGACGCGCACGGCAGGCATAACGCGCTGCACCGCGCTGCCCAGGCGAGTCAGC
>Ga0315274_10016526_pt1 | contig 10424 bp, 11 predicted proteins | sample YL17G02_20_MG_FD_203700 | JGI IMG/M metagenome (GOLD analysis project Ga0315274, IMG submission 203700) | Sediment microbial communities from Yellowstone Lake, YNP, Wyoming, USA - YL17G02_20 | ecosystem: Environmental > Aquatic > Freshwater > Lake > Sediment | place: USA: Wyoming | collected... | reverse complement strand
TGAGCGGCGCGCGGCGGATCGCCTCGCCGGGGTCTTGGGAGCGGGCTGCCGGAAGCGGCCAGGACAGGCCCGCAGGAGCGACGCTCCCGAGAGCGGTCAGGCCGGCGCCCTTGAGGAAATCGCGGCGGGTCAAGGATGACGCGGATAGTCCGGGCTTCTCGCCCCACGGACAACACCGCGGGCGGAAGACTGATGGCACGGAATGTCGATCAGCAGGCATGGGGGCCTCCTTTTCTCCCCTTGTTTTTACACCGCGACGCGGAGGAAAGTAAAGCCGAATGGACACTCCTGGAAAGCCGGGGATATATTGACGGCGGAAACACTCCTTCATGCCGACGGTCCGCATCGGGGAGGATCTCTTCGGAAGCCTTTTCCTCGCCCCCTTGGGGCTTCGTTTGAGGAAAGAGGCGCGCGAAGACGTCAGGGGCGACGAATTCGCGCCCTGCGGCGATTCCCTTGAGGTCCGATCGCCCGTGGCCAAGGCCTGGTGGGAACGGGCCGGGGGGATCACGTATCAAAGCGAGCCCTTCGCCCTTGTCGATTCCGGACGCGAAGGGTCGAAACATCGATACCGGTTTAAAAAGGGCGGCTCGGCGTCATCGGCTGGTGGAACGCTCTCCGGCTGGCGTTTGCCGTAATCCTACTTGCAGAGAGCATCGGGCGCCTTGTCCGGCATCTTCGGAACGGGGAGGTGAGCGGGAGTTTCCTGGGCATCCTCGTCAAGCCGATCTATCGCCTGGCCGTCAAAGCCGGGCCGGCCGACTCCGCGTGACTGTCCCCGCCTCGGGATCCACGGCATCGTCTTAGTAGATTAAAAAGGTTCCTCGGACTCGCCTTGTGGCGCACTTTTCTGCATAGTATAATGCCCCAAGGACCGCGGGAGAAAAGAAAATGAAAGATTACAAGAAGCGCATCTTCATCGAAGCCGGAATTCATTTCGGAAAACCGTGTGTCGTGGGCACGCGAATACCGGTCGAGAACGTTCTCGAATTGGTCCAAGAAGCCTTGCCATTCTCCAAAATCATCGAAGACTATTACCCGGAACTCACGATTGAGGATATTAAAGCCTGCATTCAATACGCCCTGGATCTCGTCCATTCCGAGGAGATCCACGTCGATATCCGATAATGCGCATTATTCTCGACCAAGATGTTTATCGAATAACGAGAGATTTTCTGCGAAGTCTCGGGCACGACGTCATCACCGCCGGAGAAATGGGCTTAGCAAGAGCAACCGATCTCGCGTTATTAAAAACAGCGCAAGCGGAGAAGAGAATTCTCGTCACAAGAGACAAGGATTTCGGGACGCTCTTATTCCTATACGAAGAGAAATCGGCGGGCGTGATTCTCCTCAGAGGTGGCCCCTCAGAAATCCTTCAGGTTCACAGCCGGCTGAAAGCGCTGTTGGAGAGGAAAAAAGAAACTGATTTCATAAATGCGGTCACGGTCGTGGAACCAGATCGAATTCGATTTCGTCGTGCATAAACGATCGAATAATATTATGGGAATGGTCGCCCATGAGCGTTAATACAGTTGATCCTCTTTTCTCCCTAAGCCCCCGACACAGCCCCTGCTTCGTCGAGGATCTTCGGATATTGCCTCGCCTCGACGGGGATGCCATGGGACCTGATGGCCTGGATGATTCGCCGACTTCATCCCGCCGATCGGGCCGCTTGAAGTTGAGATGGAGTGCCCGAAGAGGCCGAAGGCAGTTAGGCTCGTTCCGGAGGATGGGAACGGCAGGGGCTGGGACGGAGTTGGTGGAGGAAAAGGCAAGGGGGCAGGAATGGGCGACGGCGGGCGCGAACGCGGCAGCAACAAGTCCGGCCGCCTCAAATGGACCTGGAAGGCTGGCCGCCTCCGCATGACCGTCCCGCGCCTCGCGATCCACGCCGTCATCGTGGTGGATTAAACGCCAGGCGAGGCGCGGGAACCGACCGCCTGCCGATTGTCGAGGAGTGTTGGCGGCGATCAAAAGGGGGCCAAAAACGGCGAGGGTGGCGTCGTGTCGAAAACGCTTAGTCCAAGGGTCTCTCCGCTTTTTCGTTTGCCGGACGCGGCGTAGGATTCTCGTTGGATCATTCGAATCTCACTTCTTGCCCCGATAGAACCTCCCCTCGCAGATGCCTAATCGGCCGTTCAGACTGAGGCGGGCGTGGATGGCCGGGTCTGGATTGAGGAATTTCGTTACCTCAGACCGTTATTTGGTACCGGGACTCAACGAAGAGCACCCATCGCAGCAGCCAGCGGCCCGGCCGCCTTCTTATCGGGACCGAAAGGATCCTTGGGGATGTTGGGCGGTATGCCGGCCCCCAGGGCCATGCGCTCGTAGGCCCGGACGATCAGGTCCTGGATCGTGGCGGTGGGGGGCGCCTTGGGCGGGATTAAGACATCGCCGCAGTTGGACTGGGTATCCCAGCTCCTATCATACGCGGCGTCCAGCTGGAACCAGCAGGCCAGCACGAAGTTGTTCTTCCGGATAAGCCCCCAGCCGTCCTTCAAGCAAATGTAGTCGCCCACTTTATTTACGCTGTTCACCTTCGCCCAGCGGCGGTCCTGGCAGGTGGCGAGGACCTCCCAAATGGAATGAGTGAAGGTGGACAGAAACAGGACCCCTTCGTCCCCGAGGGCCACCGGGCGCTGATCCCATCCCCAGTATCCGCCGGTCTCAGGAGACCGGATCTGGCCGCAGCCTCGCCCGCAGGTGGTGCGTTCCTGGAGTGTACCGACCTCCTGTCTCTTGCGCTGAAGGCTCTCTTCGAGAAGGCTGATGTTTTTCTGCTTCTCCTGGTCGCGGCCCGTCCCCGTCTGTTCATAGAGCCGGCGAACGATGGCCACGAAGTCCCTGGCGCCTTCGATCGTCTGGAACTCCATGACCAGGAAGCGTTCGCGGACGGTCTCGTTCCCTCCAGGACCCGCAAAGAACAGGGGGCCGGAAAGCCAGGAGACGCCCGAAAGGGCCTGGCGGTAATCCCTCAGCCGAGGGTGGTTGATCTCATACCCTTCGCTCTTGGGGAGGATTTGATCCGGCGGGAGACTCTGGCCTATGAACTTCACCCACCACCAAACCATGGACGGAAAGCCGTTGCGGACAGATCCCTCCCCAGCCCAAGGCCAGAAAGGCGTGTTGTCGGGAACAGGCTTCCAGGCCGGAGGGACCTCGGAGGCCTCCCAGAAGAGGGTCTTCTTGAGATTGGACTTCTGGCCGCCCGCGCCGACTTCGGGGAGAACCAAGGCCAGAATGGTCAAGACCGCCAGGGCGGCCAACGCGAGCCGGCTGATTCCCCGCCTCGCCTCGTTCCGCCGGACTTCTCCGCTTCGCATGGGAACCCTCCTCTCAGGTAGGGATATTGCCTCATAATTCGATTCTAATAGATTTCCTTTTCTTTCCCATTTTGCCTCAAGAGATAAAGATAATTTCTCTGTCGGAGATTGTCACCCCAAAAATATATATCATATCTCATAGAGTGTAAATTTGTTTGCATGGAATAGGGCAAATTGACATCCGACGACGCTGCGATTTATCATCCCTAGCGATGGGATGGAGGTAAATAGCTGAACCTCCGCAACTTGAGGCCATCCCCAACCCGAAGGAGGATTGACATGATCCGCTTTCGCCTTCCGCTGCTTCTCCTGCTCGCTCTGGCGGCGACGGCAGCGTGTTTCGCCCGGACCCCCGCCGCAAAGTTTGCGGGACCAAGTGACGCGGCGCCATCCCTCACTGGTCGGGACCACTTCGCGGTCCGGGACGGGCTGCGGATCCACCTCTGGCAAAAGTGCCTCCCGGGCCAAGAAACCGCGGCCGCCCAGGCCGGGAAGGTGGCCCTCCTGATCCACGGCTCCACCTGGTCGGGCCGCCCCGATTTCGACCTGCAGGTCCGCGACTACTCGCTGATGGACTTCCTCGCGCGGAACGGCTACGACGCCTGGGCCATCGACATCCACGGGTACGGCAAGTCGGACAAGACCGACAAGGACTGGTCGGACACCGCCTCGGCGGCCCTGGACCTGGACTCCGCCTTGGACTACATCTGCGGCCTGCGCAAGATCAGCAAGGTGGACGTGCTCGGCTGGTCATGGGGCACCATGATCGCGGGCCTCTATGTCGCGGACCACCCGGACCGCATCGCCAAGCTCATCCTCTACGGAAATGCCTGGAAGGGACGGCCGGGCTGGAGGGGCTTTCCCGCCCCCAAGCAGCAATACGGGACCAACACGGTCGCGGGCGCACGGAGCGATTTCATTCCCGGACAGTTCGAGCAGGACGTGGTCGACGCCTATGCCCGGGAGGCCCTGAAGACGGATCCACAGTCCCCGAACGGGGCCCTGCTGGACTCTCTTACCAAGCTCCCCATGGTAGATCCCGAGCGGATCACGGTCCCCACGCTCATCATCCGTCCCGATAAGGACTTCGTCTCCAGCCCGGAAGAGATGCTGGAGTTCTTCGGGAAGCTCAGGACCGCGGACAAGAGCTATGTCTGCCTGCCCGAAGGCGGCCATGCGATCCACCTGGAGAAGGGCCACCGCCGCTTCCAGCAGGTCGTCCTGGCGTTCTTCGACAGGCCGTGAAGCGGAACGGGCCGCTCGAGACGACCGTCCCGCGGCTAGAGATCCACGGCGTGATCATCGTCGATTAGCCCGATAATCGTTCCCGAAGGCCCGCGTTCAGGACTTGCAGGGGAGTCTTACGAGGAGTAGCATAGCTTCGTATATGGCCTGTTGACAGGAGCATAAGCATGGCTAGAGATCACAATCAAATATCGGGCATTACCGTGCGGGGATTCAAATCCATATGCATGGAACAGCATTTGGACATCCGTCCATTGACCATTTTGGCCGGAGCGAACAGCGCGGGCAAGTCGAGTTTTATGCAGCCTTTGCTTCTGTTAAAACAGACGCTCGACTCTCCAGGGGATCCGGGCGCCTTGTTGTTGGATGGCCCAAACGTTCGCTTTACCATGGCGGAACAACTGTTCAACCGCGTTCTCGGAAAGGAATGCGGCCGCGAGTTCGCCGTTCGTGTCGTTCTGCACGAGGGAGCCTCGATCGAGTTGGTTTTTTGTCGGGAGGAAGGAAAGGGCGTTGATGTCGCAAAAATGGTCTATACCGACCGGAACGAAAGAGTATCCATCGTCCCAGGGATGACCCATGAGGCGATCATGGATGTACTGCCTAAGCGTCTTAAAGACTTCTACCAAGACTTTGAAAAATTTGAGAAGAATAAAGCCCGGTGGACTGTCCGACGGGAGCGCTGCTTCCTGACTTTCGAAGTAACGGGCCGCGACGAACCTAAAAAGCGAATAACTTACGGGCCATTTCGATTCTCCCCGAGTGCCAAGTTCGTTCCCTACATCCAAGGAGTGATTCATCTGCCGGGGTTACGCGGGAATCCAAAGAGGACGTATCCTCGAACATCCGGAGGGCCTGAGTTTCCCGGCACCTTCGAACCTTATGTCGCAAGCGTGATCACCCAGTGGCAGAACGACAAGAACGGGAAACTTGAGTCCCTTGGCAAGGCGCTGGAAGAAATGGGACTGACCTGGAAAGTCAAGGCTGAGCCCGTCGATGACACTCAGGTTGAACTTAAAGTGGGCCGTCTTCCTCACAGCCGGCGGGGAGGCGCCCGCGATCTTGTCAGCATCGCGGATGTCGGATTCGGCGTCTCGCAGTCATTACCCGTCATTGTGGCGTTGCTGGCGGCGAAGCCTGGACAGCTTGTATATTTGGAGCAACCTGAAATTCATCTCCACCCCTTGGCGCAACGGAGACTGGCCGGGGTTCTTCGGAATACGGTAGAAGGTGGCGCCGTTACGGTCGTCGAAACGCACAGCGCCCTGCTTTTGCGAGAAGTTCAAACACTTATCGCGACGGGACAACTCAAAAAGGAAGACGTGGCGCTGCACTGGCTGCGGCGCGGTGATGACGGCGACACAATCGTCAAGACTGCCGATCTTGACGATAAGGGCGCCTACGGAGATTGGCCCGAGGATTTCGACCAAACGGAACTCCAGGCCGAACAGGCATACTTGGATGCCGTGGAGGCGAAGGAGGCCGGCAAGTGATCCGCCGACTGGTGGTTGACGCCTCGGTCGTGCAGGCAGCGGGAGAAACCCATCACCCGGTATCGTCCGCTTGCCGAAATTGCCTCGAGGCCATCCGGCGTATCTGTCATCGCGTTGTCGTCACGCCCGAGATGCGGGACGAGTGGGATCGCCACATGAGCAATTTTACGCGTAAGTGGCGGCGCTCCATGGCCGCAAGGCGGAAACCGTTGCAACTCGTTCCTGCGGCCGACTTTTCGATGAGTACAGAAGGGCTATCGGAAGAGGACAAAGCAACTATCGAGAAAGATCGTTGTCTTTTGCAGGCCGCTTTCGCTGCCGACCGGATTATCATCACACGCGACGATGCTTTACGCTCCGCCCTTGCGAAAATGCCTCGGAATGCGAAGCTGATGGCCTCCATCACCTGGGTAAATCCGGTTACGGATGGTGTTGCGGCGGTGGAACGCCTATAGGTCTTGTTCATAAATCCACGGTTCGGAGCACCGGCGACGCTGCCGGATGCGCGATATATCGTTGAGTCATAGCCGGCGCCGTTTGGGCCGTTTCCTCGGCACTTTCAATCCCTCCATCCCAACGAGACGGACACGGCCCGGGTCGAAGCCCGCCACCTCGCCTCGACGGGAAGCTCTGCCTCCACCTCCTCACCCGGACGAACCTCCCCATGCCCGACCGCTATGAATTTATGGACTTCATCCCGCCGATCGGGCCGATTGCGGTCGAGATGGAGTGTGCAGCGCGGCCGAAGGCAGTGAGATTGGTGCCGGAGGGAGCGGGCGACGGCGGAGGCTGGGACGGAGTTGGTGGAGGAGAGGGCGCGGAGGCGGGAATGAGCACCTCGGGTCGCGAACGCGGCGGCAACAAGGCCGGCCGCCTCAAGTGGACCTGGCGCCACGGGCGGCTCCGGGTGACCGTCCCGCGCCTCGAAATCCATAGTATTTTGGTGATAAACTGAGGCTATAATTTCATACCTTATAGGAGGAGGGCCGACGATGAGATTCCTTCTTTCTTGCCTTTCCCTCTCCTTCTTCCTCTTCGCCCAGGCGCCGCCCCAAAACGGGGAAAAACCTCTCGTCCTGACGCACGTCAACATCATCGATGCCACCGGGGCTCCCCAAAAAACCAACATGACCGTGGTGATCGCCGACGGACGGATCGCGGAGATCGGCGAATCCGCGACGATCCGGCCGCCGCAAGGCGCCCGGGTGGTGGAGGCGAAGGACAAATTCCTGATCCCCGGGCTGTGGGACATGCATATCCACTGGTACCACGAGGGCCTCCTTCCCCTCTTCATCGCCAATGGAGTCACGGGCGCGCGGCAGATGTCGGGTTTTTCGCTTCACCAGGAATGGCGGGAGAAGGCCTCGCGGGGAGAGCTTCTCGCGCCTCGTCTTTCCATCGCCAGCATGATCGTCGACGGCCCGGGCGCGACCTGGGGGGGATCGTTAGAGATCGCCGACGAGAAACAAGCCCGCGAAGTCGTCGGGAAGATCAAGGATTCCGGATTCGATTTCGTGAAAATATACGCCGGCATCCCGCGCGAGGCTTTCTACGCTCTGGCCGATGAATCCGCCAAACAAGGCCTGACGTTTGCCGGACACGTTCCCCACTCGGTCAGCGCCCTGGAGGCCTCCGATGCCGGGATGAAGAGCATCGAGCATTTGACCGGAGTCCTCGAAGCCTGCTCGCCCTTCGGACGCGAGATCACCCAGGGTTATATCAAGAATACGGCCGGGGTGAACAACAAGACGGGGATGGACGCGACGAGGCGGAAAGCGCAGCGCGCGCTTTTCGAAAAGATGCTGGATACCTATGACCGGGACCGAGCCGCCGTGTTGTTCGCCCGCTTCGCCAAAAACGGAACATGGCAGTGCCCGACCCGGGTCGTCAATCGGGCCCTCGCTTATATCGGGGATGCGGATTTCAGGAATGATCCCCGGCTGAAATACATGCCCGAATACTCCAGAAAAATATGGCAGCCGGAAAACAACCCTCTGTGGGCGTCCCGAACGGCCGAGGACTATGCCGTCTCCAAACGCCGCTTCCTCAAAGAAGCGGAGGCGGTCGCGGAGATGCGGCGGGCCGGAGTCAAATTCCTTGCCGGGACCGACACCGGGAATCCCTATTGTTTTCCCGGATTCAGCCTGCACGATGAGCTGGCCCTGCTCGTCGAGGCGGGGTTCACGCCGCTCGAAGCCCTGCAGGCGGCGACGCTGAACGCCGCCGTCTTTCTCGGCAAGGCCGATTCGCTGGGGACGATCGAGACGGGCAAGATCGCCGACCTGGTTTTGCTCGAAGCCGATCCCCTGGAAAACATCGGCAACACCCGGAGAATCGCCGCCGTCGTCCTCGGCGGCAAATTCATCGAGAAACCGCAACTCGAGGCGATGCTCTCCGAGGCCGAGATGCTCGCCAACAAGAAGACCGCCTAAAAGCAGGGGGATTGACATGATCCGCTTTCGCCTTCGGCTGCTTCTCCTGCTCGCTCTGGCAGCGACGACAGCGTGTTTCGCCCGGACCCCCGCCGCAAAGTTTGCGGGACCGAGTGTCGCGGCGCCCTCCGTCACCGGTCAGGACCACTTCGCGGTCCGGGACGGGCTGCGGATCCACCTCTGGCAAAAGTGCCTCCCGGGCCAAGAGAACGCGGCCGCCCAGGCCGGGAAGGTGGCCCTCCTGATCCACGGCTCCACCTGGTCGGGCCGCCCCGATTTCGACCTGCAGGTCCGCGACTACTCGCTGATGGACTTCCTCGCGAGGAACGGCTACGACGCCTGGGCCATCGACATCCACGGGTACGGTAAGTCGGACAAGACCGACAAGGACTGGTCGGACACCGCCTCGGCGGCCCTGGACCTAGGCTCCGCCTTGGACTACATCTGCGGCCTGCGCAAGATCAGCAAGGTGGACGTGCTCGGCTGGTCATGGGGCACCATGATCGCGGGCCTCTATGTCGCGGACCGCCCGGACCGCATCGCCAAGCTCATCCTCTACGGGAATGTCTGGAAGGGACGGCCGGGCTGGAAGCGCATGCCCGTCCCCCAGAAGCAATACGGGACCAACTCCCCATGGTAGATCCCGAGCGGATCGCGGTCCCCACGCTCATCATTCGTCCCGAGAAGGACTTCGTCTCCAGCCCGGAAGAAATGCTGGAGTTTTTCGGAAAGCTCAAGACCGCGGACAAGAGCTATGTCTGTCTGCCCGAAGGCGGGCACGCGATCCACCTGGAGAAGGGCCACCGCCGCTTCCAGCAGGTCGTCCTGGCGTTCTTCGACAGGCCGTGAACGCGCCGAATAGGCCTCTCAGCCGCCAAAGCCAACCCCCATCGCTCAACTCCGGGAAACCGGGCCGGCCGCCTCAAATGGACCTGGCGCGACGGCCGCCTCCGCTTGACCATCGTCCGCCTCGAAATCCTCTCCGTTATCGTAGTAGAGTAGGGCGATAAGATAGTCCGGGGTGCGGCCTGAACGAAAAAATCGTCGGGCGGATTCTTCGCGAAATCGGGACGGAGGATCTTTCGGCTCATTTCCGCCTTTTTTCCCTCCGCACGGCGGGCCTATTCTTTTTCCTTTAAACGTTCATTCGTGTCGATTTGGATAATCGTGTGCAAGAGCACATTGACGCCCTTAACGATATCCTCAGGTCGCGTGTATTCCTTGGGGGAATGACTGATTCCGCCCACACTTGGGATAAAGATCATTCCTATGGGGCCTATCATCGCCATGTTCCTGGCGTCATGGCCCGCCCCGCTGGGCATTCGGTGGAAACTAAGACCGAGCTCCCGGGCCGCACCGGCGATAAAATCGCGGATGTCCGCGTCTGTGATCGCAGGAATGGAGACGGTATCCAAATCGGGGGAAGTTTCGCGTCGGCTCCTTTTCTTCGGCCGATAATGTTGCCGGCGGCATCGATCCGGACGCTTAATCCGGCTTCTTTCATCAGGTTCATGATGTATCGACGTCCTTGAATATCGGCCTCGCTGAATCCCATGCGGCTCATTCCTCCGTCGGGATTCTTGCCGAATTCGGAAAGTTCCTTCATTCGACTCGCGATTCGATCGGCGTTGACTCTCAGTTTTTCAAGTTGATTCTCATTCTTTTTATCGGATGAAGCGAAGATCAAGACTGGCCATAGGCTTGAAGCGATCAACACTGAAAAAATCCTGCGTTTGATCATGACTGCGCCTCCCCCGGATAGTTTCGATCGACCCTTTGGATTGAGCCGATTATTTTCCACGCCTCGAATCCTCGAGCGCCCGACTCGCGCATTGCACAAATTCATCCCGCCGGAGCGGACAAATCCTGATCCTCATTCTGTTTTTCCGGACGATCTCGATCTGGTTTCGATAGGAGGTGATGAACGTATG
>Ga0315274_10016525_pt1 | contig 10424 bp, 8 predicted proteins | sample YL17G02_20_MG_FD_203700 | JGI IMG/M metagenome (GOLD analysis project Ga0315274, IMG submission 203700) | Sediment microbial communities from Yellowstone Lake, YNP, Wyoming, USA - YL17G02_20 | ecosystem: Environmental > Aquatic > Freshwater > Lake > Sediment | place: USA: Wyoming | collected... | reverse complement strand
AGATGGAGTCATGGCAGCCGAAGAGACCGAAGTCCAGACCGACAGCGAAGACGCCGAGTATGACAAGTGGCTGGCCGCGCTGGAGGAGGACGACGAAGTGGTGACTGAGGAAGAGGTCAAGGCGGAGCACGAGGACGACAAGGCCCTCAAGGTGGCGCGCTCCACGCAGAAGGTGGTCTCCGAGTACATCACGGAGCAGAAGGTAGAGGACATGAAGGACAAGTTCATGGCCGATGCTTCCGACACGGCCAAGGAGCTGTTCGCCATCTACTGCACCGGCGAGGAAGACCCCAAGCAGCTCAAGCGCATCATGGACCTCGCCAAGACCAAGGCTGCCGAGACGGAAGTCGATCCCAAGGCCGTCGAGAAGGCTGCCGCGAAGAAGGCGCAAGAGGCTTACGGCGTAGCGCCCATCTCCCAGAACGGCCCCGTGGCCGAAGAGGACCCGTGGGACAAGGCCCGCGAGAAGGTGCGTGCTGGTGGCTCCGAAGGGGACCGCCTCGCCTTCAAGATGTGGAACAGTCTGCCGTCCTCCGGCGAGAGCAGCGTGCAGGCGGGGGACTAGACTTGTAAGACCCAGCAGAGTAGTCTGCTGAAATAAGCAATCGTGGCCTCCTGCCGGATGGCTGACGTTGCACGAGTGAATGGCTTGGCCTTCACGAGCTAAGGCATAGCAACGCAACTTGAAAAGGCAGGTGAGTTATGGCTGTTGACGCTGTCGCAATCTCAGCGCCAAGTTTCGCTTCGTTCGACATCCTCGACCGTACTGAGAAGCGCAGCGTTCATAACGTCCTTCTGGACGCTATGTTCGCTAAGAGCCGCTTCCTCGAAGTGCTCGGTTCTGGCATCTCGATCCCCGGCCCGCGCCACGAGTGGATTTCCCTCGCGGCCCCCGTGCAGACCGTCACCGCAGACGGCTCCGGCTCCAACACCGTAGACGGCGGCGCGACCAACAAGGTGCTCTCCCTCTCCACCGCTGACACCGCCGCCCTGCGCGTCGGCTCTCTGCTGATGAACGCTTCCCGCGCCACTCCCATCGGCACCTATAAGCGCAACGAGATTCTGATGGTCACAGAGATGACCTCGACGACCACCGTCACCTGCGCCCGTGACTACGGCAACTTCGCTGGCGGCGCTGGCAACGGTTCCACCGTCCACGGCGCTTCCGACGTCTACCGCATCATCGGCCAGAACACGCAGGAAGGTTCGGTCGCTTCTCTCGACCCGAACACCTACAGCGCCGACACCATCCTGGAGAACTTCTCCGCGATCAACACCATGAAGATGCAGCTCACCGGCTCGCAGAAGGCCCGTGCCATGGCCGTCGTCGATTCCGAGGTGGAGCGCCAGTGGCAGCGTGAGCTTCTGAAGCTCAAGAACCAGCGCGTCAGCCAGTTCCTCTACGGCACCAACTCGGCCAACACCACGGCTGCCTCGACCTCCATCGGTTCGGACACCATCCTCCGTACCAGCAAGGGCATCCTCGACTTCATGGTCGACAACATCGTGGCCGCCAACGCTCTGGTCGACTACGCGACCACGACCTTGACGTACAAGTCCATCAACGACCTCTTCATCAATCTCTTCAACAACGGTGCCGACCCGAGTCAGGACTTCAAAATCGTGGTCCCGGCGGTCAGCAAGGACGTCATCGCCTCGTGGGATGCCGACCTCGTGCGCACGACTCTCGACAACCAGCGCGTCGGTCGCGAGATCACGGTGTTCAAGAGCACGATGGGCTTCGTCGCCGAAGTCATCGCCGACCCGATGGTCTCCAAGACCGATGTCTTCATCATCGACCCCTCGAAGATCATCCCCTGCACCTTCCGTCCCTATGACAAGCAGGAGTGGGGCAAGGGCACCAGCGCCCCGAACGGCGACGATATGTGGTACCAGAGGACCATCGGTGAAGAGACGCTGATGATGCTCGACCCTGGCACTTCGCACGCCGCTATGACCTACCTGACTTGGATTTAGGAGTAACTGACCGGACTTCCTGAAAGGAAGGGCAAATGGCTAACTCAGCACCAGCGCGTTTCACCAGCAAGATTCCGACGCGCAACGTCGGCGTCTGGCAGGGCACTCTCACGGCTGCCAAGATCACGGCGGGCACGGTCATCGTCCCTGCCATCGGCGGGCTCCAGTTCGTCGCAACCGAGTGCTTCATGCGCGGTCAGGGCGGCACCTGCTCCGGGCCGACGACCATCAACTTCCAAGAGAGCACGACCGGCGGCGTCGTGATGAGTCACGTTTCCGCCGACCTCACCGCCGCCGTGTGGCGACTCACGACTGCCGGTGACGGCACCGTGGTGACGACCAAGTGGGCCATCCCGCTGGTCATCAGCGAGGGCATCACGTGCATCGCCGTGGGCGGCTCCGCCAACACCGCCATGACGACCATGGACTACATCATCTGCGGCTTCTACGTTCCTGCGACCGGAAAGCAGGGCAACGCGCTCTGATGAATCGACAGTGAACGCGGGGGAGAGTCTTCGGACTCTCCCCCCTTCACACTCCTGCTAGGAAGGAGCAACATGCTGTACGACGGAGCAACACTCCTCGCTTCCGCGACCCGCACCGACACCGGCTCCAACAGTTCTCCCGCCGTGAAGGTGTGGCGCAAGGCCATCTTCCTCCTCGACGTGACCGCCACGGCTGGTGACGCGACCGACTATCTCGACGTCTACATCGACGTGCTCGCGCCTGATGGCGTGACCTACCTCAACGCCGTCCACTTCACGCAGGTTGCGGGCAACTCAGCGGCCATCAAGCACTACGCCGTGCTCGACGCGACAAGTGTCGCTGCCACGACCTTCAACGTCACTACCGACTGCGCTTCGGGAGTCACCAAGCCCTACCTCCTCGGTCCCGCTACAAGAGCCCGTTACACAATCGTCGCTACAGGTTCTGCCACTTTCTCGGTGACGGCCTGGTTCATCCGCTGACCCGTAACTGCGAGAAGAAGGATGTAATGACCGATAAACCGCGAGTCCTCATGGCGTGTCCGACCTACTCGGGCATGGAGTACAGCCTGAAAGACTGGGCGAGAGCTTACTTTGCTCAGGACTACGAGAACAAAGACGCCTTCATGGTGGACAACTCAGACGGCCCCATGCACGGCGGCAACCTCCATTACCTGCACCTCATCCGGGGTCAGAATATACCCGCCGTGTGGCAGCAGACGCGTTTCCCGTCTCTCTGGGACACACTTGAGTTGTCGTGGCTCATCATGGTCGAGCACGCCCATAAGGTGGGGGCCGACTTCATCTTCTCCGTAGAGGCTGACGTCATCGTCCCCGCCTACGCGATGCAGATGATGGTCGACTGCGCGTTCGCGCACGCAACCACCGACACGGTCGACGGACAGGAGGTCGTAAGGCCCGCCGTGGTCACGCAGCGTTATCACCCCAGAGGTCAGGCAGGGCCGAACTTCTGGTGGGCCACACTGGGCTGCTCACTGTTCCCCGTCGCACCACTCTACAAGGCACGCCTCAACGTCTGCGCCATCTACGAGGTCGAAGTCTTCGAGATATGCAAGAAGGCAGGTTACCCGCACTACCGGCCCGGATCGGACGGGAAAGACCTTTTCGTGCCCGACCACCTCAGAGACCCAGAAGACCCCTACGTCCACGTCTTTGGCGGTACTCCGGCGGCTACCAAGTACCTGAAGCGGGTGCTGGCCGCGAACGAGGTCGGCGAGGAGAAGTCGCCGCTCATCAAGGGCAGCAGTGCCAGTCTGGCAAAGAAGAACCTGACTGACGGCAAACCAGTGAATCTCGACGCCATACCGTTCGCTGAGAAACCCACCATCTCCATCGGCAAGGCGCACCTTGACCCCGAGCCTCCGCCTCCAGGGACCAACGCCGACAGGCCCTACAAGGGAAGGAGAGAAGCCGACGACATCTCGCTGGAGAAAGCCTTTCCCTTCGACCGCGTGATGCCCGACCCGGAGATGATAGGCAAGGTCCTCTTGCAGGACCGCATCCGTCTCAACATCGGCTCCGATGTCGGCCAGATAGCAGGCTTCGTCTCCGTCGACTTCAACCCCGACGTGAAGCCCGACATCTGCACCGACGCCAAAGACCTGTCCATGTTCGACGAGAAGACCGTGGACGAGATATACGCCTCACACGTTCTTGAGCATCTCAAGTTCGATGACGGACTCATCGCTCTCAAGGAGTGGCTGCGGGTCCTCAAGCCGGGTGGCGTACTTACCATCGCCGTTCCCGACCTCGTGCAGACCTACTACTTGATGAAGCACGGCGCTGCGTGGGGCGAGTACCATATGCCTATCGACGAGACCTACGTGCAGGCGTGCGTCTTCGGGGCCAACCTGCTCGCCGAGAAGCTTCCCGAGATGCGCGACCTCTACGGCGGACCCGGTCACAAACACCAGTCCGTCTACATTCACGACATGCTCTTGAACCGGGTCATCGAGGCTGGATTCGTCATGGCTCACGAAGTGGGGCGCTGCTTCCTCCGCGCATCGGCCATCGGAGAGACCATGGTACAAGCCCAGAAACCAATACTAGAAGGAGAATGACTGATGGCAGGTAACCTTCCCGATACGCAGGAGACTGCGCTTCTCAACTACTACCTCCGTACCACCGACTCGGCGACCTTCACGCAGGCTCCGTCCCTCTGGGTCGGCCTTTGCACCGCGACCCCGACCGACGCGGCGACCAACGAATGCACCGTCACCAACAACTACGGTAGGGTGCAGATCGCCTGGTCTCCGGCCAACGCCGGGTCGGCAGTCGGCCCCACCGGCACCGCCACTTTCGTATCGGCGAGTGGTACGTGGGGAGCAGCTATCAACGGTTACATCATCTGCGCCGCTTCGACCGGCTCCACGGGTTCCAGTCAGTACCTTGCCTACGGCACGGTCAGCCCCTCCGTAGCCGTCACGACCAACGACACCGTGTCCTTTGCCGCCGCAGCTATGACTCTGAGCTTCGATTGAGATGAAACTCAAAAAGCGCCCTCGGGGGCGGTCGTTCTCTCTGAGGACGACTGCCTCTGGGGTGATGCTGAAGGGGGTGGGTAAGCTGCGCTATATCATCAGTCCGACAAGGCTAGGAAGAGACCTCCCGCTGAGTACCTCGGTTATCTCGGCGATGCTAAGCTCCACGAGCGCCTACCTCCTCAAGCCGGGGGCGGGTCCGGTCATCAGCGGCCTCTCCGTCGGTCATGCCGCGATAGGCGCGCAGTTGACCATCGTCGGCAGCGGCTTCGGCTCCTCGCGGGGCACGAGCACGGTCACCTTCGGCGGAACTGCTCCCGGCTCCTACGTGAGTTGGAGCGCGACGGGAACGCAGATCGCCGTCACCGTGCCCGGCCTCATCCCCGGCGCGGCGAACATCGTCGTCACCGTCGCGGGCGTGGCGTCGAACGTCGCCACCTTCTCCGTCGACTTCCTCGCCTCGCAGTACCGCGACGCCGTCACCGACGCTGGCATCGACAACACCGGAGCGACGAGCGTCACCGCCGCCATCGGCAGCGCCATCACCGCCTACAAGGCAGCGGGCAAGTTCGGCCTCTACTTCCCGGTGGGTACGTACCTGCTCTCCACGACGCTTGCGGTCCCATCAGGGACCGTCCTCGTAGGTCCGGCTAACGCCGGGGTGGGTCCTGGCACCGGCACACCTCCGTACTCACTCCAGACGCAGGCCAACATGCCGTGGCTCAAGGGGAAGGTCGTCTACGACAGCAACAGCGGTTTCGCTGACCTCAAGCTCGGTGCCGACGGTGTCCTGTTCGACCACAAAGACCAACTCTCCACGGTCAACGTGGCCTTCACCCGCTGCCATATCCGGGGCGGCGGCAGTGAGACTATGCTCATCGGCAGTTACCGAGGCTCCTACCCGCGCAGCGTCAACGGCCTCACCTTCACGAACTGCGAGATTGAGCGCAGCTCTGCTTCCGGCGCTGACAACATCGCCATCTATGCCTCGTACAGTGCCACGCCCGTGAACCTGCAGAACATCACCTTCAGCGGCTGCAACTTCGGCACCGCCAACGCGGCGGGGCTGACCGGGAACACGCGCATGAACATCGAGTGCTGGACGGGTGAAGGCTCGGTGGGGGCCGTCAACCACTACGAGTACCTGACCTTCAGCGGATGCGAGGTCCAAATCGGCAGCGGCCACGGAATCGACTTCTCCAACTACGGAGGCGCGGGAGGCCACACCTACAGCGGGCGCTCCCATCACATCTACGTCGACGGCTGCTACTTCCATGGCGCCACGGCCGCGACAGATGGCTGGGGCTATGCGGTCAACCTCGAATGGCCCGACTACGTCTACGTGACCGGCAACTACTTCAAACGCTGCAAAGTGGCGGGCATCCAGTGCGACTCCAACTACGGCTGGCCGCTGGCAGCGACGTGGGAGTTCACCGGCAACACCTTCGACTGGGATACGGCCGAGGGCGGCATGACTGCAGGCGACGCCGTCATCTACACCCGTGGTGGTGGCGCGCTCATCACCGGCAACACGGTGCTCTGCCACGGCAACTACACGAGCGGTGCCTGCTTCGAGATCGACGGTTCGGGCGGTTCCGGCACGGGCATCGGCACCGCCACCGGCAACGTCGTCACCGGCAACACCTTCAACCTCGGCGTCACCTACCCGACGACCACGGTTTCCCAAGTGAACGGGGCGACCGGAAACACAATCACCCCGAACACGACCACCCGAAGCTAGGAGGCAGGATGAGTACCAACTTCGGCGACGAGAACGTCTACGCGACGCCGAACTCGGCCTGGGGGCAGATGATCTGCGTGGTCCGCTTTCAGGCTCCGCTGAGCGGCACGGTCGATTCGGTGAGCGTCTACCTCTCGAACGGAGCCGCAGCCACCACCGTCATCGGCTGCGTCTACAACGAGTCCGGTGGAATCCCCGGCACCCTGCTTTGCAGGAGCGCAACCGAGACGAACATCGCGACCAGTTTCTCTGCCCAGTGGGTAACTCTGACTCTCGGAGCCGGTAACAGCATCACAAACGGAACCTACTACCACATCGGCTTCGCTGCCAAATCCACAGCCGACAACCTCGTCATCTACCAATCGGCCGTCGCCGCACCGCTGCGCTCTCTCCAGAACGCTGGGGCTGCCTACCCGGCCATCGTCGACCCCTTCGGCGCAGCGTCCTCTTCGGGTACGACGCAGAAGATGTCGATGTACGCGACCGGGACCGCCGCTTGGTCCGGCCTCATCGTCACCCGCAAGCTGCAGGGGTAAGCCTTGGCGCGCAGCCAATCATGGGTAGCCGGGACCACGACCACGTGGACGCCTGAAGCCGACGTCACCTCCATCACCGTCGAGTGCTGGGGACCGGGCGGAGCGGGCGGCGGCTCCAACAACACCACGACCGGCGGCTCCGGCGGCGGCGGCGGTGCCTTCGCGCGCAGGGTGTTCGCCTCGCCCTCCGGCTCCCACAACCTCGTCGTCGGCGCGGGCGGGACCGGCGTCTCGGCGGCGAAGGGCAACGACGGCTCCGCCAAGACCTACTTCAAGAGCAACGACGCCAACGGCTGCGTTGCCGACTTCGGCCTCGGCGGCGGCGTCACCGGCTCGACGGTAGGCGCTGGGGGACTCGTCAACAACTCGGTCGGCACCGACCGTTACGCAGGCGGCTCAGGGTTCGCGGGCGTGGCCGCAGGCGGGCAGGGCGGCGGCGGCTCGGCGGGCACCGGCGGCAACGGCACCACCGCCACCGACATCAACGGAGCCACGGCGGTCACCGGCGGCGGGCCGGGCGGCAACGGCAACACCTCGACCACCAACGGCAGCGCCGGGTACGCTCCCGCCTCGGGACCGGGCGGCGGCGGCGGCGGGTCCAACGACGTCAACCCGGCGACCGGCGGCGCGGGCTTCGCTGGCAAGATCGTCATCAAGGCCACGTTCACCGTCACGACCACGGCAGGTTCCTTCGGCCTGACATCGTCCAACGCCGTCCTCGCCAAGCGCCTGCGGACGAGCGCAGGGTCCTTCGGCCTGACCACCAGCAACGCCCTTCTTTCCAAGAGCGCGGCGGCAACACAGATGACGACCACGGCTGGCTCCTTCGGACTCACCTCGGCGGTCACGCCGATGCGCTACGCCTACGTCATCTCCAATCGCGCCATCTCGGCCAGTCTCACTGCGTCGAACGCACGCACCAGGATTCACCCAAGAACCACCGCCAGCTCGTTCGGTCTCACCGCTGCCAGTGCGGTCCTCTCCAAGGGTAGCCTGAAGCAGATGACCACCACAGCGAGTGCGGTCAGTCTCAGCGCCGCCAACGCGGTTGCCCTCAAAGCGATAGCCCTCAAGGTACCGACGGCGACCTCCGTCAACCTGACCTGTTCCGACGCCATCCCCAGAAGGAACCGCTCGCTCATCACCACGCCCATCTCCATCAGCCTGACCGCCTCCAATGCGGCGATGACCAAGGGGCGAATCGTCGCACTCGTGACCACAGCGATAGCAGCCAACTTCACCTCTACCGATGCGATCCCGAGGCGTGGCAGAAGTCCTCCGACCATGGCGGGGAGCTTCTCCCTGAACGCTTCCAACGCGCTGCTCACGAAGGGCGGCGTCGTCAACATCGCCACCACGGCGGGGTCGGTCAGCCTCAACTCCGAGGTCACGCCGCTCCGCTTCGCCTATCAGATTTATTCCTCCTCGTCCTTCTCGCTCACAGCGTCGGACGCCGGGATGCGCAGAGGCCGCCGCATCATCACTCAGGCGGGGAACTTCTCCCTCAACGCCGCGAACGCCACTGTCACGGTCACCGGCAAGGGAGTCACGGCGCTCACCACCACCGCTTCCAGCGCCGCCCTGAACGCATCGAACGGGCTACTCGCCAAGAGCGGGGTGACTCAGCTTACGACCAGTGCCTCGGCGTTCGCCCTGAACGCCGCGAACGCCGTGCTTACCAAGTACACGCCTGGTCAGGTCAATCTGACGACCACGGCAGCGTCCTTCTCGCTTACGGCAGAGAACGTCGACCGCCGCTTCGCCTACCAGATTTACTCGGCGATGAGTGTCAGCCTGACGGCGTCTTCCGCGACTCTCAACGCAGGGAAGATTGTACTGACGACCGTTCCTTCGTCCGTCTCTCTGACGATAGAGATTGCCCGATGGGAACCTTGGGTCAGCCACACAGGTTGGACTTATCTCCACACCTCGGCAGCGTCCTTCTCGCTGACGACAGAAGTCTGCAAGAGCCGCTATATCTATGCGCTTCACTCGGCGATACGTGCCAGTCTCACGACCTCTACTCTGAGCCTTTCCATCTTCAACAACGTCACCACCTTCCTTACTTATGCTCCCGCTATCGCTGGCAGTCTCGCGGCGACGAACGCGGTGCTCAGCAGAACTTCTTCCAACGTCCACCTCACGACCACGGCTTCGTCCGCAAGTCTCACCCTGAACACCGCCAACGGAGCACTCGCGCAGAGCAGACTTACCTACGCGCCCGCCATCTCTGCTTCCCTCACCGCGTCCTCTGGTGTAGCGACAAGCGCGCCGATGAAGATTGGTTACACAGTCGCATCCTCGGCTCGCCTCAACTCCACTCCTTCACCGATGACGAAGACCAACTCGGGGACGCCGACGACCAAGCTCCTGACGACCATCGCAGCGTCCTTCGATTTCTCCGCATCGTACGCGAAGCTCTACCCGGTCGATTTGGCAACGGTGGAGTCCAGCTTCTCCTTCACCGCCAGTGACACAGGCGTGAGCGTAATCCAAGGTCCGACCCCGCACGGCTACTATCTCACCACGGTCTCCTCGGACGCGATGCTGACGAGTTCAACGGCAGCCATCTTCTTTAGTCAGAGGTTCCTGCTCACAGACGCGAGTTCAGGCAGCCTGACTGCCAGCGACTCTCTAATCCTCAGAAACCGTTCGCTCCCGACGCTTCCGATAAGCGCCTCACTCACCGCAGAGAACGCCCGCGCTACCGGCTGGTGGACTTTGAGGACGCTCCCCATGAGCGTCACTCTGAGTACGACGCTTGCGCAGCGCGGCTTCATGCGAGGGGCCAAGGGACACCGGGACCGGGGCAGGAAGCATCGCCTCGGCTCCGTCAGCGATGCCCATCTGAACGGGGTCCACTCAAGACTCGGTTCTACGTCAGACCAGACCGGCAGGGTAACCCGCGCCCCGCTCGGCAAAGTGACCAGCGAGTAAGGAGGCGGTATGACCGTCACTCTTGATAATCTCATCCACGCCGCACGGACCCGCCTCGGGGACCATGTGCAGGAGGGCTACGACGTAGCCACCGGGGACGGAGAGACCGACCGTTTCTCCCTCTCCCACACCAACCTTCTGGAGTCGTCCTGTTCGATTCTCGTGGGCGGCGCTCCCGACCTCACGGCCTCGGTCGATGAAGCCTCCGGCTGGGTGCGGTTCACGGCGATCCCCGCCGCCGAGGCCG
>Ga0315274_10016524_pt1 | contig 10424 bp, 5 predicted proteins | sample YL17G02_20_MG_FD_203700 | JGI IMG/M metagenome (GOLD analysis project Ga0315274, IMG submission 203700) | Sediment microbial communities from Yellowstone Lake, YNP, Wyoming, USA - YL17G02_20 | ecosystem: Environmental > Aquatic > Freshwater > Lake > Sediment | place: USA: Wyoming | collected... | reverse complement strand
GACATCGTAGAACATCTGTATGATTTCGGTTCAGACAACTTCTCGAACGTCGTGGAGGTATATATCTGCTCCTTACGAAGGAAACTTGGTTCGGGGTCAAAAGGCGAACTGATTCATACCTTTCGAAACCAGGGTTATTTACTCGGAGAACTGCCCACGTGATTTCTCTATCCCTAAAGTGGCGTGTGTCCTTGTGGGTCTCCACCGTGCTGGTGGCCGTTATCGCCACGATCTGCATTGTGGCGTATGTTGAGTTTGAGGAATCTCACCTTCGTAATATTGACCGAACACTTTCGGCGATGGCTAACGGCATCTTGGCAATCTTGCATGATCGCGAGGGTGAAGAGCAAATGATAGATAAGGACATTGACGCGGTCACGGGAACTGCTGCCCAGAATCCTTCTACTTTCTATAGGATTTGGATGGATGGAGCTTCCGCTGATCTGTTTGCCAGCGACCCGCCAGACAGCGAACATGGACGCTGGTTACGCGGACTTCCAGAGCAAAGTGGCCCGATGCGGGAGTCGCTTACCTTTATGAACATCGGCAGCCGGCGCAGTGAATACAGGGCTATTTGGATGCGTCATAAGCTTGATGAGGGCATTGTGAACATTGTGGTGGCGAGTTCCAGCCATTATACCTACCACGAGATGCGTGAATTCCTCAAATTATTGCTTATATTGGGAGGAAGCCTCATCGTCGGCTCGGTTGTGGCAGTTATGTGGAGTGTTCGATGCAGCCTGCGTCCCATCCGTATGACCGCGGAACGATTACACCGCATATCACGCCCAAATGTCGGAAGGGCTCTCTTTGATGATCTAAAGGTGCCGGAGGAACTGCATCCCTTCGTCGGAGCATTGAGAGATATGCTTGGTCGTCTGGATGAGGTTTTGCAGCAACAAAAGCAATTTACCTCTGATGCCGCGCACGAACTGCGTACTCCACTGGCCGTGGTCAAAAGCACACTTCAAGCCACACAGATGCACGAAAGGGACGCCAATGAGTACAGACGGGCAATTGCTGATGCGTTGAAGGACGTCGCTCGCATGGAGCACCTCATAGAGCAACTGCTGGTCTTGGCACGCATGGACGAAAATAGTGAGCACATCGCTGCTGCAGAGGTGCAGCTGGATGTGCTGCTCCGCGAGCTTGCAGAAGCATACCACCAGAGGATAGGACGCTCCGGAGGCAAGGTGATCCTGGAAGAACCGCCAGTTACCACTGTTCAGGGCGATTTGGATGAGCTGGCCCGTTTGTTCAGCAATGTTCTTGACAATGCTGTCAGATACGGGCCGTCCGACGGAACTATTAGCATAAGTTTAGACCCCCAAATGAATTGCGGGGCTAACCGGTTAGCCCCGCAATTGTGGCACGGGCTTCAAGCCCGTGGTTCACGGCCAGGATGGCCGTGCCACACCGTCTGTATTCATGACGAAGGGGGAAACATCCCGCCTGAGGTCCTGCCCCATCTGTTTGATCGCTTCTACCGGGTGGATCACTCACGTTCCAGTTCTACTGGTGGAGTCGGCTTGGGATTAGCCATCGCGCGGGAGATTGCCCGCCGTCATAACGGGGATATATCAATAACCTCAGATCCCAGCTCTGGCACACTTGTTTGCATTCGCCTGCCTCGCTGATCCCTCGACTCCGCTCTGGACAGGCTTTCGATTAAGAAGATTATCTTCGAGTCTTCAGCTTATTTTAAGGTCCCGCAGGTATACTTGCGCGAGGATTGATATGGATTCGATTAAGAAGCTGTCCGAATATCGAATAATGAACAAGGAACTTCGAAATTCGAAATTCTCTGCTCGGCGTTCGATATTCCTCGGTGGGTCACGGGTCACGAGTCACCCCAGCATTCCTTGTAGTTGGTAATCGAGAAGCAGCTTATAATGAAATGAACTATGAAGCTTAACAAACCCCCAAATACATTTGGGGGCTAACCGGTTAACCCCGCCATCACTATGGCGGGGTCGACTGATCTCGAAAGAATTTACGGGCAGTTGAATTCTTGTTCCGAGCGGAGTCGAGGAATCTGGTTTGTCCCGGGCGTGTCAGGTGTTATCCCATATCGGCAGACCCCTCGACTGGGCTCGGGGCGGGCATCGTGGAGACTATCGGTGAAACGTTTGCTTGCGATAATCTTTGTACTCACGATAAGTAGTTGTGCACAGTTTCATGACCAACCGCTTTCAGCCACCAAGAGCCTGGATGGCTTCGAATCACGGACGCTGAACCGAGCCGATCTAAATACGTACGTACAAGCGCATATACCGGCCGCCCAATGGCCGCTGCAAGCGTGGGATTTGACCAGTCTGACCCTGGCAGCTTTCTTTTATCATCCTGACCTTGACGTCGCGAGGGCACGATGGGCGTTCGCCAAGGCGGGCGTAAAAGCTGCCGGAGAGCCTCCCAATCCGAAAGTCACTGTGAGCCCCGGCTTTAACTCCACAACAGAGTCGATATCTCGCTGGATAGTGGGGGCCGCCGTTGAGATTCCTATCGTAACAGCTGGCAAACGTGGCTACCAACTCGCCCAGGCCGAGCACCTCTCGGAGGCGGCCCGAATGCACATCGCGGCGGTAGCCTGGCAGGTACGCAGTCGTGTTCGAGAGGCTCTGCTCGACCTCTATGGGGCGAATGAGACCGAAGGCTTGCTCATCAAACGTCGGAGCGTTCAGGCACAGTGTCTGGAGCTCCTACAACAGCAGTTAGATGCGGGAGAGATCTCCGGGCTTGTGGTTAACCAGGCGAGTATCGACTTTCATGCAACAGTTGTCGAGCTGCTGGACGCGCGAAAGAAACAGGCTGAGGCACGCGTGGAGCTGGCCGATGCCATCGGTGTTCCGGCCAAGGCACTAGATGGAATTGACATCTTATTCAATGGCTTCGAGGGGCTGCCGAGCACTCTTCCAAAACCAGAGGTCCGACGTCGAGCTCTGTTGAATCGCGCCGATGTCCTGGCGGCGCTTGCGGTTTATCAGGCCTCCCAGTCGAGCCTGCAATTGGAGGTTGCCAGGCAGTATCCGGACATTGATATCGGTCCCGGCTACGAGTACGATCAGGGGGATAACAAGTGGGCACTGGGTATTTCACTAACGCTGCCGGTACTCAATCAGAACCGGGGCGCCATCGCAGCAGCCGAGGCCCGGCGGACCGAGGCAGCAGCTGAGTTCACCGCCCTGCAGAGTCATATCCTTGGCCAGATTGAACGGGCGGTCGCGGGTCTCAAGGCCTCGATGGACAAGGCCCGTACCGCTGAGGTCATCGCGGAAAAACTGGAGCAAAAGGCCACGACGATGCAAAAGATGTTTGAGGCTGGGGAGGTTCTCATGTTGGCGGTGGCAGGGGCTCGGCTCGAGCAGAACAGCAATGCTTTGCTTCTGCTCAGGGCCCGCATTGATGTCCAGGAGGCCATGGGCCAGTTAGAGGACGCGATGCAGAGCCCTGCCGACTTGTCGGACTGGCAAGAGACGGTACTGCAATCCGATATCGATAAGAGAGGTACATCATGAACAAGTTGAGAACGCTGCTCGGCGTGGTCATACTGGCTGCCGGGTCGGTCGGCGTTTACTATCTTTTCCAGAACAAGCCGGTTACGGAAGAAGAGGCTGAGCCGGAGGTGGCTGCTGAAGTAGCAGTGCAGGTCGGAAATATCCAACGTTCGACTCTGCACGGGTACGTTCAGGCCTACGGCCAGGTTGATTTAGACCCGGGCAGTGGCACGACCTCTCCGGCGGCTGTGACGATTACTGCACCTGATACAGGGATAATCACCGAAGCCTGTTGTGTGCAAGGTCAACGGGTCAACAAGGGAGATATCCTCTTTACTATGGACAGTCGTGTCGCCGAAGCGGCAGTGGAGATGGCGAAAAAGGCGCTTGAATTTGCCGAGAGGGAATTTGAGCGGCAGGAGAAGTTGCGAGAAGTACAGGGCACTTCCGAAAAGCTCTTCCTGGAGGCGAAACAGCAGCTCGATGCAGCCCGGAGCGAACTCACCACTGCGCAGATCCGACAGTCCCTGTTGAAAGTGACGGCACCGTTCTCCGGTACGATCATCCGCGTGGATGCGGGAGTCGGTCAAACAGTCACTGCCGCCCAGAAGCTTGCGGAACTGCACGACTCTGAGCGATTGGTTGTAACCGCCAAGGTGCCAAACCGAGAGATTTCGTTGCTCAAGCTGGGTCAGCAGGTGGACATCGACACTGGCATCCGAGCCGACGACGGAGCGACAAAGACAGCCATCGTGCGCAGCAGCCTCAATTTTATCGATTCGCAGGTTGATGACAAAACTGGGACGGTCGAAGTGCGTGCGCCCGTGCCGCCCGACTCGCACTTGCGACCGGGGCAGCTCGTTAAGGTTCGTATTATTCACGAAGAACATCAAAACTGCCTGACCGTTCCCGAAGAGGGCGTGGTTACAACTGTTGACGGCGATACGGTCATCGCAATCGTGCAGGGCGATACGGCATATCAACGGTCCGTGACACTTGGCCTGCACGAAGGCGGTTTGGTGGAAATCCAGGGCGAAGGGCTGAAGGAAGGAATGGCAGTCGTGACCGTCGGCGCATACGGTCTGCCGGACAAAACAAAGATTCGAATCATTGGGCAAAAGTAACCCCGCAATAAAATTGCGGGGCTAACCGGTTGACCCCGGCATCACTATGCCGGGGTCAACTGAATGAAAGATCTATGAACGTGGCCGACAAGCCTATTCAAAAACCCGGTCGTATCGATCCGGCGGCGTCAGAGCACCAATGGTTATTGGGTCGGTTCGCAGCTCGACATGCCATCGCGATAACATTTATCACTTTGGCTTTGTGTATGGGAGGGGTGTATTCTGCCTTTAAGGTTTCGTCTTCGGTTTTTCCACAGACGAACTTTCCGCGTGTGGTGATCCTTGTGGATAACGGAGTCATGCCAGCCGACGAAATGATGGCAAGGATCACACGACCGATTGAGGAGGCCATGAAAGACATTCCTGGTGCAGAGACGATCCGCACGGCCACGGGACGGGGTTCGGCCGACATTAGCGTGTTCTTCAACTGGAAGGTCAACATGGTCCAGTCGGAATTGTACGTGATCGGTCGGCTTTCGCAGATCCGCAGCACGCTACCGAGCACGGCCAGCACTAGTGTCTGTCGCTTGACATTCTCGGCATTTCCAATTATCGGAGTAAGTCTGACCAGTGGAACGCGTGATATCACGCACCTGTGGGAAACGGCCAGGTACGAGCTAAAGCCACGCTTTTTACGTATCCCCGGTGTCGCGCGGGTCGATATTGTCGGCGGGCGCACGACCGAGTATCACGTTATTGTGGATCCGATGCTGCTGCAATCGGCACGTATAGCGCTTTCGGATGTCACAGAGGCCTTGGAGCAGAACAACTTGATCGCCCCTGCGGGCATGCACGAAGAGAACCATACGCTGTATTTGACGGTGATTGACGGGCGTTTGCACACACCCAAGGAGATCGAGGACTTTACGGTCAAGGTTGTGAATGGACATCCGGTGCGCATTGGTGACTTCGCCAGGGTTGAGCGAGGTCCCGAGCCGGTTTTTAACATCGTGACAGCGGACGGAGAGAAAGCGGTCTTGCTTAACATCCGCAGTCAGCCCGATGGCAGCACCCTGGAAATAGCCAAACAACTCAACCAAGAACTGAAGACGCTCGGGCGCGAGCTGCCGCCGGATATGAAGCTGGCATTTTTCTACGATCAGTCACTGATTGTACGCGAGTCGGTCAAGAGTGTTTGGGAAGCGATCATTTTCGGTTTTATTCTTTCGGTGATTGTGCTTTACGTGTTTCTGAAGAATTCGGCTTCAACGTTAGTGGCTGCACTGGTCATCCCGGTTACGGTGCTGATCACCGTGCTGGCAATGAAAGTGGGCGGCATGAGTTTCAATCTGATGACGCTGGGCGGGATTGCCGCAGCCATTGGAGTCGTGATTGACGATGCGATTGTGGTTGTGGAGGCAATTCACACCAAACTGTCCTCGGGTCTGGGACGCATCGCCTCGGTACAGGAAGGTATCAGCGGGATATTCCGACCTTTGGTGGCCTCAACGCTGACGCCGGTAGTGGTGTTTATTCCGCTGGCTTATCTCGATGGTATCACGGGTGTATTTTTTCGGGCACTGGCGATGACCATGACGGTCTCGCTCTTAACCTCGCTGGTCCTGGCAGTGACCTTCACGCCGTCACTGGCTGCCTGGCTTATGGGCCGACGTAAAAGCAGTATTGTGGCCGACGGTGAAATGGGCGGCCCTGTGCTGCACGCCTGCATTCGTCTTTACGAGAACGGCATCCGTATCGCTCTGAAACACAGTTGGATTACGATTGGTTTGTGCATATTGGTGCTGCTGGCCGGGTATCAGATATACACACGTTTAGCCAGTGAGTTTTTGCCACCGATGGATGAGGGCGGCTTTGTTATTGACTACGTGGGGCGACCGGGAACCAGTTTAGCTGAGACGGACCGTCAGCTCAAGCAGGCTGAGGAGATACTGCGTACCATTCCTGAGCTTGAGAGTTACTCCAGGCGTACCGGCGCACGCCTGGCTCTGGCTATTGCCGAACCTCATACGGGAGACTTCCTGGTCAAGCTCAAACCCGACCGCAAGCGGACGACCGAAGAAGTAATTTCCGAGCTTCGGCAGAGGTTTAATGCCGCAGTACCCGGTCTTCAATGGGAGTTTCCGGGTATTTTGGCCGATCTGATCGGCGACCTGATGTGGGCGCCCAGCCCGATCGAAGTTAAGTTGTTCTCGACAGATATCGAGTTTCTGAAAAAAACGGCGCCTGAGGTCGAGAAGAGCATTCAAACAGTGAGGGGGGTTGTTGACACCTTTGATGGCCTGATGTACACCGGCAGCTCGGTAAGCTTTCGCCTAAGGACGGTCGATGCCGGGCGTTTCGGACTGTCGGCTTACGACGTGGCTGAAGCAGTTAACACGGCTATGCTCGGACGTACGGCTTCATCCGTTCTTGAGGCCGACCGTGTGATCGACATCCGCGTTATGGTTGACGCCTCACAGACCGGGACAATTTCCGCACTGTGTAACCTCCCGATCCACACACCGGATGGGAGTGTGATCAAGCTTTCGCAAGTGGCCGATGTGGTGGAAGAGCAGGGCCAGCTTGAGTTGCGTCGCGAAGACATGCGTCAGGATGTGGCTGTAACAGCACGGCTGGAACAGCGTGACCTGGGCAGCGCCATGGCTGAGATTCGTGAGCGATTGAAGAAGGACGCATCCATTCCACCTGGGACAATTGAATTCGGAGGGCTTTTTGAGCAGCAGCAGAAATCCTTCCACAACCTGTTGGTTGTGCTGGTGATGGCAGTCATCCTGGTTTTTACAGTGCTGCTTGTCGAATTCCGCAACTTCTCTGGGCCGGTCTCCATCGTATTCGGCGCGGTTCTGGCCTTGTTCGGCACGGTCGCGGCTCTGCTGGTCACCGGAACGTCACTTAATGTTGTCTCGTTCTTGGGGGCGATCATCGGCGTAGGAATCGTCGCCAAGAATGGTATCCTTGTGCTTGATATGGTCGATCATTTGCTTACGCAGGGACTAACGGTGGATGAGGCGTTGGTGCGATCCGGCAGGCGCCGCCTGCGCCCGGTGCTAATGACGTCTTTGACCACGCTGCTGGGCATGCTGCCGCTGGCGCACGGCATCGGATCCGGCGCTGATATGCTCAAGCCGTTGGCCATCGGGGTCATGGGTGCGCTTTGCATCTCGGTCCTGCTATCGCTGGTTGCCACGCCGACGCTTTACCGAATACTGCTGGCCCTTCGTAGCTCGGCGATCGCCCGGGAGGTCGTCCCGCACAATGTGAATCCACCTTAAAAGAACCCCGCCATAGTGATGGCGGGGTTATATTGATCAGAGCAAGGAAGAAATCAATTATGAGAAGTAAGTTTCTGCCGTTTTCACAGCCCTCTATCACAAAGGCCGATATTGCTGCGGTCAGCGAAGTTCTGCGTTCGGGATGGATTACCACCGGCCCGAAGGCTGCTGAGTTTGAGCAGAAGTTCTGCGACTACATCGGCTGTCCTGGTGCGGTGACACTGTCTTCGGCCACCGCGGGAATGCATCTTGCGCTCAAGGCATTAGGCATCGGCGTTGGGGATGAGGTCATAACGCCATCGATGACATGGGTTTCCACGGTGAACTTGATAGTCCTCGCCGGTGCCAAACCGGTGTTTGCTGATATTGACAAAGACACGTTAATGGTTTCGCCCAGCACGATAGAGGAATGTGTTAGCCTCCGGACGCGACTGATTATACCTGTGCATTTTGCTGGTGCTCCGGTAGATATCGGTCCGATTCGTCAGTTGGCTCACCATCGCGGGATTTTCCTCGTAGAAGATGCAGCCCATGCTCTGGGTACGCACTATATGGGCCAACACGTGGGGCGCAACGGCACGTCGATTTTCTCCTTTCATCCCATTAAGAACATCACTACCGGCGAAGGCGGCATGTTTTGTTCGGACAACCAGGACCTGCTTGATCGCGTTCGCCGGCTGAAATTTCATGGTCTTGGGGTAGATGCCTATGATCGCCACACTCAGGGCAGGTCCCCCCAGGCCGAGGTGCTTGAGCCGGGCTACAAATACAACATGCCGGACATATTGGCTGCTTTGGGCATAAGCCAGCTGGCGCGCGTAGACGAGTTTAACAGGCAGCGAACCAAGTTGGCTATGAGATACCGTGAGCGGCTGGCGGAGGTCGATGAAATCCTCCCGCTTTCGGATCCTCCGTATCCGATAAAACATGCCTGGCATCTGTTTATTATTCGCCTGGATACGGACAAGGCCGGCCTTAGCCGTGACCAGCTCATGAGTGAGCTAAAACAGAAGAACATTGGAACAGGACTTCACTTTCGGGCTGTCCACCTGCAGAAATATTATCGAGAATCAATGGGCATACGCCGCGGCATCTTGCCGAATACCGAGTGGAATTCTGACCGGATATGCTCGCTTCCCTTATTTCCGGATATGACCGCGGAAGACGTGGACGACGTGGTGAACGCGATCAAGGAAGTCTTGAAGAAATAAGCATGAAAAATCTACGAGACAACATTCCAACAATCGTGTTTTGGTCAGCGGCTGCGTTGTTGTCGTTGTGGGCTCTGGGCCAAAGAGGTCTATGGGGCGCCGAAGACCGTTGGGCTGAGATTCCCAGGGAAATGCTCCTTACAAGGGACTTTTTCCATCCCTGCATCAATGGCGAACCCTATTTTGACAAGCCACTTCTGGGTTACTGGCTCATTGCATTGGTTGCGACCGTAACAGGTCGCCTGGATGAATGGGCAGTAAGGCTGCCCAGCGCAATCGCCGGCTTGCTGGCGCTGGGGGCAACAATTAGTCTGGGCCGCAGGCTGTGGTCGCAGCAGATTGGCAGGACGGCGGGTTGGCTTCTGCTAAGTTCATACGGGTATCTCTTCTGGGCCAGGACGGGCGAAGCGGACATGGCAAACATGGCCGCCATAATCCTGGCTGTCGCCTGGTATTGGTCGCGGCGAGATAAGCCAGGGTTTTTCAGTTACCTGGTCTTTTACTTGATCTGTTTTATAGGGGCCCAAAACAAAGGACTGGCTGCAATTGTAGTACCTGTCATTGTTGTGCTGCCAGACCTGATTAGACAAGGCCGGTGGAAGTCTTACCTGTCCTGGCCCCATTTTGCCGCCTTGGCACTGGCTGTAGTCGTGTATTTTACCCCATTTGCCTATTCTGAAATTACCAGGTCTGGGTATCGTGCTGGCGGCCTGTGGATGGTTTTCCACGAAAATGTTGTGCGTTACTTCCACCCGTTTGACCATGTAGAGCCATTTTACGTGTATTTCTACTATCTTCCACGACTGTTTCTGCCCTGGACACCGCTCTTGCTTATGGCACTCTGGGGGGCTTTTGCATCACTGAAAAAACTGGACTGGCCAAGCAAATGGCTCACTCTTGCTACGGCACTCATTTTCGTGTTCTTCACCGTATCCGGTTCCAGAAGAAGCTATTATATTCTCCCGATACTTCCTTTCTGCTCGCTCATGGCGGCAATTTGTTTTGCTCTGGCCAAGGAAGAGAAATGGCGACGTCTGGTTGTGAATATCCAGACGGGCCTGATTGTGCCGGTAATGGCTGTTGCGATTTTAAGCCCTGTTTTTTGGCCCGTGCTCAAACATCGCTTGGAATTCACTGCCCCGAAGGCACTGGTATTTGGAACCCCACTATTAGGCGTTGTGGCGATAGCCTGCTTTATTATGGGTCGTTGGCGGCCTGCTCTGGTGGCTCAAGTAACGGGGGCGTCGCGCGAACTGGCTCCTCTTATAGCGATGTCTGTTATCATGATGGGAGGTTTCTTTTGCTGGCAATACAATGCGTTTAGTGAGTATGACTCCATGAAGAACTTCAGTATGGAATTGA
>Ga0315274_10016522_pt1 | contig 10425 bp, 4 predicted proteins | sample YL17G02_20_MG_FD_203700 | JGI IMG/M metagenome (GOLD analysis project Ga0315274, IMG submission 203700) | Sediment microbial communities from Yellowstone Lake, YNP, Wyoming, USA - YL17G02_20 | ecosystem: Environmental > Aquatic > Freshwater > Lake > Sediment | place: USA: Wyoming | collected... | reverse complement strand
CAGAGAGGCAGTGTAGCACGAGGGTAATTTACCGTACAGATCCTCGTCTTACCAGCACTACTATTATAAAACGCAGATAGCGCGGTATTGACAAGAATTCGGATAATGCGGTATAATATAATATGGAAAAATGCCCACGCCTCATTGGGGAGTATCGCCTGTGCGTCCGCGTGCAGGCAGTGCCCGTAGGCCCAAACTCGAGGAATGGGGTGGAGAAGAGCCGTTTTGTGCGTGTGAGTTGAGTTCGTATCGATTTCGTTTGCCGAGGCGTCGGCGTAGTACGAGGACTTCCAGGCCGCGTTCGAGAACCTGAGGCCGCAAAGTGACAATGCCGCAGTCGGGCACGAGTTCTTTGTGAGAAATGTTCACGTCTAGGGTGCGGATGTTCTTGACAGAGAACTTGCGGCAGACGGAGAACAGGACCATGTTAAACCTTTCAATGGGCTGTGCGCCTGATGCCGTTGCGTTTTCCGGCGCGACGTTCGCTAGGCGTCTGTGGGTGCGGTCTCACCGAGATCGAAGAATAGGTATAACAGGAAATCCTTTAGACTGTAAGCCGAAGGCCGGTACCGCCCGAGTGAGGGCGCGATGAAGAACGACGTCACTCAGGAGCGAATCCCTTACCGGCGCGTTCCTCTCGGAGGCGCGCCTTACCGCCGACTGATCCGCGCCTGCGGCGTATTTGCGGCGGGCGCCGGGCTGGTCGCGTTGTTTGGGTGGGGTCTCGGACTTCCCTTTCTGGCTAGCCTGGGCGCGGGCAGAATTCCAATGGCGCCGAGCACGGCGCTGCTGTTCTTGCTGTTCGGAACTGCCGCTTTCGTCCGCGCCCGTGAGCCGCTGAGCCGTGGAGCATACTGGATGGGTGTGGCGATCAACTGTGCGGGTGCGCTGGCGGCGTCGCTGCTGCTTTTCCTGTCCCTCGAAGGGATACACCCGGATGCCGAACACCTCGGCTTTCCGGAAGTATCCACGTTGGGCGAAGTGCCCGTCGGGCACATGTCCCCGGTGACGGCGGTCTGTTTTCTGCTCGCCAGTCTGTCGTTCCTGGCCTCGCTGCCGTCCTACAGCAGCCGACATTGGCGAGCCGTCGTGGCCATGTGTCTCGCGGGCATCCTGACCGCGGCGAGTTCCGTGTTGCTCCTGGCCTATCTCCTCGGAAATCCTCTGTTCTACGTGGGGTCCTTCATCCCGCCCGCGGCGACCACCAGCATGGCCTTCGTGGCTTTGGGGATAGCGATGTTGGCTCTGGCGGGGCCGCAAGCCTGGCCGCTCAGCGAAGGGACCGAGGCGGCCACACGCGTTCCGTATAGGTTCGTCCTGGTGTTCGTTCTTCTGGCCACGGGCATCGTCACGGCGGGCGGGCTGTACCAGCGGAACTACGAGAAGCACTACCGCGCCGGGATCGAGCGCCAACTCTCCGCCATTGCGGAACTGAAAGTGGGCGACCTCGTGCAGTGGCGAAAGGAACGGATGGGGGACGCCGCCGTTTTCTATGGAAACAAGAACTTTTCCGGCCTTGTAAAGCGGTATCTTGATGCGCCGGGGGACGTGGATGCGCGGGAACGGATTCAGATGTGGCTGCGCCAGCTCCGGCAAGCCTATCAGTACGACGAAGTTCGTCTGCATGATGCGCAGGGCGTCGAGCGGATCTCGGTCCCCGACACGCCGGGGCCGGTCTCCGCCGCCTTTTCCGAGTGTGCCGCCGAAGTCCTGCGGTCGGGCCAGGTGGCGTTCCGGGATTTCTACCGGAACGAACACGACCAACGGATCTACCTATCGGTCCTGGCGCCCATTCTCGACGGACAGGACAGCAGTCGGCCTCTGGGCGTTCTCGTTCTGCGGATTGATCCTGAAACCTATCTCTACCCGTTGATTAATCGTTGGCCGACGCCCAGCGAAACCGCCGAGACCCTGATCGTCCGCCGGGAAGGGAATGAGGTTGTGTTCCTGAATGAGCTGCGATTTCAGAAGGACGCGGCCCTCAAGCTGCGGAGTCCCCTCGAGAACGTGAGAATGACTGCCGTGCAGGCGGCTCTGGGCCGGGAAGGGATTGTGGAAGGATTGGACTACCGTGGCGTGCCGGTGGTCGCCTACGTGTGCGGGATTCCGGATTCGCCGTGGTTCCTGGTCGCCCGGATGGGTGTCACGGAGATCTATGCGCCGCTACGGCAGAGGCTATGGTTGACGATTGCTCTCATAAGCGCCCTGCTGCTGGGGGCGGGAGCTGGCGTGGGTTTGGTCTGGCGGCAGCAGCGCGTCCGCTTCTATCAGGAGAGGTACGAGGCCGCCGAGGCGCTGCGGGAGAGCGAAGAACGCCACCGCATGACGCTGATGAGCGTCGGTGACGGGGTGATCGCAACCGACGCCGAGGGCCTGGTCGAGGTACTGAACCCGGTGGCCGAGGCGCTCACCGGCTGGAGCAGCGCGGAGGCGGCGGGCCGGCCCCTTGACGAGGTCTTCCATATCATCAACGAGGAAAGCCCCGAGACGGTGGAAAACCCGGTGGGACGAGTCTTGCGCGAGGGTGTCGTCGTGGGACTGGCCAATCACACGATCCTCATCGCCAGGGACGGCACGGAACGTCCGATCGCCGACAGCGGCGCGCCAATCCGCAACGATAAGGGCGAACTCCTGGGCGTGGTGCTGGTCTTTCGCGACCAGACGCAAGAGCGGGCGGCGCAAGCAGCGTTGCGGAGAAGCGAGACGTTGAACCGCAATCTGGTCGAACACCTTCCCCACCGGATTTTCATCAAAGATCGTAATTCGGTTTACATTTCCTGCAATGCGATCTACGCCAGGGACCTCGGGATTTCACCCGAGCAGATAGTCGGCAAAGATGATCTTGCCTTCCACCCGCGAGATCTGGCCGATCACTACCGCGCCGACGATCAGGCGGTCATGGCAAGCGGAACCGCGAAGGATATCGAGGAGAAATATGTCGTTGCGGGTGAAGAGCGTTCGATCCATAAGACCAAGATCCCTTTCCATGACGAGCAGGGTCATGTCATCGGGGTATTGGGGATATTCGAAGACATCACCGAACGCAAGCGGGGGGAGGAGAGGATCGCGCATCTCAACCGCGTTCTGCGCGCCATCCGCGATGTGAGCCAGTTGATCATCCGCGAGAAGGACGAAAAAAGGATCATTCAGGCCGCGTGCGCTCTCCTGGTGGAACATCGGAGCTATTGCGGCGGCATGATCATTCTCTGCGATAAGACCGGTGCGCCTCGGGCCTACGCCAAGGCCGGCAAGAGCGACGAAGCATTCCGTCCGCTTGCCGAGGGGCTGAAGAATGGAGTGTTGCCGCTCTGCTGCGAGGCAGCCCGCTTGCATGAAGGGATTCACCATATTTCGGACCGTGGCGGGGTATGCGCCCTCTGCCCCGCTGTAAAGGATTGCATGGGAGGCGATACGTTGTGCATTCGGCTGATCCATGACGGCGTCATCCATGGATACATGGCTGTATCGATGGACCATGCGATGGGGATCGAGGTTGAGGAACAGACGTTGTTCGCCGAGATGGCCGGGGATATCGCCTTTGCCCTGCACGGCATGGAAATGGAACAGCAGCGAGAGCGCATGGAAGGCGAGCGGCTCGCGATGGAGGCCCAATTGCGGCAACAACAACGGTTGGAGTCCATCGGCACGCTGGCCGGGGGCGTCGCGCACGAAATCAACAATCCGATCAACGGGATCATGAATTACGCGCAGTTGATCGCGGATCGCGTGGGCGATCGCGACGAAAGCGTGAAGGAGTTTGCCTCCGAGATCATCCTGGAGACGGAGCGCATTGCGTCCATAGTAAAGAGTCTGCTGACGTTTGCCCGTCACGAGAAGCAGTCGTACAGCCCTGCGCGGCTCGAGGACATCGTGAACGCGGTCCTGAACCTCGTGCGCACGCTGATCCGTCACGATCAGATTACGATTGAGGTAACGATTCCGGAAGGCTTGCCCTCGCTTTGCTGCCGTTCGCAACAGATCCAGCAGGTCCTGCTCAACCTGGTGACGAATGCGCGCGATGGTTTGAACGCGCGGTTTCCAGGATATGATCCGGAGAAGAAGCTGGCGATCTACGCGCGGACCTTTGAGAAAGATGGCGGGCTCTGGCTGCGGATGACCGTTGAAGACCATGGGACGGGCATCTCGGAGCGAAGCAGGGAACACGTGTTCGATCCTTTCTTCACAACAAAGCCCAAAGAGACCGGGACGGGGCTGGGACTGTCGCTCAGCCACGGAATCGTTACGGAGCACGGAGGCCAGATTTCATTTGAGTCCGAGCCGAACGTGTGTACGAGATTCCATGTTGATCTACCGGCAGCGCCGTAGCGCCCGGTAGGTGCGGAATCATTCCGCACCTACTTTGGAAGGGAGGAGTGTGTCTCGTGAGTGCGAGAGTGCTGGTTGTAGACGATGAGAAGAGCATTCGGACGACGCTTCGAGAGTTCTTGAGCGACGCGGGATATGAGGTTTTCATGGCCGAGGACGCTGACGCGGCTCTAGGGCTGCTCAAGGCGCAATCGCTGGATATTGTGGTTACCGACATCATCCTTCCGCGCGTGAATGGTGTGGAGCTTCTTCACCGGATCCACGACGCCGACCCGCGCGTCGAGGTGATCATGATGACGGGGGAGCCGACGCTCGACACGGCGACGGAGTCGTTGCGGGCGGGGGCATTTGACTACCTCCATAAGCCCATAAACAAGGAAGCCATCTTGAAGACGGTGGCAACGGCCGCGCGGGTGAAGGCATTGGATGATGAGAAGTGGCGTCTCGAGGAAGAGAACAGGGAGTACCAGAAGCACCTCGAGTCGCTTGTCGATAAGCGGGCACATGCGTTGAAGGAAAGCGAGAAGCGCTATCGGGATCTCGTCGAGAACCTCCAGGAGGGCATCTGGGCGATTGATACGGAGGGGCGTACGACCTTCGTGAATTCGCGCATGGGGGAGTTGCTTGGGTACGCTCCGGCGGACATGATTGGCCGGCACTATTCATCTTTCTTCGACGAGAAGGCACTCACGTCTCAGGCCGGCGAGATCGGAAACTGGGTGCAGGGCACTACCGGGGAATACGAGATCGCGCTTCGCCGCAAGGACGGGTCGTGTTTGACCGCGCAACTCCGCGTTTCTCCGATCCGCGGTGCGGACGGGCGTTTGACGGGCGCGATGGCGAGTGTTTTTGACATCACGCGCCGCAAGAAGATCGAGGAGGAGCGCACGCGACTTGCGATGGCTGTTGAGCAGGCCGCCGAGGCCATTCTGATAACGGATGCGAGGGGAATCATCAACTATGTGAATCCAGCCTTTTGCCGTCTTACGGGCTATGATCGGAGTGGGGTCATCGGGCAGACGCCGAAGATCATCCATAGTGGGAAGCAGGATGGCGCGTTCTATGAGGGTTTGTGGGCGACGATTCGCAGCGGCGAGATATGGTCGGGCCGGTTTATCAATATGCGCAAGGACGGCGCTTTGTTCGAGACGGAGGCGAGTATATCGCCCGTGCTGAACGGTGCGGGAGAGATCGTGAACTATGTTGGGGTGGAAAGAGACGTCACGGAATCGGTGGCGCTCGAGGGCCAGATCCGGCACATGCAGAAGATGGAGGCCATTGGCGCCTTGGCGGGGGGCATTGCGCACGACTTCAACAACGTTCTGGCGGCCATTATCGGTTATGGCCAGATTGCCGCTGATGAGCTGCCTGCTGGAAGCACGTTGCGTTCGGACCTTGATCACATTCTCGTAGCGGCGGACCGGGCCAAGGAGTTGGTCCATCAGATCCTGACTTTCAGCCGGCAGGTTGAGGAGGCCCGGAGATCCGTCGAACCGCACTTTATTGTGCGAGAAGCGCTGAAGCTTCTGCGTCCGAGCCTGCCCTCGACCATCGAGATTCGGGAAAACATAGGGAGAGATTCGGGTGCGGTGCTGGCCGACGTGACGCAGCTTCATCAGGTGATCATGAACCTCTGCACGAACGCTTACCACGCGATGAAGGATCGCGGCGGCATCCTGGAGATCGGCCTCGAGTCGTGCCGTGTGGACGGTGAACTGGCGCGGGCGGTCTCTGGGCTTCGCGAACAGGACTACGTGCGTCTTTCGGTTCGTGACACCGGGTGTGGCATGGATGACCAGACGATCAGGCGGATCTTCGATCCGTTTTTCACGACCAAGCCGGTGGGAGAGGGCACGGGGATGGGGCTGGCCATCACGGATAGTATTGTCCGCGCCCATGGCGGCGCCATCACGGTCAGCAGTGAGGTGGGGGTGGGAACGCTCTTCCAGGTTTATCTGCCGCGGGTGGATGCGCGGATCGTCGAGGCGCCTACCTTGGAAACCACCGTGCCCGGGGGCAATGAGCGGATCTTGGTGGTGGACGATGAACGCAATGTGGTTGAGGTGATCGAGAGAACGCTGGAGGGTCTTGGGTACCAGGTGACGTCGGTGACGAGCAGCTTGGAGGCGTTGAAGATTGTGCGGGCGAACCCGGACCTGTTTGACTTGGTCATCACGGATCAGACGATGCCGAAGTTGAGGGGCGATCAGTTGGCCGCGGAGATACACGCGCTGCGCCCGAACATTCCCGTGATCTGGATTACGGGATATGCCGAGGGGAACGTTGACGAGAAGACCGGGCTTCTGGGATTCAGCGCGTTGATAAGGAAGCCTTGGCCACTGCACGCCGTCGCCAGGACCGTACGCCAGGTCCTTGACGGGGTGGCCGCTGACTGTACGTAACCGGGGCGTTCCTGTTAGGGCCGCCCCACGCGTAGTTCCGAATTCCGATTCGGATCGCTGAGTTGCGATGATCCCATTCGGAAATGGGAACTACGCGTAGTTCCGAATTTCGATTCGGATCGCTGAGTTGCGATGATCCCATTCGGAAATGGGAACTACTGGGATGATCGGATGGAACACTTGCATCGCACGGAAGACGTTGCGACCCGTCTGCACCGGGTCCTTGTAGTGGACGACGAGGCGCCGTTTCGAGAACTGCTTGTCCGCCGAATAGGCAGGCTGGGACATTTCTGCGACTCCGCGGATGGCGGGGCGCGGGCGCTGGAGTTGCTGCGCTCAGAAGATTTCGATGTAGCCTGCCTGGACGTGATGATGCCGGGGATGGATGGATTGGCCCTGTTGTCGGCGATAGTCGCGGCGGACTTGGACGTCGTGGTGGTCATGGTCTCCGGCGTGGGCACTATCGCCACGGCGGTCGAAGCGATGAAGCTGGGGGCGTTCGACTTCGTCGAGAAGGAGCCAACCGTTGATGTCTTGAGGGCAACACTCGAGCGGGCGTTCCGCCACGGGGAGGTCCGGCGTCGCGCGCGCCAGATGGAAATGGTGGCCCAGCAGTGGGAGACCACGTTCGATGCCGTTCCGGACTTGATCGCGGTAGTGGACAACAACTACCGAATTCTGCGCGTGAATAAGGCCATGGCGGAGCGGCTGGGGCGTCCGGCCACGGAAATCGTGGGAGAAACCTGCTATTGCGCGCTTCATGGGGCTTCGGAGGCGGTTTCATACTGTCCTCACGGGCGGTCGCTGGCTGTGGAACAACGCCACTTCGTGGGGTTTTCCGAGCCGCGCCTGGGCGGGCACTTTCTGATGAGCACGTCGCCCCTGTATGCACGTGACGGGACGCTTCTGGGCACGGTTCACGTGGCGCGGGACATCACGGAGCAGAAGAAAGGCGAAGAGTTGCTCCAGCGCGCCCACAAGGAAACGGAGCGGCTGCTTGCGTCGATGTCGACGTTCCTTATCGAAGTGGACACTCAATGGAACGTCACTCGGTGGAACACGGCAGCCGAAGCTTGCTTCGGGCTCCAAGCGTCAAGCGCCGTGGGAAAGCCGTTCCGCGAATGTGGCATCCGGTGGAACTGGGAAGACGTGATGAAGTGCGTGGACAACTGGGAACATCGAGAGAAGCCGTTGCGCATCTCAGCGGTGAAGTACGCACGCGCGGACGGCACGGAAGGTTTCCTGGACATGACCGTGAACTCGGTGAGGAATGACGAAGGGCTGCCGGATGGCTTCTTTTTCCTGGGTTCCGAGGTGACCGAGCGTATGAATCTGGAGCTTCAGTTGGCCCAGGCGCAGAAATTGGAATCGATCGGGCAGCTTGCGGCGGGCATTGCCCATGAAATCAACACCCCGACGCAGTACGTGGGAGACAATCTCGAGTTCCTGCAGTATGCCTTCGAGGATTTCAGCCGCGTGTGCGAGATCTGCGACGGCGTTCTGGCGGCGGCCAAGGCGTCTTCGCTGACGGGCGCCGCCATCGCCGACATGGAGGCCAAGCTGGCCGGCATTAACGTCGAATACCTGCGAGTACAAGTGCCGAAGGCGATCGAGCAGTCACTCGACGGCGTGAAACGAGTGGCCTCCATTGTGCGGGCCATGAAGGAGTTTTCGCATCCCGGCACGGGGGAGAAGACGCGCATCGATCTCAACGCGGCCATTGAGAGCACCGTAACGGTGTCGCGCAATGAATGGAAGTATGTGGCCGACGTGGTCACGGAATACGACGCGGGGCTTCCGTACGTGAATTGCCTCCCGGGCGAGTTGAACCAGGCAATACTGAACATCATCGTCAATGCGGCCCATGCCATCGGGGACGTCGTTGGGAGCGGATCCAAGGGCAAGGGGAAGATCACGATTCGAACGCGCCGGGATGGAGACTTCGCGGAGATCACGATTGCCGACACCGGGCCGGGCATTCCAGAGAGTATCCGGGGGCGGATCTTTGACCCGTTCTTTACGACGAAGGACGTGGGACACGGCACGGGCCAAGGGCTGGCGATCGCGCACAACGTGATCGTGGAACGTCACGAAGGATCCATCACTTTCAAGACGGAGGCCGGCCAGGGAACGACGTTTTTCATCCGGCTTCCCATAGAGGGGGGTGAGGAAAATGACTGAGCGGAAGGCGCGCATACTCTTTGTGGATGATGACCCGAACATACTGGGGATGCTCAAGCGGGTTGTGCATAAGCATGGTGATAGCCTGGAAGCGGATTACTGTGAGAGCGTCGACGGCGCGCTGACGGCCATCGAGGGGCGGGATTACGATGTGGTAGTTACGGACGTGCGGATGCCCAACAAGGACGGTTTCGTCCTGTTACGGACCCTCCGGGACTCCGACAAGACGCGACGCCTGCCTGTAATTGTTCTGACGGGCGATTCAGATCGTACGCTGAAGCGTCGAGCGCTTGATCTAGAAGCAACGGACCTGTTGAACAAGCCTATCGGGAGCGAGGATCTGCTTGCGCGGATTCGAAGCGCGCTGCGGCTCAAGTCCTACCAGGATCAGTTGGCGAACCAGGTTGCCACGCTGGATGAGATGGTGCGGGAACGCACGGCTCAACTCGAGCATGCGCATCGGGAGGTCGTGTGGCGGCTCGCGAAGGCGGGCGAGTATCGCGACGACCAAACAGGGAATCACCTCATCCGTGTGGCCTGCTATTGCTGGGCCATCGCACGCGCCATAGGGAAGGACGCGGAGTTTCTGGAGTTGATTTTCCTTGCCAGCCCGCTGCACGACATCGGGAAGATTGGGATTCCGGATCGAATCTTGTTGAAGCCGGGCAAGTTGACGGCTGAGGAGAGGATCTCGATGCAGGAGCACACCACGATGGGAGTCGGGATTCTCTCAAGCATCCCAAAGGCCGCGGAGATCTCGTTCCGGGAGCTGGTGCAGGGGCCGCGAGATTATGGCGACGCGGCTGAGATTCCGCTGCGAGAGACAAGGAGTTGCAACCCCTTGTCCACCGATGAGAAGATTCCGCTGTTGAGAATGGCCACGGCGATTGCACACTATCATCACGAGAAGTGGGATGGGTCGGGCTATCCTGAGGGGTGGGCAGGGGCGGCGATCCCGATCGAGGCCCGGATCGCCGCCGTTGCGGATGCCTATGACGCGATCACGACTTGGCGCCCGTACAAGGAGCCGCTCCCCGAGTCCCATGCACTGCAGGTCCTTTGCCAGGATTCCGGATCGCACTTCGATCCGGACGTCGCAAGCGCTTTTCTGGAGGCGACGGATGATATCCGGGCCATGCGGGCGCGATGTGGAGAGGCGTTCTCGGCAAGCCAAGGAGAGGGACAATGACATGAAACAGATACTGTTCGTCGACGATGAGCCGAATGTGCTTGAAGGGATCGAGAGGATGCTGTTTCCCATGCGCAAGGAGTGGGGCATGCGTTTTGCGAAGGGCGGCGCGGAAGCCTTGGAGTTCATGAAGAAGGAATCCTATGACGTGGTGGTTTCGGATATGCGGATGCCGGATATCGACGGCGTTCAGCTCCTCAGCGACGTGATGAAGCTGTACCCGCATACAATCCGGTTCATCTTGTCCGGCCAATGCGATCGGGACAGCGTGCTGCGCTCCGTGGGTCCGACGCATCAGTTTCTGGCCAAACCTTGTGACGCGGCGAC
>Ga0315274_10016521_pt1 | contig 10425 bp, 10 predicted proteins | sample YL17G02_20_MG_FD_203700 | JGI IMG/M metagenome (GOLD analysis project Ga0315274, IMG submission 203700) | Sediment microbial communities from Yellowstone Lake, YNP, Wyoming, USA - YL17G02_20 | ecosystem: Environmental > Aquatic > Freshwater > Lake > Sediment | place: USA: Wyoming | collected... | reverse complement strand
TTAGGTAATAAGCATTTGAGTTGGTATGCTTTCAGGGCCATTTTAGCAGGCGTCATGGAGAACTAAATGTCGATACTGAATGATGTTGTTCATTTTCGCGGTGAGACAGTAACGCTGTATGCAACTTTCAAGTTGATTACAGGCGAGTCGGCACAATTTGATTTGGATTTTGTAAGTCCCACGATTCATATTGAGTATGCAACTCCCAATAATCAAATTGTTATTATATTGCCTCCTATACCAATGACAAGAATGACCAATGACCGGTACTTCTATAATTGGGTTGTTCCTTACAATGCTCCAATGACAACTTACAACATAGTATATAGCGGTATAATTGATGACAAAAAGGTGGTATCAACAGAGGATCTGATCGTTGGGAATCCAGCCCTAACAGTAAAACAAAACTTTCTGCGGTATGGACCGAGTACATTTTTATTGATGTCTCGTGTTTATGAGCCGAGATTGTCACCACAACTACCGAGAGGTACATTCTAATGGGTAGTACATGTAATGAGGAGTGTAACAAAAGATGCAATAAGGGATGTATTGTTCCTCAATCTATTAATGAGAACGGCAATACATTTAGACAGGACACAGTTGGACACTTTGAGGTTGTTGTCGTCGTAGAGGATCAACTGGTTCCTCAACCTGAAGGGTGGCCTACAATTGAGGCAGTCTATATCAACCCTGCATCGAAGATGATGACAACTGCTATACCTCAATCTCAGATGTATCAGGTAGAACCAGGTAGATACTATTTTGATTGGTGTGTACCAACTGACCAACCTCTTTTAGTGCACCAAGTTATATATAGAGGTAAAGTAGAAGATGATGATGTAATTGGTGAAGATACATTTACTGTTCTCCCTATTACGCCGGTCTGTCTAATTGTGCCTACTGTACTCACAACCAACAAGGCTGAGCGAGGCTGTTGCAGATAAGAAAGGTTATGAATCACAGAGTAATACTATATACTCACAATCGCGCTTTATACTTCCAACAGACTTTGGATGGTCTATTGTATTCGTTGGATGGATATAATATTCCAATCACAATTGTACTGAATGCTCCAGATGCAGCGACTTTGTCTGTAGCACAAAGAGTGCAGGATAGATGTGATGTGCTTGTTACTGAAGAAAATTGTGCTTTCGCAGCACAGACGATAGGTGTGAGGTGGAGTAATCCAGAAGTAATAACAATAGTGCAAGACGACCATATATTACCACCTTTAACAAAGCATTATTACCCAAATTGGCCAGATCTGTTTGAGAAGAAGCTTCTGTTTGGCAATGATGTGGTATATTTTGGTTGCTGTTTAGATAATGTCCCTATTCCAAATCCGTTTGCAATAAACACACCAGAAGGCGAAGACGAGTCATTTGTATATTTTGAAAGACCGGGGTCCAATTCACCTGTTTTTCTATTTGACCCCTGTACTATGAAAACATCATTCTGGTGGCAGTGCTACAACAGCGGACCAAAATGTGCCGTTGATAGTGCGGTGATTGCCAAGAGTAAGAGAATGGCAAGAGCGAAACTGGTAAAAACATATCACATTGGCTGGAATGGTAGTATGAATAACTACAATGATAGAAACGATTGGGCCAAAGCGTTTCATTTACCTATGACTCATACAAAAGTTAGAAATCTAAAAACCGGTGAAATAAGAGAGATTAGTTTAGACAAGGATTAAATAGATTTATAGGTGGTTTATGGAAAAAAAGTATAGTACAAACTACCCAGAGGCTCGGAGAAAATGGAATCAACAAAATAAGGATAAGATTCGTGCTGCAGGGCGTAGGCGCTACAATAAACATGGGGCAAGTTTGTCTTATAAACGACAGACATTTATTAGCTTTTTAGGATACAGAGAGAAAAGTATCCAAATGTTTCTTGATGTCTATGGACACACATGTTCGTGCTGTGGTGAGTCAAATGAAGACTTTTTGACCGTAGAGCATCGAGAAGGAGGTGGTACCATTGACCGGAGAAAAAATGGTACCTACGGTATTATGCGACGTGCAGCAAAAGAGCAGAATTTTGATAAATATTCTACACTGTGTATGAATTGTAATCATGCAAAGGGACGCCATGGATACTGTTCACATCAGTTCTCCCATTACAAAGGACCTGTAATTTTTTGGAATACCTTTAAGAATGAGTGGCAACTATTAGAGTTTAATGAGGCACTTCAAAAACATGTTCGAAAATGCGGTGGTGAGACATTCCAAGAAGTGCGTAAGGCAGTTCTTCCAGGTAAGATTCCTTGGATTAGCAGAGAGTATATAAAAATTGCCGAGATGGAAGCAGGTCGAGATGGAAAGGGAAGTAGAAGTAAAAGAGGAGGAGTAATATGCCCGAGCTGTACGTAGGTGCCTCTCAAGGTAGTGCACTTCCATTTTATCTAGCAATAAAAACATTAGGTGGGGATCTAGTGCCTCAACCTGCAAATAGTCCTACCCTAGAACTTTTATACAATGATGAGTGTACACATGCAGGTCAACGATCAGTCAATGTGGTCATGAGCATGATTGAACCTGGTCGGTATTTCTATGTTTGGAGAATTCCTAAAAATGAGCCGCTTGTTCGTCATCATATTGTATTCCGTGCAGTTCTCGATGATGAACAAGATGTTGCTACTGATGCATCGTATATGATATCTGAATTAATTCAACAACCTATTTTTTACATCTATGTAGATATTATAAAGGGTCTACAGATTTGTTATCCTGAAGTCATGGCACAAAGTCCGAAGTGCAAGAAGCATCCACACATCACAAAGTGGCAACGAGAGGAGATTGATATCGGCCTGGATGATCGTGCGATTGAGGGTGCATTTAGATTTGGTGAGTATCCAAATGCCGTGGTAGACAGACGAGTAGTGGGGAAGATGCAATATTCACTCGGTATTGGTGGAGACATTGCCAGTGAGGTACCAGGAGGTGGCTCTGCTATAAGACCAGGGGACCCAGCCACTGATACGAAATATACTTTTCGAACTAAATATCGTTATCAATAGGAGACTTTCAAATGACTCAAACTTTTAATGAGAATGTCATAGTTAATAACACTGCAAGCAGTGTTGGATTGAAGGTAAATCAAACTGGGAACAATGAAGGTTCCCAGGTTTATCAATCGGCGAATCAAACAGCTCTACGTGTTCAGAAGAATGGTACTGGTGGTGGTAGTGCCTTAATCACGTATAACTATGGAAGTGGTTATAGTTCATATAGTTACCAAATTGGTGCGGGGCATTGTGGAGTATTCCGAAATGATGGTGGTGGATACTGTCTATTTTTGGATCAAAATAGTGCCAAGCATGCTTTAGTAATTGACAAGTCCAATAGCGGATCCAGTATTCTTGCTCTCCAGGCGGGAGAAGGCTCAGGTCTTTATGTGAGCAAGAGTCATACTGGCAGCTCAAGTGCTATCAGAATCGATAATTCGGGCTCTGGTTATGATATACAGGGTAACAATAGTAATTGGAATGTGGGTAGTCAAGGTGATGCCTGGTTTAGTGGGGTGGAGGTCGGCTGTGGCAAGGTTTATGCTAGCAACACTGCCATTGCAGGTGGTAGAGTTCATATTTTCCAGCGTGGTCAAGACCCCATCTCTGTGATCACCAGTTGCAGCTGGGGGCTTCAAGCTGAAAATCCAGTAGCATGGACAGCTTCACCCTTCGGACCAGTTTATGTGGCTCGTGTAAGCTTTAGAAGCCCAGTTTCGTGTCCTATTGTTAAGATTACACCCTGGCTGGCTGGACAGTATGATGAGAGACAGGCGGGGCTGTTTAATTATGTTGAGCAAGGGCATAGCAATTCCCCACTTCTGCCTCCAACTGCCTTGGAGCCTCATATCATACAGCTAATACCACTACCAGGGATGCATTGTGTTGTTAGTTTTGATGTTTATTTCCAATATTGCGTATGGGGCTCGCCTGCAGAACAAGGATCCTATGAGGTTATGTCAATGCAGGAAGGGCCTTGCCACGACCTTGTGTTTGATTTTGAGGTTCTTGGTTGCATCTGCAATCCTGATTAATCAGTGACATTTTAATGGAAGAAAGAATAAAAGCCCAGAGTAGTCTGGGCTTTTATTATGTAGGAACCATGAATCACAGAATAATTTTATACACACAACAGACCTCTTTATTTTCGACAAACTTTAGAGGGTTTGTTGTTTTCGTTGGAAGGGTGTTTCCTTCCAGGCTTTTTTATTGAGGCAAAAGTGTCCAAATCAAAATGGATAACTCAAATCACTCGGGAAGAATTGTATCAGCTGTACTGGGAAGAAAATATAAGTATTCCTAAAATTGCTGCCCGTTATCACCAGACATATGATATTGTTCTCGGTCGATTTTGTGCTTGGAATATTCCAAGAAAGGCAAATGGTGCCTTTTGTAAAAAGTACCTTACGCCTGAGGCTTATCAAGAAGGAAAAAGAAAAAGCTCAAAGAAATATCGAGAAAAACCTGGAATTCAACACCGAGTCTATACTCAAGGTTCTCGAAGATGGCAAATAGCCAATGAGACAAATCGAGAGAAAACCAGGGGTCGTGCTCGAAAATGTGGAAAGAAGCGGTATGCTAAGACCATATCGTTTGTTGAAAGAGTAAAAAGAATATTTGGATGTTGTGAATGTGGATGTAAAGATCCAGTAATGCTTGATTTCCATCATCGAGATCGACAGACCAAGGGTTACTCAATTGGAAAGAGACTTAGTTTTTCTATATCGCAATTAAAAAAGGAAATGCGTAAATGTGATGTGATCTGTGTAAATTGTCATCGTGAAAAACATACCACAAACAGACTTTATTCTCACACTCATGAATATGTGAATAGAGTGGCTCTTTGGTATGGTTGTAAGATATGTGGCTATCGGAAGTGGGCACCAGCCTTAGAATTTCATCACCGTGATCCAAGGGGTAAAGAATTTCATATCAGTAAATGTAATGGTAAATCTATTTCTCTGATTAAAGATGAAATTCGTAAATGTGATATCCTCTGTGGAAATTGTCATCGTAAGCACCACTGGCAACAAAGACATTTGTCCACTTCAAATTCTCCTCAAAACCCTTCCATTTAATTTTTTCCATTCCAATTCAAATCTATCGATATTTCAGCATGCATATGGCAAGATTAGCTACCTTGCCTTGTTACACTTACGTAAGTTATATGATCATAGAAAAAGAACCCCTCTTAAGAAAAAGGAATCCTGGGGCAGGAAAAACTCTGTCCCAGGAGGTCCAAAGTGGTAAGTGTAAGTTTGTGCATGATTGTGAAGAATGAATCAGAAGTATTGGCTCGTTGTCTTGATAGTATAAAAGGTTTTCCGGATGAAATAATAATCGTTGACACAGGCTCTACAGATGATGATACAGTAGAGATAGCAAAGAAATACACGGATAAGGTGTATTTTTTCAAGTGGATTAACGATTTCGCAGCCGCTCGTAATTTCTCATTCAGTAAGGCAACCAAATCCTACATTATTTGGTTGGACGCGGATGATTTTGTATCCCCAGACAATCTTGAGAAGCTAAAAGCACTCAAGTCTCACCTAACAAAAGACATTTATTTACTCCAATATGACTACGCACAAAATCCAAACGGCACTAGCGCCTGTCTGCTGCAGCGAGAGAGGATTGTAAAGAACGATCCCTCCCGCATTCGTTGGTTCTACCCGATTCACGAGGTAATCGATCTATTTCGGATACCCAATGCCACAATGGAAAATCACCCAGAAATTGTGATCACCCATCGTCGAACTGGGGCCGGGTACTCTGCCGACCTAAACCGAAACGTGATCATGCTCGAAGCTGCTCTACAGAAATCAGAATATCATAACGATCCTCGTCTCACCTATTACATAGGGAAAGAACTTCTGCATGTTGCGGGTTTTGAAAATGATCGAACTAAGAAGCTTGACATATATCAAAAGACAATCAAGTACTTCAAGAGATTCCTCAATGCCAAGGAAGCATGGTATGAGGATCTGACAGCTGCCCAGTTCAAGTTGGCCAAGTGCTACCACGAAATGGCTCTTTTGACAGATAAAAAAGACAAATGGATGAGACTGGCAGAAGAGGCCTGCTTTGATGCTATTAAAAGGGACTATCGCTGGGTGGAACCTTACTATCTATTGGGCATGATGGCATGGGACAGACAAAATTGGCGTGCTGCGATTCATTGGTTTGAGATATGTAGAAATCTTCCAAAGCCTGATGTGCTCGCTCCGGTAGAGATGGAGTATTATACTTGGCTTCCAAGATTGCAGCTTTGCGTGATGTATGACAAAGTGGGAGATCTACAAAAGGCTTACGAGAGGAACAAAGAAGCCTTGGAAATGAATCCTACACATCCCATGATAAAAGCAAATGATGAGATGTTTAGGAAGGTTTTACAAAAGCCTCAATCTGCACTAGCAGTTCCATTTTCTACAACGCCCTCGATTAAAATAGGTTGGCTCACAGCAGGAATCGATCTGACTATTCCTCAGTTTCGTATCAGAACCTACAACATTAGCAACCAACTCCGAAAAGATGGGTACAATTCTGAAATATTCACAGATCCAAGTAGGATTGACCAGTACGATGTAATAATCTTTGATGTTGCGTTTAGTCAGCAACAATATAATGTAATGGTGCAAGCCAAGAACTTGGGAAAGCGTGTTCTGGTAAATGTTTGCGAGGCATTATTTGAGTTCAATAATCCATGGTATGTAAAATCGATGGAAATTGCCGACCTAGCTGTTTGTTGCTCTGAAGCACTCAAGATATTGGTTAGTGAAAAGGTGCCAACGGCGAAATTGGAATGCATAGAGGACGCAGTAGAAGGTGATCTTGGTCTGAACTGCAACTATGAAGAAAAGGAAGAACTAATTGCAGGTTGGTGCGGAATGGGTGGAGGGGTGGTACATGTAGAAAGATTACGACCACTATTCAAGAAGCATGGATATAAGATTATCACCATTCACGAACATGACAATGCAGATATCAAGTGGGACCTAAATGCCTGGCCAAATGAGTTGGCAAAGTGCGACATTGCTATTGCTCCCACAGACCATGTTCGGCAGCCCTGCAAGTCGAATAATAAACTTACAGCCTACATGGCACTTGGTTTGCCAACTATTACTTCACCCTTGCATGCATATACTCGCCACATTAGAGATGGTGAGACGGGATTTGTGGCAGAAACAGACGAGCAGTGGGAGAAGGCTTTGATTGCCTTGAAGGATGTAAATCTACGGAAGAAGATAGGGCAAGCAGGTAAGACAATAGCTCGTGCATATGCTCTTCCTGTAATTGCAAGTTATTGGAGAAATAGAATACTCGAAGGGGTGAAGGTACAAGCCAAGGTGGAAGTGTCTAGCAACAAATTGGTAGATATTATTATTCCTACCTATGATAATCCAGAGTATTTAAAGCAATGTCTCGAAAGTATTGAAGCTTGCACAGATGTTCTGTACAATGTAATAGTTGTTGATGCCAAGAAAGAAAGGACCAATTTTTCTCAATCTATAAATCTTGGCATCAGTAGGGGTGGAGCTCCATATGTGGTCTTCTTGAATGATGATTGCATTGTCAGCAAAGGCTGGATAAAACCTTTAATAGAGCAGTTGAAGGGTAATGTTGGAATAGTGGGACCACTTTCTAATTGTGATCGTGGTTTTTTACATAACTATGATCTCAATGGTTGGCTGCCAGGTGTTCATAAACTTGGAGATATAAACCCACAGGATGTTTATAACTATAAATCCCTCTCTACCAAGATATACCAAAGGGACTGGATTGCCTTTTATGCTGTTCTCACTTCTCGTGAAATGATAGAAAAGGTCGGTTTGTTAGATCCAGAGTTCCGTACAGGAAGCGAAGATTTGGATTGGTGTATTAGATTAGGAAAGATGGGTTATAGGGCATGTGTCAATGAAAATGTGTTCATCTTCCATTATGGAGGAATATCGAGAGGGGCCCACGAGCGAGAAGATAAGAATAGACATCAAGAGGAGGACCAGTATAACAATGCCAGGATCCAGTCCAAGTATGGTAAGAAACTGGTTGTAATACATTCTGGGCTTGCCTGGTCTCAATGGGACGCTCGAACTCCTGAAAAAGAAGGGTTAGGTGGAAGTGAAATCTGGGCTATTCGATTATCAGAGGAATTGGTGAAACTGGGATACAGAGTGGTCTGCTTTGGTCCAATGGCAAACGAAATCTACAAAGGTGTTGAGTGGAAAAACCTAAATGAGTATGAAAAGTTTTTAGATGCCAACTGGATTGACTACTTGATAGTGAGCAGATATCCCCAGTTCTTGGAACCTCCTTCAAGGGCAGGTAAGAGATATTTACAAGTTCACGATGTTCACCCAATGAATGATAACGGGCTCACCAGAAAACATATTGAGAATGGAAATCTAAATGCTGTGATGTGTATGTCCACTTGGCATCGTGATTATGTATCACAGATATGTGGGATACCAAAGGAGAAGATCATTATCACGGGCAATGGAGTAGATTTTGAAGATTTTTCTGGAACATAAAGTATCGATTTTTTACACTATGAATGTAAGACTAAGTAGTCTTGCAGGGTACGTCAGGTCTTGCTAACCTGAACGATCCTAAAGGACATTCGTTGTAATTACTTACAAAAATAAAAAATATTTTTGTAATTTTGAAAGACGAAGGGAAGTCCAAGGGGATATCCTCTTGGCTTCCTTTTTTGTTGGTACATCATAATTAACCAAATCTAATGGAATATGAAGAGCTCCATATGTCATTAGTCAAGGAAGATTGTGCCAAGACTAATTTGGAGCTCAAGCCTCGATCGAGGAGTTGAAAATCTACTTTATCTTTATCCGTTCATAAAAAATAGATACCCCGACACCACTCTTGATATTTATTATGGGTGGGGGCAATGGTTCAATGAGGGTAATAGAAAGCAATTCAAAGATGACGTAATGGCCACCATCAACAGGTTGCCAGACGTAAAGTTTTACGGAAGGGTAAGTCAAGATATACTGCACAAAGCACAAAAAGAGGCAGATGCTTGGTTGTATCCATCTGCATTTCATGAAACGCTGTGTATTACAGCTATTGAGAATATGTTGGCTCGAAATGTAATAGTTTGTTCCAAATTGGCAGGATTGATCGACACAGTAGGACCTCGCGGAATAATAATTGAGGGTAATCCATACTCAAAAGAGTACAGAGAAAGATTCTTGAATGAGTTTTTTGGTATTTGGGAAGATAAGGAAAGATTAAACCAACTGCTCGATCTTGCCGAACAATGGGCTAAAACTCAAACTTGGGAAAACAGAGCAAAGTCTTGGCAAGGTATATTCAATCTGTAAGGTTATTTATGATCATTGGTGGATGGCACATAGCCAGGATAGGACTTCACTGGTACGAGATTGCAAAACAACAACTTGACAGATTGCACACTACTGGTCTCATGGATGCTACCGATTATATTCTAGTGAATCTAGCAGGGTTTAATGGTTCAGTCCCTGATTTTTTATACAGCTCGAAAAAGATAGTCATAGCAAATAGTTCGAAGTTAGAGGAAGATGTTAAACCTTTGTGGGAGGCTCTTCAAGAACATGCTCGACAGAATCCAACAGCCCAACTTTTTCATATTCACGGTAAAGGAGCAACCACTGGTACATTTTCGCCGCCTAACGCTGTAGATTTTTGGCGAGAGTACATGACCTATTTTGTAATCGACAGATGGCGGGATTGTGTGGCTGCTCTGGAAGAATGTGATGTCTGTGGTGTAGAATGGAGATCGAACAAGGAAGCACTGGGCATCGATAAGCCAGGAGGCCATTTTACAGGAGGATTCTTCTGGCTCACTGCGAAGTACCTGGTAGAGGTTTGTCCTCCTCTTGATCAGTACATAGAAGAAATTTGGCCTCAATTTTGTTTACGATGTGGAGGACCATGTAAGCCAGAGGCACTGGTGCCGCATAAAAGGTCTGCATTAGAATTTTTTATTGGACATGCAAATCCTAAGATATATTGTTTTCACAATTTTGGATACCAAACTGATTTATATCGGTTCTGTGCCTATCCTCATTTGTACAGAAAAGAAAAATGAAATGGTAGAAAGAGCGTTCCAGTGGGCAAAGCAGCAAACCTGGGAGGCTCGAGCAAAAGAAATGCTGCAAATTTTTGGAATAAGGAGTTAGTTATGAAAAATAACTGGAAGGATGTTTTAGCGTGGTTGGCGTGTGGTGTTATTTTTGTAAGTTGCATTTATTGTGCGTTTACAAGCTGTCATGAGAAGCCACAAACACAAACAATAACAATGGAGAAGAAAGAATGCTTCTCACAACCTTTCTTGTCTGTTTTGGTCGACACGGATCTTCTTCCGACCCCTCCAGGTTTTTTGAAGATGACCACAGAGTTCATGGTGAGAAAGAATCTCT
>Ga0315274_10016517_pt1 | contig 10427 bp, 8 predicted proteins | sample YL17G02_20_MG_FD_203700 | JGI IMG/M metagenome (GOLD analysis project Ga0315274, IMG submission 203700) | Sediment microbial communities from Yellowstone Lake, YNP, Wyoming, USA - YL17G02_20 | ecosystem: Environmental > Aquatic > Freshwater > Lake > Sediment | place: USA: Wyoming | collected... | reverse complement strand
ACGGCGCGTCGACGCTGATCTTTTCGCCGGTGACGGCTTCCGAAATGACCGGAAACAGCGTGCCCCACAGCACCGCGAAGCAGCTCGACAGCAGGACCAGGTTGTTGAACAGGAAGCTCGCCTCGCGCGAAACCACGCTCTCCAGTTGCGACTCGCTCTTGAGGTACTCGAGGCGGTCCAGAATCAGGTAGATGGTGGCCGCGATGCCGGCCGCCAGGAACGTGACGAAATACCTGCCGATGGACGACTGCGCGAAAGCGTGCACCGAGCTGACTATGCCCGAGCGCGTCAGGAACGTGCCGAAGATGCACAGGAAGAAGGTGGCGGAAATGAGCACCATGTTCCAGACCTTCATCATGCCGCGCTTCTCCTGCATCATCACCGAGTGCAGAAAGGCGGTAGCGGTGATCCAGGGCAGCAGCGAAGCGTTCTCCACCGGGTCCCAGCCCCAGTAGCCGCCCCAGCCCAGCACGGCGTAAGCCCAGCCCGCGCCCAGGACGATGCCGGAGGTCTGGAACAGCCAGGTGAGCAAGGTCCACCGGCGCGTGGTCTGGATCCAGGCGTCGCCCGGCTGGCGCACGATCAGCGAGCCGATGGCAAAGGCGAAGGGAACCACGAAACCCACGTAGCCGAGGTAGAGCATGGGCGGGTGGATTACCATGGTCCAGTATTGCAGCAGCGGGTTCAGGCCCTGTCCGTCAGCGACCTCCGTGATGCCTTTGCCGACCGCCAGCACCTGGAACGCCGGCACGACGAAAGCGTTCAGGATCAGGAAGAAGCACTGCGTGGCCATCAGCACCGCGACCACGTAGGGCATCATCTCGCGAAACTTCCGCCGGTTGGTGAAGACCACCACCGCCGCATAGAGCGAGAGCAGCCAGCTCCAAAGCAGCAGAGAGCCCTCCTGCCCGCCCCACCACGCGGCGAACTTATAGATGTCCGGCATGGCGCGGTTGCTGTGCTCGGCCACGTAGGCCATGCGGAAGTCGCCGGCCAGCAGCGAGTAGACCAGTATCCCCGAGGCGGTGGTCACCAGAAGAAAGACGGCGTACACCGCCCGCCGCGCACTCGCAATCAGGAACGGATTCCGCCTCCAGCGGCCCGCCAGCGAGCCGGCGATGGCGTAAATGGAAAGGCAAAAAGCCAGAAGTACGGACAGAGCGCCCAGATTTTCCATATCACCCCGCGAGAAAGAGTGGACTTGTCAAGCTTACATGCCCGCTTTGCCGCTCGATCCGTAGACCGGCTTCTGCCCGGGCTTGGCCGGAGCGGCCTCGTACTTGGAGGCGCACTTGGCCTGAATCTTGCTCGCGTGAAACACCCCGTTGGAGGCGAGCTTGCCATCCGCCAGGGCCTGCGAGCCGTCCTTGAACGTGTCGGGAAGCGGATCCGATCCCTCGTATACCACCTTCAGACTCAGGGCGTCCTGTTTCATCACGAACGCCACCTGCCTGCCGTCCCGCACGATGGATCCCGGGACCACGTCCCCGCCCACGCGAATGCGCTTGCCCTGCGGGTCCTTCATGGCCTGAAGCTCGGAGATGGTCTTGTAATAGGTCTTGGATTCGTCGATGCCGCCCGTCGCCAGCCACGCCAGCGTGCCGACAATGACCACGATGAGGATCGCGAACTTCCCGTGAGTCTTCATGCCTCGCCCTACTTTCTAAGTATAACCTCGTCCTGGACCTGACGCTTTCCGGGGCCATTCCTCGAAGCGCGCGGGGCGGCGGTTTCCCCCTTCCGCTACACTGGCAGTTGATGGCGGGTGCGCTCAACCTGATGCGAAGTCCGAGGCCGGCGCTGCCGGGCGTGAAGTCCGTGGGGGAGCTGGCCGAAGCCCGGGGTGTGCGCGAGTGCCTCCAGTGGTTCACCAAGGAGAAGCAGTGGATCAACGAGCGGCACCTGGAGTTGTCGCGCATTCCGGCGCCGACCTTTCGCGAGCAGGAGCGCGCCGAGTGGTTCGCGGCGCGGCTGCGCGAGCTGGGCTGTGAAGTCAAGCTGGACCGCGCGGGGAACGTGATCGCGTTCCCCGGCGGCGAGTCCGGCGGGCCGTTCGTGGCGTTGACGGCGCACCTGGACACCGTGCTGACGCCCCGTGTTCCGGAGGAGATCCGGGTGGGGCCGGACGGCCGTTACCACGGCCCCGGCATTTCGGACAATGGGGCGGGCCTGGCCGCGCTTCTGGCCGTGGCGGCAGCCATCCACGCTTCGCCGGCGATGGAGAGCTGCCGGCTGCCGTTGTTGCTGGTGGCCAACGTCGGGGAGGAGGGCGAGGGCGACCTGAGCGGGATGCGCTACCTGTGCAAACAGTCGCCGCTGGCGTCGAAGATCCGGACCTTCCTCGTCCTGGACGGGCCGAACACCGACCACATCACCGCGCAGGCGCTGGCCAGCCGGCGCTTCGAGGTCACCATCACGGGCCCGGGAGGGCATAGCTGGACGGATTACGGGACAGGCAACCCGGTGCACGCGCTGAGCCGCGCCATCGCGAGTTACGCCGAGACCAGGACCAACGGCGCGGCGGATGGCCGGCGGTGCTCGTTCAACTTCGGAACCATCGAAGGCGGACTGAGCATCAACTCGATTCCGACCTCGGCGCAGGCCAAGCTGGACATTCGCTCGGAGTCGCCGGACCTGCTCGAGGAGATGACGGAGCTGTTGACCGCGGCAGTCGAGCGCGCAGTCGAGACGGAGAACAGCCGCTCGACGAACGGCCGGGTCTCGGCGAAAATCCGTGAGATCGGCACCCGCCCCGGGGGGTGTCTGCCGGAAGACGCGCCGGTGCTCATGTATCTGCGGGCCGTAGACGCCCACCTCGGCATTCGCGCGCAAATCGACTGCGCCTCGACCGACGCCAACATCCCCCTGTCGCTGGGGCTGGCCGCGGTGTCGATCGGCGCCGGCGGCCAGGGAGGCGGCGCCCATACGCCTTCGGAGTGGTTCCACCCCGAGGGCCGCGAGACCGGGCTGAAACGGATACTGCTGGCCCTGAACCTGCTGATGCGGGGGGCGCCCGCGGAGCAGTGAAGACGACGGCGACGGTCCCGGCCTGGCGGGCGGATCTCGCTCTTGCCGTCATCGCCCTGATCTGGGGAACCACCTTCGTGGTGGTGAAGAACGCCCTGGCCGGCGCCTCCACCATGTTGTTTCTCACCCTCCGGTTCACGGTCGCGACGGCTGCGCTCGCGGTCCTTTACCGTGGCCGCCTCTCGACGGCCGGGACCGGCGGCCGCGCCGCGGTCCGCGGCGGTGCGCTGGCGGGAGTCTTCCTGATCGCATCCTATTTTTTCCAGACCCAGGGTTTGCGGTACACCACGCCTTCCAAGTCCGCCTTCATCACGGGAATGTCGGTCGTGCTGGTGCCTCTCCTGGGGGCCTTGGTCTACCGAATCCTGCCGGGCCTCTCGGAAATCCTGGGGGTGCTTGTCGCAGCCGCAGGGATGGGACTGCTCACCGTTCGCTGGGACAACCTGAGGATCGAGTTCGGCGACGCGCTCACGCTGGCCTGCGCGGCCGGCTTCGCGGTTCATATCCTGGTGGTGGGCCACTTCACCTCGCGCGGGGGGTTCGAGCTGCTGAGCCTGACACAGATTGCCACGGCGGCGGCGCTGGGCTGGGCCAGTTTCTGGTGGATGGAGACGCCCCAGCTCATCTGGAGCGCGGGACTGGCGGGGGCGCTGCTCGTCACCGGATTGCTGGCCACGGCGCTGGCCTTCACCGCGATGGCCTGGGCGCAGCAGCACACCACGCCCACGCACACGGCCCTGATCTTCTCGCTGGAGCCGGTCTTCGCCTGGCTCACCTCGTGGCTGGTGGCGGGGGAGACGCTGTCGCCGGCGGCCACGCTGGGCGCAGTGCTGATCCTGGCCGGCATCCTGCTGGTGGAGCTGAAACCCTGGCAGCGGCGCGTTCCTTGCGCCCTATAATGAGCTTGTGCCTACCCCGCGATCGAAAAGGCGCAACCGGCCTTTGGCGGGGCGCGTCCATTTTGCCAGGGAGGTCTGTATAATAAGATCAAGAAGAAGGTCTTGTTGCCGCGGAGTCAAAACACGCCCATGAGTTTCTGGAGTCTGATGCGCCAGCACCGGCTATTGTCGATCAGCCTGGTGCTGTTCACTTTGTCGATCGGCATTCTGATTGGGACCCTGTTCAGCACGCACGTGACGTCGGCCCAGGGGCAAACGGTTGCGCCGGACGCGGCGCCGCTCTCGATTCCGAGCCCGCAGGCGCTGTCCAGCGAGTTCTCGAAGCTGGCCAAGCAACTGGAGCCGTCGGTGGTGAACATCACATCCGACTACACCCAGAGAGCGCGTGTGGACAACCGGAAGAACCGTCCCCAGACGGACGATGAGGCGAATGACCAAGAGGGGATGGACCTGTTCCGGCGGTTCTTCCGCGGGCCGTTTGGCGATCAGCCCACCAGGCCGTACCGTCAAGAGGCCACCGGATCGGGCTTCGTGGTCGACAAGAACGGCTACATCATCACGAACTACCACATGGTGGAGAGGACCGATCACATTAGAGTGAAGATGCCGGGCGACCAGGCCGAGTATAAGGCGAAGGTGATCGGCTACGACCGGGAGACGGACGTGGCGGTGATCAAGATCGAGGCCAACAAGCCGCTGCCGGTTGTCAAGATCGGCAACTCCGACGCGGTGCAAGTCGGCGACTGGGCGGTGGCGATCGGCTCGCCTTTCGGGCTGGAGGCTTCGGTGACGGCGGGCATCATCAGCGCCACCGGGCGCGACGTGCCCGGAGCGCGGCAGTTCCAGCGCTTCATCCAGACCGACGCAGCCATCAACCCGGGCAACAGCGGCGGCCCGTTGCTGAACATCCGGGGCGAAGTGATCGGCGTGAACACGGCCATCGTGACGAACAGCGGCGGCTACCAGGGCATCGGGTTTGCGCTGCCGAGCAACACCGCCGTGCGGGTCTACAACCAGATCATCAAGACGGGCCGCGTCACACGCGGTTCCATCGGCGTGGAGTGGACCAAGAACGAGAAGCCGGAGGTTCTGAAGGCGCTGGGGCTGAACGGCGGCGTGCTGGTCTCCCGGGTGGAAGCCGGCGGACCGGCGGAGAAGGCCGGCATCCAGCCCGAAGATGTGATCGTGGCCATGAACGGCAAGCCGATCAAGGACGGCGACGACCTGGTGGGCCGGGTGGCGGACACGCCGGTGGGAACCGAGGCGACGATCACGATCGACCGGTCCGGCCAGAAGATGGACAAGAAGGTCGCCATCGGCGACCGCGCCAAGGTGTTCGCCAACAACCCGCAGATTCGGGGCGACGAACCGGACGAGCCGGCGCCGAAGGAAGGCACGCAGGCCAAGTTCGGCATCTCCGTGAGAAACCTGCCCGACGCCGAGCGCGAGACAAAGTCATTCGACGAAAAGCGCGGCGTGCTGGTGACCCGGGTCGAGCCGGATTCCTTCGCCGAGGAGATCGGAATCCGTCCCAACGACGTGATTGTGTCGATCAATCGCGCCCCGGTCTTTACCACCGACGACCTGAAGAAGATCCAGGGGACGCTCAAAGCCGGCGACGCGGTGGCCTTCCGCATCATGCGGCCCATCGCGGGCGTGGGCGGCCGCCGGCAGCAGGTGCAGTGGCAGGGCCTGTTCGTTGCCGGCACGCTGCCGCCGAATCAGTAAGGCGCTCTACCGGTACGCCGGCGGCATCATCAGCGTGAGGGCGTGGTCGACGATCTCGATGCGCGCCGGCAACCTGCCGGCCAGCTCGCCGTCGGCCTGGATGTAGACGGGCTCGGGGCCGGGCGGCTCGAGGTCGAGGCTCCGGCCGCGCAGGACCGTGACGCCCTTCATGCGGTCCACGCGGCCCAGCAGGACTCCGGCGAAGTACCTGGCATAGCGGAACGGGTTCGAGCCGCGGAAAAGCACCACCTCGAAATCAGGGCTGCGCAGGCTGGCGCCGCGCGCGATCTCGAGGTCGCCTCCGTAGTTCCGCACGCGGCTGGCGAGCGCGAGGCTGCAAGTCCCGGAGGCCTCGCCGACCCGCACGTGGAACTCCACCAGCCGCCGGGAGAGTATCCGCATGGCCGCGACCCAGTAAGCGAATTTCCCAGTCCTCTCCTTCAGCGCGGGGATGAGAAGCGTGACCACCAGCGCATCCATGCCCACGCCGCACATCAGGAGGAAGTGGCGTTGCCTGAGGCCGCCCTCGGTGGTCAGCAGGCCCACGGAAATACGTTCCGGCCGGCAGACGGGCAACCGCTGGGCCACGCGCTCCATCCGCGCGCCGAGGCCCAGCTCCGTCGAGAGGACATTGGCCGTGCCGGCGGGCAGGACGGCCAGCGGGACATCCGTTCCGACCATCCCGCTTATGACTTCGTTGACCGTGCCGTCGCCGCCCGCTACCACGATCAATCCGGCCCCGCCGGCGACGCATTCGCGCGCGATCCCGCCGGCTGTCAGGGGACCAGTGGTCGGATGGATTTCCAGGGTGTGGCCCTGGCGGCGCAGGATGTCAATGCTCCGTTCCAGCCTCTTGGGGCGCTTTCGGATCGCTCCGGCCACCGGGTTGTAGATGACGGCTGTCTTCACGGACGATTTGTACCACCAATCGACACCCGTGCGTTACAGAACCCAGAACAGGACCGTTCCGGTTGTGGTCTCGGAGTCAGAAGGGGTTAGTTCACATTGTCCTTCGGTGCGGCGGGTTTCCGGCCCGAGGGATCGGATTGTCATTGCGGCAGGGATGGACTCGCAGTTTGTGGGTCCAGGTTCAGGAGAGGATGGAAATGAAGCCGGGAAAACGCTGTATTCCAATTGTGTTTCCGACCTGCCTCACCGCCGGCGCGGTGTTCGGGCAGACGACTTCAGGATCCATCTCCGGCGGCGGCGCGGACACGCTTCCAGTGCGCGCGAATCAGGCGGTCGTTGCCGGTCCAGACCCAATGGGTCCAGAGCCCGTAGAGGAGCTGGCCGTTCTGATCGAGCTCGATGATTTCGGGCGGGCGGTGGCTGCTCGAATCGAGCGCCGCGCCCCGATCATTGACCATGCGCGTCACGATGCGGTCCAGCATGGCCTCGCCGATCCCGGGCATGCCGGCCAGGGTGGCGCCGCAGGCCGACATGACCGCATCGCGGACCCACTCGAGGTGGTACTGCCAGATGCCGCCGTCCATCTTGCCCGAGCGGGCGACCACGGCGCGGAAGCCGTGCGTGGCGGCGCGGAACAGGTGATCGAGCTGCGCGTTTCCGGTTTCCAGGGCGGCGAGGCGGCGCCAGTACTCCGCGCTCGCGATCCACCTCGTACTCGTCGAACAACAGCGGATTCTGCCGGAGCGTGGCGGTGAGCCGGACCTCCGCGGGAGCGGCTCCGGCGTTTTCCACCGTGACGGTGCGGAGCGGCGCGGCGTGCCCGATCGGGCAAAACAGGTCCTCGGTGACGCGGCAGGCGCCCGCGCTCCAGCGGATGCGCACGGTCGGGGTGCCGCCGGGATAATGCCAGGCCACTTCGGCGCGGCCGGGTTCCGGGGTGTAGGCAGTGGTGCCGACCAACACCGTGCAGCGCGTGCCTTCCAGGCCGGCGCGCGGAGACCAGAGCAGCGAGCCCGCCTTGCGGTTCATGTGGTCCGGCGACATGACCACCAGGCCGCAGTTGGCGCCGGCCTCCCGGACGGGCGCGGCCTGAACGCCCACCGTGATCAGCCCGTTGCCCAGCAGAAAATACTCGAGGCCGTGCGGGTTGGTGAGCGAGTCCGGGGGCACATCCGGTTGCGCCGGCCGCAGAACGGTCGCTCCAGCCGTCATCAGGAATTCGCGCCTGAGCATCACACCGACGTGGTACATTGTCCGTTCATGCGGTCGCTCTTGCTTCTGGCGGCGCTCGCGGCGCCTCTCGCCGCCCAATCCACGCTCTACGTTTGCGCTGCATTCACCAAGGAATACGTGGCCGGCGCCAAGCTGCCGCCGAGCGGCCTGTTCCGGCGGGAGGCGGACGGCGAATGGCGACGGACCGGCTTCAGCCACCCGCTTCTGTTCGCTCTCGATTCCGATCTGCTCGATCCGGCGACGCTGTACCTGATGGCCCAGTTGTACCCGAACGAGGGTCCCGAAACCTGGTACACGGGCAAATCCTCGGAGGTGAACCTCGAGGAAGCGCGGCAGTGGATTGAATCCTGGGTTCACCTCACGACCGCGCGCGGCCAGGGCGAATACGATTCGCCGCATTACATGGGCGTGTACCTGCTGCCCATGTCCTACCTGGCGGCGTGGGCCAAGGATCCGGCCATGAAGAGGCGGGCCGCCATGATGCTCGACTACGCCGACCAGCGGGGCCGGCCGGTCCGCCACGGTATACTGAACGCTGGCGTTGCCGATGAGCCAGGCCGGACAGCAGATTGAAAAACTCCGCGAGGAGCTGCGCCGGCACGAGTATCTCTACTACGTGCTCGACCAGCCCCAGATCACGGACGCCGAGTACGACGCGCTGATGCGCGGGCTTCAGGCGCTGGAGGCGGAGCACCCGGAGCTGGCCACGCCCGATTCGCCGGCCCAGCGCGTGGGCGGAAAGCCGCGCGAAGGCTTCGTCAAGGTGCGGCACTCCGCCGCGATGCTGAGCCTGGACAACGCGCTCAACCAAGGCGAGCTGCGGGAATTCGACCGGCGCGTGCGCGAGCTTCTGGGCGGCGAGCCCTATCGCTACGTGGCCGAGCTCAAGCTGGACGGGCTCTCCATGGCCTCGCACTACCGCGGCGGGGTCTTCCAGCAAGCCATCACGCGCGGCGACGGCACCGTGGGGGAAGACGTGACTGAGAACGCGCGCACCATCCGCTCCATGCCGCTGCGCGTCGAGACCAGCCTGGCCGAGCTCGAGGTGCGGGGCGAGGTCATCATGGACAAGGCGGCGTTCGAGAAGCTCAACGCCGAGCGCGACCGGGAAGGGCAGCCCCGTTACGCCAATCCGCGCAATTCCGCCGCCGGATCGCTGCGGGTGCTGGAGCCCGCCGTCACCGCCTCGCGGCAGCTCGACTACTACGCCTACTTTCTGCTGGTGAACGGCGAATACCACTACGACAGCCACTGGGAGTCGCTCGAAGCGCTGGCCGCCATGAGGTTCAAGGTCAACCCGGCGCGGCGCCTCTGCCGGGACCTCGAGGAGCTGCTCGCATTCTGCCGGGAGTGGGAGGAGAAGCGCGACTCGCTCGACTACGAGATCGACGGCGTGGTCGCCAAGGTCGATTCATTGGCCGGGCAGCGGCGCCTGGGCTGGACCGCGAAGGCCCCGCGCTGGGCCATCGCCTTCAAGTACCCGCCGCGCCAGCAGTCGACCCTGCTGGAGAACATCGATGTGCAGGTGGGGCGCACCGGAGTGCTGACGCCGGTGGCGCGCCTGCGGCCGGTGGTGGTGAGCGGGGTCACGGTCACCAACGCCACGCTGCACAACGAGGACGAAATCGAGCGGCTGGGCGTTCACGTGGGCGACACCGTGACCATCGAGCGCAGCGGCGACGTGATCCCGAAGGTGGTGCGGGTGGACAAGCACGGCGACGACTGCCGGCCGTTCGCGATGCCCAAGGCGTGCCCGGTGTGCGGCGGCGGGGTGGTGCGGGAAGAAGGCGAAGCCGCCAGCCGCTGCATCAACACCAACTGCCCGGCGCGGCTCAAGGAGTCGATTCTGCACTTCGCCGCCCGGGGCGTGATGGACATCGACGGCCTGGGCGACGCGCTGGTGGACCAGTTGGTGGACAAGGGATTCTTGCGCGGCATCGCCGATCTTTACCAGCTCACACAGCGCCGGGCGGAGCTGGTGAGCCTGGAGCGCATGGGGGACAAGTCCGCGGACAAGCTCCTGCGGAATATCGAAAACTCGAAGCAGCGCCCGCTCGGCCGGGTTCTGGGCGGGCTCGGAATTCCATTCGTCGGCGAGCGGACCGCCGCCATTCTGGCCGACACGTTCGGAAGCCTGGACGAAATCATGCAGGCCGGCGACGAAAAGCTGCAAACGGCCCAAGAGGTCGGGCCCAAGGTGTCCCAGAGCATCCGTCACTTCTTCCAGGAAGAGCGGAACCGGGAGCTCATCGAACGGCTTCGCGCCGCGGGGCTTCAGCTCACCGGCGAAAAGAAGAAGACCGGCGGCGCTTTGGCGGGACTCACCTTCGTGCTCACCGGCACTCTCCCGCGCCTCAGCCGCGAGCAGGCCAAAGAGAAGATCGAAGCCGCCGGCGGCAAGGTCACCGGTTCGGTCAGCAAGAAGACGGATTACGTATTGGCCGGCGAAGAGGCCGGCTCGAAACTCGACCAGGCCCGCGCCCTGGGCGTCGCGGTCATCGACGAACGGCGCTTCCTGGAAATGGCCGGCGAATGACATCCCTGGCGGACACTCTGATTTCGTGGGGCCCGCTTGGCATTCTCCTGCTGGCGGTATTGGATTCCGCCGGAATTCCGCTGCCCGCCGGAGTG
>Ga0315274_10016516_pt1 | contig 10427 bp, 3 predicted proteins | sample YL17G02_20_MG_FD_203700 | JGI IMG/M metagenome (GOLD analysis project Ga0315274, IMG submission 203700) | Sediment microbial communities from Yellowstone Lake, YNP, Wyoming, USA - YL17G02_20 | ecosystem: Environmental > Aquatic > Freshwater > Lake > Sediment | place: USA: Wyoming | collected... | reverse complement strand
CTGAGTAGCTCACCACGCCATAAACCCCCACCGCCGCCAGAATCAAACCGACGGCCGAGAACAGCGTGACCAAGGTCGTCTGAAATCGTTGTGGTGTAATGGAACCCGCCAGCCGGTCCGCCATCGTCTGTATGGACAAGATGGGCCGGTTCTTCTCCACCGACCGGATAACCTCACGGACTGACGCCGCCAGCCGCATCGGGTCCGACGCGGTCCGCAGTATCAGACTGTCCGCCGAAAATGACTCCTGACGATAGGAATAGTACGCTTCAGGCTGGATTTCATTGAGGAGCGTCTGGTTCCTGACATCCTTCACCACCCCAATAACCGTGCTGCGGCGCCTCGGAATGGAAGGATTGTCCCAATGGATCACGAGCACTTTGCCGATCGGGTCGACTCCCCCGCAACACCGCTTCACAAACGATTCGTTCACGACCACCACCGGCAGCGACCCTTCGGTATCTTGCTCCGTGATCCCCCGGCCTTTTACGAGCGGAATGCCCATGACCCGGAAATAGTCGGGAGTCATAGCCTGGCGATAGACGGCGTTGGTCGAGCCACCCTCGATGCTCATGTCGAACCAAGTGCCCGTGTGGTCAGGGGGAAGGTCATTGATGGCGCCAACGGCTTGGACGCCCGGCAATGAGGACAGCCGCTCCAGCAACTCCCCGCCTGTCGGTTCATCCAACGCTTCACCGGCTCCCACCATCTTCACCACCGACACGTTTCTGGGATTGAACCCGAGTCGAACGTGGCTAAGCAACACGAAGCTCTTCAGGAGCAAGCCGGCTCCGATCAGCAGCACAAGCGACAACCCAATTTCTCCGATCACCAGCCCATGCCGTGTGACACTGCGGCGGGAACCGGCCAAACCGCGCGCCACCCCGCCTTCCTTCAAACACTCGTTCAGGTCGGTCCTCGTCGCGCGCAGCGCAGGGGCTAACCCGCAAATGATGCCGCTCGCCAGGGTGACCAAACAGGCAACGGCGAGCACGTGGCCATCCATGCTGACGTCTCCCATTCGCGGCACGAAACCGGCCGCCAGTGTTCGCAGGCCGGTCACGCCCCACTGGGCCACAAGCAGCCCGAACCCGCCGCCCGCGGCGGCCAAGAGCAGACTCTCAGTTAGCAATTGGCGCAGAAGACGCGCGCGGCCGGCACCCAGGCTCAAGCGCACCGCCATTTCCTTGGCCCGCGACGCCGATCGCGCCAACAACAGGTTGGCCACATTGGCGGCAGCCACCAGCAGCACCAGCAAGGCCGCTCCCTGAAACACGTAGAGCAACATCCGTGAGCCCTTCACCAGGTGTTCGTGGAGTGAGGTCACGCGTACAGCCCGATCCCGCTCGAAGAGCGGATACTGCGTCCGCCGGCTGGCGATCGTTTCCAACTCCGCCCGCGCTTGCTCACGTGTCATCCCCGGTTTCAGCTTGCCGATCATGCAGGCGCCGTGGGCGCCGCGTCCCGTCCCCGGTCCCACCGGCTTGATGGAATCGGTATCCATGGGAAACGGCAGCCAGAAGTCGGCGGCCCCGATGAATCTGAAGTCTGCAGGCATGATCCCGACGACCGTGTGTGGCTTGCGGTCCAGCCTGATGGTTTTTCCAATGATCGCCGGATCCGCGCCGAGCAGGCGTCGCCAAGTCCCATGACTGAGGATCACCACTGAGGGACCGCCCTCTTTGGCTTCCTCCGCAGTAAACGTCCGGCCCAGCAGCGGGGCGGCCCCGACAACGGGAAAGAACGTTGGTCCAGTCCGGGCGCCGACGACCTGCGCGGCCTCCTCCGCGTCGGTCAGCGTCTGGTTCCAGCCTCCCGGTTCAAAGAACGCCATGCTCTCAAGGGTCATGGATTGATCCTTCCAATCCAAGAACCTGAGCAGGCCGATCGGACCGAGGTCGTCAGGCCTTTCCCTCGCCCCCTCCCAGACCATGACCAACCGATCGATGTCAGGAAAAGGCAGCGGACGGAGCAACACCCCGTTCACTACCGAGAAGATCGCCGCGGTCGCGCCAATGCCCAATGCCATGGTGAGCACTGTCACCGCCATGAAGCCCGGATTCCTGCGCAACATCCGCAGGCCGAAACGAAGATCCTGAAGCAAAGTTTGCATACGCTCTCCTATTCGTATCTGATCGCCACCATCGGATCGGTTCTCGCCGCGCGGCGGGCCGGCAGCCAGCAGGCCACTAACGCCACAGTGGCAAGCAGCAGCGTGGTGAAGATGAACGTTAGGGGATCCGTTGCCGTAACACCGTAGAGCAGGCTGGACACAAGCCGCGTCAACGCGACCGCCAGGATCACGCCCAGGGCACATCCGGCCAGCGTCAGCATCATGCCTTGCCGGAGAACCAGCGAAAGCACGTCGCGAGCTTGTGCGCCCAGGGCTATCCGCACGCCGATCTCTCGCGTGCGCCGAACCACCCCGTAGGACAGGATTCCGTAAAGCCCGAGGCAAGCGAGGACCAGCGCCGACACGCTGAAGAAACCAACGAGATGCGACAGCGTTCGTTCCCGGTGCAACTGCGAGTTCACGAAGTCGTCCATCGTTCGCAGGTCGGTCACCTCGACTTTGGGGTCCAACTCGCGCACGACCTGCCGGAGGCCGCCGGCCACGGTCAGCGGACTACCCAGAGTTCGGACGTAGAAGAACTGCAACGCCCAATGCCTGGGCGTCTCCAGGCCATAGATCGAGATCCTCGGGCCGCTGCGGAGTTGCTTGTGGATCACGTCGCCGACCACCCCGATCACTTCCATGGGCGGCCAGGACGGTTGGCCGGTCGCCCGCAGGAGCTTTCCCATCGGATTCTGATCGCCGAAGAGTCTGCGGGCACTCGTCTGATCCAGGATCACCGGACGCGCGGCTTGGTTGGTCGGGTCAGCTCCGGGAGACGGTTCGTCCTGGGGGCCAAAAGTCCGCCCCATCAGTACCGGGATTCCCATGGTTTCGAAATACCTGAGCCCTACACCCGTCCCACGCACGGGCACGCCGTCGTCGCCGTTCGAGGCGGGATCCGCTACCGCTACCTTCCCCGGTCCCCAGCCCATTTCGGCGCCACTCAACGACCGGATGCTCGAAAGGCTGATGGACTGCACCCCCGGCAGGTTCTCCACGCGCTGGAGGAGTTGCTGGTACAGATTCGCCCGCCGGGTGTTGTCGTATCCCTTTCCCAGATCAAGCCGGAACGCCAGCAGATTGTCCTTGTTGAATCCGACCTCCAGGGCCTTGAGCTTCTGCACGGTCCGTACGAACAGGCCGGCCCCGATGAGCAGACAACAGGAGAGACCGATTTGCGCAATCACCAGCGCCTTGTTCCAGAATTGCCCCGACTCACGCCCCATCGAACTGCCGGTCGCCTTAATGGCTGTGACAAGATCCACATGGCTGCTGCGCCAAGCTGGAATCCAGCCGACGAGAAGGCCCGTGCCGGCCGAAACCACGAACGTGAATCCAAGGATCCGCAGATCCGGGGTGAGCCGGAGCTGGACGCTTTCACCATAGCCGGGAAGGTACGCGACGAGCAGGCCCACGCCCCATTGCGCGAGGACAAGTCCCAGCACGCCTCCCAATGCCGCAAGCAGCAGGCTCTCGGTCCCCAGTTGGCGCATCAGCGTCAGCCGGCCCGCGCCCAGAGCCGCCCGCACGCTGAGTTCGCGCTGGCGCGCCGCGCCACGTGCCAGCAGCAGCCCGGCGAGATTCGTGCACGCGACCAGCAGGACCAGACCGGTGATCGCCAGCAAGATGCCGAGCGGCTTTCGGAATTCACCGCGCACGTCGCTGAAGCCTGCTCCTCCGGCCTGCAGTTCGATCCGATGGTCCCAAAAACGCCGCCGATCCTCGTCCGACGTCGCGAAGTTCGCCACGTGTTCACCGAGCATTCGCTGGTTGATCACATCCAACTCGGCACGGGCCTGCTCCTCCGGCACGTCCGACTTCAGGCGCCCGGCGATCTGCACCCACTGCGCCGTTGGGTTCGTGAAGTTCACCGCCCAATCCGCCCCCTCAACCTGCGGGATCATGTGCAGGGGCCACCAGAGGTCGGGCCGGCTTTCCACCATCCATCCGCAGAACTCAGGCGGCGCCACACCGATGATGGTGAAAGTCGTCCCGTCCAGCGTGATCGTTTGGCCGATGACTGACCGGTCCAGCCCGAAGCGGTGCTGCCAGAAGCTGTGGCTGATCACGACGACTGCCTGCGGATTACCCGGGCGATCATCGTCGGGCGTCAGCGTGCGCCCGAGCGTGGTCGGCACCCCGAGGACGGAAAAGAAGTCCCCTGAGACCGCTTGGGCCCAAACCGGCTTCGCCTCAAGGGCGCCTGAACCGGTGACCCTCATCCGGCGCTGGTCGGGCCAGGCCGCGGCGGCCAAGCCGGAGAACGATCGACTGGCGTCGCGCAACCGATCGTAGAGCACGTAAGGAAGGCTGTCCCCTCCCCGGTCGGTCACCCGAACGAGTTGGTGCGGATCCTTCACGCCCGGCAGGGTTCTCAACAGCAGCGAGTTGACCAGAGTGAAGCTGGCGGTGTTGGCGCCGATGGCCAGCGCGAGGGTCAGCACAGCGACAGCCGTGAACCCGGGGTTCTTGGCCAGCATTCGCAGGCCGAAACGAAGGTCGTTCATAGTGACGAGTGATGAGTGATGAGTGACGAGTGGAGGATGGGGGACAGGCGGATTCGGCATTTCGGTTTCATGGTATGGCTCATCGCTCGTCACTCGCTTCTCAGCGCCTCCGAGGGATTAACTCGTGCGGCCAGGAGGGTGGGCCACGCGCAACCGAGAAGCGTGACGATGGCCACCGCAGCCGAGGCGGTGAGGTAGGTGGCTGCATTCAACGGAGTCACGCCAAAGAGCAGGCTGGTCATGAGGCGCGTCGTGACGACGGCGCACCCAAGACCGGCGGCGATGCCGGCCACGACCATCCACCCGACCCGGCCGAGGACCAGTTGCATCACGTCGTGTTTCTGTGCCCCCAAGGCAAAGCGGATGCCAAACTCGCGGGTTCTCTGTCGCATCGAATACGACACCACTCCGAACGTTCCCACGGCGGCCAGCGTCAGGGCCAGGGCCGCGAAGGACGTCAGCAGGCTCGCGACGAACCGGGGCTTCTGCACCCGGCCCGCAAAGCGGCTCTCTTCCGTGGCGAGATTGTAGATGGGAATGGTGGCATCCAGTTCAGCCAGACAGCCGCGGATGGCCGGAGTCAGACTCTCCGGTGACACCGCCGCGCGCACGGCGAGAAACAGGCCGCGTTGTGGGGATTGAGACTGCGGCACGTAAACCTCCGGCTGGCTGGCCACGCCCGGGCCGTAGTGCTTCACGCTGCGAACCACCCCGACGATGGTCCGCCCGTCTGCGTCGCCTGGGAACGTCATCTGGTGGCCGACCGCCTCACCGACGTTCGGCCAGAAACGACGGGCGAATCGCTCGTCAACGATGGCCGTGGGGCGAGCGTTTCGGGAATCGGTCGCATCGAAGAGCCGACCGTGAAGCAGCCGAATGCCCATCGTCTCGAAGTAGCGCGAACGAACGTAGCGTGGTCCGACGTCGATCCTGGCCTCGGCTTCGCCGGCCGGTCCCTCGATGCCTCTGATGGTGACACCGACCGAATTCCACTCGTCATACAACGGAACGTTGGAAACACCACCGACGGACTCCACGCCGGGAAGACTCTCGATCCTTTCAAACAAGCGCTGATAGAACTGATCCACCTGGACAAGTTCCGGGTAGTCCACCGCCGGTGGATAGACTTTGAAGGTCAATATCCGTCGGGCATCGAAGCCAAGATCATCCTGAAGCAGACGCTGAAAGCTTTGCAGCAGCAGGCCGGCGCTCACCAGAAGCAACACGGACACGGCAATCTGACCCGTCACCATGGTCTCGCGCAGTCGCAGGAGAGCTCGGGTCTCGGTGCGGCCGGTCAGGCTGGTGAATGCGTCCGTCAGCCTGGATCGGAACGCCTTCCACGCCGGGGCGAGGCTGATGCTCACGGCAACAACCGCACAGGACGCCAGCGCAAACAGGACCGCCCGCCAGTCGATCCGAACCTCGTCCAGCCGTGGGATCCCGTCCGGCGCCAGCGTGACAACGGCCTTCATCACGAGTTGCGCCAGCAGCAGACCGCAGACACCGCCAATTCCACTGAGCAGACAGCCTTCAACCAGCAGTTGCCGGAAGACCCGGCTTCGGCCCGCACCCAGCGCCAGGCGGAGCGACATCTCCTTCTGGCGGACCGAAGCCCGAACCAGGAGCAGGTTGGCGACATTGACACAGGCGAGCAGCAGGACCAGCAACGCGCCTCCCATCAGAATCAACAGAGGCCGACGCACATTGCCCACGCTGCCTTCGAGCAAGGAGATCAGCCCGAACTTCTCCCGATCCAGCGGCGGGTAAGCGCCGGGTTGTTCCGCCTCCACCTCCTGCCGGATGCGATGCAAATCCTGTTCCGCCTGTCTCCAGGAAACACCCGGCTTCAGTCGGGCCAGCGCAAACAACCAGTGGTTTCCACGGCTGGCCTCGTTGCGGCCTCCCAAGGCGAGCGGCTTCCACATGGCCACTCCCGAATGCGGATAGGCAAACGCGGCAGGCATGACGCCAATCACCGTATGCCCCTCTCCATTCAGTCTGATCGTCTGGCCCAGAACGTCTCTTGATCCTCCGAACCGACTCAGCCAGAGACCGTGGCTGAGCACCACCACCCGATCCGCGCCCGCCTCCTCCTCGCCCCGGGCAAAACCCCGGCCGAGCATTGGCTGAACCCCCAACAAGGTGAACAAGTTGGCGGTCACGCGAGCTAGACCCAGTCGAGCCGCGCCATCCGCGAGCACCAGGTTGGCCATGCCGGGTTGAACGGCGGCAATGCCTTCGAGGGTCCGCTGGCGCTCGCGAAAATCGAACAACTCGGGAGCGGACAGCAACCTGGCATCCCGGGCGTCGACGGCCGATTGATCCCGAACATTGAACAACTGTCCGGGTTCCCGATACGGAAGCGGTTTGAGCAGGACGGCGTGGATCACACTGAAAAGAGCCGTGTTCGCCCCGATCCCCAGCGCGAGCGTGAGCACAGCCACGGCAGTGAAGCCGGGGTTCTTGCGCAGTTGGCGGAAAGCGAATTTGAGGTCGTTCATGGATTTGCGATTTTAGATTTGCGATTTGCGATTGGGCAGTGGTCGCTGATCAGTCGTCAGTCACGAATCCAGTTTCAGGTTTTGAACGATTCAGCTTCTTTTCGATGAAGCTTCACTCACATCTTAGCGCCTTCATTGGATCGACTTTCGCGGCGCGACGCGCAGGCAGCCAACTGGCCAGCAGGGCCACTCCCGTCAGCGCCACCGCGACACTCAAGAACGTCAACGGATCGGTCGTTTTCACGGAGTAGAGCAGGTTCGACAGATATCGCGTCAGGGCAAACGCCCCGGCGAGCCCGATCGCGACGCCCAGCAGCGTCAGCCGCAGCCCGCCGTGGATGATAAGACCCAGCACGTCGCTCTTTTGCGCGCCCAACGCCATCCGCACGCCGATCTCGCGCCGGCGTTGCGTCACCGCGTACGACATCACGCCGTAGATACCCCCGGCGGCGAGCAGCAGCGCCACTGCCGCAAAGCTGCCCAGCAAGGCCGTGTTCAGTCGCCGCGAGGTCGTGGTATTCGCCAGACGTTGCTCCATCGTCATCACGTTGTGGAGCGCCTGGTTCGGTTCCACCTCCGCCACGGTCGCCCGCACGGCAGAGATGAGACTGGCCGGCTTTCCAGTGGTGCGAATCACGAAGCTCAGCGCGCCTCCCGCATCTTCCAGCACCGGGGTATACACCTCCAGCATGACGTCTCCCGCCAATCCGCTCTGCAGCACATCGCTGACGACACCGACCACTGTCAGCCAGGTCGCCCCCGCGCTCGACCCCAAGAGGTGGATTCGTTTGCCGACCGCGCTTTCGCCGGGGAAGTGATGTTTCTCAAACGCCTCATTGACGATCACCACTCCCGCGGCGGGGCGCGCGTCCTCCGAAGTGAACGCCCGTCCGTTTTTCACCGGAATACCCATCGCGTTGAAGTAATCGAGGGTGACCGTCGGCCTCGAAGCCGGCCTCACCTCGCCCGGCTTCACTTTGCTCCAGTCGATCGGTGGCCGGCCCTCGATCTCCGCCGGGGTGATGCGCTCAAATTGAGTGAGCGGCAGGGAATCCGTGGCCGCGGCCGCCTGCACACCGGGCAGTGCCTTCAACCGCTCGACGATTTGTTCAATAAAGTTGACTTTCTGAGGCGAGGACTTCTCCCCCCCCAGAGTTACCTGGAACGTCAACACGCCATCGGTCCGGAAGCCGGGATTGACCTCGGTCAGCCGCGAAAAGCTCTTGATCAACAACCCGGCGCCGATGAGCAGCACCAGCGCCAGCGCCACTTCCGACACGACCAGCAGATGCCGAAGCCGGTTGCGATGACCGCCCGTGTCGCCCCGCCCCTCCTGCTTGAGCGCGGCGTTCACGTCCGTGCGCCATGCCTGAAACGCCGGCGCGAGTCCGAACACCAAACCGGTGATCACCGACACGCCGAGCGTGAACGCCAGCACCGAGGCATCAATGCCAATCCCGTGCATCGCCGGCAGGCTGGCGTCGCTCCATTGCCCAAGCGCCTGGACGCCCCAGAACGCCACCAACAAACCCAAACCGCCACCGGCCAGGGAAAGCAGCACGCTTTCCGTGAGCAACTGGCGGGCAACCCGCAGCCGTCCGGCCCCGAGCGCGGCGCGGACGGCCATCTCCCGTTGCCGCGCGGCCGCGCGCGCGAGCAGGAGGTTGGCGACGTTCGCGCAGGCGATGAGCAGGAGAAACGCGACCGCGCCCAGCAACACGAGCAACGCTCCCTTCACATCGCCGACGACCTGCTCGTGCAAACCGACCAGCGTCAAAACACCCTCGCCGCCCCCGCCGCCCTCGCCGCCCTCGCCGCCCTCGCCGCGCGGCCGGGGATTGCCGCCCGGAGTCGCGGTCGGTCCTCCTGGCTGAATGCGCTGCGCAATTGTTTGCAACTCGGCTTGCGCCTGTTGAAGCGTCACGCCGGGTTTCAATCGAGCAATGGCTTTCAGAAGCATCATGCCTTCACCATACTTCACAAAGGTTCCCCCCGTTTCACCAAGCGCCAGCGGAGTCCAAAGTTGAAACGGTTCGGGATATTGAAAGCGCGCAGGAAGAATGCCCACGACGGTGTAACTTTGTTCGTTCAACGTGATCGTCCGGCCCAGCACGTCCGCGTCGCCGCCAAATCGACTCTGCCAGAGGCCGTGTCCGAGAATGGCCGCCTTTGGGCCGTTGGGCGTGTCCTCTTCCCGGGTGAAGTTGCGTCCCAACGCCGGCTGGATGCCGAGCAGTGGAAAGAAATCCGCCGTCACTGCGCCAGCCACGACTCGTTCCGCCGATCCGACCCCTGTGAGGGTCATCTCGCCGCCACTGTAGGCGGCGATGCGCGCCAGCGACTGGCTCTGGGCTTTGACTTCAACGAACGTGGCGCTGCCGATGACGCTGCTGGGGCTGCCCGACCAGTCTGCGCGCAACTGCACCAGTTGGCCGGGTTCGGGATAGGGCAGCGGCCTGAGCAACACGGCGTTGACGACGCTGAAGATAGCGGTGTTGGCCCCGATGCCGAGGGCGAGGGTGAGCACGGCCACGGCGGTGAAACCGGGGTTCTTGGCCAGCATCCGCAGGCCGAAACGAAGGTCTTGAATCAGAACGGTCATAGGATTCACATGACCTGTCGTTTCAGGTCGCAGGTAGTGGGAAAACGAAGTGGCGGTGACAGGGAATACAAAAGCAGCACGCGACGAACGCGGCCACTTCCCTTATGGCTTGACATAGCCAAGTGATTTGCATCCTGGTCGATCTGCTTCGGTCCCGGTATGGCAACTCCTATGCCAGCGCCCCGATAGAATCGCACGCTCTTGGGTCAGAGGTTCTTACGCAAAATCCCCCTCAGTCTTCCAGCTTTCTCCGTTTGCGTTTATGGGATTCGCCTGTCCCACAGGTGAGAAATGTCCTCGATCGGCTTTCTCCTCCTCAAGCCCTGAAGAATGCTCTGAACCGGCCTTACACCGGCGACCCCGTTTGTCCTCCGGAAGCCGCGTCGGAGACTCTATGCTGGTCCACAGGTTCGCCGCGCGCAGAAAAGGGTGGCGCGGCGCGCTGCCATAAATACAATGACGCCAAAGCTCATGAAACCGCTGCATTTCGCAGAACCGAACAGAGGCCCTGCCCCTCAACCACCACGAAAGGCACACAACCCATGAAAGCGAAAGATCCACAACCAATGCAAACAACTGAGCCAGCGAGCCAGCCGCGGCCGTCAGGCCTTTCCCGGCGCCAGTTCATGCTGACCGGGGGCACGGCTGCCACGGCCTTTGCCATCGTGCCGCGGCACGTGCTGGGCGGTCAGGGATTT
>Ga0315274_10016515_pt1 | contig 10427 bp, 6 predicted proteins | sample YL17G02_20_MG_FD_203700 | JGI IMG/M metagenome (GOLD analysis project Ga0315274, IMG submission 203700) | Sediment microbial communities from Yellowstone Lake, YNP, Wyoming, USA - YL17G02_20 | ecosystem: Environmental > Aquatic > Freshwater > Lake > Sediment | place: USA: Wyoming | collected... | reverse complement strand
CACCCCAGCCGATCCAGGAAATCGTAGACCGCATACAGGACCGAGCGCCCGCGTCCGCCCACGAACGACAGAATCGAGCCGCTCCCGCTGATGCAGTACGCGTCTCCGGTGATCTCGTCAGTCCAGTCTATCGTATCCGACCAGGGCCCGAGATGCGCCCGCTCGGCAACGACCAGGGCTTTCGGAGGCAGCTCGCCGCCCTTCTGGACTCGCAGCTTTGCGCCCGACATTCTTCCGATATACTTGCCGAGCTCCTCCGCCGCAAGCATCTCCGAGGCAGATGGATTCGCCGGTACGACTATCACGCGGTCGCTCCTGCCGTTCCTCACGATCTCAATGCGTTCCGCGCGCGCTCCGCACGCAGCGATCAACAACACAGCCAACGTCAAGCCTCCTCGCATAAGCGAACCTCCGGAGCTAACCTTTCTTCCCAAGAGCGCGATAAAGTCGCTCGAACTCGTCAACGAACCCGGCCAGCACCTCCATGCCGCCCTGCCAGAAAGCACGGTCGCGGATGTCAATGCCCACGCGCGAGAGCATCTCATTGGGGGCCATCGAGCCGCCCGCCTCGAGCAGTTGGATGTACCTCGGCGCGAATGCCCGGCCTTCCTTCTTGTACATCGCGTACAACGCCATGACCAGCAGCTCGCCGAGGGTATAGGCATACACATAGAAAGGAACACCAATGAAGTGCGAGACGTACATCCACCAGAAGCGATGCTCGTCTCCAAGCTCCACGGAATCGCCGAACATCTCCTGCTGGCGCTCCTGCCAGAGGGTGCTGAACTCCTCGGTCGTCAATTCACCCTTCTCGCGTCTCCAGGCGTGGATCGCCTGCTCGAACCTGTACATGGCCGCCTGGCGGAAGATGGTCGCAAAAGCTCCTTCGATCTTCTCTGCATAGAGGGCAAGCCTGTCCTCCGGGGCTGCCTGCGCCTGTAACGCCTCGAACACAAGCATTTCGCCGAATGTGCTCGCCAGCTCCGCCACCGGCAGCACCGGCGAAAAGCTCAGATATCCCTGCCTCCTCGACAGGCACGCATGGACGCCGTGGCCCAGTTCGTGACCGAGAGTCATGACGTCGTCCATTCGGTTGAGATAGTTCACGAAGACGTAAGGGTGCAAATCCGGCGTCACATATGAGCAGAAAGCCCCGCCGCGCTTGCCTTTGCGCACCTCCGCATCTATCCACTGCTTCTCGAAGAACTCGCTCGCCGCATCCTCAAGTACAGGAGTGAAGTCGCGGAACGATCCCACGACAATCTCCCAAGCGCGATCGAACGGAACCTCCTCTTTCGTCGCGAAGAGCGGCGCGTACCGATCGTAGTGCATCAGCTTGTCGTATCCCAGGATATCCCGCTTCAGGCGGTAGTACCTCGCAACGAGGGGATAGTTGTCAACCGCCGTCTGCACCACCAATTCCACTGTATCCGGGTCAAGTTCATTCGCCAGGTGGCGCGGCTGCTCAGGATAGGCGTATCTCCGCAGACGGTCATCGGTGCCCTTGTCCTGCACGAGCGTGTTGAAGACGTAGGTCAGCGTCTGCCCGTTGGAGACGAGGCCATCTGTAAGACCGGCCGCCGCCGCCCTCCGAACCTCGCGGTCCGGCTCCCGAAGGAGCGCCACGACCTCGGGGAGCGTCAGGCTCTCGGTCCTGCCTTCCCTTGTGACCTCGAACGGGATATTCGAGACGATCTGATCGAAAAGCCGCGTGAACGCTCTGCGGCCGGTATTGGCCTTCTCTTCGAGCACCTTCTCCTCGGGCTCCGAGAGACGGTGTTCGCGGAACAGCCGCTCCGCCCACACGTAATGCCGATACTCGGCCAGCACCGGATCCTTCAGCAGCTCGGCCATTCGCTCCTCGGGCACACCCATCAACTCAAGCTCGAAGAACATCAGCCGGATAGAGATCTCGGAACCGCGCTCCCTCATTCTCTGAAGAAAGGCTCCCCTCTTCGGGTCGCTGGTATCGGCGGCAAACAAGAGCGAGGCGAAGCACGACGGCTTGGCCGCCTCCTGCAGGATGCGCTCATAGTCCTGGATCGCCTGCCGAAGCGTCTCGGCAGTAAGCTCAGGGCTGTCTATCTTCCCCCTGTATCTGCTGCCGAAATCCTCCGCCCGCCGCAGTTGAGCGTCCAGCGTCGCCTCGATGCGCGGGTCGTCAATCCCGGCGTAAAGATCGCTCAGATCCCATGTAACCGCACTGTTTTGCTGCATCGAACTCCTCTTTAGTGCAAAACCTAGCTGCCTGTATTCCCCTCTTCGGTTCCTATCCGATACTCGCGCTTCGGATTATCATACAGCACCGCGCGCGCAATCTCAGGCACGTCCTCCTCGACTATCAGCCCCTCATCCACCAATTCGGTCAGGGTCACCGCCAGGCGATTCCTCGTCATGAGGAGTTTACCGTAGCACCACTCGACACAGTAAGCATCCGAGTAGAACCCATTCCACCTGGTCATGGGCAGCATTTCCAGGCGGTCGCGGAAGAAGACGCCGAGCGTGCTCGGGGTGAACGCATGCCACCACGCTCCGGAAACCATCAAGTTCGTGTGCATTCGGGCCATGCTGGTCGCTTCGTGGCTGGCATTCCTGGTGGCGAGGAACAGGTCGAACTTCGTCTCCGGATGCTTTCCGATATGGTGGATAAGGGTTCTCAGATACTCCGGGTGCCACGTGCCTACCTGCATGCCCCTTCCATATGCCGCAGACCCATGAAAAAGCTGTACGACGATTCCCAGCTTGCCGGCCTCCGACGCCATAATATCCGCGGAGAACGATGCCAGGCAGTTGCGCTCGTAGTCGGAAAGCGTCTGACCTGTCGTCCAGAAGTACAGAAGGCGGTCAATCTCCGGCTCTTCAATAGCCGTATAGCGCCAGGTCGCCGGAAGCCATACATGCAGCGCGCGAATCCCGTGCCGGCTGGACAGCTCTGCCACCGCCTTTCGTAAGGCCGCATACAGATCAACCGCCGACTCAACTCTCCTGCCCACCAGGGTCCGCAAGTCTTCCGGTTTGCCCAAACCGACGCCGTACAGCGACTCCGCGTTAACGTAGTTGAAATACGCCGAGGAATCCCGGGGCGTGTAGCTGCGTTCGATAGCCGCTTTCTCTATCTTCGCCCGCTTCAGGACTTCCAACTCCCACGACGGATCGGCGGCACGCTCGGCGACCGCATCGAACGCGCGCTTCCAGTTCGACTCGTTCAGTCCGCCCTTGACCCCGTAGAGATCACGCATGATGCCCGCAAATGCCCAGTAGTTCGAGGTGTTCCGTATATCGGAGCAATACGGCAAGGCCCGTCGGACACGTTCGGCAGGCTCCAGCGACTTTGCGTCATCCTGGGCACGCCCGGGCGCGCACACGTCGTCCGGACATCCGGCGTTCCGCAACTCCGCGCCGATCCAGTGGTAGAACAGGATGTCCGTTAAATCCCCCGCCTGCCACATGCCTCCCGTGCCAAGATGCGTGTGGATATCTACGACGGGAACCTCAGCGATCACTGCCTTGATACGTTCGAACCGAGCTGCGTCCATCTGATTCCTCCCCTTTGAGCGATTCCGGCATGCCGACAGAATCTCGTCTCCGGCGCCCACATATTCTCCCCGTGTCAGATCCGGATGTGGCCCCACAGCACAAGCAGATTGCCGGTTGCACCAACGACGACGTAAGAGTTCACGACTCCTGATAGACTGCTGTTTTCCTGACCTAACCCCCTGGCCCCCTTCCCGAAACGGGAAGGGGGGAACAAGTTCCCCTCGCCGCTTCGGAGGGGCATGGTAGTCAAACTACAGTACCGCTGGCCTCTCGGAACTTGCGCGCAATGAGTTCGCAGGCGTGCGAGTAGACCTCGGATGATCTGCCAACCTGGGGGATTCTCGCACATTTGGCCCTGCTCGTCAACCTGGGAGACGAGTTATAACATGTTCCGAACTCGTCGGTGCGCACTTAGCACCCCGCGAACTGTGGGGAAAACCGTGTAACAGACACCGTACTGACTGGACAGGTCGTTGGTTGGGAGCGGGGGCGTGCTTTGTGGCTATTCACGACGTGCTGGCGATCTGCCTTGTACGGCGGTGGATGCTGCCGAGGAATGGGAGGCACACGTATGTCAATCGGCATGTTGCTGTCCGCCACGTACGCTCCGATGTTACGCCCCAAATATCCAGCCCTCGTGTTTGCCGGCGCATTTGGACATGGCCTCCGGTGCCCACCGAGCCTGATTACCTGCGTAGAAACGAAGTGCGGCCGCAGAGACAATTGCGTCCGCCTTGTCTTCAGTATCGACTGCCACATCCGGGGGAAGAGGATCGCCGTGATAATGCTGCAGGACTGAGTTCAGTTCTTCTCTGTTACTCCAGCAGTTTGGCGTATGTTCTGACTGAATGTAGAAAAGGCGAGGGAATATCTCTACAACCGTGTGAGCTTCTTCCTTTCTATCCTGGAACGGCCATATCGCCAGTGTTCGTGCATCCGGCTGGCAAATATGATGCAGTAGGCGCATGCCGGCAATCGAACCTATACCGACGCTATTCCCGCCGACGCATACAAAGACACAGGCAGGCCGAGTATGGTACGTATGCTGGCATTCGTACTCGGTTTCCCTGAACCTTTCCTCGAAGCAATCCCCGGTGTACGTCTGATACCGGAGGTATGATGCGTAAGTGGCACGCGGCGTGCTGTAGAATGGTCCACCGTACAAGCCGGGGCCGTCCTGACACAGACGGTCTATTTCCGCCCATAGTGCCGCAGGCTCTGCTGGACCGTTGACAACACCCGGGAAGTACGCCCCCTGATCACAGTAAGGATATGCGAATGCGAAGTCAAGACCCACTAGGGTAGGACGATCCTCTGCAAGGCGTTCGGTGATCCACGCTTGCAGATTATCTCGTCGCCAGTTCACACGTCCTGGAGTGGGGTCAGAAACGAGCGTAGGCGGAGCGGTTCCTGTCACGCATACGGCTGCCTGCAGGCCCGGCAAACTAGGACCACGAGCACCTGACCAATCAACCCCAATGAACCTCTCGAACGACATTATGCAGTCCTCCTTTCATAATAAGAGCAACCATAGGGTTTCTCTCCTTCCAATCACAAGTGTTCGGTCGCCGGGATCAGAGCCTGAATGCTCGCTTTTCAGTAGGCGGCAGTTACGCCTGAGCCTCAAAGCCTTCGAACTTCGGCTTCAGACAGCACTGCGCAAAGGCTTCAAACAAACTGAGCATGTGAACTCCAACCCCTTGATCAAGCAGATAGTTGATCCTAGTGGTTTTCTGCTTTATCCATGCCTTAACGTTAGAACCCTTCAAGCCTGTCACGTCTATAAGGTGGCCTTTCTCTATGAGCGATTTGGCAAGATTGCTCTGGCAGCTCTGTGGATTATAGTGCTGGCTCAAGTACCGAGCGCCGCTATTTAGGCCAGCTTTGCCGACCTTGAGACATCGGTCACCCCAAAGGAAAACATATACCGCCATTTTGCCGGCAGGAAGGCTAGTAGGCGTATGTGGAGCAGATAGCACTTCGCAGGAGATATCCTCTCCGGCAAGTCGAACACCTGCAAGCTCCGCAACCGTACGGAAATCATGGATAAGCCTTTCTGGAGCCTCTGGCAAGAGTTCTGGGTACTTCCGCCTTAACGGATCGAATAGCGGCTGTAGCTTGTTGAAGAAAGCCCTTTCCGAGTCGTGTCTTTCCAGAATTGCTTTCCTGCGCTCGGCGAATATGCGGTCGCGGAGGTCGAAGAAGTCGTCCTGAGTCTTTGGGCAGCTTACGTCGGCCGGAGGTTTATAGCGGTTGCGGAAGGAGTTGCACGCAGCGCAGGCCAGCACTTTGTTGGTGATATCCTCTTGCCATTCTGCAGGGATGCCCAGCTCAGTGCATACACCGACCGGGACGACGTGATCGAGTGCCATGGTCAGCCAGGTCTCGTATGATCGTGCGAAGTCCGCACTGCAGTATGCGCACCTCGTTTGTCCGGTCTTCCGCATGAACTGCAGGCCGTACTCGTGGCGGCAGTTCGCGCCTTTGACTGGACCCAGGAGTGTCCGCCCGCCGCCGGGGTATTCATCGAAGGGGATCACCTTGTTCCTCCGCAACCTAAGCGCTGCTCTGCTATTCCCCGCCTCCTTGACAACTTCCTCTAATCGGCTTAAGATAATCCCGCTGGTACCTAACCCAAGACGGATGGGGAGCAATGGTTGACGGCGCGGTGAAGCTGCTCGTTCGGCGTCGAGCGCCGCCGCGAGCCAATGTTCAGCACTACTGGTGGTGGTAATGAAGGAAGACGGCGACGCTGCAAAGGTGTCAACGATACTCGACAACTTCGGCGATAACACGATGCTGGCTGCCCTCTCGCGGCTGCTGCCTGAAGCCGAGGGTCTGGACATCGCCACTGGCTCGTTCGAAGTAGGTTCGCTACTGGCGCTTGAAGGAACGTGGCACGCGGCGAATAGGATTCGCCTGATAATGGGGGATGAGACTACCAGGCGGACCCGCCAGCTGCTTCTGGAAGACTTGGAAAAGGCGACGGACGAAAGCATCGAGTCCGTGAAGGAGCGCGACGATGCCCTGACCGGCCTCGACGCCGTAAGCCAGGCGCTCGGCTCAAAGCAGCTTCAGGTTCGTGTCTACTCGAAGGCGAAGTTCCATCCCAAGTGCTACCTGATTCACACCAGACCCACCCAACTCGTGGACTGCGCTCTGGTCGGCTCGAGCAACTTTACGGAGCCGGGCTTGACCGTGAACGTCGAGTTGAACCTGTTGACGACAGACCAGCTTCACCTCCAGGCCCTGCAAGACTGGTACGAGCGCTTGTGGAAGGAAGCCGACGATGCAGTTCCGGAGGTCGTGAAGGTGATTCAGCGTCATCTGCGGGCCTACACACCGTTCGAAGTGTGGGCAAAGGCTCTATATGAATACTGCGCCGGCAGGGAAGCGCCGGTTACGGAGTGGGAGGAGAAGGAGTCTGTTGTATTCCCCCTGCTGAACAGGTACCAGCAAGACGGATACCGACAGGCGCGCGCGATTGCCGACCGATGGGGCGGCGCTTTCATCTGCGATGGAGTTGGGCTCGGAAAGACTTACATCGGCGCGATGCTGCTGGAGTACCATCTGAAGCAAGGCCACCGGGTGCTGCTCCTGGTCCCGAAGTCCGCCCGTCCGGTCTGGGTGAGCAAGCGCCGTGACGACCCCATGCAGCTCATCCGCTCTACGTACCCACGCCTGTTCCGTGACTCCGTGGACATTCTGAACCACACTGATTTCGGGCGAGAGGGCACCATTTCCGATGAAGACCTGGCTTACTACCGCGATTTCGCTCAAGTCGTCATCATAGACGAAGGCCATCACTTCCGCACGCCGGGCGCCTATCGGAGCAAGATGCTGAGAAGCCTGCTCGACCGCGGCTCCGAGAAACGCCTGTACTCCCTCACGGCTACGCCTATCAACAACAGCCTCCGGGACCTGTATCATCTAATAAACTACATCGCGCGGGATCGGCAGAACTACTTCGCTTCCCTTGGCGTTCGGAACCTCAGCCTGTACTTCACGCAGGCCGAGAAGGCGCTGGAGGAGACTCTTGAGGAACGCGGAGAGCCCGACGTTCAGACGGCTGCCCAAGATGCCGATATACTGCGCAATGACCAGCTTCTTAAGGCGTTGGTGATTCAACGCAGCCGCTCCTACGTGAAGGAGTACGAGAAGTCGAATGGCGCGGCTCCAATGTTTCCAGAGCGTGAGAGACCCCAGGTCGTATCATACTCCCTGAAAAGGGTCTACGCGGGCTTCTTCGGCGATGTGGAAGCGGCTTTCGACAAGGACGACCCTCTGGTCTCTCTCGCAGTCTACAACCCGGAGGTGTTCCGGAAGGCCGGGAAGGATACCCGCCTGCTGAACCGGGACAGGCAGGTGATCGGCCTGATCCGCACCCTCTTGCTCAAACGACTGGAGAGTTCCTACAAGGCCTTCGAATCGAGCCTGGAAGACCTGCTCTGGAAGATGGCGGCCTTCGTGAGCACCTACGACTCCGAGAGATGGGACGCCTGGAAAGCGGCTCACCAGGCTGAGTGGGGGATTGTCCAACAGCACCAGGCCGAGCGCCGGGCAGACGGCGGTGACGAGACGGAGGAAGGCAACGAGCTGGAGGACGTCAAGGTCGCCGAGCTCGACGCTGAGCCGGCGGAATACGAGATGGACAACCTCATATCGGCGGTCCTGGACGACATGGCCGTGCTCGCCGACCTCCATTCCAAGGCTTGCCGATCCGTGTCGCCCGAGACGGATGACAAGCTCAACAGCCTTGTGCAGCGCCTCAAGACCGATCCCGTTCTCAAGGACGGGAAGGTCGTGATATTCACAGAGTTCCGCGATACGGCCCGGTATCTCTGGAAGCAATTGACCGACCTGCACGGCTTCAAGGATGTCGAAGAGCTGGACAGCACGCGCGACGTGGACCGGGAGAAGGTGATCAAGCGCTTCGCGCCTTACTACAACTGCACTCAGGAGGAACTCCCGGCCTTCGTCGCCGATCAGATTCGCATCCTGGTCAGCACGGATGTGCTCTCGGAAGGCCTGAACCTCCAGGACGCTAACCTGATAATCAACTACGATCTCCACTGGAATCCCGTGCGCCTCATGCAGCGCATCGGACGCGTTGACCGAAGGTTGAATCCGGAGGTCGAAATGCAGCTCGGCCGCTGGGGCGACGCGCCCCCGAAGGTCTACGTCTACAACTTCCTCCCTCCCGACGAGTTGGACGAACTGCTCCGCCTGTTCCAGCGCGTCACCGGCAAGCTGCTTCGAATCAGCAGGACGCTGGGCATCGAAGCGCCGGTTCTGCGCCCCGAGGACGATTGGGAAGCACTGCGATTGCTGAATGAGAGATACGAGGGCCAGAAGAGCGCCGAGGAGCAATTGCAGCTCGAACTCAGTGATCTGCGGGAAGAGCATCCCGAACTGTACGACGAGCTCCAGCGTTTCCCCAGGCGCGTGTTCAGCGGCAAGCGAGCCCCGGAAAGCGGCACGCGCGGACTCTTCTGCTGCTACCGGTATCCGGCGCTCCAGGAGGGCCAGCAGGGGGAGGTCCGCTGGTACTTCCGATGCGCTGACTCGGGCGACATCTGGGAGAGCGACCGCCTGAAGGAGATTGCGGATGCCATTCGCTCTACTCCGGAAACCGGCCGGGTTACGAGCGCTTCGGCCGAGCTGCTGAGAGAGTGGCGTCTTGAGATCGAGCGCGACCGGGTGCAGAAGCCCATGCGCGCCCTGCAGGCGCCCATGGGCACGAAGCCTACTCTCGTCTGCTGGATGGAGGTGTGCTAGCGCGTGTCATACACCGGACCGCTTACATATGCTGACCTACGCCGGGGCTGCGAAACATACCGCTACCACGAGAGGCGTGACGCCATGTACCGGATCGCCCAGCGGGTGGTCGGGGAAGCCTTCGACGAGGAGGACTACAACGATCTGACCGACGGCCTGGGCGTGCTCCTACTGACATGGAATCAGGCATTCTACCGGTATGGGTCATTCGACTTTGACCGGCTCGAGGAGGTGCTGCGGGACCACTGGGGCGCTATCACCGGTCTCAGAGCCAGGGATGTCGCCTCCTTTGCTCCCGGCGAAGAGGAAGCCTCTGTCCGGCACCTGTTCGCGGCATTCCTCGATGCTCTTCGGATCGCGGTTGACAACAAGATGAACGGCAGGCAAAGCCCTGTCGCCGTCGCGAAGACCCTGCACCTTCTCGCCCCACGCTTCTTCCCGCTGTGGGACGTTGCAATTGCCCGAGCCTACGGATGCCTTTGGCAGGGTGCTGTCACGGCTCCTCGCCACTATGCCGCCTTCATGGAGATCACGAAGCAGTCGGTTGATTCTGTCGCCGCTGACTATGCTCGAATCACCGGCTGCCCGGAAGAAGAATCAATCCCCCGCATAGAGCAGGAACTGATGGTAGGCGGCTTCCACAAGCCGATCTTGAAGCTGATCGACGAGTACAACTACTCCAGATACACGCAAGGCTGGATCGAGTAAGCATGGCCCTGTAGGCCCAGGAGGTTACACAGGCTATGGCATTGGAGCAAGCTGTTCAGCGAGTCCATGATCTCCACTCTCTCCTGGAGTTGCATAGGGACGAACTCGAATGGCCTCTCGGAGAGCCTGCTACACTCGACGACTCGACTTTCGAATGGACGGCGGACGACCTGCGTGTGAGCGATCAGAGCGCCGCGCGGCTGGGCGGCGGCATTGTGCGCCAGCTTCGGCCTTTCACTGAGGGCCAGCCCTGGGGCATCTTCCTGCTCGAGTTCGCAAACGACCGGGTCTATCGCACGGCCCTGCGTGATGTGCTGCGCAGGCTCGTTCCCAGCCGCAGGCGCGATCCAACCCTGCCTTCCTGGCGACACGACAATCTCCTGTTCATCTGTACGACTCGTGAG
>Ga0315274_10016512_pt1 | contig 10427 bp, 7 predicted proteins | sample YL17G02_20_MG_FD_203700 | JGI IMG/M metagenome (GOLD analysis project Ga0315274, IMG submission 203700) | Sediment microbial communities from Yellowstone Lake, YNP, Wyoming, USA - YL17G02_20 | ecosystem: Environmental > Aquatic > Freshwater > Lake > Sediment | place: USA: Wyoming | collected... | reverse complement strand
AGGATCGGCATAGTCCTTCAGGTACACCTCCTCCTTTTTCACCGTGCGCCAGAGCCGCTCCGAGAAGATGTTGTCGAAGACCCGGCCGCGCCCGTCCATGCTGATCGCGATCCCCCGCGTCTCCAAGATCCCCGTGAACGCCTCGCTCGTGAACTGAATGCCCTGGTCGGTGTTGAAGATCTCCGGCTCCCCCTGCGCCAGGGCTTCTTCCAGTGCCCACACGCAGAACGCCGCCTCCAGGCTCGACGAGAGCGCCCACGAGAGCACGTATCGGCTGTAGCAGTCCAGGATCGCAACCAGGTACAGGAACCCGCGTTGCAGCCGGATGTACGTGATGTCCGCGCTCCAGACCTGGTCCGGCCGCACGATCTCCATGCCGCTCAAAAGGTACGGATACCGCTTCTGGACCTCTCCAGGCAGGCTCAGCCGCTTCTTCGGGTAGATCGCCTCCAGCCCCATCAGGCGCATCAGCCGCCGCACCCGCTTGACGTTGACCGCCTGGCCCTCCCGCTCCAGGTGCGCCGTCATCTTGCGCACGCCGTAGAACGGCCACCGCGTGTACGGCTCGTCGATCAGCCGCATGAGCGCCAGGTTCTCCGACGCCTCGCCCCGCGGCTCGTAGTAGAGGCCCGACCGCGACAGGCCGATCAGCTCGCACTGCCGCCGCACCGAAAGCGCCCGATGCTCCACCTCGATCATGGCCCGCTTCTGCGTCAGCCCAATAGCCCGGACTTTTTTTTCAAGAAGTCCAGCTCCACCTTCAGTTGCCCGATCTCCTGGTAGAGACGGGCCTTCAAGGCCTCCTCGTCCTCCCGCGCCCGAGCACGGCCGTCCCCGAACAGGCCCGGCAGCCCTTCGAGGGCGCGCCTCTTCCAGGCGGCGATCTGTGAGGGATGCACCTGGTACAGCCCGGCCAGTTCGTTCACCGTCCGCTCCCCCCGGATCGCTTCCAGGGCCACCTTCGCCTTCAACGCCGTGCTGTGACGCTTCCGCTCACCCATCTGTCTCCCCTCCGATCCTTCACTCGGACCCGCGAGACTATCTTATTGCCTGGTCCGAATTTTGGGGAGCATTATAGTGGATCGGGTTCAGCGGCGAGCCGCACTGGTGACATGCCCCTAGGCATGGCTGCTATGGCTAAAGTGGGGCAGAAAGAGGCACAACAAAGTATTGACAAGTTTCTGTTCAATGGGTACAGTGCATCGTCAGCTGGATGACTCTTGGTCGACGAGTGACATCTGGGAAAGAGCGACTGAAGTAGCAGTGTGAACGCGCCCCCGCCGGGAGGGAAAGATGAAGGCATCTTGGCTGAGGCGTCCGACCGGGAATCATGTGCTTGCTCTCCTTGTCGCCGCCCTGGCCCTGGGCGGGTTCTCACTGTTGGTGGTCTGCTCTGCGCGCTGGTTGCCCCTGCTCTATGTAGTGGGCCGCGTTGTGCCAACTGCCGGGCTCTTCCTCCTGCTAGTGGTGATAGTGCTGGGCGCTTTGAGCCGGCGCGGCCAGGAGTATTTTGGGACCCTGGCAGCTTCGCTGTGTGCCCTTGCCCGGCAGGCACGAGCGTTCCTTGCCGGAATGCTGCGCGAGGAAGGCGGCCTGCACGTTATTTCCCTGGCGGCGATTGTGTGTGTGGGTTTCCTGCTCCGCCTTTGCTTCCTGTCCCAGCCCATGCGCTATGACGAAGCCCATACGTTCATCGCTTACGCTTCCTGTGAACCGTCAGAGTTTCTGGTCAGGTATGACTACCCTAACAATCACATATTCCACACATTGCTTGCGCACGAAGCCTACATTCTCTTGGGCAACAGGCCGTGGGTCATCAGGCTGCCAGCACTTCTGGCAGGGGTGCTTCTGGTGCCGGCCTGCTACGCCGTTGGGCGCCTGCTTTACAGCCGCGGCGCGGGGCTGATTGCGGCGGCCATCGTCGCGGCCTCCTCAGCGCTTATAGAGTACTCCACCAACGCGCGCGGCTACACTCTTGTATGCCTGCTGTTCCTGCTGTCTCTGGCCTTGGCCCATTTGGCAGTTCAGCGCGGGGAGCCCGCAGCCTGGGTACTGTTGGCTGTCCTTACGACACTAGGTTTCTACACGATCCCCGTGATGCTGTACTATTCCGCAATAGTTTGGGCATGGGCGATCTGCCTTGTCATAACCGGTGCCACTCACATCGGCCGCCGCCGCGCTCTGAAGGGTCTGGCATGGTCAATAGCCGTGGCCTGTGCCTTGACCTTGGCGGTGTACTTTCCGGTGATTGCCAGGCTCGGTTTCAAGAGCACGGTTGCAGTCGCGGCGGGGAGAGGAGTGTCGCTGCAATACCTGGCCAAGACCCTGCCGGGTTACGCCGGGACAGTCTGGGAGCAATGGAATCGTGACATTCCGCTCTCATTGAGGGCCGCGTTCGTGACGTGCTTCTTCATCTCGCTGGCTTTCCACAGGCGGCTGAGCCGGTGGTGGGTTCCTGTGGTTGTGCCTGCGGCACTTTGTATTGTCCTTGCAGTTGGAATCCAGCGGGCGTTGGCGCCAACGAGGATATGGCTGCCCCTTTTTCCATTGTACGCGGCGACGCTTGCAGGGGGCCTCTCGCACCTTGCAGAACTCATCGAAGGGTGGCTGCGCAGCACCCGTTTCAGAGTGGCCACCTTGTGCGGCCTAGTGGTGCTGGTGTTGATGGGGGCTAGCGTGGTACGGACGCGCTCGGTGTATTACTCCCTGGAGACTGGCTCGCTGAGGGATGCCGAGGGGATTACACTCTTCCTCAAGGATTACCTCAGGGCTGGGGACAGGGCTGTGTCCCTGTGTCCGTCCGATTTCCCGCTGCTGTACTACTTCGGCCTCCACGGCGTGCCGCCGCAGCAGCTCTTTGAGACAGACCCTCGGACTGCGGGCCGCGTTGTGTTCGTCGTGAATGAATCGGTCGGCCAGACACTGCAGGAGCTTGTGCGCGCAGCCCGGCTGCCGCAGAGCAGCGCTGGGGCGGCAGTGCTGCTTCGCAAGTACGAGTCCGCTTCGCTCTACGTTATTGAACGCTCCTCCCCGGCCAGGTGAGCCGTCTATGGCGACCGGGGCTTGCGGTCTGCAAGGTGCTGGGACTGGTCCTGGATATGGTGGCCGGTTATGGGAATGTCAGCTTGGGAACAGGCCGGAGTCCTGTCTGCGCCGGATCCAGAGAGCACGGAGGAGGAGTAGCCGGGAAGGCCTCAAGACGCCAAAATCGGGTGCGGGTTTTGGCGGTTCAGAGCGCCCAAAGACCCCGAAATTGATGTTTATTCATAGCTCTCCCAGCACCTCCGGCCATTTCCGCACTTTTTGTAGCGCGTCCTAGGGGCTTACAGTTGGACTGCAGAAGGGGGAATTTCCCTATCTGCTCGGCTTGGCCTCCTGGACGCGCAGTGCGAAGGCCTAATCGACGACCATATTGGGGTCAAACAGACGCATATCGAGCTCGCAATCCATGAGCAGCGCTTCCCGGAAACGTTCCCAAACCGACTTATCTGGGTTCAGTATCTTGACGGACGGTGGCTTCCCATACAGCTGCTCATGCCTCCAGATCGCTCCCCTGAGCAGAAGCTTCACCTCGACATCATCTGCCGGCATCGAATAGCCGATGACGATAATTCTTTTGGCCTGTTCGAGATAGCGGCTGGCCTGTTCCCACGCTCTTGGGATGCGTTTGTTCTGGTCTCTGAACTTCTTCGCCTTTCCTTGACCGATCGTCACGATAGCGGCTGGTCTGGGGTCTTCCTGGGCCGCCTCCCATGCTTTCCACGGTTCCTCGACACTCCGGAGGCGGCTCAATTCAACCCAGTCCTTTATCCAGTGGCTCGCGCTACGCTTCTTCTCGTGTTTCCACAGCGGGTAGCTGAGCGGGAAGTACCTATCGAGAGTGCGGCGGTCCCCCTCGCGGAAGGGCAACCAGTCGATAGACCCGTGTGGTTTGAAAACGTAGGTGGCAGGGCCTTTCCTGTCGGTCTCGAAGAAGAAAACCTTGTGTTCGGCGTTGTACAGGCCTCGCTCCAGGGAATTGTCCCAGTTCAGGCTAACGAAGACCGGCGGCCCCGCCGAATCCAGTGACTCGAAGAAGCTCCCTGCGATGTCGGTTGCCTGCGAGGCCTGAGCCAGTTTCTGGTGGAAAACCTGGTAAAGCGTCAGTCGCAGCCTCTCCAGCATTTCCTGCGGCTCGATGTCATCAAGGCTCGACAGGCCAGCCCCGGTCTTCTTCAGGTCAGCCGCGGCTTCCAAGGCCACGAACACGTCTACGGCATTTGGCTCGTAGCCGGTGACTCGTCCAGAGAAGGGCGAAAACCGCTCGATGAACCGTTGCAGTTCGCCAGGCAGTTCGCGGTCTCGCTTTGCCTCTCCGTTCTCGTGGCAGAAACGGCTCACCTCTCCAAGGAGTTCCTGCACGATGGGTAAGCCGAATGAACGGCTGAAGCCAGCGCCCAACACGTAAGCCTTCCCTATCGGTTGCATCCCCGTTCCTGCGTTCATTCTTGCCGTCCAGCAGGAAGGCAAACTCGGGCTGTCAGGCCCAGGTCTGAAAGACTTTCTCCACTTCCTGACACCAAAAAGCCTGCTTGTCTTGCTGAGGCTTCATCAGTCCCAGTTCCTGCGCAAGAGTGAAAAAGCCCTTGCCGGGACTCTCTCCGCCCTTTCTGAGTACAATTGCGGAGAGGAGGGGGCGACCCTGCTCATGCTCATTCTTCGATATCTCGCCCAGGATGCGGCCGATTTCCGTTCGGTCGCGCTGGAGACTCATGTCCAGACCGCCCAGTGGAGCGATCTCCCCGTAGGTCGTTGTCTGGTGGTTTTTGGCAACTTGCCTCAGCCGCTCATAGATGACTTGGCTCACGCTGTATCTCCTTTCATGTGTTCGGAGCATTTCCTCAGTGGATGGATGTGGGGGGACCAGTGGCCGGGGTCCCATTCGGACATGGGGATGAAGCTGCCGTCGGGGTTCGTCGGGGGGGCGGGTCACGGCAGCATCTCTCGCGCCGGCTCGGCACCGTCGGGGGTTATGCGGATGAACTGCGCGCGGGCGTCCGTGCCGTAACTGTCCATATAGACCCACAGCACCACATCCGGCTCCACCTCGTACATTCTTTGTCCTGCCCAGATGTCCGTGCCGGCTTGGTAGTGTGTCCACGTCATACCGTTATCGTGGCTGACGTGAAGTCCAAGACCGGGCATACGGCCTCCTATCATAAGAGCCCCGGAGGCGGTCGGGTGCGGCAACATCGCGCAATTGTAGCTTGGAAATGAACCACGCGTAGTCGGTCCCCAGCTGGCTCCCCCGTCTTCCGACCAGGTTTCCCACATCCAGGGAGAGTAAACAGGGCGAGTCAAACACAGTATGCGGCCGTCAGGCGTCAGGGCGCCGGAAGCCTCGGTCAGATCAAGATTCACCCCCACCCCGGGCGGTCCGTCCAGAGTAGTGGGACCTTCCCACGTCTGCCCCCCATCGGTAGACCGCATAGAATAGGCAACCAGGTGGACGGAACCCCATTCCCTGATATCCTTGCCGCTCGTAGATTCATGCCCGCTAAGCAAGAACATCACCAGCGTGCCATCTTCCAGCTCTACTGGCGGCCCCATCGAGCAACCTAGCCCCTTGACACCCTCAGGCACGGCAATCTCCGCTCGGTCTTCAAGTTTCGACCAGGCATTGCCGTTATCCTCCGAACCAGCCAGGAGGATATGATTGTCACGGACGATAATCGCGATCAGCCGTCCGTCACGTGTTGCATGCAGCCAGCCGCCCGGCCATCCTTCTGCTTCCACGGGCGCCCAGCTCCGGCCATTGTCCGTGGAACGAACCAATTCTCTCTGAACCGCGTCCGGAGTGCTGGGGACCCCGGCGATGCCCCCCCAGGAGAGCGCCATCAGCAACTCCCCGCTAGGTGCACGCACGATACCTGATGTGGATTGCTGCCCATCGCCAACCGGATAGGGATGGAACCAGGGCTTGGGGGGAAGCAAAGTCTCGTCCCAAGGCTTCGCAGGCACATCCTTACCCCTGACCTTCAGGTTTCTGAAACTGCTACCGGGGCCTACCTCGGACACGGTGCCATCTCCCCACGTCATTCTCTTGGCTTTTGTCACCGTACCCCACGTCCAGCTCTCCAAACCGACGTACCCCTCTTCGTAATCATCGTCGCACACAACGGGAAAGGGGCGCCCATCCACCCACAGCCTGATCTGGTTGCCCTCCACTATCACCCGGACCTTGTGCCACATTCTCTGCTCACTGGGCACCCCGTGCACGAGATCCATCTTGAGTATCTCTAACCAGCCCGCCCCGTCAGACTTGGAGACTGCTGCTGCGAAGTTCTTGCCACGTGTGTACTGCCCACAGTTCGGGAAGTGCACCAGGTAGTAATGTGAAGTGTCCTGAGCTCGCACCACCAGCCCGGCTCCACAGTGACTTGTGTTCCAGCGGAACTCAAACTCAGCTTCCACATCCGAATACATCTTACCCAAGAAGAACCCCAGCTGGTCATCGGCGAGCATCTTCCCTGGTGGCTCAATGATGCCCTCGTCGCTTTCTTGCCAAGCTCCCCCGACAAACGACCATTGCTCACGATCTCTCAGATCCATCTCATTCCTCCTGTGTCGCCGACGGGGATCTGGAGTTCTGACCGAAACTTCCCATTTCCCCGCTTGCCATGCGACTTTCTGGGCTTGCGTCCGCAAGCATATGCTGTCTGCACGGGCGTGTCAATCCTTCGCCTCGCCCACGATGCAGGAGATAACCACGGGAACTGACGAACGGGCGGAGATGGCTGACTCAGAGGTTGCTTGGTCTTGCGAGGTTGAAGAGGCGATCCGCGGTTGTCTACAGGGGACACTGCAGTGGACGTGGAGGGCGGGGCAGCGGCCTACCCGTGAGCGGGAATCCCTTCGTACGGCTTCGAATGCGCCAGATGCTCCTGCCAGTTCTTGGTGTATTTCGCGGCAATGTCAGGGTCGCTTATGACCAGAAGGTTCTCGGCGTTGTTCTCCTCGGCAGCTTTCGTGAAGTTGAATCACCCCGTGATGACCGTCCTGCCGTCGATCACCATCCCTTATTGTGGGCGATGGCGTGCTTATCGTCAATGTAGGTCGGTATGCCGGCGTTCTTGAGGAACGTGGCCGAACTGTGTTTCTCTGTGCGCTGGCCTTTATCAAGGATGACCTGAACCTTCACTCCCCGCTTGTGGGCGTCGACGATGGTCTTTGCTATCGGAGCCGAAGTGGAGCTGTAGGCTTGGACGAGCAAGGTCTCCTTAGCGGCGGCGATTTCCTTGACGATGGCGTCCGTGCAGCCGCCGCGCGGCGAGACGTACACTTGGATGTCCGGCGTGGCGGGTTTAGAAGGGGCCATTCCCCAGGACAGAGGGAGAACCAGAGTCATCAGGAACACGACGATGAGTAGCTTACGTCTCATGGCTTGCTTCATTCCTACACGTGGTCTTTGCGCTCGGGCTGAACTTCCATGGATGACCCCTGCAGGCGCTCCGTCACGATGCGGACCTTGTCCTCGGCAGAGATCATCCTGCCACTGTTCTATGATCATTCTACTTCCCCAGGACCGGAGCCGGAAGTACACCCGCCGTCCGTGTGGCGGGGTAATACTCGCTGCCGCCCGCCTCCCCTTCCCCCCTGGGGAATGCCCTGAGAACACCGAAAGCCGCATCAATGGCTCTGTTTCATAATCGCTGACGGTGAACACGTCTACGCCGACCCCGGCCCGCTTGACGTGGCCGGCGGGGCTGCCCGAGCCAGGTTGCCTTCCTCGCCTGGCACGGCGTACAATACACTCATGATGCCTTTGCCCACAGCGCCGGCTGTTCTTGAGGCCTGCCTTGACAAGCCGACCCCGCTTTCCGTGTTCGGCTTGGACTACGTGCACTTGCGGCTCCGCGATGGCAGCGACCTCTACGTCACGCAGTGGGGCCTCCCGTTTGCGTCGCAACTGCTGCCCCAAAGCCACTGGGATGATCAGGAGTGGTTCGCGGCGCACAGCGCTAAACTGACCGGGACAAGCATGCTTTGCAAGGTGCGAACCAAGGCGGCGGATGGCCCGTCGAAGGACATCGTTCTGAAATGGAATCGTATGGGACAGGACATCCCCGGAGAAACCGAGGCTTTGGGACTGGAGGGCGCGCAGTTCAACAGCCCCTTCGAGGAGTTCAGCCTTCTCGCGGAGCTGAGGATGGCCCCGTGCAGCTTCCCAGGCCGGCTCCTGACCCACAAGCCGCTGGCGATCTACGTGCCCAGGATGTTCGTCGAAGCCGAGAGGCTGGGCAGGAAGCTCTACGTTATGGAAGCTCTGCTAAGAACGCACAGGGAAGTAGCGCTGGATCCCAACCGCCAGTACGCCGTCATATACGAGTGGATCAAGGGGGTCGACGCGGGCCATGCCTTGCAGGAAGGCTTATTGGATGAACGCACTGTGAGGCAGCTGCTCGCGCGGTCCAATGCTGAGCTCGCGGGAAGGGGATTCCGTGTCAGGGACGGCAAAGCTCAGCACCTCATAGTCAGGCCACGGCACCCGGACTCATCGGCAAAAGGCCGGGGTGGCCGCGTCCTCTATGCCATGGTCGACTTCGAGCTCCTGGAGAGAACGCCGCAGCACGAGCGGGCCGTGAGAGCCCTTAGGAGGCACAACTACTTGGTCAAACAGGCTCGCCGCTTCCAGGTAAAGACGGAGTTTCCGCCCGACCTGAGCCTGGTGAACATCATGGGTGTGAACTACGTCTACGGACGGGTCGAAACCTCCGGCGGAGCGCTCTGGGTCGTCGGCGATGATCCTGGTCTATTCGACTATTTCCTTCCTGAGAAGTGGCGCAAAATGCCGCGCAAGAAACTGTCGGCATCGGGCCGCGTTTACGAGACCGTAACCAAGGACAACATACACCTCGTGTGGCGCGTCTCCAGGGTCGGGCAGATCGCCGACGTCGATTCCCCCGTCTGCGAGGATAGGATAGGACCGGCCTCCGGCTACAACAGCCCCTTCGAGGAGGTGGCGATCAGCCTGCAACTGCTGGACAACGGCGTCGAGACGACGTATCCCCGGGCAGTCTACATGAGTGGGCACCGGCTGGCCTCAGGCGAACACCCCGCCGACCTGAGCCGGTACGAAAGCCATGAAAACATACTGACGCCAGAGGGACATCCCGTTCTCAGCGGCAATCACGAGTATATCGTGCTCTGGGGCTACTGGAACGGTCCTGACGAGCTTCTGGCGACCCGGGACAGGGACTACTACCGGCCGATAGACGCGCAAAAAGCCTGCGACGAGGGCATCATCACAAAAGAGCTGTCTGCTCGTCTTCTCGAATCAACGCGGCGACGCTTGGCCCGTGCCGGCGTAGACGCACTGCGACTGACCGGCGACCACATTCTGCTTTCCCTGGACCCGACGGGCGCTTTGGCAATCGACCCCGAGAGCCTTCCCCGCGCCCGCATTTGTAGCTTCGATACGCTCAGGCACCACTCCCGGTAGCTGCGACACCCACGATGTTCGTTCCTGGACGGGCACGACTGCCCTCCCGAACGTCCCGCCTCCATGTCTCCTTCTGCCCCCCGCCCAATGGACGTGTCCCCTGACACCGAGGGAAGGTGGGACATTCCCAGAAGCCTCGGCCAGCCTCCGGCCCCCGCCATGCGGTGATCAAGAAAGAGGATCTATCTGTTGACCGTCAGCGATTATGAGACAGTGAGCCCTTCCCGCTTCTTGTGCCAAGTCTTATGAGAGAATCGTATGGGGCTGTCACGCTGGCTGATCCAGACAAGGAAGCCCAACAGGAGGAGCAGCCAGCCACGCGGCGAACGCCTCGGGCAACTTGCCGATGATCTCCTCCGCGCTGTAGCGCTTCCTGCTCATCCCCGAAGACCTCTTTCCCTAGCCACAATGGCCCGGATTCTAACATGGAATCGGGACTCGTTTTCGGGGGGCAGGTCAGATAGAAGCAGTAATTTCCCCTGGTTTTTCTGCAGTGTAGTCCATAGCTAAAGTTGAATTGTAATCATAAATCATATCTGGAAGAAAACAATCATAAACCACAACCAGCAAACCTTCAGGATTTTTCAATATCCTATGAAGCTGCAAATTAATACCATAAAAATAATCCTGCATATCCATATTCCAGAATCTGAAAATTCTGGAATTAGGAGCAATTGTTATAAATATACCTTCTAATCTAGGTGTAATTCGAGACAGCTGTTTCAGTTGTCTTCCAGTAGCTGTTTGTTTAGCTTCCTCTATTTTTTCAGCTTCACTGAATGAAGTGCTCCCCATTGTCAAGACCAAAAAGCTCCTGGGATAAGATAGTCTCAGAGCCCAACGGTTGCTGGAACGCAAGGAGCCCGTAGGGCGACTGGAGTTCCAGCAACCGTCCGCGCCGCCGCGCGGTCCCGTTCGCCTCCAGCCCGCCCGTCGTACACCTCCG
>Ga0315274_10016511_pt1 | contig 10427 bp, 3 predicted proteins | sample YL17G02_20_MG_FD_203700 | JGI IMG/M metagenome (GOLD analysis project Ga0315274, IMG submission 203700) | Sediment microbial communities from Yellowstone Lake, YNP, Wyoming, USA - YL17G02_20 | ecosystem: Environmental > Aquatic > Freshwater > Lake > Sediment | place: USA: Wyoming | collected... | reverse complement strand
CACCCTCCGAAGTCGCCGAGCCCGGCCCTCGCCCCGCCGCTGAGCCCGGTCCGGCGGCGCCCCCGGTCCCCGCCGCACCCTCCGAAGTCGCCGAGCCCGGCCCTCGCCCCGCCGCTGAGCCCGGTCCGGCGGCGCCCCCGGTCCCCGCCGCACCCTCCGAAGTCGCCGAGCCCGGCCCTCGCCCCGAAGCAGCCAAGCCGCGCGCCGAAGCTGCCAAGCCTCGCCCCGAAGCAGCCAAGCCGCGCGCCGAAGCTGCCAAGCCGCGCCCCGAAGCAGCCAAGCCGCGCGCCGAAGTCGGCAAGCCTCGCCCCGAAGCTGCCAAGCCGCGCGCCGAAGTTGGCAAGCCTCGCGCCGAAGCTGCCAAGCCTCGCCCCGAAGCAGCCAAGCCGCGCGCCGAAGCTGCCAAGCCGCGCGCCGAAGTTGGCAAGCCTCGCGCCGAAGTCGCCGCGCCGCGCACCGAGGAACCGCGTCCCGCCCCGGGAGCAACGGGCATACCTTCCTCCATGCCCGCGAACCTTCTCGACAGTATCATCGCCGCGGGAGAGAGCATTGACGAAGGGGAACGCCGGCCCATCACGATTCTGTTCTCGGACCTGTGCAGTTTCACGACGCTCACCGAGGAGATTGGCGCCGAGCGGATGCACGGTTTGCTGGATCGCATTTATGCGCGAGTCCGCGAGATCGTGGCCTACTATGGCGGGATTGTCGAGAAGTTCATCGGGGACGCGGTGATGGCCGTGTTTGGCGCGGCCAAGGCTTACGGCGACGATCCCGAGCGGGCCATTCGAGCCGCTTTGGACATCCATACCGCCTTCGGGGAGATTGGGGAATCCGAAGGCCTCGCCCTGCACGCCCACACAGGCATTGCTTTCGGAGAGGTGATCTTCGCGGCACGCGGCGAACGGGGCCACATTGACTACCGCTCCGTGGGCGAGGCCGTAAACGTGGCGGCGCGTCTTCAGGACAAGGCGCGCTACGACGAGATCCTCGCCGATAACCGCACGTATCGCCAGACGCGGACCATCTTCAGCTGGGAGAACCAAGGGCCGCTCCATCTCAAGAACATCAGGAAACCCGTCGTTGCATATCGGGTCCTGGGGGTTCTCAAGAGATTTTCGCACGCGCGCCTGGGGGACCGCATCAGCATGGCGCCTTTTGTCGGCCGCGGGGCTGAGATGGAGATGCTGATGGCCGCCTCGCGCATCGTGGCGGGGGGGCAGGCGCAAGCGGTTCTGATCGAAGGCGGCTCCGGCATCGGCAAGTCGCGCCTCATCTTTGAGTTCTATCACCGGCTCGATCCGGAGCGCTGGCACTGGTTCACGGGCCGTTGCCTGTCCTATGGCGAAAACACGCCTTTCTTCCCGTTTCGGGATCTTCTGCGGGCCATTCTGCGACCGGAGGAGAGAGCGCGTGAAGACCTCTCTCCCGCCGAGTTGGCACGGCTGGTGGAGAAACTCCTGGCGCCCGGCGCGGCGAAGTCTGGTTCAGACGAGATGAAAAAGGCCTGGAAACACCATTGTACCCTCGCGCGGGAAGCCATCGCTCTCCTGCTGTCCATCCCGCTCGAGCGGAACTCTCTGCTGGATCTGCCGCCGCGGGAACGCCGGGTCCAGATTTTCGAGGCCGCCGCCACGATGGTCACCCGGATTAGCGCAGATCGCCCAACCGTCCTGGTGTTCGAGGATTTCCAGTGGAGCGACGAGGACTCGCGGACTCTTCTCACTCATCTGAGGGCAACCCTGAGCGGCCATCCCGTGCTGTTCCTGGTCGTGGCTCGCACCGAACCCGAGCGGGTGGGGTTCAAGCAGGAGGACTTCATCCGCATCCCCCTCAAGGAGCTCTCGGCCCAGGAGAGCCAGACGCTGCTGAGCAGTCTGCTCGGGATTGAGCGCCTCCCGGTTTCCCTGTGCAGCCTGTTGCTCGAGAAGACCGAAGGCAATCCCCTTTACATGGAGGAGATCATTCTGAACCTGGAGGAGAGCGGGGATATCGGGCGCCGGGGCGCGGGCTACCGCCTCAGACGCCCGCTTGCGGAGATCACGATTCCGGATTCCATCGAGGGCGTGGTGCTGGAGCGGCTGGACCGCCTGGAACAGCGCGTTCGCTCCGTCCTCCAGTGCGCGTCCGTGATCGGACAGGAATTCCGGCAACGGATCCTGTCCAAGGTGACGGAGATAGGGGAGCGGCTGCGCGAGTACATGCTGCGCCTGGTGGAAGGCGACTACGTGCTTGAGAAGACCCTGATACCCGAGATGGTTTACGTCTTCCACCACGTGGTGCTGCGGGAGGTGGCCTACGGAACCCTCCTGAGAGCGAAGCGTCGGCTGTATCATGCGCGCGTGGGCGAGGCGATCGAAGTCCTGTTCCCCGACAACATCGAAGAATACGTGGAGCTCCTTGCCCACCACTATGAGAAGGGGGAGGTTTTCGACAAGGCGATTTATTATCTCGAACGGGCGGCGCAGAAATGCGAGAACCTTTACGCGAACACCGCCGCCGCCGACTTCTGGGAAAGGCTGCTGGCGTGCCTGGACAAAGCGCCCCAGGCCGCGGACGAGAACGAAGCGCTCAGCCGCGGCGCGCTGCGCCTGCGCGCCTGTCTGCAGCTGGGCGAACTCTGCCGCATCCTGGGAAACGCCACGCGCGGACTGGAGTCCTATCAGCAGGCGCGCGACCAAGCCGTGGCGCAAGAAGATCCGGCAAGCGCGGCCAAGGCTTGTGTGGGGCTGGCCGAGGCCCATCGCATCGCCGGGGATATCAATCGCGGGGCCGAGTGCCTCGCAGAGGCGGGGCGGTGGGCGCACGAAGCGGCAGACCCGGACTTGCTGGCTTCCTGCGACAACATGAGCGGGCATTTCGAGTGCATGCGCGGCAACTACACCCAGGCCGGAGTTTTTTTCCAGCGGGTGCTCGAACACCCCGTCACGCCCGCGAACCGGAAGCTGCGCTATCAGGCCCTGAACCACCTTGGGATCGTGGATATGTCCCAGGGCCGCCTGGGCGAAGCCGAGAAGAAATTCCAGGAAGCGCAGGAGCTGGCCGCGGAGCTCAACCGCAAAGCGGAATGGGTCCAGATCGAGCTGAACCTGGGAATCGTGAGCTCCAAACGCGGCAACTGCGACGAGGCGCTTCGCCGCTACACCCGGGCCGCGGCCCGCGCCGAAACCCTCGAGTTCGAGCTGGGCTATCAACTCGCCCTGACCGCCTTGGTGGACCTGAACCTGAAGATGGGTGAGTTCCGCCGGGCCGCCAATCTCTCCCGCCGGATGCTCGAGCGGTCCGAAGCGCGCGCATTCCGCGACGTGCGCGCCGTGGCCCTGACCAACTACGCCCGCGCCCTCGCCGCACTGGGGAAACACGATAGCGCCGGGAAACTGCTCGAGGAAGCGCGCTCGCTCGCGGGCGCCGACGGGAACTACATTGCCGAGATAGATGAACACCTGGTCAAGACCGAGATTCTTCTCGCCCGTGGGGACACCGGCTCCGCCCAAGAGGCCGCGGGCAAGGCGCTCGAAGTGATAAAGTCGAAAGGGGAGCTGGACAATCTGTCGCCGGCTCTCGTTCTGAGCGCGCGGGCGCATCTGGCGCGCGGCGAGGCTTCAGAGGCATTGCGTCGCGCCGAGGAAGCCCTCGAGGCGGCCCGCCGCGCCGGTATCCCGCGTGACGAAGGTTGGGCGTTGTGGGCGCGGGCCCTTTGCCGCGAGGCGCTTGGCCGCGCAGGCCTCGCCCGGAAGGACCGGGCCAGGGCGGGGGAGATTGCGCGGCGGGTGAGCGACAAAGCTTTGGCGGAAGCGGCGGAACGGATGGGTTGACGACCTGTTCCTGGCTTCGCCGGAAGGGAAGTACGCTGTCGTGGCCACAACATCTTCACTTTTAAACCGCGGGATCTTTCGCGAAGGCGGCTGTGATGCCTTGGTCCCTCCGAGCCGTCTTCACGCCCTTTTTTCTGCCCGGTCCATTCGCGGTTCCGCCGTTCTATGCCTGTTCCTCATGTTTGCGGCGGGAATCCGCGCTCAGAACCCCGACCCCGCGCCATACGTCGCCGAAGCGGTGTTCAGCGACTCCAACAACAACGGCCTGGCCGACCCTGAAGAAACGCTCACGCTCGTCATGACCCGCAGCGTGGTCGTGCACGCGCCCCTCAGCCCCGCCAGCTTCTTCCTGCCGGTGCAAGAGGACAGTCTGGGCCAAACGGGTTTCACGGCGGTCCAAAGCCCTCACAACACCAGGCACATTATCCTGACGCTTGGCCAGGGCGTTCACCTGACGCTGCCGGGGCGGTTCGACATGCAAGTCCGCGGGCCCGGAAGCCCATCCGGCATAGACCTTTCCGCAAGCCTCCCTCCCGGCGCCATCCAGGGTGTCACGGGCAAGGACGCTGTGGATGGCGGCGCTCCGGGCGTGGACGATTCAGGAAAGGATATCCTCTTCACGTGCAGGCCGGGTTCGGCGAACATCGGGGCGGCGGGCGGCACGGCCGAAGTGGCGGTCTCCGCGGACGCGGCCTACACCAGGCATTCGCTGCGCGTGCCCGCCGGGTCGCTTACGACGGTCAAACAGGTCACCCTGCGTCCAGCCGCGCTTGGCGGCGGGGTGCTGAGCGCGGTCCAGATTGACGTTCAGCCAGCAGGGGGCAACGGGATCAACCCCGGCGCAAGCCAGGATCTCGCAGATCCGGTGCCACTTCCCTTCCTCTCGGAACTTTCTCTGGAATACCGCGACAGCGACGCGGACAACGAAACGGGCCGGGTGGAGCCCGCGATGAAGGTGCACCAACTCGTCGAGATTTCCCCCAATGTGTTCCAATGGGAAGTGGCGCCGGGATTCCAAAGCGTGGACCTGGTGAACAAGACGGTCACGGTGCTGGTCGCCGCCGTGTCCGAACTTCGCGCGCTGGGTTCTCCAAACATCTACGCGGTGCTTCCGGGTTGGACCGTTGAGCCGGTAACGGTTTACATCAAGCCTGAAGCGGGCGGGGGCGGAGCGGTTGTTCCTGGCGGGCTTTCGGAGAGTGCCGCAACGATTTCACCAGGTTCTCAGGGGGATTACACTCTGCACCGCCTCGAAATCCCGAACTATGCCTTCACCACCGAGACGGACCCGGCCGGGATCAAGATCACTATCTCCCCGGCTACGCTTTTCCACAGGGTTTCATCGGGGGGCACGTCTTTCCCGTCCGAAGACTGGGCGATTTTCGTGGTCACCACTCGCGACGTGGGCGGCGTCCCGGTGGCTTTCACCTCGCCGGTCAACGTCCGCGCGCAGTTCATGGACGGAACCGCCAACGCGTACAACGACCTGGTGGATTTCTACGGGGAGGGCGGCCCCGCGGCGAAGATGCGGGTGGTGCGCGACGCGCTGGCCGGACCAGGCGCGGATTTCGCGTTCATTCCGATCATTGGCCAAACCGTGGACCCGGTCGCCCGAACCGTCGAGGCGCAGGGCATCACAAACCTCACCGACTCGACCGGCGAAGGCGTGTGGGGCGCCGTGATTCACCCCAATCTCGGCCGGACGTCGGCGGATTGCTGGGAGATCTACGAGTAGGCCTACTGGCGGGAGGCAAAGACCAGGGACTGCTGCAGGGGGAAATCGCAGGTGCAGCCCGCGCTGGATTCCCCGCGGGATCTTGTGGTCAAGAGAAAGCCCCCTCTCCAGAAGTCACATCCATCCGCGCATAGGCGCCTCTTTTCTTTTTGGATTTTTCGTCACGCCATCTTCCCGCCACTGCCAGCCCCTTCCTTTCCCGAGGGTCCTGCGGAATGGTTTCCTTGGCCGGTTCCGGCGGGGAATTGGATGGACGGACACGGACAAGGACGGACGAACACGGACGGACTGGCGAGAGAGCATGGTATTTCGTAAGACGCTCTTCCATTCCCCGGGGGTGCGCGACATAGATGCGGGGTTTCATGTGATTCGTGGTTTTCCCTTGCCGTTTCCCCGCGCTTTGCCTATGTTCATCTCGATACCGTCTTGTGAGCCGGGGAGAGTCCTTGTGGTTTCCAAGAACACCAAGAGAGTCACAAGCGCCAAGAGCGCAAAGAAAACAAAGGGACCAAAAGGAACAGCGAAAAAGCCGAAGCGGTGGAGTCTCCTTCTCATTGTGGGCGCCCTGCTTGCCGCCATCGCGGGCGGCTGGATTCTCTGGCGGACGTGCTTCAAAACACCAGAGATCCGCAACGTGCTCCTGATCAGCATTGACACGTGCCGAGCCGACTATCTCAGCTGCTACGGCTATCCCTCCAAGACCACGCCGAACGTAGACGCGATTGCCGCCGAAGGCACTCTGTTCCGGAATGCGTATACGCCCGTTCCGATGACGCTTCCGGCGCATTGTTCCATGCTCACCGGAACCATTCCCCCGGTTCACGGCATCCACGACAATCTCGAGCATGGTTTCCCGGGCGAAGAAGCGCCTCTTGCCAGGATTCTGAAGGCGCGGGGATTCCGCACGGGCGCCATAGTCAGCGCGTTCATCCTCGATCGCCGATACGGGCTTGACCAGGGCTTTGACGAGTACGTGGACAACATGCCGGCCGGTCCGCACGACAAGGCGGCGGAAGAACGGAAAGGCGGCGACACCACGCGCCTCGCGCTCGACTTCCTGCAGGCCAGCCTCAACAAGCCCTTCTTCCTCTTTCTGCATTACTACGATCCCCACGCGCCCTACGAGCCGCCCGAACCCTTTGCGTCCCGCTTTCGGGACTCCCCTTACGCGGGAGAGATCGCCTACGTGGATGACTGCATCGGCCGGGTGGTTGCCAAGCTCAAGGAACTTGGACTGTACGATTCCACCCTGCTCGTCATCGCGGGCGACCACGGGGAAATGCTCGGGGAACACGGCGAGGCGTACCATTCGTTCTTCATCTACGAGGGGGCGGTCAAGGTGCCGCTGGTTGTGAGACGCCCTGGACAGAAGCGGGGGCGCGTGGTGGAGGAGCCGGTTGGCCTGATTGATATCGTTCCCACCATCTGCGGCCTTCTTCACGTGGAACTGCCCTCTCACGTCCAGGGGGTGGACCTGACCTCCCGCCTGAAGGGAGGGAAAAAGGCACAACCCGGCCGGTACTACTACTGCGAGAGCCTGACCCCGACAAAATACGGAGCCAATAGCCTGCTGGGACTCATGCAGGACAACTGGAAGTATATCCAGACAACCCATCCCCGTCTCCACGACCTGGAAAAGGACCCCCGGGAGGAGAACAACCTTGTGTCAAGCCGGCCCGAGCTGGCCGCCGGTCTCAAGAGCCAACTCAAGTCCCTGCTTGAGAGAGAGGCCCGTGCCCGGAAGGGGGGAAGCACCTCCGAATGGGATCCGAAAGCCATCGCCAGCCTCGAGGCCCTCGGATACGTCCGGGGCAGTGTGACGGAAGATTTCACCTTTTCCGAGGAGAAGGAGGATCCGGCGGATCTGATTGGATTCCACGAATCCACAGAGTCTGTCCTGGTCCTGATCAGACAAAAGGAGTACGCCAAAGCCGGGGAATTGTGCCGGAAACTGGTGGTCCAGCGGCCCGCCTACGACAAGACGTATTCGTCTCTCGCCGCGATCGCCTTTGAGCAGCGCGATTTTGGCGCCGCCGCGGAGGCCTTGACAAAGGCCATCGAGCTGAATCCGCAAGAGTTTACGTATCAGAAGGACATGGCCACTACCCTGATCGAACAGGGCCGAACGGATGAGGCGTTCCAGCACTTCCAGGAAGCGGAGAAACTGGAGCCCCGCAGCAGCGAGGTCCTCGCGCACTTCGGACTCGCCCTGAACCGGGTGAGACGATTCGACGAGGCCATACGGAAATTCCATAAGGCTATCGAGCTCGATCCCAAGGGCGACCTGCCTCACCAGGGACTGGCCCAGTCCTATCTGGCCCAGGGCAGGATGGACGATGCCATTCTCGAAAGCGCGAAGGCCCTCGAGCTGAATCCCTCCAACAGCCTGATACGCAACAACCTGGCCAGGCTCTACTCGCAAAAGGGGGATCGCCAAAAGGCCGCCGGCTATTGGGCGGATTCGCTGCGTCTCAATCCCAATCAGCCGGCGATCCTGGACCTTTTTGCCTTGAATCTCCTCGAACAGGGGCGAGTGGACGAGGCGCTGGAATGCTACCAGAGCTTCCTTCGGGCGGACCCCGGCAATTCCCTGATGATGAGCCGGATCGCCCTGGTCAAGGCCAATCCCAAGTATCCGCGACACGCGAATCCCGCCGAGGCATTGGCACTGGCGCGGCGGGCCTGCGAGATCACCGGCCAACGGGATCTTCTTCCCCTCTACGCGCTTGCGGTGTCTCTCGCCGCATCGCAGCGATTCCAGGAAGCGGCCGAGGCGGCATCCAAGGCTCTGAAACTCGCGGAGGCCGCCGGTGATTCCGCTATGCAGGCAAACATCAAAGCGCTGATAGAATCCGCCAACCGCGCACAAACCGTCTCGACTCCCGCCGAGCGCCGATAAGCGGCGGCTGGGAGCGGATCGTGCCGCGCAAGTCCTGCGGAATGCCCGCAATCCGCTACTTCAGCGCCGTGATTGTGTAGTCGGTCTCGCCCGCCAGTTTCCCAAGTGCGCTCTTGGTCTCCCACTCCACCACGATGTGTATTTTGTCGCCTTCTTTGACCGACTCCGGGATACTCCACGAGTATCTGCACGAGCCGCCTCAGCCATACTCCATCGTTCCCTCGCCGATGGGTGAGGCGCCGCTCTGGCCGCCGGGATAGATCCTGGCGGTCGGGGCCGGGGACTTCCCGCCGGACGCCCCATCCATATCCGAGAGCGTGGAACGCATGGAACCCCAATCGAAATCTCCCGCCCGGGTCTCTCCCTTGCTGATACCGAGCATGCGCCCCATCTGCTGGACCTCGACCGAGATGCTCTTGGGCGCCGCTATCTTCAGGGTGAGGGTCTTGCCGTTCTCGATTCGAACCTTGTCGCCCGTTGAGGACAGATTAAGGACTTGCGCCGGCTGGCCCGGGGTTTCAGCGGACAGCGCAAGAGTGAGATAGGAGTAGGAAACGGTGGGCAGGCGGATGGGGGCCGGTTTGCTGAGCGAAACGACCGTCCTGGCGGCTCCCGAGCTGAGGAAGCCCGAAGTCCCGGTGAACCGAGCCAGCAGCCCGGCCTCTTTCCAGGGTTGGGGAAGGTCAATCTCCAGGGCCAGTTGCCCTGAAGCGCCGGAGTAGGGCCGGAAGCTCACCGCCGGTGTCTTGGAATCGAGCGTGAGAAACCAGAGATCGCCGTTAAGCCACACCAGGTTTCCCAGATAGGTGAAACCCTCCGGCTGCATCCCGCCGGGACCGTCATCGAACCGCCCGTCGCCGTTCAGGTCCAGCATCATAAAATCATCCGTGGATGCCCCTTGCTTCAGACCGTCAAAACCGCTGTCACGCAGCAAGGCGTCGTACTCCCGGCCGCCGAGGTTCACGCGGATACGGTGTGTCTCCACAGGGCACAGGTTCATACCGAACATACTCCCCGCGCCCCCCTGCAAACGCGCTTTTATCGAACGCCCCCCGGACAGCTGGAAGGTAAGCATTTCCGCATTGGCCTTCCTGCCGAGCCTGATCTTGGGGTCGTCGGTCAGGTCGCCGTTCCGGTTTAGGTCGAAGAGCACGGTGTCCGCTCTCATGCTTTTCTCTAGGGCATACACGGCAAAGGGGAACTTCCTTTCTCCGAGATCCACCATGCCATAGGCGCGGAGGTCCTTCCACTTGGGTTCTTTCCGGAACGGAGATTTCTCTGCGGCCGGCCACAGCGGCACTCCGGTGACCCAGCGATCGCCCGGCTTGGAGACGGCCTTTTCCGGAGCGCTCGCCTGGTCCTTGCAACTGCCGAGCCCGAGCACCAGGACGACGGACAGAATCAGAGAAGAAATGGCAAGACGGACAAGATGATTCGCGGAGAAAACCTCGACGCCAGTAAGGCGGTCCGCAGAGAAAGCTCCGAAGCAGCGGTCCACAGAGAAATCTCCGAAGCGGCGGTCCACAGAGAAATCTCCGAAGCGGCGGTCCACAGAGAAATCTCCGAAGCAGCGGTCCACAGAGAAATCTCCGAAGCAGCGGTCCACAGAGAAATCTCCGAAGCAGCGGTCCACAGAAAAACCTCCGAAGCAGCGGTCCATGGCGTTGTTCCCCTTTCCTGGCTGACATGGGATAGGTTCCTTGTACTCGCAAACGGGGTGGGAAGTCAATATCTAGATGAAGAACCGGAATGCCCTGGAGCAGCGGAGCCGCAACCAAACCAGAGAGACTTGAGACTTGAGACTTGAGACTTGAGACTTGAGACTTGAGACTTGAGACTTGAGACTTGAGACTCGAGACTTGAGACTTGAGACTTGAGTCTGGAGTCTGGAGTCTGGAGTCTGGAGTCTGGAGGGAAACGCATTGGAGATCATTCGTAAGAGGGGCGTGAATCCCGAAGGGATTCCATATCAAAGCCCAGG
>Ga0315274_10016507_pt1 | contig 10429 bp, 12 predicted proteins | sample YL17G02_20_MG_FD_203700 | JGI IMG/M metagenome (GOLD analysis project Ga0315274, IMG submission 203700) | Sediment microbial communities from Yellowstone Lake, YNP, Wyoming, USA - YL17G02_20 | ecosystem: Environmental > Aquatic > Freshwater > Lake > Sediment | place: USA: Wyoming | collected... | reverse complement strand
AAAGGATATGGCTACTTACAATATGATAACTAAGCAATTTGGATTTTGGTTCCTACCAATAGGTATAGGAATAATGATTGCTGGATTGATAGCAATGGGAAAATTCGAGTGAGACAATGGGGATAGGTAAGATATTTGCAGGCGTTGTATTGATTGTTATTGGCATATCAATATGGTTCATGATATTCGGTGATGCGTTAAATGTTTTTATATCAACACCCGGTGAAAGATTTGCGTTTAGAGAAGCATTTAGCAACTTCCAGTTTATTTACTTCATACTGACTTTTGGGCTTGGAATAGGCATAATTGTCTGGGGCGCACAGAGTTAGAAAAGTTTTAAAAGTGCTTAGTCTCTTCTTTTAGTTAGTGGGCTTGTAGCTTAGCCTGGTAGAGCGCTGAAAACCCTTTTAGCATTTAAGGCTGGGAGGCTTTGCGCAAGTCTTATATGACATGTACGGTAATCCGTGCATCTCGAAGCGAGCCAGAGGTCCCCGGTCCGAATCCGGGCAAGCCCACTTATCTTTTGTTTAAAACAGAATTGTAAACTTCTATAACTCTTTCAGCAATCTTGTCCCATGTATAATTATTAGAGATATGTCGGTAACCATTCTCCCCAAGCTCTTTTCTTAAGTTACCATTACTAAGAAGCTCTTCAATACCTTTAATCAAAGCATCAACTGACCTTGGTTCAATAAGAATGCCTGACTTGCATTCATTAATCAATTCTGTTGTACCTCCAGTTGATGTTGCTACAATTGGAAGTTTTGCAGCCATTGCTTCATAAAGCACTGTTGCCTGTGGCTCATGCCAAACTGAAGGCAAAACAAAAATGTCTGCTGCCTTGTAATAGTTTACCAATGTCTTTGAAGGCACACGGCCTGGGAATATTATATTATCATTTGATGAAGCTAAATGTTTGTAAATAAACGTAAGCGCATCTTCACCTACAATCACAAGTTTCGTTTTTTTGTGTTTCTTTGATAACTCATGAAATGCTGGTATAAGGAAATCAAGTCCCTTTTCAGGCAGATGTCTGCCTACAAATAGGATAATCTTCTCTTCAGGCTCAAATCCAAGTACTTTCTTTGCTTCTTCTTTGCTCACATCTTCAAATTTTTTGGAGCTGACACCATTTCTTATAACTTTTATCTTGTCAGAATCAAGTCCATGCGAAACAAGATGCTTCTTGTTAAATTCACTGACAGACATAACCATATTGGAATATTTCTTGAATTCTTCACTTATCATTTTATAGTGTATAAAGTGCACTGCATCACGTAAGTCAAATGTTTCTAAAGAACCAACAGCAGAGTGTATTGTGTTTACGATTGGACATTTGGCTTCGCTTTTTATTTGTCCCATTAAAAATTCGATATTTGAGGTACGGTGGTGTAAATGGATTATGTCTGGCTTTATCTTTTTAACAAGCTTTAGCACATCTTGACTGTAAATCAGCGCATCTAAGGCATACATATCTGCTATATTAAAGAAACTTGGAAAGCCATGGACCTTAATCCCAGAATGTTCATATTCGCCCTTATTCTTTTCATGGAAACTTATGATTTCTATGCTATGGCCTCTCTTAATTAGTTCCTCGCAAAGGCTAAGCGTATAGTTAGCTACCCCGCTTATTACTGGCGGCAGATAAGAGAACATTAAAATTTTCATCATTTCACCTAGATATCTATATAAAGATTATTTCATTTTATTACTTAAAAAGGTTGAGTTTGAAATGAAAGTAGCGATATTTACGGACACATTTCTTCCACAAATAAATGGCGTCGTAACCTCAATATGTAATACAATAAGAGAGTTACATAAACAAGGTATTGAAGTAATTGTTTTTGCCCCAGGTAAGACAACACATATGGAGCATTATGATGGTGCACGCGTGTACTTCTTTAAATCAAGACCTTTCAAAGTTTACCAAGATTACCTCTTAGTTAACTTGGAGGATATATTTCTTAAAGTTAAAATATTGCTTGAGATGGAAAATCCAGATGTTTATCATATACAAGACCCATTTGGAGTTGGCTTTGTAGGTTTGTACTATGCTTATAGGTTCAAAAAGCCACTTATTGGGACATACCATACTTATTACGAGGAATACGCGGCACATCTCTCAAAAGGCAAGTATAAAAAATTAATGCGTTATCTGCTTGGAAAAACTTCATGGCCTTACATACGCTTATTTTTCAGCAGCTGTGCATTAACAATTGCACCTAGTAATGAAATAGCAAAGGCATTGGCAGAACATAATATAAAGAACGTTAAAGTAGTGCCAAATGGTATTGATTTCAACAGGATAAGAAGCAAACAAATATTCAATATCAGAAAAATCCATAAAATACCAAAAAATGCAAATATAATACTGCATCTTGGCAGAATAAGTTTTGAAAAAAAAATCGAAGTGCTTCTAAAGGCATTTAGAGAATTAGGTGGTAATAATTATCTCATTATTGTTGGTTCAGGCCCAAGTATAAAGAGTTATGAACACCTGTCAAAAAGTATAGGGTTGAAAAATGTTATTTTTACAGGGTATGTTGATGACAAGTACATTGCTTCTTATTACAATTCAGCAGATATTTTTGCGACACCTTCTGATACCGAAACATTCTCACTTGTTACTTTAGAAGCATTTGCTGCCGGCAAGCCTGTTATTGGTCCAGACTATCTTGGTACAAAGGACCTTATTACAGATAACTACAATGGCTTAAAATTCAAAAGAGGGGATTATATTGACATGGCAGCAAAGATGTCGTTGCTGCTAGGTAATAGAAAATTGAGAAGAAGATTAGGAGCAAACGCAAAAATATGTTCAGAGGGGTACTCAATTGAAAAAACAACAAAAAAACTCATAAATGTATATCGAAAAATAGTATTTAAACCTCCTCGATTAAAGAATTTGTTAATATTCTGGCCAAGATTAAAATTGCCACCATTAAAAGATTTTAGAACTAATGGACTGATAAAATATTTAAAACATATAAAATTCCAATTTTAATATGACAAAACTATCAATTATCATACCAACATATAATGAAGGACAGTACATAGAAAAATTGTTGGAATCAATAGAAAAACAGGATTTTAAAGACTATGAAGTTATAATCTCTGACTCAAAAAGCACAGATTCTACTATTGCTATAGCAAAAAAGTACGGGGTTAAAACTATAATAGGACCAAAAAAGGGCCCAGGTTATGCAAGGAACCTTGCAGTTAAAAGTGCAAAAGGCGAAGTATTACTGTTTCTTGATGCCGATGTAATTTTACCAAAAAATGATACTTTATCTAAAGTTATACATGCGATAGATAAGGAAAACTGTGTTGGTGGGACCTCAACATTTAAGGCACTTGATGGAACAAGAAGGGCAAAGATGATTTTTAGACTGGCATCCAAACTAATAAGTTTCTTATACCTCATAAAAAAGCCTATCTGTGCACCAGGATTTTTCATATTTTCCAGAAAAGATATTTTTGATAAAGTAAATGGTTTTGATGATGCGTTGTATATAGCTGAAGATCATGATTTTGTTTCAAGAATCAGAAAATATGGAAAAATGAAATTATTAAAAGAGGACATATTAGTATCAGCAAGAAGAGTTAAAAGTGGTGGAATTAAAACAATATTAAAAGATCTTAACAATACAATACTGCTCTTTTTACATGGCAAAGAATACATTAAAAAGAAGAATATTAAGATACTATCTGTAAATGATTTGGAAGGTTCTTATAAGTAAATATTCAAAAAACATAGTCGGGCAAAATATTTAAAGCGTGTAAAGTCTCAATTCTTATATGCCCCGATAGTCTAGTCCGGTCAAGGATATCGGCCTTTCGAGCCGACGACCCGGGTTCAAATCCCGGTCGGGGCAGTATCTAAAAAGCTTTTTAAATAGCTAAGATGTGATTTTATTTATGAAGCGGAGCTCAAGACATTGGAAAAAGTACAAACAATGTAGATGGCGAACCAGAAAAAAGAGAATTCGCGAAAGGAAACGCAAACGAAAGCAAGAAAGGATAAGAGCCGCATAAATAGGTAACTTTAAATAGATTTTTTCTTTTATCTCTTTTATAATGCGGGAGTACCCAAGTCTGGTCCAAGGGGCAGGATTCAGGTGCCTGGTCTTACAGGAGCTGGATGCTATACTTAAGACCAGCTGAGAAATCCTGTGGCTTAGTGCCCGCGTGGGTTCAAATCCCTCCTCCCGCATTTTATGATGATAGTCTATGGTCAATGTTTCAGTAATTATTCCAACACTAAATGAAGAAGGATACATAGAAAAGACTCTTTCTTCGTTAGAAAAACAGCTCGAAAAGGGCGATGAGATTATTCTTGTTGATAGTTATAGCAAAGATAACACTGTTAAGACCGCTAAAAGATTTGGTGCAAGAGTTGTTTACATTGGAAGATGCGGAATTGGTCCTGCAAAAACATTTGGTGCAAAGCATGCAAAAAATAAGATAATTGCAATGCTCGATGCAGATGGTGTTCCTGCACCAGACTGGTTAAGCAGAATAAAAAGACAATTTGAAGATGAAACTGTGAATATGATAACAGGGATTGATCCGTTTGAAAGCCCTAACTTGTCAAGAAAACTGTTATATGGAGTTTTCACGCGCATATTCTTTGAACTTGGAAGGTTTTCTTACAAAACTAAGAGAATAGCATTTATGTCTGTAAACAATTGTGCGATACGTAAAGATGTTTTCTTAAAATATGGCGGTTTAAGGAATGTTGTTTGTGAAGACCTGGATTTTGGCCACCGTGCAAAAGGATTAGAAGGTGTAATTTACGATGATAAACTGATTGTTACTTTGTCAGATAGAAGATTCAAAAAAGAAGGCGTTATCAGAGTCATTTTAACTTGGTTTAAGGCAGACATTGCAATATTAAGAAGTAAAAAGATAGCTGCTGCCACAGATTATGCTGTAACAAGGTAATTAACCAACCAATTCTAAGTATGGCCCGGCAACCATTGTAAGACCATATTCTGTAGAAAATATTGGCGGAGAAAAAGGTTTTCCTGTTTCATCAAAAACTTCTATCATGTTTCTGTATTTCCAAAGTGCATCTTCAAGTCTCTTTAAATGATGTTTGTATGGCATATCATTTTTCTTTAAACCATTTAAATATATCAAACCAAGATGGGGCCATATGAGACTATGATAGTTTGCTGTAGAAATCGTGGTGAACAACTTTTGATCTCCATATTCTCCATCGCGTGCTTTTAGCGGAAAAGGAATTACTAAATTTGACTTTTCCATTGTTTCAAATATCTGTTTCTTTATCTTTTTTGAAAATAAGTTAAAATACAGAACAAATACATTGGCATCTGCGCTTAAGTAATCATCACTTCCTTCATAATCTAAGAAATACTTGCCATTCCATCTTTTTATGAGTGCTTTTTCTGTTTCTTTCTCAAATGTTTTTACATTAAGCTTAAGCCTTTTACATAAGTTAAATGCGTTTAATAAACACAGATTTGAATACGTTGAAGAAGGCCTTGCAATTGTGTCCATCCAGTCATTTATTGCAGTTTTTTTCAATATAAACTTCTTGAAATCAAAGTATTGGCGCATATAATTATTGTACAAGAATTCTATTTTTGACTTATTATTCTTCAAGAACTCTTTATCCTTGAAGATTTTAACATAATTATAAAAAGCATGCACCAAGAGCGTAAAATTATCTTGTCTTCTAAAAGGCATATTAAAGATGTGTTTTTTAGCATAACAAGTTGGCACATAACCTTCTTTATAGCTGTCATCAATGATTCTTTGTAGCTGTGCCTTAAGATATGCCTGTGGCAAAACTTTTGCTGCGCCAACAAATGCCTTGGCAAAATCAGTAACCCACATGTATGTAAAATGGCCTTGTCCTGCGATTAGAACATCCCTCGCATTTTCTTTCAGTATAGAACTAGCAATTTCCACTAGATTAGAACCCTTTGCTTTAGGTATGCCAAACAATTTTGTTCTTAAGGAACTCTTTATGGATCGGGGTATATGTATTATACTTTCTTTATTAAGTTCAAAAACTCCAAGATTCATAAAATTAGTAAGTTATGGCCATTTTAAAAACTTTTAAATACGCAGCAAAACCACGTACAAAGTGATAACATGTTTGGCCGCGAATACTTTGAAACCTGTAAAGAGAGTAATTACTTTTATGGTTACGACTCTTTACTGACCAGATTATCATTAAAAAATATGCTAGGTCTTTTAAAAAGGTACAGGAAAAGTGGTTCATTGCTGGATATTGGCTGTGCTTATGGTTTCCTTGTGGATTTTGCAAATAAAGGAGGATTCAAAGCTGAAGGGTTTGACATATCTGAGTTTGCAATTAGCAAGGCAAGGAATTATTTTCCATGTTATAAATTCTATGTCGCAGCTCTTGGAAAGTTTAAACCTGGTAAAAAGTATGATATGATTACATGTATTGATGTTATTGAGCATGTTAAAGATGTTAACAAAAGCATCCGATACATAAAGTCAATCATGAAAAGTGATGGATTAGTCATGTTCAAACTTCCTGTGCGTGGTAGTTTCTTTCAAAATCTATTATTAAATGGCGACAAGACACATATTTACAAATATAGTAAAGAAAAATGGATAAATATCTTGTCAAAACACTTTAAAATTATTGATATACATAGCTCAAATTTAGGACTGTTTTTTGATGTCCCTTACTTTTTTGAGGAAGGCATTATTTTAATATGCCAAAAGAAATGATTTTAAAGCTATATATTATTTAATGGTATATATGGCCCGGGTAGTTTAGTGGTAGAACTCAAGGCTGTGGCAATCAGAACCGAGGTTCAGATACCTCCTGTTTGCAGACCCCTTGGGATGCGGGTCCGATTCCCGCCTCGGGCCTTTAGAAATCTTTAAATTCCATAAAAAATTATGGTTACCTATGATGTTGCTGATATTGGCCTTTATTGGAATAACAATTTCTTATGCATTTGCAGAACTTTATTCCTACAAAGAACAGTGGGGCACAGCAGAGAAATTTTATAAAAAGACCTCCACAAAAGGTAAGCTGTTTTTTGGCTTCGTATGGGGCATTATTAGTTTTATTGTTTTGGCGTTCATTGACAGGCAGATAATTGTTCTAAGCGCAATAGGTCTTATTGCTATTACTACATACCTGTATAGAAACAAACTAAAGACTCTGTGGAAATCCGCGTTACTGCTGGGAATATTCCTTATGGTATTTGATTGGGTAGTTGAAAATATTGGGGCAAATTTAAATTTCTGGTATAGTTACATTTCTGTATTTTTCGTAAGAGCTGTTCCTCTTGAGATAATGATAACTGCATTGCTTGGAGGATTTAGTTATGCCCTGTTTTTACCTAAAAAATGGAACTGGAAGTATATTTTTCTGATATCCTTAATCTTTGCATTTGGCGGCATGTTGGGAGAGAATACATTACGTTCAAAGGGATTTATGTCGTATTCTGGCGGCTGGACCCCAATTCATGCATTCGTGGCTTATTTTTTGGTTTGGATTCTCCTAAATCTTGTATGGTATTTTGTACTTAATAAGGAAAAGAAAAAGGGATAAAACAGATTTAAATAAACGAAGTTAATTATAAATATCATGAAAGGTAAAACTGCTATTGCTGTTTTGGCCATTTTAAGCATTCTTATTATAGCAGCTATCATAAGTATTCAAAATTACAGTCAAGATAGGGTTTGTTTCAAAGAACACTGCTTTAATGTTGAGCTTGCAGTTACAGATGAAGAAATGTCTCATGGCTTGATGTACAGGGAAAAGCTTGATGAAAATGCAGGCATGCTGTTCATTTACAAAACAGAAGGAAACTACTCATTCTGGATGATGAATACAACAATACCTCTTGATATGATTTGGCTTGACAAAAACCATATTGTTGTCTTTATTAGCAAAAATACACAACCTTGCAAGGAAACATGTCCTCTTATTTATCCTGATAAAAATTCAATGTATATTATTGAAGTTAATTCAGGTACAGCAGATAGGGTAGGATTAGATATTGGCGAAAAGATTGAATTCTACATAAATCAATATTAAAAGAAATAAAAGAAAGTTAATACGGTTTAAGAACTGTTTCTCCTGGTATGTAAAAGAATTCGACTAGTCTATGATCCCCACCTCTGCTGCGCACAATATAATATTGTGAACCTGGTGGCGCACATCTAAATAAGTGTTCATCCTTTTCAATCGTTTCTTCGCCTAAAGAAACTGCATCTTCTGGAAGTTCATGCTTGTTTAGCACTTCTGTTAGTCCAAACTCGTTTGTTGCATTTCTGTCTTCTACTACATTACTAATTGTCATTTTTTAATCACCTTGGATAAGTATTACCTTAAACGCTATTTAAAAATGTTTTGTATATAGAATTCAGAACCAATTAGGCAGTTTTGGGTCATTTTCCTGATTTTGAGAGTCTGTCTGTTGTCCGACAATAGGAATTTGCTGTGAAATAACTTCATTTCTTTTAGGGAACATATCACTTCTTACTTTTATGTAACCTTTTCCCCAGTGTTCGCGCTTTCTTTTTCTGAAAAATGCGACTGCAACACCAATTCCTGCAACAAATCCGACAACGCCAGTAATCAGCTCAATCATAAAAATTATAAAGCTCTATATAAATAAAAAGTTGACTGAAATGAAACAATATCTATTTTTGTATCCAATAAAGGAATATGTAAACAGGTGTTTGCATAGCTACCCGAACGTTAAAAAACATACAACAAAAGAACTAAACGAACTAATAAGAACGCGTTACAGAGACAAAGAGTATGAAATAAATTGGTTATTCTTTAGCAAAGTAGGTAATCCCTTTAAACCAGACTTAGATCATGCTTCAGAACTCATTGAGATTTTAGCTAAAGACAGAATTTTGATTTCTGGACTTTCTTACAAAGAATTCAATAAGATAGACAAGTACCCAGATCCAAATTTTATATTAAGCCAATTACCAGAACATAAAAAATTGGTTGTTGGTGGATTTCACAAGCTAGACTGTGTTGACAGAGTTGCACAACAATCTGTTGAAAATGGCGTAGAAACTTTTGTAGATAATGGTACAACAAATGAGCTCTTGTTATATCCCGCAAATATAAAAATACCGTTATGTAACGAGTCTGGTATGATAGAATTATAGTTAACTTTATAAAGGATAAAAAAAATTCTAGTTATACTAATACAATCCGAGGGTGCTCAGATAGTCACGACATTTGGGCCATTTGAAAATTACTGACTACACAAAATGCAGAAAAGTGTTGTCAGGAGCATCATAGTCATTCGATTAATGATACGTGTCGAGCAGCGTAACATTAGACAATAATGTTAAACTGTTGAAGACACAATTCCAAAATGACATTTGGCTTTTGCCGGAATTAACTGGCTAATAAGCTAATGAATGCTTGGATAATGTTCAAGCACGATGTAGGAAAGTGCAGTGGTGTATTTTTGATTGTGCGAACTCGAATTTTTAATTTATTGCGATTAACAACTCCAATTGATCCTATTGGAGAACACTGCTATCGGAATCCGTGAAAACCATGCAAGTCAGCTAAGCGAGTGCGCTTGGCGGCGAAAGGCTCAGTAACACGTAGACAATCTGCCCTTAAGACAGGGATAACAGCGGGAAACTGCTGCTAATACCTGATAGGTTTTAGATACTGGAATGTCCTAACACCTAAAGTGGTTGGGCTTTCTCTCAACTTACGCTTAAGGATGAGTCTGCGGCTGATCAGGTTGTTGGCGAGGCAACGGCTCACCAAGCCTTATACCAGTAGGGGTCATGAGAGTGAGGGCCCCGAGAAGAGTACTGAGACAAGGACTCTAGCCCTACGGGGTGCAGCAGGTGCGGAAACTCTGCAATGTCCGTCAGGATGACAGGGGGATTCCGAGTGCTAATACAATGTATTGGCTTTTGCCAAATCTAAATAGTTTGGCGAATAAGAGGTGGGCAAGACCGGTGGCAGCAGCCGCGGTAATACCGGCGCCTCAAGTGGTGTTCGCTTTTATTGGGCCTAAAGCGTTCGTAGCCGGCTCTGTAAGTTTCTGGTGAAATCCTTGCGTATAACGTAAGGGCGTGCCAGGATTACTGCAGGGCTAGGGACTGGGAGAAGACAGAGGTATTCTTCGGGTAAGGGTAAAATCTTATAATCCGAGGAGGACCACCTGTGGCGTAGGCGTCTGTCTAGAACAGGTCCGACGGTGAGGGACGAAAGCTGAGGGATCAAACGGGATTAGATACCCCGGTAGTCTCAGCTGTAAACGCTGCGAGTTAGGTGTTGCATCTCGTTCGTCGATATGCAGTGCCGAAGCGAAGGCATTAAACTCGCCGCCTGGGGAGTACGATCGCAAGGTTGAAACTTAAAGGAATAGGCGGGGGAGCACAACAAGGGGTGAAGCGTGCGGTTTAATTGGAT
>Ga0315274_10016506_pt1 | contig 10429 bp, 7 predicted proteins | sample YL17G02_20_MG_FD_203700 | JGI IMG/M metagenome (GOLD analysis project Ga0315274, IMG submission 203700) | Sediment microbial communities from Yellowstone Lake, YNP, Wyoming, USA - YL17G02_20 | ecosystem: Environmental > Aquatic > Freshwater > Lake > Sediment | place: USA: Wyoming | collected... | reverse complement strand
CGGACGCGGCTCCTCATCGTGTGCACCGGCAATTTGTGCCGGAGCCCCATGGCCGTCGGGCTGGCCAAGAAGATGCTCGCCGATCGCCTCGGGTGCGACCCGGAGGAACTGGAGGACCACGGCCTCGAAATCGCCAGTTGCGGCACCGGGGCAGGCGGAGACCAGCCCGCCAGCACCAACGCCGTCGAAACCATGCGGGAGGAGGGCGTCGACATCCGCCACCACCGAAGCCGCCCGATGACCGTTGACTCGCTCCTCGCCGCCGACTATATTTGGGTGATGACGCGGGGGCACCTCGAGGCGGTGGCGGCACTCGCCCCGGAGGTGGCAAACCGGGCCGTCCTTATCGACCCCGACGGCAAGGACGTCTCAGACCCGATTCGGGGAGACTTGGCCGCATACCAAGCCTGTGTCCGACACCTTGAACGGGCTGTGGCCCACCGGATTCAGGAGATCGCGTGATGAAAATCGCCGTGGGTAGCGACCACCGGGGCTTCCAGACCAAAGAGCGCCTGAAAAACCAACTGACCAACCAGGGCCACGACGTCTCCGACTGCGGCGCCGAATCGGAAGCGTCCAGCGACTACCCCGACTTCACCCTTCCGGTGTGCCTCAAGGTGGCTCGCGGCGAAGCGGAGCGCGGCATTCTCCTGTGCGGGACGGGGATCGGCATGACGATGGCCGCCAATAAGATCGGCGGCATCCGCGCCGCCCTTTGCCACGACGAACTCACCGCCGAAATGAGCCGACGACACAACGACGCCAACGTCCTCTGCCTCCCCGCCGACCTCTTGAGCGAGGAACTCATTCGCCGAATGGTTGACGTCTGGCTCACCACGCCGTTCGAGGGCGGCCGCCACGCCCGGCGCATCGCCAAAGTCATGGCCGCTGAGCGATACCTCTGCGGTCCCCAGGGCCAGGACGCCCCCAAGAAATCCAAGAAATCCAAGAAAACCAAAACCTGATCGCCCGCCTCCCACGGCCGGCGACGGCCCCCCAGGAATTTCCTGGGTAACACATCCCGATTATTTCCTTGACATCATTCGGGCAGGGCGGGTATGCTCCGATTCGTAAGCAAAGACAGCAGAAGAAGCAGCACGTCAGGATAAGGGGGGCTGGGATGTCACGCCAGGCCGAGCATCGGAGCCGGTTCGCGTGGCGGCTGGCGTCGGTCGGCATCGTAGTTTTTCTGATCGTCTCCGGTTTTGCCGCGACCCAACCCCAACCTGCATCGGAAGACTGGAAGGTTTTTGACCGCCCCGGCAAGTTTATCACGGCCCTCTGCGCCGCCGACGACGCCCTCTGGATCGGAACCGAGGATATGGGCCTCTGGCGGCTGGACCTCTCGGCCGACCCGGCGCAGCCGGACGCCTGGAAGCAGTTCATCGGCAAGGACGGTCCGAACACCGAGCACGTCTATGCGATCGCGGTGGATGCGGCCGGGCGGGTGTGGGTCGGCACAACGAACCAGGGCGTCGCTGTGTACGATGGACTGGAGTGGCGTACCTTCGGCGTCCTGGACGGCTGTGCGGGCGAGCGGGTCTTCGCCCTCGCGGCCGATGCCGACTCCAAACGCGGCCACGTCTGGATCGGCACGGACCAGGGCCTCGTGTGCTGGTCGCCGGACCTGAAGGCCGATCCGTCGAGTGGCCAAGGCGCGTGGCGGACCTACACGCGCGCCGATGGTCTTCCCTCAGACCAAATCTACGCCCTGGCCGTCGCGCCGACGGGCCGCGTGTGGGTCGGCACGGAGTGCGACGGCCTGGCCTGGGCCGACCCGCCATATAATAAATGGACATGCGTCCGCGCCGCGGCCGAACGCTCCGGCGACGAAGGGGAAGCCCCCGGACTCAATGGCGGCACCGGCCCCGGCCTCCCCTCCAACCTCTCCAACGACCTGCTGGTGCTCCGGGACGGCACGGTCGTGTATAGCACCAACTACGGCCTGGGGATGGGGCGCGGCGGCGGGTTGACCTGGACGAGTTGGCAAGGCCTCTTGAAACAGCCCTACGCGAACTACTGCCGCGGCCTGGCCGAGGACCCGTCGGGGCGCCTTTGGATCGCCACGCGGCACCTGGGCCTGGCGCGCCTGGATGGGCGGACCGGCGAACTCAAGTCGTACCGGAAGGCCTGGCCGCCGAAGGCCAAGCCGGGCGAGCCGCCGCCCGAGGTCCCGCCGTCGCTGCCGGACGACTACGTCTTCGACGTGGCCGTGACGGGCGGCGGCGACGTGTGGGCGGGGACGTACGGCGGAGGGCTGGCGCGGCTGAAGGGCGCCGTGCCGGCAGCAAAGTCCGCCAGTTCGCTGTCCGCCGTTTCCGCAAAGCCGCAATCGTTTCCTTCCCTCCCCGCGCCCGCCGCCCCGCCGACGCTGGCGGAACTGAACGCGATACTCTCGGACCTGGCGAAGGTCCCGTTCGTCCCGCCCGAAAAACAGCCCGCCGTCGTCCGCCTCGACGACGACTGGCTCACCAAGGGCGACTGCCTCGGCCGCTACGGCCGGTACTGGGGCTGCTGGTGCGCGATATGCTCACCCAAGAACTACGAGTGGGGCGCGGGGCCGGAAAAGGTCGAGAAGTGCGCCTTCATCGGTCCGAACTGCGCCAAGGGCGACTCGCTCCGCTACTGGGTCGACTGTCTCTACACCGAGAACCCGAACACGCTCGAGATGCCGCCCACCTATTACCACAGCCGCATCCTCAAGGGGTTTAACCCCCAGAACCTCTGCCGCCGCCAGGCCGTATGGGACGACCACGGCGAGGTGTACTCGATAGCCCTCGACGGGCCGCACCTTTACTGCTCGCTCAAGATTCCGGAAGGGCTCTACATCCTCTCGCTCTACAACTTCAACATGGACGGACACTACGGGAACGGGAACACCCGCTTCCGCGACTATCGTCTTTCCGTCCGGCTCTACGCGCCTGAGGGAAAACCGAGGGACACCAGCAGGTTCACCGGACGGCCTTCTATCCGGATCCACACGCCCGAAGAAGGGAATTCGGGGGACATCAGAGGGTTTGCCGGACAGCCGGAACTGGCGCGCGGGCGGATGCGGGACTTCTGGAACGGGGCGTACAAGCGGTTCCTCGTTCGCGGGCCGACGGAAATCACCATCCACCAGAGCCGCAACCACTCCTTCAACACCATCCTGGCCGGCGTCTTCCTCGACCTGATGGACGAGCATCCCGTGCCGTACTTCTGCACCGTCGAGGAGTGGCAGGGGCTGAAATCGGCCGAGGCCCGGGAGGTCCAGACGCTTCGGGCCGAGGCCCGCACCGGCGGCGGGCGTGCCGCGCGGTTCCTTGTCCGCCATAGCCCACAGGGCGACGGCGGACGGCCGGGCGTATCCGAGGCCGAGGCGGCCGTGCGAGGCTTCGACGAACTGGAGCGGATGCGGCTCTGGAACCCCTTCTGGTGGGCCACGGAGGGGGCGCACTTCTATAGGCCGCTCCTCAGGTGGTACCTGAAGGCGCTCGGCGAGGTCCAGCCCGGGCCGGTGAAACAGGAACTCTACGCCCGCGCGGCCACGTGCTACTACCGCCTCGGCCTCTATGAGAAGTGGGAAGCGGGGCAAATCCTCCTCGGCAAGACCACCGCCCGCCAAATCGAAAAAGCCCTCCGCTGGGACGGCATCCACGACTTCGACGGCAAAGGCTACCAGGTCGTCACCGACTACCTTCGCGAGCATCCCGCAGACGGTCCGTCCGAGAGGGTGGCCGATGCCGTCCCGCGCCAGGAGAACCGGCAAGAACCGGAGGGTGGAAAGGAGGGGCGATGAAGCACGCTGCCGAACGAGAATGAAGAAACTCCATGCACCAGCAAGACGAAAGGAGTAGAATCATGTCAGGGAAACGCAGTGAGGGCCGGTGGTTCGTTCTGTTGATTTTGGCAGGCGTCGGCCTTGGGGCGCTGTTGCCGCTTTTTCTGTGGCAGCCTGTCGCCCGCGGAGGTGATACCGACGGCGAGCCGGAGGTGAAAGTCGAAGACATTAGCATCTTGCCACGGGTGCCCATTTATGGTACAGGTCCTCAAGCAGATCCTCTAGGGACAAACGAGAAGTCGGTAACCGTAACGCTTTGGCCGTCGCCTCTTCCTGCGGGGAAAAAAGTCACTGTCCAGATCTTGAGGATAAGAATGACGGGAGGGGCGACGTTCGACGACGGGTCAACGAGCAAGGATATTACGGAAACGACGACACTCAAAGTCCGGGGTACAATCAACAGTTCGATAAAAGACAATATGAAAATTGAGGCCACGTATGAGGGTAAAGGAATGAGCCGTACGTTCACGGTGAGTACGTGGCCTTATGATTTTCAGACAACTCTAAACGCCCTGAACCTGGGGTTTGGCTTGCGGGTGAACGTCACATGGAAAAGTGAAAGCGGGGACCCCGCAAACTTGACCAAAGTTCGGTGGCGTGAGTACATGAACTATACGACAGTTGGCACTAATCCGCCGTTCAACCCTAACCCCCCATTTCCAGTTTCGTACGCGTGGCCCGAAAAAGGCTGGGCCATGACGGGGGGCAGTGGGTTTGATGATCATATTTGGGAGAAGTCCTGGGTTGATTGGAGCACCCAGACCCCCGGTTCGAAGGTGGGCGCCCAGCAGTACCAATTCAAGGACTGGGTGTTGCGCACAAATTGGGAAGATGGAGTGCTTGGAAATGCTACTATCACGCGGGTAGTGGCAAATGACCCGGGAGGTACCTACACATTCACCACAACAAAGAATGGCACGGGGGCTTTTTCTGCTTCCACTATCCCGGAAAAACCGTAAAGGAGAGATCCAATGGAAATCCGGATTGCGTACGTCGTGGGCGTGGTGTGCCTTCTTGTCTCGGGTCAGTGTGGTTTAATCTTTGCGGCTGAACCCAGAGGCCCGATGGTCTTATCCGCAACGGCGGTTGGTCTTGATAACAGGGACTGCAAGGAATTCGCACTCAGGGAGCCGATATGGGTTCGTTTCACACTGGAGAACCCGAGCGACTTCAAAGCAAGGGTGACCCTGCGCGGAGAAAAGGGCTACGGGGTTCAGATTGAACCGGCCACCAAGGATGCCAATATCAAATCCCGGACTGTAGGAAAGTTCCGGTTTCCCGAAGTCACTTACCTGCCCATGGATTTCGAGCCCAAGGCCAAGTTCACGTTTGATGTTCTTCTGGAAGACTGGATGGACATAAATGGGGAAGGGGCCGTGAAACTGGAGGCCAAACTGCCGTTGTTAGATGAGGGCCTGCGCCCCATTCAAGACTTGAAGACAGAGTTTTCCATAACTATCAAAGGCCAACTTGACAAGAAGAGTTTGGACGCCCTGCTGAAGAGTATTGAAGTATTCTATAATTCCGACGCCTTGGATGACCGACTTAGGGCAGTTGATTCGGTGCGTGCCATCCGCGTACCAGAAGTTCTGCCTTTGCTGACCAAGGCCATTGCGGACAAGGATGATGAAGTGCAGTCCCATGCTGTTCAGTCGCTGTCAGTTCTTCCATATCCAGAAGTGACTCCCCTCCTGAAGAAGGCTGCGGAGAGCCCATTCGCTTCTGTAAAAGATGCCGCGAAGTTTGAGTTAGATCGCCGTAAGAAGGCTAATCCGGGGTCATTTTAATCCGGTAATCCGGGGAGTTGGGGACGTTTCCCGTTTTTGACTTACAGCGTCGGCGATAAGTTGTAGTCCGACGGCATGGCGCGGATCGCGCGAGCCGTTTGCCCCGGCCTGCCAGCAATCCCCAAAATTCGGCGGAGGAAAAGGGGAGGAAAAGGGGAGGAAAAGGAGGAAAAGGGGACATGCTACTTTTTTCAGGGGAAAAAAGGGGACAGAAAAAGGAAAATGGGGACAGAAAATGGGGACATGCTACTTTTTCGCCTCCTTGCGAACCGAATTCCGGCGAAAGGCATTTCCGTCCCCCCGATCCGTCCGCCGTTCATTCTGCATTCTGCACTCTGCATTCTGCATTGTACTCCCCCATCCTGCTGGTCCCCCTGCCTGCCGCGGCGTAGTCCCGGCGCGCCGGGGGGGTGGGAGGGTCGGTCTTCCCCATAGGGGCCCACCGGCAACAAGGGCGGATTTCGCCATTCACTGACCCCCATTTCCGCCGTTCTCTGCGTCCTTTCGGTGGTTTGGCTTTGTGTCGTTTGTCGCATGCCACGGCGTAGTCCCGGCGCGCCGGGACGAAGTCGGGTTCCCCGAGTCCTCCCTTTGCGTCCTTGGCGCCCTTTGCGGTTAACTCACGTCCCGATAAGGCGTTACGCCCTTCGACCTTGCTCAGGGCGGCCCGAGCATGGTCGAGGGGCCGCGTTGCCTCGGCTGTTTCTTTGTCAGATGCGAGATTTTCCTGCCCAAAACGACTTACGTGCGTCCGCGGGAAGTTATGCACATAAAGGTATGCACATGACATGGATGGAAAAAGTGCGAAAAAGGGCCCAAAAACCGGTAAAAACCGGTCCAAAAACGCGAAAAAAGTCGAAAAAGGCCCTAAATCCGCGCTAGCCCATCTTACCAAAAGCACCCCGTCCGCCGAAAAATCTGCCCTGGCGCCAGCGCCAGGGCCTATGGGTTCCAAAAAATCGCCCAAAAAGACCCCCGAAAACCGGCGCCAAAAAGTTATCCACAATCGGCGCCGCCCGTAAGTTGAATCTCGGCGACGGGGTCTGCGCTGAAACCGCCCCCCTAAAAATCCCATGAGGGGGCGTGCCTCAGGTCGGCAGGGCGGACAGGCTTTCGGTCGCTCCCACCAGCACCAGAACGTCCCCTTCACGGATGGTGGTGTGCGGCATGGGCAGGTCCAGGACCTGCTCCTCGACGATCTCTTCGCCTTCGGGCGTCTGTTTTTTGACCGGCCGCTTGATCGCCACGAGGTTTACCTCGTACTTCTTTCGGAGATCGATTTCAGCCAACGTCCGGCCAATCCACACCTCCGGCGCCAGGATCTGAACCAGGCCGTGCCCCTCCGACAACTCCACGTGATCGATGATCTGGGGGTTCGTCAACTGGCTCGCCAGCCGCACGGCCATTTCCTCTTCCGGAAAGACGACCTGGTCGGCGCCGATGCGGTTGAGGATGCGGCGCTGGATGTCGGTGGAGGCGCGGCTGATAACCCGTCCGACGCCGAGGGCTTTCAGGGTCGCCGTCGCCAGCGCATTGGCTTCGAAGGCCTCACCGATGGCGACGATGGCGGTGTCCATCTCGTCCACCCCCTGGCTCTTCAGGGCCTCAGGGTCGGTGGCGTCGAGACAGACGGCCAGGGCGACCTCGTCCCGAATGTGTTCGACGAGGGCCTCGCGGCTATCAATGGCGATGACCTCGTGGCCGGCGTCGGTCAGTTCCTTCGCCAGACGCCGGCCGAATCGCCCCAGCCCTATCACCATGAACCGTTTCATTCGGTCGCCTCCTCTGTCTCCGCTCACCCGACGCCGCCGGTCCGGCCGCACCTGTCTATTATGACCGCCCGCGCCCCGCGCCCACAACGCTAAACCGCTCCGTCACGAGATGGCGACGTTTTCGCTCGCATAGGCGTACCGAACTTGCTCCGCCCGGCCGTGCATCGCAACGAACAACGTGAGCGGCCCGACGCGGCCGACGAACATCGTCACGACGATCAGGATCCGGCCGAACGTGTTCAGGAGCGGCGTCGCACCCGTCGAGAGGCCCACGGTCCCGAACGCGCTGGTCGTTTCAAACAGAACGTCCAGGAACGTGTAGCGCGCCCCCTCCGCAAAGCCCCAGGCCGAGAGCACCATGCTCACACTCGCGATCCAAAGGACAACGACCGCCAAGACCGTGAAGGCCCGCTCCAGAATGTCGCGCGCGATGCGTCGGCGGAAGGCCTGCGGCTCCGCGCGGCCACGAAGCGCCGACCAGATGCCAGTCACGATCACCGCCACCGTCACCGTCTTGATGCCGCCGCCCGTGGACCCCGGCGACGCACCGACGAACATCAGCACCGTCGTCAGGAACTTCGTCGGCGGCGCCAGGCGCGTCATGTCCGTCGTGTTGAAGCCGGCCGTCCGGGCGGTCGTCGAAAGGAACCATGCCCCGCTCAGGCGCTCGGTCCACGTGCGCCCCATCGGCGGATCGGCCGGCGGTTCGGGCGGCAGCGCGACCGCCGAATCGGCGGCGACGCCGTAGGCCGTCGGCCGCCAAGCATCGGCTCGGCCCGGAAACGTCTCGAAGAGGAATATCAACGCCGTTCCGCCGACGAGCAGCGCCGCCGTCGTCACCAGGGCGAACTTGCTGTGCAGCGTCAGCCGCCTCTTCGCCAACGGCGCCTGGCCCCGCGACCGCAGGCCATAGCGCACCAGCCTCGCGCCATTGTAGAGAACCATAAAGCCGATGCCGCCCGAGATGATGAGCAGCGGGAACACCAGGTTCACCTGCCATGTCGCGCGATACGACATCAGATTGTCGCGGTACAGAGAAAAGCCCGCGTTGCAGAACGCGCAAATGCTGTGGAAGATGCCGTACTGAATGCGGTCAACCACGCTCACCGCCCCGCCCCCGGCGGTATGGTCCCACAGGCCCCACAGAAGCGCGGCCCCCGCCGCTTCGATGCACACCGTCGTCAGGAGGATGAAGATGATCATGCGGCCGACTTCGGCGAAGATTTTGTGGCTCAGGACCTCCTGCATCATCGCCGACTCGCGGACGCGCATCCCACGCCAGAGGAGCAGCGCGAACACCGAACCGAACGTCATCAGGCCCAGGCCGCCCAACTGGACCAGCGCCAGGATCACGTACCGCCCCAGCGGCGCCCAATGCGTCCCCGTGTCCACCACCACCAGGCCCGTCACGCACACGCCGCTCGTCGCCGTAAAGAGTGCGTCGGTGAAACTCGTCGGCGGCTCGCCCGGCGCCGTCGCCACGGGCAAGAGCAGCAAGCCGGTGCCTACGGTGATGAGTGCCAGGAAACTCCCCACGAAGAGTAGCGCCGGCCGCACCCGCAGCGTCGCCAGGAACTGGTTCAGTTCCACCAGCCGCACCACCAGGCTTAGTACGATCGCCACCTGGGCCGCCCGCCGAACCCACACGTCCGCATCCGGCACCTTCCCCGCGTACAGCAACCCGACCGTTGTGGCATAAGCGCCCGCCAAGGCGAAGTGGAACCATCGCGACCGCAGAACCTCCGCCCGCTCACGCGACAGCAGAAGCCCCAGCATCGGCTCCAGCAAAAGCCCCGCCAGCGCCGCCGCCTCCACGACGTGGAGCACGCGTTTCGTCTCCGCCGATACCTGGAAACCGTACTCAATCGCCAGGCTCCCCACCGCCAGGACGACCACCGGCACCATCGCCGTGATGATGTACGGGCGCGCTCGCTTCGGGGCGCTCTCAGGACTTCGCAAAAGGATGGGTCGCTCACGCGTCAGAAGGGTTTCTCCGGAACGGCCCCCGGGTCGAGGCCATTTAAGACCCCCGGCGCCCCTCTGTCAAGGAATTGGCCGCAGGGGGCGACGACCGCCCGCTCCTAATCCGCGGTTGCGGCGTCCGCCGCCTCGTCCGCCGCTTCCGTCGCCGCTACGAACGGCGGCTGCTCTTCCCCCACGAGGCCCATGTTCTCCAGCGCCAGCATGAGGCTCGCCTCGACGGCCTCGGCGCCGGGCTGACGCTCCAGAGCGCTCTGGTACTCTTCCACGGCCAGCGGCCAGAGTCCGCGGTCCGCGTACACCAGTCCCAGACGGTAATGCAGGTCCACGTATGCCGGCTCCAGGTTCACCGCCTGGGAGAGCGCCTCCGCCGCCTCCTCCAGCCGGCCCGCCTCCCAGGCCGTCAGCCCCAGTTTGACCAGCGCTTTGACGTAGGTGGGGTTCAACCGCGTCGCCGCCCGGAACTGCTCCAGCGCCTCTTCGACCTTCCCCGCACTCTTCAGCAAGAGGCCGTACCGATAGCGGTAGTCCGGGAAATCCGGATGGGCCGCCACGGCGTCGGCGTGTTCCCGAAGTTCCGTTTCGAGCACCTCCGACGCCGACAACTCGTCCACCACGGGTTCCATGGCCGCGGCCGGCACGTTCAACTCGCGCCCGAGCGCCGCCGACAGGCTCGAACGCAGCGCCAGACGTGCCGTCTCCTGATACAGGTGCGTCGAGCCCGGCTCGATGCGCGAGGCCATCTCGATCGCCTCGTCCGCCTCGGCGTTCATCCCGATCTGCCGGTACGCCACCGACAGGCCAACGTACGCCTCCAGGTAACCGTCGTTCACGCGCGTCGCCCGTTCGTAATGGGCGACGGCCTCGTCCGGCCGGCCCAACTCGACCAGCACCTGGCCGCGCAGGACCAGCGCATCGAGATACCGCGGGTTCATCGCCAGCGCCTGTTGCAGGTGATACTCCGCCTCCTCGAGGTCGCCCGTCAGCACCAGCAGCCTCGCCGCCCGGTAATGGATGTCGGGATAGTCCGGGTGAAGGTCGAGGACGCGCCGGATTTCCGCGAGCGCCTC
>Ga0315274_10016505_pt1 | contig 10430 bp, 9 predicted proteins | sample YL17G02_20_MG_FD_203700 | JGI IMG/M metagenome (GOLD analysis project Ga0315274, IMG submission 203700) | Sediment microbial communities from Yellowstone Lake, YNP, Wyoming, USA - YL17G02_20 | ecosystem: Environmental > Aquatic > Freshwater > Lake > Sediment | place: USA: Wyoming | collected... | reverse complement strand
GTAGTGAGATCAAGAAGACTCGCCCAGCATTGATCATACAGAACGATGTTGGAAACAAGTACAGCCCTCTAACGATCGTGGCACCAATTACTTCCACACCTAGAACCAAGAAGTACCCCACTGAAGTTAACATAACCGCAAGGGAGTCCGGCCTTGATTCGGACTCCACGGTACTACTCAACCAGATCAGAACTGTTGACAAGTCTAGAGTAGTCCAGAAACTCGGCGCCTTGTCTCAGGCGAAAATGGGAGAAGTAGACGAAGCGATTCGAATCAGCCTCGCGGTTCCGTAAGACTCAGTGTTTGCGTACAACATTTTCTGAGAGATAGCTTTCACTTTCATTCGCTTCCATAGGCGCACTCTAAAGAAATTAGAATTGATCGCTAACAACCAAGAGTATTCTGAATCTTTAGGTCAGAACCTGCCCCCAGTATTATGTCCCCACTTTAAGGATTTCAATGACTAAATGGATAATGTCTCTAGGGGCGCTCATCTTTCTTTGGAGCCTCTCTTGACGCTAGGTTCTGACTATGATGGAGTTACTCCCGAGAAGTGGTGAGTGCGGGGGTTTAGGTGACAATTCACGTTTAGAACCAACGAAATTCCGGATGGAGGATTTCTACGCAATAGATCCGCAAAACATCCTCAAGTAGATCAAAGGACATGGTGCGGGGGGTGGGATTCGCGCACCAATTTACCAGTAAAACCAAGGAAGAGATTGGTCTCAGCGCGCGCTAAAACGATTCAATATGAAAATGTGGGCATCTTCGAACTTGTTTTGAATCACTGCTTCAGATTTGTGGGGTGCTGGCTACGCCTGACTCCCCGCTGAGCATACCTGTGCCTACTCGAGTTAGTGAATAGGCTATTCTGTTTGCTAGTTTTGCTGGCACGCCATCTTATCAGAGAGGGAAATGATGACAATGGAAGTGGCACATCTCATCTTCAAAATACTATAACTTTTATTAGCTCGTCCTAGTTTCTTCTGTTGGGTACAGCTGATGGCTATTTCAAAAACTGAACTTCACAAGGTAATCACAAAGCTCGACGATGTAAAAATTGAGCTTCTACGCCTGCGAGCCGAACTCCTTCCTGAGGAGCTACCCACTTCAACAGAAAGGAAGAAGATTATTCAAGGCCGCAGGCAGATTGAAAGAGGACAAGCTGCAACATTAGCCCAACTCCGAAAAGAATTCGGTGTGTAGTTCTTCTGTTTGAACTGATCATCTCAAATCGAGCGAGAAAGTCACTCAGGCGGATGCCCAACCATTACGCTCATAAAGTAATTCTAGCCTTTGAAGCACTAGCGCAGAATCCCGCCCCTACTCCTGAATATCAAGTGAAAAAACTACGCGGGTTGAAGGATACGTACAGAATACGGATAGGGGACATCCGGATTGAATATGGAGTAAAGTGGGAATCTAGACGAATCAACATTTTCGCCGTTGAGTTCAGAGCTCGAGCATATAGATGAAGAAAGTGCCGGACTCACGTGTTTGGTGATGACACGCAAATGTTGACACCTACTATCTTGTCTTGATTCTGGACGTCTGATTTGTGGGGTGCTGGCTACGCCTGACTCCCCGCTGAGCATACCTGTGCCTACTCGAGTTAGTGAATAGGCTAGAGAGCCTAGAAGAATCAATAGATACCCTCACAGTTAAGCTTGCCAAGCCATTCATAATCCAGACGTGAAGTTACTGATGGGCTTCACAGGCATCGACTACTACGGCGCAATGCTTCTAGTCAGCGAGATAGGCCCCATCACCCGGTTCCCATCCCCAAAGAAACTCGGCTCATACGCTGGGCTCGCTCCTGGAAAGACAATCCGCAGAACACACAATCCACGGTAGAATAACCAGTGACAGCAACAAATACATCCGCTGGATCCTCATCGAAGCCGCACAACACGCATCACGCTTCGACCCGAAGCTAAGAGACTTCTACCTCCGAGTTGCAGCAAGACGCGGATACCAGAAAGCCATAACAGCTGTAACCCGCAAGATGTTCGTCTCCATCTACCACGTACTCAAACGACAGGAAGAATACCACGGCCAACGCAACGAACTGCTCTAAAGAAAAATAAAGCGCCTCCAACGTAGAGTGAATTCAACCCTTCAAGCAACATGAGACAACCAACACCCACAAAACAGAAACAGACAACAAAACATTTTCAATGGTGCGGGGGGTTAGATGACAATTCACGTTTAGAACCAACGAAATTCCGGATGGAGGATTTCTACGCAATAGATCCGCAAAACATCCTCAAGTAGATCAAAGGACATGGTGCGGGGGGTGGGATTCGCGCACCAGTTTACCAGTAAAAGCTGGGCCAAGAGTTTCTCTTAAGCAGTTGATTGGCGGGCCCGCGGGGACTCGAACCTAATAAGGTGCGAATGCCGAATATTCGTTTCACACTCGCGTACGAAGTTGTACGCGTCAGCCTTAAATAGAGCATACATGTTCGTATTGCAGCAAACAGACAGGAGAGCTACAAAAATGGGGTATCGCGTTTGGATCCGCTCTGCAAGGCAAACTGGCCGCAGGAACGTCTCAAGTAATGATTGAAGAATTCCCTTATGACGCCAGTCCAGTCAGCATTTTTGAAAAACTTGAAAACTGTAAGTACGCCTACCTTCTAGAATCTGTCGAAGGACCAGAAAGACTGGCAAAATTTTCTTTCGTCGGATTCAATCCGCACACAATAATCTCTGCCAAAGATCAAAAGGTGAGAACTCTTAACATCGCATCCGGCGAAGAGAGAGTTCAAGAAACAAATGATCCGTTGGACATAATCCGCAAGGAAGTCAAAAAAAATCACGTACATCTCGATCTTTTCCGACTGACTGGAGGCGCTGTAGGATACATCTCATATGATACGGTAAGATACCTTGAGAAGCTTCCGGAAATCACCCTCGATGATCAAGAATTCCCCGACATAGAGATGGCTCTCTTCGACGACGGATTAGTCTTTGATCACATCAATAGAGAAGCATACTATTATTCTCAGACCGCAAGTCGACTGAAAGAAATAGAAGACCTAGTTCAAAAAGCCGCTGCTGATCAGGAACCTCTCAGATACACCCCTCCAACATCAAATCCGTCCAAAGAAGAGTTCAAAAAATCCGTTACAAAAGCCAAGGAATACATATCCTCCGGAGACATTTTTCAGGTAGTTCTATCAAAACGCTACAGCTTCAGTTTCAAGGGCAGTCTCCTACCATTCTACAGAGTTCTGAGGAACATCAACCCATCACCATACATGTACTTCCTTAAGATGGGAGAACGGCAGGTGGTGGGTTCGAGTCCGGAGAGCCTTGTCAGAGTTGAACGTGGCGCTGTGGAAACGTATCCCATAGCCGGAACCAGACCGAGAACCGATGATCCGGTGAAGAACCAGGTTCTGGCTGAGGAGTTGCTTTCAGACCCAAAGGAGAGGGCTGAACATGTGATGCTCGTGGACTTGGCAAGGAATGACGTTGGTAGGATAGCTGAATTCAAGTCAGTCAAAGTTCCAGAGTTCATGTCTGTCCAGCAATACAGCCACGTGCAACATATCGTCTCAAGGGTCGTCGGAAAGATGCGTTCAGACAAAGACGGTTTTGACGCTCTCGAAGCCATGCTCCCTGCGGGAACTGTCTCAGGAGCACCGAAGGTCAGAGCCATGGAGATCATTGAGGAACTTGAGCTTACAAGACGGGGACCCTACGCCGGAGCCGTAGGATACTTCTCATACAATGGAAACGCAGATTTTGCAATAACAATTCGAACTCTAACGACCAATCGCAACACAGCTTCCATTCAAGTCGGCGGAGGAATAGTGGCTGACTCAGACCCAGAGAAAGAGTGGTTTGAGACGGAATACAAAAGCGCGGCTCTGATGAAGGCGCTGGCTCAGGCAGGTGAAGAAATATGAATGTGCTGATTATTGACAACTTCGATTCTTTCGTTTACAACATCACGCAGTACGTTGGTGAATTGGGCGGAACACCAACGGTTTACAGGAACAACGAAATAACAGCGGAGGAAGCAGAGAGACTCAAACCGGATAAAATAATCCTCTCACCTGGACCTGGAACACCTAGCGACACACGGTACTTTGGCAACTGCCTAGCCATTCTCCAAAAACTAGGCACCCATGTGCCAACACTTGGAATCTGCCTTGGCCACCAAGGAATCGTACATGCTTTCGGAGGAGAAATCGTCAGAGCGCAGAAACTAATGCACGGCAAAACCAGCCTGATAAGGCACAACGGCATAGGTATCTTTCAATCTGTAGCAAACCCCCTTGAGGCAACGAGATACCATTCCCTCGTGGCAGACCCATTCTCTCTTCCAGAATGCCTGAAACCAACAGCCTACTCTCTTGACGATTGTGAGATCATGGCTGTACGTCACAGAGAGTATCCTATCGAGGGGATACAGTTCCACCCAGAGTCGATCTTGACCAGAGAAGGAAAGAAGATTCTCGGAAACTTCCTAGAGGGAGGTTACTGAAACGATCAGCGAAGCTATCGTAAAGCTCGTTGAACGGAGGAACCTGACCGGGCCTGAGGCAGAAGGAACCATGCAGGAGATCATGGAAGGCAAAGCAAGCGGTGAACAGATCGCCTCATTCCTGACAGCCCTCCGAATGAAGAAAGAGACAATTGAGGAGATCGCGTCACTGGCAAGAGTAATGAGAGCTCACTGCCACCAAATCCACCCAAAAGTTGCAGACAAACTAGTCGACCTGGTCGGAACGGGAGGCGACAAGATCAAGACATTCAACATCAGTACTACATCGGCGTTCGTTGTAGCGGGTGCTCACATACCGGTCGCAAAACATGGCAACCGTTCCGTGACAAGCCGCTCCGGGAGCGCCGACGTTCTAGAAGCTCTCGGACTAAAGCTTGACACGTCAGTCGAGACCGTGGAAAAAGCAATAGAGAAGATTGGAATTGGCTTCATGTTCGCTCCTCAATTCCACCCAGCAATGAAGCACGCAGCAAAACCCAGAAAGGAGATCGGTATCAGAACTGTCTTCAACATTCTCGGGCCTCTCACCAATCCTGCAAATGCTCCAACACAGTTGCTAGGCGTATATGATCAATCCTTGACCGATACTTTGGCAAGCGTTCTCTTGGATCTAGGAACCGAGCAGGCAATGGTAGTACACGGCCTAGATGGACTGGACGAAATATCTACGGTAGGAAAGACCAAGATCTCCTGGCTAAGGAATGGAGAAGTGCATAGCTACGTCATTGAACCTGAAGATTACGGCATTGAAAGGGCCGATCCAGAATCATTACAGGGATTCGCTCCACAAGAGAACGCGACAATGACGTTCAAGATCCTAACTGACTGCTGCCCTCGGAACGATCCAAAACGAGACATTGTGCTGCTCAATGCGGCCGCCGGTATCGTGGTAAGTGGAAAGGTGGACAACCTACAGGAAGGTCTTGGACTCGCTGCTCAGTCAATAGAAAGCGGCGCAGCCTATGATAGACTCATGTCCCTCGTCGAGTTCACCAGCGGAGATTCATCGAAACTCGAGGAAATGGAGAAGAATGCCTGATTTCCTGGAAACCTTGGCGAATGATGCAAATGAAACAATCAACGAGGGATACTACAATGTTGCACAGAACCATCCGCGTGTGAATATTGGATTCAAAGAATCAATTCTGAGATGTGAGAAGAACGCGATAGTAGCAGAGATCAAGATTGCGTCTCCCTCCAGAGGAATCATTGCTCACAATATCGACGTTGAATCCGTAGCCTTGATGATGCAACGCGGTGGCGCAGTAGGCCTATCGGTTGTAACCGAACCGAGGCATTTCCGAGGAAGAATAGAATATTTCACCATTGCGAGAAAGTGCATGCTTCCACGACTAATGAAAGACATAATCATTGACCCCATCCAGACCGAGGCGGCGGCTAAGCTTGGAGCCGAAGCAATTCTGCTGATTGAGTCGTTGTTTGAGAAGAGACTGTGCAACGCAAGCCTTGAAGAGATGATCAATTTGGCGCACAGGCGAAGGTTGGAAGTGCTGCTCGAGACCCATACGAAAGAAGAGTTTGAAAAGGCCTTGAGCACCGAAGCCGACCTGATTGGAATAAACAACAGAGATTTGTCAGATTTCCGGACCGATCTCGAAGTGACCAGAAACATTCTAGACGCCTGCGATTGTAAAGACCACATCGTAGTCAGCGAGAGTGGGATGGACACCGGGGAGCACATTCGATTCCTGAGGAAATGTGGGGTAAGGGCCTTCCTTGTTGGTTCATCTATAATATCATCAATCAATCCTGAGGAGAAAGTGAGAGAGCTCGTGGAGGCATAGATCCCATGGTCATGGTGAAGATCTGTGGAGTTACACGAGAAGAAGACGTGAACGCGGTGGTTGATGCTGGAGCTGACGCAATCGGCTTCGTCGTAAACGTGGAAGAATCACCCAGAAACCTGTCGCTCAGAGAAGCAAGAAACTTGATGGAGCAACTACCGAATAAGGTCGATAGCGTGGCAGTAACAGTATCTGACCAGCTCCAAGAAATCGTGGAAATCTATCGCGAGTTGACACCGGACTCTATACAACTACATGGAGCAACCTCTAGGCTGGCCCATCAGGTGAGGCTTGCCGCTGATGCCAAGATAATAGTGGCGGTTGACGCAAGATCACCGGACGCACTTGAAGAGGCCATATCACACCCAGCATCGATTGATGCTTTGCTCGTCGACACCTATGGACCGGGAGGTCTTGGAGGAACAGGCTGTACGCATGACTGGAACCTCAGCAGAAAAATCAGGGATGCAGTACATCCGATACCTATGATTCTCGCCGGGGGACTTACGTCAGAAAATGTGAGTCACGCAGTGAGAGCAGTCAGACCCTACGGCGTTGATGTCTCAACTGGAGTGGAACTGCAACCCGGAATCAAAGACGCTGCAAAGATTACTCAATTCGTTAGAAAGGCCAAGGAGGTTGACGCTTGAACCTTCAAGGCACCCATGGATCGAATGGAAGGTTCGGTAGATTTGGAGGGAGATATGTCAGCGAGGTCCTCATGCAGGTACTCATAGAGTTAGAAGAGGCGTTTGAGAGTTATTATCCAACGGTGGAATTCCAGCGGGAACTAGGGGTCCTTCTGAAGGACTACGGTGGAAGACCCACACCCCTCTATTATGCAAAGAACTTTAGCGAGCTTATTGGATGCAAAGTCTACCTCAAGCGCGAGGACTTGCTCTGTGGCGGCTCACACAAGTTGAACAACTCGCTGGGACAGGCGTTACTCGCAGAGAAGATGAGGAAGAAGCGTCTCATAACCGAAACTGCAGCTGGACAGCATGGAATCTCAGCCGCAATGGCCGGCAATGTGCTAGGACTAGAAGTGGAGATCTTCATGGGCATCAGAGACATGGAAAGGCAGGAGAGCAACGTGAAACGGATGAGACTTCTCGGAGCTAGGGTGACACCGGTCAAGACCGGATCAGGGAACCTGAAAGATGCGGTCTCCGACACGCTGAGAGAGTGGGCTACCTGCACGCGCACAACACACTATCTGATGGGTTCGACTGTTGGTCCTCATCCTTTTCCAGAGATCGTCGCCACTTTCCAAAGTGTGATAGGAAAAGAGATCAAGGAACAAATCGTCGAAAAGGAAGGAAAGCTTCCTGATGCGATAGTCGCATGTGGAAGTGGGGGCAGCAACGCCATCGGAGCTTTTCGGCCGTTCATTGGTGAGGACGAGGTCAGACTCTACTTTGTCGAAGGAGGAGGAAGCAGTCTCGATGCCGACAACAGCGCCGCAGCATTCGTACTTGGGAAACCGGGGATACTTCACGGTGCAGCAATGATGGTGATGCAGGATGAACAAGCGCAGATCAAAGCGTCCAAAACTAGGGCCGTAGGTTTGAACTATCCCGCTAGGGGTCCAGAGATCTCTCACCTATGCGAGACAAGAAGGGTGGAGAGCGGCTACGCTTTCGATCATGAAGTCTTCGAAGCGGTGCGAGTGATGTGCAAGACCGAAGGTCTGTTACCCGCTCTCGAGACTGCCCACGCCCTCGCCTATGTATTGAATCACCACGACGAATTTGACCAGGACTCAATCCTTGTTGTGAACTACTCAGGGAGAGGAGACAAAGATCTGGAAACCATCGCAGGGTATTTCTATGGAAATTGATCAGAAGTTTCTTGAACTCAAAGAAAAAGGCGAAGGGGCCTACATGCCCCACATCTACTACGGGGATCCAAACGAGGAGTTCTCGCTAGAACTGGTCAAAACACTAGTCAGCAACGGTGCAGACCTGATCGAGTTCGGGATCCCCTTCTCGGATCCGATCGCGGACGGTACGACGTTCATAGAAGCCTGCGAGAGAGCGCTAAAGACTAGGATGACCCCGATCCAACGTATAGAGGGGGTGAGGAAGCTGCGAAGAATCGGCGTTGAAGTTCCAATCGTCCTGACGACCTACTACAACATTCCATATACGATAGGGCTTCAGATTTTTGCCAAACAGGTCAAGGAAGCCGGAGTTCAAGGGCTTATCATACCCGATCTCCCAGTGGAAGAAGCCACAGAATTCTTGGAGGCAACAAAGGAGTTTGACCTTAAAATGATCTTTCTTGTGGCACCCACCACAGATGATGCGAGGCTCAGGAAAATAGTCGAGATAGCATCCGGCTTCCTCTATGTGATAAACGTGGAAGGTGTAACAGGGACGAGGGAGAGTGTCGTGCAATCCACTCTCGATCTCATCAAAAGGGTTAGGGACTGTACAGATTTGCCATTGATGGCAGGCTTTGGAATTTCCAGGAAGGAGCACGCACTGGCGATGCTTTCAGCAGGGGTTGACGGAATCATAACTGGCAGTGCCATCACGGAGATCTACTCAAAGAACCTGCATTCACCTGAGATGTCTCTTCCGGATATCGCGAAGTTTGCAGGAGAAATGAAACAGGCCTGTGTTGAAGGCTACAATAGATAATAAGCCAATCTTGGCAGCATCGTGTGTCCATGAAGGTTTGTCACGAGGTCTAGTCCATCAGCGCGCTGGATCAAATGGCGGGCCTGCGGGGACTCGACGCGTTTTCGGTGCGCGCGCTAGAAGACCTAACACACCCGACGTGTCATTTTGTCCTTCAGTGGTTTGGGCAGTCCGCAACAGAGTCTGCAGATCGTTGTTTCACTTCGAAAAGCTCCATCTCATTCATGGTTACTATGCTGTGACTCAACTTGCGGAGTTCTCTGTCACCCAGTTGTTCGCCACTGAAAAGACGGGTCAACAATTCAAAAGATGTTTAGCGCGCGCACAACGTATGATCCGATATCTCTTGCAGTCTTCGCCAGTTCACTAACCGGATTTGAGAAAAGGAATAGACTTCCACCAAAGGTTACGATGCCTGGCCTGACCAACTTTATGATCTCTTCAGATCCTTCCACATCAATGTTCAATGTCTCTAGATCATATTTTAGACTCATAACCTCCAGACCTATCACTTCGCCAGCGTTGCCAGTATAGCCGTGGGAAGAATGTGCTCCGGCTTCCAGTGGTATGCTTAACATTCTTTTGTTCCTCGTGATCTCAGATAGCCCCCAGAAAGTAACTTGGTTTGCCTGCAATCCGGAGATCGGTCTTATGTCGATCCAATCACATTCCAATAGGTCTTTCATCATGTCAGTTACAGAATCTTCGATCTTGCTGAGATATTTCTGTCCTTGATAGTGTCTGGCTGAGACATGTCCTGCATAATCGTTCTCTCCTTCAGAATATTTGCACTGTAAATCTCTGGAGAGGCTTAGCATTTGTTCTACGGCAGGGGATATCATTCCCTCGCTGGCGATGAGGTTTATGCATTCCTTGCCTCGATAATTCTCGTTTGCTCTACTTGCCTCATACAACTGCAGAAATCTACTATGGAATTCCTTTATTCCGCTCATTTTCTCAACCGACGACATTAATTTTGGTTGTCTGCTTTCTCGTCGATGATGGCAGCATACATGCTTCTTCAAGAAGTTGTGAAATGTCTCTGATCTCGACTGGCGTTTTTCTCTCCCTCCCTACTTTTCCAAGAGTCAGGTAGCAGTGTGGGCAGGATGTAACAACTGTCTCTGCTTTGATGTCCAGAGCTTCGCCAACCCTGTTGCGTGCGACTTTACTCGAAAGTTCAGGATGGGAGGTCTGACCCAGCCCCAAGCCGTTTCCGCAACACTTTGCATTCTTCCTATTCGATTCCATCTCAACGAGCTTGAATTTTCGAAGATGGCTCATCACAGCTCTGGGTTCATCTACTATGTTTGAGAATCTTGCTAAATAACAGGGATCGAAGTATGTGTAGGTTCCTTTGATTGGTTTCAGAGGTCGTAGTTTTCGTTTGTCCAATACTTCAGTGTAGGTCTAGGCCACATGTTGGACTTGGATATGTCTGATCTTCTTCAGGAAGTAGTA
>Ga0315274_10016503_pt1 | contig 10430 bp, 11 predicted proteins | sample YL17G02_20_MG_FD_203700 | JGI IMG/M metagenome (GOLD analysis project Ga0315274, IMG submission 203700) | Sediment microbial communities from Yellowstone Lake, YNP, Wyoming, USA - YL17G02_20 | ecosystem: Environmental > Aquatic > Freshwater > Lake > Sediment | place: USA: Wyoming | collected... | reverse complement strand
CTAGTACCTCGTGACATTTAATTTTAGCGATGGTCGTTCATTGGCCGATCTATCCATCAAAAGGATGTTTTTTTGATGGAGAATCGCCATGAAAAAGTTCATTGTAAGGTTGGCCGCCGAAGAACGCCAGCAGTTGGAGCAGATGGTCAAGAAAGGAAAGACCCAAGCCTATAGGATCAAGCACGCCAACATTCTTTTGGCTGTAGATGCCAATGGGCCCAGTCTGTATGACACGGCCGTGGCGAAAGCCTTTTCGTGCCATATCAATACGGTGGGCAATGTCCGACAGCGTTTCGTAGAACAGGGACTGGAGGCAGCGTTGGAACGAAAGAAACGAGAGTATCCCGCCCGCTGGCCGATTCTGGATGGTGAGAAAGAAGCCAAATTGATCGCATTGGCATGCAGTGAGCCGCCCGCAGGACACAGCCGCTGGACTCTAAACTTACTGGCCGAGAAGCTGGTGGAACTGCAAATTGTTGAATCGATCTGTGGACAGACTGTCCGAAGGACTTTGAAAAAAACGAGCTTCGTCCCCATCGCAAGAAATGTTGGGTAATCCCACCCGAGAATGATGCCGATTTTGTGGCAAACATGGAAGATGTCTTGGAGGTCTATAAGCGGCCCTATGACAACGACTATCCGGTTGTGTGTATGGATGAACAGCCGACCCAATTGATTCGAGAGACACGCAAGGCATTGCCGCCTGAGCCGGGGAAGGCCCAACGATACGATTATGAATATGAGAGGCATGGCACGGCTGTGAACTTCATGTTTACCGAACCCCTCGCAGGGTGGCGTAAGGTCGATGTACGGTCACAGAAAACCAGCGTGGACTGGGCTCAAGAGATTGCGCAATTGTTGGAGCAGGACTATCCCGATGCGTGTAAGGTCGTTTTGGTATGTGACAATCTCAATACCCACAAGTCTGGTTCTTTGTATGAGGCGTTTGCTCCTGAGAGGGCACGGGCCTTGTTGGATCGTCTTGAGGTGCATTACACGCCTAAACACGGTAGTTGGCTCAATATTGCGGAGATAGAACTGAGTGTATTAACCCAGCAGTGCCTGGACCGTCGAATGCCGGACAGAGAGACCCTTGAGGCAGAGGCACGGGCTTGGGGTCTCAGGCGTAATGCCATGCAGAAATCGAGACTGTAGTAAAATGACCGGCAAAGATGTGCCTAACCCCTTTTGAACTAAAGTTTTATGTTCAAATGTATTCTTCATTCTTTACTATCGCAACCGGTCTGATGTTCATTCTTCGTTCCTTCGTAGCCAACGGGTGCTTTTGTACGATAACCAGCAACTTCAGGGCAAACAGCTTGCCGGTAGCCTTGCTACAGTGTCCAGAAATCTGTAGACTGGCAGTTCACTACCAAAGACGCGCGTATCAAACTCAAACGACTCTATCCACAAATCAAAATGTCATGAGGTACTACTACTAATAACAATACTATAATAGAGAACAATAAGAGAACTATTGCGTCGCCTCCGCCTTTGCCTGCCAGGGGGCAGGCTCCGGCGACGCTTCAAGTCTGCAGGCGGCAGTTTACCCAGGAGATTGAGCGATTGAAGTCGGGGTTCGGTAAGGCCAAGCGAGAGGCTCGACTTAGTCCGGAGCAGTTTGAGCAGCGTCGTCAGCGGGTACTAAAGGGATTGACCATAGAGGTTGTGCAGGCAGGTCATTCCAGCGGGCCGGGGCCACCCGGGTGAACGAAGAAGTATGGCCGAAGGTCTTATGAAAAAACGGCTGGACTTGGCCGAAAAGTGCGTTAGCATAGAGATCGATAGTTAACCTATGTTAACATATATGGTTGAGATTAACAAATATAACATACTGCTACAACGATGGTTAAAGAAAGATATATCACTATACCTCGCTTGGCGAAAGCACTTGGGATAAGCCGGATCGCAGTTTACAGGAAGGTCAGAAAGGGTCAGATACCAGCCAGGCGAATCGGCAGGATGTATATCATTTCCGACCGCACGGCTCAGACAATCCTGACAAAGACGCCAACGAAAGATGATCTTGGGCGCTGCGGTAGAGATACGCCGAAAAAGCAGCGCAATGACGGATTCTGACGGAAAAATACACTACGTTGGTGACCAGAGCTATTGAAATCGGATGCAGTACCTGGGTATCATGGGACGTGTACCGTGCAGGAGCACAGTCTATGAGGTCAAACGGGAAATCCCGGGTGAATGAATGTCTCGGAGAAGGAGAAGACTCATGAGCCACGTATGTCTTTCTGCGTGGGTGCTTGCTCTGCCGGCAATCCTTGTCCTTGCCGGTTCGACGTTTGCCGCGGGGGCGGACAAGCCTGCGACGCTCGATACCGACCCTAACCTGGCTGGCTGGTGGAAATTCGATGAGGCGGCGGGCAAGGTCGCTGCGGACTCCGGCGGGCACAAACGGGACGGCGTGCTCCAGGGCGGGTTCTCTTTCGACAAGAGCTCCGCTCCGGGCAAAGCAGGTAGGGCGATTCAGCTCGATGGGAAAGGGTCCTGGATCGAGCTCAAGGACTACAAAGGCGTCACGGGGACACGACCGCGGACCCTGGCGGCGTGGATCAAGACCGCCTCGGCCAGAGGAGAAATCGTCTCCTGGGGCACGGAGGATTTCGGTCAGATGTTCATCTTCGGCTACATCCGCGGCCGGATCGGGACCACGCCTGATGGCGGCTATCTCTACATGAATGCTGAGACGCACGATGACAAATGGCACCACGTCGCTGTCGTGGTCCGGCGGGCCAAAATGCCCAATCTTTACGATGATGTGAGCCTATACCTGGACGGCGAGCCGGCGGAGATCCACGACATCGGGCTACTCGACCTGTGGCCTATCCAGACGGGAGACAAGCTCAACATCCGTATCGGCAAGGGGTTTGCAGGTTCTGTGGACGACCTCCGCATTTACGACCGGCCTCTGTCCGATGATGAAATCATAGCTTTGTTCGAGTTGAAGACCGATCGGCCGCTGTCCAAGGCCAAGTGAGTACGGCCCCTCAGGGCCGCAAGGAGATTATTATGAGAAATGAACAGATGAGCCGTCGGGAATTCGTTCGTGATGTGGCTGTCACAGCGGCGACCGTGGCCACCGGTCTGAGCACCGTGGCAAGGGCGGCAGACAGCAACACATCAAAGATCCTCTGCTACAATGCGAACATGGAATATCGTCGGCTGGGCAAGACGAATCTCATGGTCTCCGCCGTCGGCTTGGGCGGGCACTCACGCAGCAACGACGATGAACGCCGCGAGATCATCAGCCGGTGCATGGATGCCGGCATCAACTACATCGACGCGTGCTGGGACAACGAGGTCAAGCGGGACGCCAGGGCACTCAGGGGCCGGCGCGACAAGGTGTACCTGGCGCTGTCGCACGGGGCCAAGGAGGTCCGCAACGAGGAGTTCCGCACCTCCAAGAAACTCCTCGAGTCGCTGGATGAGCTGCTCAAGGACTCGGGGCAGGACTACGCCGATCTGTGGCGGATAACCTGCCTCGAGCCGGGCGGCAGGCACACGTTTAATACCTCCTGTGAGATCGTCGACGCCCTGGAAAAAGCGAAGAAACAGGGCAAGGCTCGCTTCATCGGCTTCTCCTCACACGATCGGCGCTGGATCAAGTTTATGCTCGAGTACTTCCCGCAGGTGGAGGTGGTCTGCTTTCCGTTCACCACGATGACCAAGAAGGCGCCCGAGGACAGTCTGTTCGACGCCTTGAAGAAATGCGACGTCGGGGCGTTCGGCATCAAGCCTTTCGCCGCCGCTTCGCTATTCGCAGGCGATTCGAAGGAGAACAACAATCGCGGCCGCCTCGCCATCCGCTACATCCTTCACACGAACACCGTCATCCCCATTCCCGGCATGAACAGTGCCCAGGAAGTAGACAATGTCCTCAAGGCCGTCGCCGAACGGCGTCAGCTCGACCTGAAGGAGACCGCCGAGTTAGAGCAGGCCGGCAGGCAAGCCTGGGCCAGCTTGCCCACAAATTACCAGTGGCTCAAGAATTGGGAATATGTCTGATCGGAAATTGAGCGTCATCCGTATTGCGCGATTCCAGGTGGTCTTCACGATCGTAATGTCCCTTGCCACAGGGTGCGAGCGGACGGGCGTTATGCCACAGCCCGACATTGAAACCACCGCGATTGCCGATTCGAGATCCGCAGAGGAGGCGCCACTGCTGCTTGAGCACGAGCCGGAGAATGGCGTGCAAAGTGAATCGGCGACTGATAACAGCCGTTGCTTCGTGTGTCACATGAACTACATGCAGGAGAAGATCGCCGTCGTGCACGCGCAGGCCGGCATCGGCTGTGCCCAATGTCACGGCCCGAGCGACGCTCACATCGCCGACGAGTCATGGGCCTCCGGCGGTAACGGAACCGCTCCCGATATCATGTGTCCCAGGGACAAGATCGACTCGTCCTGCATGGCCTGTCACGCCAGAGAGAAGAGCGACACGCCCCAGCACCAAGCGGTTTTCGCCGATTCGCCAGGAACCAAGGTCTGCACCGATTGCCATAGCAGCCACCGCCTGCCCCAGCGCCGCTGCAAATGGAAATAGCGAGTCAGTGGGCGGTTGTTTGCCCTGCATTACTCGGCATGTCACCCGCGCGAAGGCGGGGGTCCAGGAACGTACGATGTATCCGCGATAAGAAAGCATTTCCGCAAAGGCAATTCCACAATTTTGATTTTTCAATTTTGAATCTTTGAATTTTTCCCCTATCCAGGCAACACGTGGATATTCTCAGGGCTTAACACGGCGAGCAACGTGGTCTGGTGTTCAATTTTCAGCTCATCAAAGGCGGCTCCTGTCAAATGAGCCACCAGAGCGAAAGTGCCTTGCAATAACAACATTGCTTGTTTATTTGTACAAAAATGGCAAATGTCTTCAGGTCGACCACCGAAGTCTCTACAATTTCACCGTGTGGGTGGCCCAGAGTCCTGCCGAACTAAAGGACAAAGTCGTTGCGGCCATTGAGAAATTCATCACCAAACATGTGAGCAAGCTCGGACGTAGTAGACACGTCTCTAAATAGAAGGCCCATTCCGTTCTGTCGGTCTGTCACAATGGTACGGCCTACAAAACTATTTGGGGGTGGTTTTGTCGGGAATCGGCGGCAGCAGCGGCTTAATCTTGGTGATAATCACGTCACGCAATGAAGGCTGATAGCCGATATTGAAATCCTTGACGATGCCGTTTGTGTCGATAATCAGCATGGTAGGATAACCCCGGACAGAATACTTTTCCGCGATGTCCTGGGCCTTGAGATTCGGGTATGTAAGCTTCATCTTCTCAATAACAAACTTGGCGTCATTGGGGTCCTTGTCTATATTCATGCCCAGAATCACAACGTTTTGGCCTGCGAAGGAATCGGCCAGCTCTTTAATCTGGGGCATGGAGCGAATGCACCAGATGCAGCCACGATACCAAAAGTCCAAAACTACGACTTTGCCCCGCAGGGCTTGCATGGAGTATGTTTTGCCCTGAAAATCAGTCGTCTGCCAATCGGGCGATGGTTTATTGAGAACGGGATTTTGTGTCGCAGCTCGCTGTTTGAGGAATTCAGCGGATTTGTCATGCCGGGTCAGCATTTCTTTGAGCCGGTCGGCAAATAACGGATGGCTCACCTTTTTCTGTGCTGAAACGAGGATGTTTCTTGCTTTTGAGACCTGCTCGTCCGGCGAATCCGGATGCTCACCCAGAGCGTCAATCATGCTCTCATAGGTATCCTGGGCACTAAAATAGGCCTCTGCATCTTTGGATAGTTGCCCGATGAAATCAGCATCGACGTCAGTAATACCGGTAAGATTGATCGTTTGTTCTGTTGTTCCTACAAGGCCGTAGTTTTGCGAATAGCTGTTTTCAATTTTATCGACCAGGCCTTTATTGGCGTCAAAGTGTATCTTAGATTTCTTATTCAGGCCGTAAATCTCGTCGCTCAGGCTGTTAGTTGTCTTCTGAAATATCCATCGGCCCTGATCGGGATTGCCCTCGGGGCTGAGAGTGTAGATGTACGTTTCGTTCGTTTGCCGGTTGGGTCTTTGCCAGGTTGTCCGTAAAAGGGTCGGATCGGACGGCAGCATGATAAAGCACGTCCTCAAGAGTACGACATTGTGAGAGTATGGAATCTGGTTTGTTTCTATTCTGCCATCGGGGAAAAGTGTGACGTAGGTCAGCTCAATGCCTTTTTGGTCTGTCGGCGGGTTTGCCGACTTATAGGTATTTTCATTTCTGGAAAGCAATCGCCAACTGCCGTCAGCGTTCCTGCCGAGCACCCATATTTCGCATTTGTCCGTTATTTGGTACGAGTAGTCCTTGCCGGCGAAGTTGGAGGAGCTTTCGTAATTGAGGACCTGACCGACCGTGAGCTTATAGGAAGGAAGCTCGGCTGGTTTCTGGGTCGACTGCTGACGAGAGTAAGTCAGGCTGACCACTGTCGCCGACAATAAGAGTATCCGGTTCCATTTGATTGTGCCGCATAAGGTCATGCCTGGTTCCTTTCCACTATGGGATTATTACCCTCTTCCAATCAGGACACATTGAGACTTATTTTCAAACTGGATGAGTCTAAATGGTCTTTCATAACTTAACGGTTGGCAGCGGAGATTTCAATAGAATTGCAGAAGTAAGCACCTTTTGGGGTAAAGCAGATGGGTAAGGCAAGTAAGTTGAGTAAACTCCAGCATGCGGTGATTGAGGATATATTTGGTGGTGAAAGTGATGAGCAGGCGGTGTTAGATAAGCATGGAGTCGGCAGAAGCCTTTTCAACAAGTGGCTGGCCGATGCACAGTTTGCCCGGCAGTTCGAGGAGCAAATAGCAAGCGCGTATCGGCAGAGCGAGATCATCCTTGCCCGATATGCACCACTTGCTGCCGCGAAGTTAGTTCAATTGACGGAATCCGAGAACCAGGAGACCGCCCGAAAGGCGTGCCTGGATATTATTGAACGACAAAACAGAAGACAGAACACAGAAGACAGGAGACAGAAAATAGAAGACGGAGAAGAATCGGCTGAGGAGCCAGAAGGATTACCTGAGCTTTCCGAAGAAACAGCCAGCAGGCTTTTAGCTATATTGGCGGAGGAAACGAAATAATAGCTTAAAAGGTGCAAAAAACTTCGCATTTGAACTAATTATAGCTATATTCGTATTGAATTATGGCAAAAATGCCGATATTTTTATTGGTTTGCATATAACTCTCCTTATTTGAGGGCATAATTATGGCGAAACTAAAGCAAATCCGGGTTGATTGCTATAAGAACCTCATTAACTGCGTGTTGGACCTCGGCGACTTCAATATTTTGGTTGGTCCAAATAACAGTGGCAAAACAAATTTGCTCGAGTCTATACAGATAGTCTGGGCCATTTGTTTTGGTGATGACAGACTCAGAGAACGAGCGTTCCGTGGTATAACCCCACCCTGGCGGTGGACTTCTTCGATCTGTCACCTAAAAGATTGTGAAGAAAAACCCCTGACAATAGGTGTAGGATTTGACGAGACTGTTGAGGGGAAACTGTGGGCGGTGGATTATGAAGTAAAAGTCCAGCGTGCCTGGTCCAAAGAACAGAAGGACATGGGATTCGTCTCGGAGGTTTTGACAGCGAAACAGCCTTCGGTTACTGGTCCGGCAAAGAGGTACATTTCACGACTAGAGAAAGAGTTTGAAGTCCTGGGTAAGAAACACCCGATAGCAAAGGGAAACTCATCGCTTCTGGCAGCAGGTTCAATATATCCGGATTTTCAGGATTTGCCCTTGGAACTCAAGGCGTTTGTAGAGACAATAAGGACAATAGGATCGGCCCCTATTTTTGCACTCTCTCCGGAAAGCCTGCGAGACAACATGGGTTCAGAGAAAGACATGTCCCATCTACTGGTGTCATCGTTCGATCTACTTTCCACTCTGGAGCATGTACAAAGTGAGGGGAATAACTTCGAGATATTCAAGGAAAACCTTTGTGATATTCTTGACTTGGACGACGCACGGTTTATGACCAAGGACGTCCCTGTCCCGGATGAGTCAGCACAGACCAAAAAGAAGCTAAAGAGAATGCGGTTCTTGTTTATAAAACGCAGGGGAGGAGATTATTATTCTGTTGATGAATACTCAGACGGCACATTCACAGTTGCCTCAATCCTAGCCGCATTACTATCGGAAAAAACGATTGGTCCAATCATGTACATAGAAGAACTCGAGAACTATCTCCATCCGGCTGCTCTGGAGAAGTTGATGCGATTCCTGCAAGATAATGCGGGTGAACGGCCTGTGCTCATAACTACACATTCGCCATATCTATTGAACTGTGTGCAAAATCCAGAAGATGTGAGAGTTGCTGTTGTTGATGAGAATGGTGCAACGCACTTTGAGAAAGTCCATAACACCAAGCAGCTTAGGGATTACCTCAAAAGCGGCTTCATGCGTTTCGGTGACATGCTTCCTTCGAACTTTGAGGATGTGTTGGGGAAATAATTCAGGTGTCAAAGCGAAGGAACGCTCCTGCTAGGCAGAAAATTGTATCGCTTCTTATACTTGAAGGTGATACAGAAGAGGTGTTCTACCCCATAATACGGGACAAGTTTTTGAAAGGTATTCGCATTGAGTTACGTAACATAAAAGGACGGGGCAATGTCAACAAGGATGTCTTAGCCGAGATATATAAGTATGCTTACAACAATTGCGATGATTCGATCCGCGCATATTGTTGTATTGATACCGAAAGTAATAAGCAAAGTGCAACTCCGTTTGAGTTGGAACTCGTGCGTAATAGGGCAAGAGAGCGGAGAATGAATCAGGTTTTGAGCATCGACTGTGTATTAGCTGATCCTGATATTGAGTCATGGTTCTTCCATGACATAGAAGGCATTTATGGATTTCTTCGCGTTAAGTCTTCAAGACGAAAAACAAAAGGATACATTAATCGTTCGGATTTGAATAAGAAAGACCTGAAAGGGCTATTCCACACATTTGGCAAAGAGTACTTGCCCGGGAAAAGGGCTCAGAACTTTATAAACAGTCTCGATGTTGAGAAAATAGTCTCCTGCTGCAATACTTTAAGGAACGGAATTCAGATGATAAAGTCGCTGGCCGAGGATTTGACAAACCATCTTACCTTCTGAGCAGAGAGTAAGAGCAAGTCTTATTATACTTTAAGGCGGGAAAGTATAATAAGGGCGTGCTTATTAAAGAAAAGTATCATAACCAATAATCCTTAGTGGGAGGTAGGATAGCGAAGGTGAAAACCTAAACCTTAAAGACCAAAGCCATAGCCAAAAACTCAAAACCAAACGGGGCCGGACCTGGATGGCTTTGAGCTTTGCGTTTTGGTTCTGCACTTTCGGTTTTAGCCCGCCATACGTTGGGCGGGTTAAGTTTTACATTCGTGTCGCGAGTTACGAGCGGCAAATTATCACTTCTTAAGCGGCATTGTTAGGATTTCCTGGCTGTCGGCGGTTATTGTTAGCTTGCCGGCCAAGTAAACGACCTCGACCTTGGCGGCGGCAGGTGGAATCTTCGCTAATTCCTTGCCGTCGAGTGTCGCACGGGCCTTCTCAACGACCAGCTCGTGCTTATTGAGGATCACAATCGCCGTGTTGGTCTGCGGTTTGGACTCCAGCGAAAAAGGCGAGCAGCCTTGAACTGTTGCTGAAACGGACCGTGGCCCGACCTGGGTGGTTGCGGATTGTATGCCTTTGTCCGGCCCACAACACATTTTACAGCAGCCTTCGATAAGGACACAGCCGGCAATAAAGATAAGTGCTGTCAGTAATATCAGAATCCCCCAGAAAGTCCTTGTCGCATTTCGCATGATTAATTCCTTTCAGTTTGAATATGTCTCCATGCTGAGAAACTACAACCAGATATAAGTAGTGCATGATTTTCCGCGCCAGAGGGCAAAATGCAAGGATTTTCTTTAGGGGAACGGGTCTTATATAGATAGGCCGGCTGGGTGGAGAAACGCTGGTAAAATAAATCGGAGCTCTAAGGCGGCCCGGCACACATCTCTGCATGTCGGACTTGCCTTAAAGCTCCTGGATGGGATTAGAAAATGCCTTATTCGACCTTCATCAACAATGATGAAAGAAGGTAATCAAATATCGTATAATATCACTACTGTCCCATTAACTTTATAGCTGATTGACATAAGGATAATAATTTCAACAGCTTGTGAGGAAAAATGGTTGGGCTCGATTTCAACTCGTCCGTAAGTTTTGGCCAATATACTTTCACTGATTCACTGAAAGGATTGGCCAATGCACACTGGTCGGATTGTTTTCTCACAACTGATAGACTTTCTTCCCAAAAAACATTTCGACAAGTGCGCCCGCCGATATCGCGGCGACTATCGAACGAAGACGTTTTCCTGTTTCGATCAATACCTGTGCATGGCTTTTGCCCAGATAACATTTCGTCAGAGCCTTCGCGACATAGAGACCT
>Ga0315274_10016502_pt1 | contig 10431 bp, 10 predicted proteins | sample YL17G02_20_MG_FD_203700 | JGI IMG/M metagenome (GOLD analysis project Ga0315274, IMG submission 203700) | Sediment microbial communities from Yellowstone Lake, YNP, Wyoming, USA - YL17G02_20 | ecosystem: Environmental > Aquatic > Freshwater > Lake > Sediment | place: USA: Wyoming | collected... | reverse complement strand
TGGCACCCGCCTGTGGGACCAGATGAAATCGGAGGGCCGCATCGCCCTCGATGCGTTCCCGGAAGATTGGAAATACTACACGCTGACCTACCCGGTGGCCCGGTATAAGCATTTGTCGCTGGACGACATCATCCACGAAATGATCTCGTGCAGCCGGGAATTCTATTCCATGCCGCGCATTCTGCGCAGGGTGTGCAGGAACTTGTGGGGACGCCGCAAGCCACTCATCAGCTTGGTGGGCAATCTCTCATACCGGAGCAACATCCGTGTGGACTGCGAAGCATACGCGGACTTCAAGCGTCAACGGGGCAAGAGGTACGATTGAGTCATGCGTTCCCGGAAGATTGGAAATACTACACGTGGTGTGTAAGAAAACAAGAGCCCCAAACCGGCGTTGAGCGGCCCAATCCTCCTTATGACCTCCCTCTTCTCACTTCTCACTTCCTCGCGGAATCCAGTGGTGGTGCTTCCCAAGCCGTCGCTAGTGCAATCACAGCGAAAGAAGGAGAATCCCGTACCGCCACCGGAGGCCAAACAGGAAGATGTTGAAGCTCCGGCCACCAATGGCGCTGTCGCATTTCCGGGTACGGCGGCATCATTATAGTGGCGGTATGAAAGTCGAGGGGATTGCGGCCTCATGAGTGAAGCCGAACTCATCATGCGGATTCTGTCGGGCGAGGAGAACCTTTTCGCCCGGATCGTCGAGCGGTACGGCGGCTACGTGTGGGCGCTCTGTTCGAGCTACGTCCGTAACCCGAGCGATTGCGAGGACCTTACGCAGGAGGTCTTTGTGCAGTGCTACCGGCGGCTCGACACGTTGCGGAACCCGGCGGCGTTTGGCCAGTGGCTCAGTCAGTTGGCTCGCAGATGCTGCTTGATGTGGCTGCGAACGTCGGCCCGCCGCGAACGGCATCTCGCCGAATATGAGGAAGGGGCCGAGGCGCTGCAAACACGAATGGGGGACGTGGCGATGGAGAGTCCGGCGCGTGAGGAGCTGCACCAAGGCATCTGGGAGGCGGTCGACACTTTGCCGCCCGACTACCGCGAGGCGCTGTTGCTGCGCTTCGCCGAAGGGTACTCGGCGGACGAGGCGGCATCCTTTCTCGGCATTACGCCGGCGGCCATGCGCAAACGCATCGAGCGCGCCCAAAACATGCTCAAGAGCACGATGTGGAACCAAGTGGAACCGGCCCTGGCCAAGCGGAAACACAAAGAAAGCCTTGCGCGGGGCATCATGGCCTGCGTCCCCCTCGGCAAGGCGTCGTGGCTCGGCGTGACAGGCGTTGCGAGTGTCTCGAGCGCGTCCGCCGTCTCAAAACTCGCACTGATTGGAGGAATCGCCGTTATGTCGAAGAAAATAGCTGTGGGTATTGGCGCTGTCGCAGTCATGCTGGCGCTCGCTCTGCTGGTGGCAAACCGTCTCGGGCCGCGGCGTGTTGAGACGCCGCCTATAGCGCCTGTAAAGATTGATGAGGCGTCTCAGGCGGCGCCAATTGCCGCGGCGGGAAACCCGTCCGCGATGGAGCCCGTGAAACAGAAGCCTTCGCCAGTCCCTACGAGCGCCATCGCTGCGAAATCCGCCGAGGTTCCGGACGAGCAGGTGAAACCCGCGTCCGTATCGGGACTCGTGCGGGGTAGCGCATCGAATCCGATTGCCAGCGCGGATATTTTCCTGGAAATCGGGCGTGATCGTTACTGCAATGACGTGGCCAAGACGTACAGCACAAAGACCGGCGCGGACGGTAAGTACGAGATCGTCGGCATTGACACGTTCGGGTCAGCGCACGTGTTCGCGTCCGCCGAAGACTATGTGATGCAGCGAGACTCCGTGGACGTATCCGCAGGGAGGAATGCCAAGGACGTCAACTTCACTCTCCAAACAGCGGCTTTTTTCGTGGAAGGACAGGTTGTCACTTCAAACAGGATACCAATACCCGGTACAACTTTGGACACGCTGTATTACGGGTATGATGAAGAAGGTCTTGCGCACACGGCGGCCACGGGACAGACGACAGGCAATATCAGTGGCTCGAAGTTCCTGTTCGCCATTACGGACAAGAACGGAGCCTTCAAAGTCGCGATTCCTAATGAGGGGCTGTGTGATTTTCGAGTCGTGAAGGAAGGATATGGCCCGGGTTTCTTTCCCAAGATCGCTACGGGCACCACTGACGCCCTATTTGTGCTCCGTTCCGGCGGCGCGATAGCCGGAAAAGTCACGACCAAGGACGGCAACCCAGTGGAGGGGACAACGGTCCGGGTTACGGGAGAAGCGCTGCCCGGCGGCCTGACTCCCTCTTCAGTAAGAATCCAGCCGCTTCCAGTGGCGCCTGCCGCGGTCACCACGGATGCCCGCGGCGACTACCTGGCCGAAGGGCTGGGCGAAGACTATGTCTATGCTGTTTCCGTCCCTATGCCCGAGCTTGCAGGAGAGAAGGAGCTCGCCGCGGACAACGTTCGGGGGCATATTGTCGCTGCCATGCGTGATCTGGACGAGGACATGTTTGGCGCGCAATCTTTCGGCGCACGGAAGACAGACGTCCGCGTCAAGGCCGGCCAAACTACGCGAGGCGTTGACCTGGTGCTCGGCTCGACGACAGGCGCAACCATTCGCGGCGTGGTGACGGATCGCACGAGTGGGAAACCCGTCTGTCCCGTAGTCGTCACGGCGGGTTGCGCGGACGCCGACACGTCAGACGCGGGGGACAGACGCCGCTATTGGTTCCAGACCAAGGCGGGCGGGTCGGCCGTGACGAATCTCGACGGCTCATACGTATTGCAGATCCAGGACCTGGCCGAGGCCCGAAACTTTCGTATCAGTTACGCGTTTATGACGGAGGGCGGCAGCGCGTGGGAGCAACCCGACGAGGAAATCGCCCTCCTCGAGTTGAAGCCAGGCGACGAGCACGAGTTGAACTTCACCGTGGACGCCCCGGTTACTGTCCCCGTGAGATACGTTGGCGTCGACGGTGCGCCGCTCGAGGGCATCGAGGCGGCCATGCGTCAGGCGGGCGGTCGGGGTGGCTGCGGCGGAACGTTGGTTTCGGACGCCGACGGGCGCGTCACATTCCACGGCGTACCTCCGTTCACAGATCTTCAGGCGCTCGCGTGGCGGAGCGCTGGAGGCAACCTGCAAACCATCGGCGTGAGCGATCCCTTTTCCGGCCAACCGGGTGAAACCGTTCCCGAAGTCACCGTAGTCTGCCGGTTACTGGGTGGCGCCGAGGGTGTGCTGACGTACCCGGATGGCCGGATGGTCGCCAATACGCCGGTTTCCTGTGAGGGGCAGCGCGTGGACGACACGGGGCCGCCGCTCGAAGGCGACGTCACCACCGATGCGAACGGGGCGGTTGCTGTTCCGGAAGTCGTGCCTGAAGGCGTCTACCATGTAAGTGTCACCTTCCTGGATAGCCAATCGGGGCAAGCCTACAAGGCCACCGCCGATAACGTCGAGATCGTCGCGGGGGCGATCACGAACATGGGGACGCTGGTGGCTGAACCGGCAAAGGATCCGATGAGCATATTGCAGACAGCCGATTGGGGACGCAAAGGGAACGAGGCGATTGCCGCGGCTTATTCGGAAGAATGGCTCGATGCGCTTCCCAATCCGTCCCTGTTTCTGAAAACAGGTTTCGCGTTGTACGACATGGGAAGATACCAGGAAGCCCTGCACGTCTTCGCGAGAATGTCAGAGACGGCCACGGACAGCACGTATTCGGCGGTGTCTTTGGTCTGGCAGGGGCAGATGCTGGACCTGTTGGGCAGAAGACAGGAGGCCGTTGCAGCCTATACGAGCGCGGCAGATATGAAAGTAACCGGTCAGATGCGGCATGACCAGTTTGGGTTGGCCTATTCGCCAAGCGAATACGCTCGGCAGCGAATAAGCGAACCCTTCACGCGCATCGAAAACCTATCTCCATGACCAAGTCTTGAATTCGGTTCCTGTGGCGCTTTGCGTCGGCCTTATCCCAGCCTGCCTTTAGTCGACTCGGCTTCCAGGCAGACGTCCTGGCCTTACGCAAGCGCCTTCCCCAAAGCCAGTATGCGGTTCTTGGCGGGCAGGCTGAAGGGCCTCGAGTAGTGGTAGACTTCGCACTTCGCGACGCCGTCTTCCAGTACCGGTGTGGGCTGTTCGATGACGAAGTCAGCGAAGTCCGTGGCGTTGAACGCGACGAATGCCAAGCTTAGACATTCTATCTCAGGGTCGTGCCGCTTGGTGAGGTCAGGGAACGCCACGGGGCCCGTGTCCACCTGGTACAGTTTCTTCTCGACGCTGACGTTCATCGTCTTGGTTGGACATTCGATGATGGCGCGAAGACCCGTTTCCGGGTTGGCGAATTCAGTCTGCGTGACTATCGGAATCGCCGCCGCAGTCGCATCCCGGATCTGTTCCCATGTATCGAGGACCGTCGCCTCAGGGGCTTCCCGGAGCTTGAGTGTCGGCTTGCCCCACACGTCCTCGACGCGGGCTACCTTCCGGTATTTCTCGCTCAGACCCGCCGGCCTCCGGAAGATGAGCCAGACACCTCCGCCCAAGATGGGCAGAAAATCGTAGTTGTTTTTCTGGAACAGGTCTCGTTCAGCGAATGTGTTCTCGCTCTTGCACGAGCCGCATTGGTAATAGTCCGTCCAAGTCTTTGCACGCTCGTCGATAATGCGGGTCCGGCTCTCGATCCAGAATCGCACCGCGTTGAAAGGGGCCGCGTTGCAGATGAACGAAAGGCCGTAGTCCAGCGGCGGCATGATGTCCATGGCATTCCTCCTCTCGGGGGGTGTTTCGTCGGGCGCAGGCGGGGCGCTGCTTGCGGGTAGGGACATTGCACATACCGTCGCAACACCCGCTTGGAGCATCTCACGGCGTGTAGTTCTCATAGTCGTCTCCCTTGCGGTTGGCCGGGAACCACGAACCACAGGCTCTGAACGCGTTTCTCCCCGTTCGCGGATAGTCGGCGCCTCCCGCCCCAACCGGCCCACATCGAGAGTAGCACACAGGTCCCTACCCTACAAGCGCCGGGACCCAAGAAGGCTTTGAGTCCGGCCCGAGACAGCGGTGAACGTCAGCACACGCCCGCGGAGGTAGTTGCCAGCGCCTTGACCGAACGTAGAGAGACCCATTGTCTGGGCGACAGGGTCTGAGGTAGACTGAACGTGCAATGAAAGGGGCTGAGCCGCTTTCCGGCCAAGGCGCGGCAGAGGAAGGAGAAACGGCGATATGAAATCAGAGTGCGCTGTTGAAGAGACTCTGAGGCGTCTACCCGGCGTTCCGCGCCGGCAGTTCCTGGCCAGGGCGATGGCGGCGTTTGCGGCTCCTCAAGTGGTCCATGCGGCGGTCCTGGGCCGGGACGGCGCCACGGCTCCAAGCGAACGCATCGGACTTGGGTTTATCGGCGTCGGCTCGCGGGGAACGGACCATCTGGGGACCTTCCTTGGCCATTCCGAGGTCCAGGTGCTGGCCGTCTGCGATCCATACCGTTCCAAGTGCGAGAACGCCGCGAAGATCGTTGACGATCATTACGCCGGTAAGGGTGGCAAAGGCGGCGGATGTGGCGCGTATCAGGACTTCCGCGAACTCCTCGCGCGTGACGATATCGATGCGGTTGTCATCGCCTCGCCGGAGAACTGGCACGGCTTGCACGGCATAATGGCCGCCAAAGTCGGCAAGGATGTTTACGGCGAGAAGGCCCTGACGCTCACGGTCGCCGAGGGCAGGGCGCTGGTCCAATCCGTGCGGCGGAACGGGCGAGTGTTTCAAGTGGGCACGCAGCAGCGGTCGGCACGCGATTTCCGGTTCGCCTGTGAACTGGCCCGCAACGGCTATCTCGGCAAATTCCACACCATCAAGGTCGGGGTGCCAGGCGGCCGCGCGTTGCCGGAAGCGCCCCCGACGCCGCCTCCGCCGGATCTCGACTACGACATGTGGCTCGGCCCCGCGCCCTACACGCCGCACAACGACATCAAAGGTTCGTTCAACTGGTACTTCATCTCCGACTACTGCGCGGGATGGATCCAGTCGTGGGGCGTCCACCACATCGACATCGCACAGTGGGGCGCGCCGAGCCTCACCACCGGTCAGTTGAAGGTGAAAGGCGCGGCCACGTTTCCTCGTGCCGGTATCGCCGACACCTCCGTCACGTGGCGCGTCGAGTTTCGCACAGCCGATAGCCTCTTGCTGATCTTCTCCGACGAAGGCCAGCAAGAACACGGCTGCCGATTTGAAGGCGAGAAAGGCTGGGTCCTCGTCAACCGGAGCGGCATCTGGGCGGAGCCCGCCTCGCTACTCAGCGTAACGATCAAGCTGGGCCAGGAACACCTCTACGAATCCAGCGACCACCACGGCAACTTCATCGAATGCATCCGCACACGCCGCGATCCCGCGGCCCCCATCGAAGCGGGACACGTCTCCACAACCCTTACCCTCATAGCCGACATCGCCACGCGTCTGGGCGGCGAGCTGACATGGGACTGGGCCACCGAACGCTTCCTCAACAACGAAGAAGCCAACCGCCGTCTCACCCGAACCATGCGCGCCCCCTGGCGCATCTGAATCAAAGCTGATCCGGCAACAAAGCTGATGGATCAGGTCATTAGCTCATGCCTAGCCGCAGATCATCGGCAGCTCGCCTCAGGCGGATGTCAAGGGTCCAAAGGGAAGCGCCGGCGAGGGCTGAAGATGCAAGCAGATGAGCGTCAATCAGACCCAACCCGCGCCGCATCAAGCTGTGCCGTTCAATGAACAAGAGGATTTCATCGTCTTCCGCTTTGGGCAGCGACGGCAACGCTTGAAGGAGTTCCAGAATCTGCCTGCGGTTCCGCAAACCGCCGCAGGCCAGTTCGCCGATCACAAATGGGTGACAAGCCACTTCCCCCGCGATGAGAAGCCCGTCCAGCTTCTTGTTGTTGCGCCGGAGATGATCAACCCACACCGACGTGTCCACAAGAATCATGCTCGCGCATTCCTGCGGCGCCGAACAGGCCGGAGTTTCTTCTCGGAGCCGCCGAGCGCGGCCAGTCGGGCCGCACTCGCGCGCGCAATAAGAGCCTCAAGGCCCAACTGCACGAGGGCAGTTTTCTCTTTCACCCCGGTCAGACGGGACGCCTCCGACAGCGCCATATCATCAATGTTGATTGTAGTTCTCATGCATATAAACATGCACAATTTATATGCACCTGTCAAGTGGCATATCAAGAGGTCTGAGAAGTATCCCCAGCCAAGCCAAGGTCCGGCAAAACTACAGGCTGGCCCTCGGCCAGTTCCTCCAGCGCTCGGACTACTCCGTCATCGACCTTGGATCGATCAAGTAAGGAAGCAGCTTTGATGCCCATGCGGTTCTGTGTTCGGCGCACGGCTTCGCTCCCAAGGAAGTAGCCGGTCTGTCGGTATCCGCAGATGTTCAGATGCGGTAGTGAGCCGAAGAACTTGTGAACGGGCTGGCTGTGCCGCGCCGTCTTGAGAAACTCGTTTGCCAAGTACGAGACATGGTCTGCACACCATGCGGCCCATCCCGCGGTGGTCGCCTCCATGTGCCAACTGTCCTCACCCGCGATAGTGTGCTCGACCTCTTGAGCGAAGCCCTCACGATAGAGTTGCTAGAACGGCCCTTTGCCGTCGGGGATTCCATCTCGTTCCCGCCACTCGGCGTGAATCACATGGCCTAACTCGTGCGCGGTTAAACCCTCGAGGGTCCGCGCGTCCTGCCATCCAAGGTCCGCAATAGCGTCCAGGCCAAACAGGCAAGCGCGACGTCCTTCGTGTCTCGTGCCCCAACCAGCGTACCCCGCCGGACCAAGCATCATGAACACAACCGGGAAATCGATCAGGTCCATCTGTCGGGCTTTGTCGGCGACCTCGCGCGTAATGTTTGGAAGCAGCGCTGCCGCACGCCGCATTGCGGTTAGCAGTTCATGCGCGCGAGCCAAGAACCTCTCTCTGAGAACGGTACACCAGTCCTCCCCGTCCTCGGCGTGTGCCTCAATGTACATGCAGGCCAGTGCCGGATACCGCCCAGTGAAGTGATCTACCCAAGTCTCGGCTTGCATCTCGAACGGCAGTTGCTTGATTTCAGGCCACAACTTATCGAAGAGGGCAAACGCGTCGATGAATTCGTAATTGTCCATTCCTCAGTCGCCTAACGGGTATTATCAGCGCTGCAACGGCATCTTGCAAGAGGCCTATTTGCGCGAATGGTGAACCAGCACTGGAGATCCGGGAATGCGTGGATCGGAGCGTACCCCACTCGATCGCGGCTCTCCCCCTTCTGGAAGCTGCGTGACGTGAGCACGCGTCATTGACAATTCAGTCGGGATTGCGTACGCTTTATTGTGTGTACTTGAGGGGCGACTATGGCCGGCATCACCCCCAGTGAGGCTCGAAAACGATTGTACAAACTCGTGGATGCTGTGGCCGAATCTCACGAACCTATTCAGATTGCAGGCAAACGCAAGTCAGCCGTATTGCTGTCTGAGGAGGATTGGCGTGCCATTCAGGAAGCCTTGTACCTTGTGAGCATACCGGGAATGCGCGAATCGATTCGCAAAGGGCTGAAGACCCCGGTGGAAAAATGTGAACGGGAACCGGGTTGGGAAGGCTGCCTGGTATAGGCATTCCAAGTACGTTTGGAGACCTGCCGATGCTAAGTACGAAGGAGATCATCCAGGAAGCGCAATCCTTGCCGGTCGAGGAGAGAGCCATCGTCGTTGACTCGCTCTTGCGGACGTTGAACGCGCCCGATTCGGACATCGATCGCGAATGGGTGGCTGTGGCGAAACGCCGTCTTGCCGAGTTGCGTTCCGGCAGTGTGAAGCCCGTTCCTGGTGAGGAGGTGTTTGCCAGGGCTCGCGAGCGCTTTGGCAAATGACCTTCTCATTTCACCACGAAGCGGAACGCGAGTTCCTGGAAGCCCTCGACTACTACGAGGCCTGTGAACCGGGTCTGGGTTACGATTTCTACCTGGAGGTGCACTCGACCATCCAGAACATCCGCGATTACCCCGAGGCATGGCCCGTCTTGGATGATGACGTGCGCCGTTGTCTCACGAATCGTTTTCCCTACGGCATTGTATACAGCATTGAGGCGGATGAGGTTTTCGTTCTGGCTGTAATGCATCTGCGTCGGAAGCCAGGTTACTGGAAGCACAGACGGTAGCACGTGAGCGCGACTATCAGGCAAGGATTGCCGACCGGCGCGCGTCAGCGCAACGCTGTGCAGGAGGGGACTGGACGTTGTCGCAGGCTACGTCGTTCAACCCCTTTTTGTAGGGCCCCATTTGGGTGAAAGAGGGGCTATGATTGACGAGTACTGCATGCAGAGTGAAATCCTGGTTTCCTGTGCGCTTGGCGGCCGCAAGGAGCACTTCGGGTCATGCCTAGCCCTCGTCAATACAAGGGCAAGGCTGCTTGGTGACTACAATCGCCTTTTCGTGCTGTCTAGCGGTAATTGGGCGAGTGTTCTTAAGGACATTGACGCCGCACAAACTCGATTCGAGAGTCTGGGCATACCGCGGGTCAAGGTTGTCGAACTATTTCCCAGCGTCGACCGATCTCTCATAGATGCATTTGCCCTCAATGGATACGGCTTGTCTGAGCACACCTACTTCGCGCTAACGAAAGAGACTCTTCTCGACCTGGATCGTGGCGACATCCAGATACCCGGCGTCGTAGCCTATATGCGATGGTACGAAACCGGGTACCGCAGCTACGAAGATTTTGATGAGAGTCTGTGGTCTCAGGAGGCCATTCTTAGGCCAGAGTACGTCAAGGTATTCAAGCCCCATTGGCTGTTCGTTGATGGTACACACGTCGGCTACGCGTGCTGTGCCGAAACGCCAGAGTACACGTGTGTCCACGACGTGAATGTCTTCCCGTCCTACCGTGGTAACGGCTATGGATTGGAGATCATCTCCAAGACGATCCGATACAAGCGCAGACCTGTCGTCCTGCGCGCGGGTGAATCCATGGAGAGGTTTTACGGCAAGCTAGGTTTCAAACTCTCGAGTAGAAATACAGTAGTGGAGATGTCGTGAAGGAGGGGATTAGGCATGATGAAAGGGGCAAGATCTCTTGGGTTGGGACTCACAGTGTTCATTTGGACAGGTATGGCAACTCTGACGGCCTATCCAGCGGAGCAGACGAGATCCGACTCCGCGAAGGCAGCGAAGAAGGTCCTCATCGTGACCGGTCAGGACTATCCGGGACACAAATGGCAGGAGACGGCGCCGGTATTGGCGAAGGCGTTAAGCGCGGATACCCGCCTGCAAGTCAAGGTCACGGAAGATCCGAAAACGCTGGCCTCGCCCGACCTTCAGCAATACGACGCGGTTGTGCTGCATTTCATGAACTGGGAACAACCCGACCCGGGTCCTGAGGCGCGAGACAATCTCAAGCGTTTCGTCGAAGGCGGCAAAGGGCTTGTGCTCGTCCACTTCGCGTGCGGAGCGT
>Ga0315274_10016501_pt1 | contig 10431 bp, 6 predicted proteins | sample YL17G02_20_MG_FD_203700 | JGI IMG/M metagenome (GOLD analysis project Ga0315274, IMG submission 203700) | Sediment microbial communities from Yellowstone Lake, YNP, Wyoming, USA - YL17G02_20 | ecosystem: Environmental > Aquatic > Freshwater > Lake > Sediment | place: USA: Wyoming | collected... | reverse complement strand
AGCCTCACCTGGCGGATCCAACGGGCCGAACGGCTCCAGAACGAGGTCTTCGAGTACCTGCTCGCCAGGGATCTCGAAGACTCGATGGAGGACTTCTACGACGACCTGACGCCCGAGGAGGAGGCGAGGTTGAGGAGCGAGCCGAGTACCGATCCCAGTGTGGCGGTCGGCCGGACGGTTGCTGCCGACTACTTCAATGCGAAGGTCCTGGACCGGCTGGGGATGTACGAGCGGCGGATCGAGGGCAGCCTGTACAGGACCATGAAGGAGCTGCAGAACCGACGCCTGACACGAACGGTCGATGGTGGGCACAGCCCACCCTACGAGACTGGCACCGCCGACGGCGGCACGGCTGATGAAAACCCCGCTTGTCAGGCGCCGATGACCGATTGTGCGAAACAAAGCCAATCGGAAGAAGCGTCAAGTGTGAAGTGTCAGGTGCCAAGCGGCGCCGGCTCGGCCCCGGCGGATGACCCGGCGTGCGAAACAAACCCAATTCCCGGCCGCGAAGGCGAGGAAACCCCTGCCGGCGGCGAGTTGGCGGCCGGTTGTACGAAACAAAGCCAATTCACAGGGCCGCACGGACAAGGCGTGCCTGCGCGGCCGTAGGTATGGCACCTACCCCACGGAGGACCTGCCACCTTCCGCCGTGGTAGAAAAGTTGGGAAAAAGGTATTTTTCGACGGAACATTTGGGCCGCAAAGGAACCCTATTATCAGATGCGCATGGTACGTCGCGTGCGCACGGCCTGCTGGGGCTCGACCGTCGCCGGCGAAAGGAGGTGATCGGCCGACAGGTGCGCGGGGGCGATTCGAGGCGGGCGGGCCGGTTGCGGCGTGTGAAATGTCTGGATTGAGCGAGAAACTTAGCCAAATGGAGGTGCAAAATGAGACGCAAGTATTTCTGGTCTATCGTGTTGTCGTGCGGCATCGTTTTGGCGGCATTCCTGCTGACCGGCCAAGCTCGGCTCTGGGGGCAGGGATTCGGTCAAGGAGCGGTTTCCACCGCCGCTTCTGATTCCTACGTCTATCGGCTGCTGCTCAACGGCGACTCGGTGGAAGTGTACGGCGAGTGCTCGGGCTTAGGCTCCAGCAGCGACATCGAGCAGCAGAAGGTCGTCACCGACAAGGGGGTCGTCGCCTGGCAGATGAGCCCCGGGGCGCTGCATTGGGACAGCATCACGCTCAAGCGGGATTCGCTGAGCAGCGTGCAGGTCTGGCAGTGGCGCAAGAGTGTCGAGGAAGGCAGGCTCACGGAGGCCATCAAGAGCGGCTCGATCGTCATGCTCGGATCGAATTCGTCGCAGGAGTACGCCCGATGGAACTTCACCAACGGCTGGCCCGCCCGGCTGAGCCTCGATGAGGGCGTGGAGGAACTGGTGATCGTGCACGACGGCCTGACGCTCGTCACCCCCGGCACCGGCACGACCACGGTCAAGAAACGGTAGCCGCAGTCCTATTCTCGTTGGGCCATAGCGTCGAGACTGAATAGGAAGAAATCGGCGGTTCCGGCGGGCGGGGTAGTCTGGCCGGCAAGGTGGACGGAATCGCCCAGGAAGCTGAGCATCAGCACAACGTCGCTGCCGTCGGCCGCTTTGCCCGTGAATCGGATGGATCGATCGTCGCCGACGGTTCCCGTCAGCCCGGCCATGTTGAACGTCTCGTTCGGATCGAGCGTCCGCGCGGGCGGACCATCATCTGTGGCCACGGCGTTCACGTCCGAGAGCGATGCCGTGCCGGCCTGGAAGTCGATGGTCAGTTGGAATTGTCCCTCGATTCGATAGGTCCAATGGACGCCCGCAAAGCCGCCCGTCTGAACGACCGTGCTCTGATCGGGAACGAATGCGTATTGGCTCGTGCCGGAGACAGGGCCGGACTTGGATTTGCTGGCCTCAGGCGTGTTGCCGTAGGCGCCCATGTTGATGATGCCGCCGTTGGGGAATGGCTCAAAGGCCACGAGGCTGTTCGGGTCGCCCGCGTCGATGCCCGGACTGGTCACGCCGTCGTTCACCCAGCTCCCGGCCACCGGGTCCCAGCGTCCGAACTGCGACCGGAGACGGAAATCGAATTTCTTCGCATCGGCGAAAAGCGGATCGGTGCTGAGGTTGCCCTTGCCCCAGGTGACGGTGGAGTGCTGGCCGGAGACGGAGATGCCGTTTCGGCCGCCCTGGATGTCGCAGTAGTTGATGGTCACGTGCGAGCCGCGGTCCTTGATCGTCGTATTCGAGGTGTCCGCCAGCGTGATCGACTGCGTGCAGTTCCAGATGATGCAGTTGGTGATCGTGGCGGTCCCGCCGCCTGGATTGAGGCGGTAGGGGGCGTCCCAGCGGCCAAGATCGAACAGCCGGATGCCCCGGCCGCAATTGACGATCGTGTTGTTGATCAGCGTCGCGCTGCACGAGTTCTCCACGGCGATGCCGCCGGCGGAGCAGCCGATGATCAGGTTGTTCATCACGACGGGCGAGCCCTTGTCCCGCAGGACCATGCCGTGATCGTTGCTGCCCATGATGACGTTGTCCGTGATGATCGCCGAGCATCGCGTGGGATTGATCCGGTCGTCGTACTCGGGCAGGTCGAACAGGTTGCGGCGAATGACGCAGGGCGGCGTGCTCTCGCCCCACAGGTCGATGTCGTCATTGTCGCCCCGCTTATCCTGGAAATAGCAGTCCTCGACGAGCACGTAGGCGAATCGCGTGTGGATGCCCTGGCCGACGCCGAGGAAACGGCAGCCGGCGATGTGGGCGCTCGCCTCGCCCGGGTGGTCCTGATCGTCGGAGAAGATGGCGATCGCGTCGCCCTCGGCGTGTGCGTCCTCGCTGGGGAGCCTCCGGAAGGTGCAGTTCTTGAGATCGAGATGGCAGGCTAAGGCGACGAGGGCCTCGTGGTAATTCCGCGGTCCCGGCATGTAGTAGTCCTGATGCTCGCCCTCGCTGTCGGCGTACTCGAAGGTGCACCAGGCGAAACGGCTGTCTGCGGCCTCGATGAACTTGATCTGCTTCCAGGTGTTCCCGGCGGCAAGGCGGGTGAAGCGGATCGGGAGGTCCTCGGTCCCCTCGGCCAGGAGCTGTCCGGCGACGACGATGGAGACGCCTTTGCTCATCAGCAGGGTCGTCCCCGGCAGGATCGTCAGGACCCGGCCGGCCGGAACGGTAACGGTGCTCTCGACGATATAACTACCCGAGAGGGTGACATCTTTCGTCAGGTTGCCCCCGATGCGGTTCTCCTCGGGCGCAGGAGGATCCGTCGTGACCGCCACATAGACGATCTTGATTTCCCCGTAATCGACCTCCACGCCACCTGCATTGAAGGCGTACGCAACGATGCTGTTTTCGCCGGGCATGAGCGCGACGGTTGCCGTCCAGGTTCCGGCGGCGGGGCTGAAATCCACGGGTTCGCCATCGACCGTGACCGTGACTGCCCCGAGCCCCGAGACGTGGCCCGTGAGGGTCACCAACTGCGTCGTCACGTAGTACGTCTGGCCCGTATAGCCCGTGGCCGGCGGCATGCGGAGGGCCGGCGTCAGCGTGAAGTCGCTGCTGCCGAGATCGACGTTGTGTCCCTCGATGGCGAGGACGTTGGTGCCCTCGTGGAGCAGGTCGGCCGCGGCGCCGAGGACAAAGGTCTCCGGCTTGGACGCCTCGTGGGTGGGGGACGCGAAGGTTTCATAGGTGACGAGGCCAGAGGGCATGCAGGCCCGCAACACCTCCTGGCCGTTGAGGTACGCGATGAAGCCGTCGTCGTAGTTGACTATCAGTTCGAGACTCCGGTCATCCGGCACGGAGTCCACCGAGAATCGCTTGCGGATATACACGCTCCTGTAATTGCCCTTCATATCGTCCAGGACCGTGGTGTCGTCGTCGTCGCCATAGCCGAAGCCGCTGGGGCCGGATTCCCAGTTGGAATCGTCGAAGTCAAGCTGCGTCCAGGCATCGGCGGGCGCGCTGGGTGCGGCCTTGCCCCGTAGAAAGCTCCACGTGTCGCCGGGGGAGATGAACTCTGTGGTCTCCGGGCCCAACTGGATGGTCATTGAACGGGCAATGCCACATGGCAGCACCGAGGCAATGGCACAGACGAGCAGGAGCCTGATCCCAAAACGCACCATACGAGTGTCCTCCGAAAACCCTGGTTCGCGCGAAAAAAGCGACGCCCTATAGTATACCACAAATACGGGCCGTTGAGGCAGTAAAAATACCCTATTTGCAGATGGGGGGGTGCGACGACATCGCCTGGCTCGGGTGTCGATTGGGCGGGTGGCTTGTGATGGCAATGAAAAGGCCCCGGACGGCCACGCTGGGACCTATCCGGGGCCTGGTATTCAATTCACTGGTTACTGACCCTGGCGCTTCGCTCGTCGCAGCAGGGTCTTGGCCCGGTTGATGAGGTCCTGATTGGCGGCGCTCTGGGTCACTTTCTCGAGCGGCTCGATCAGCGCCGTGGTGTCCTTCTGCCCGCGTCCCCGGAGGAATCTTTCGGCGACGCCGAGGATGGCAACGGCCGCCTCCTGCCGGGTGGCGGCGTCATCGAGGTAAGGGGTGATCAGCGGCAGCGCCTCGGGGGAGCCGATGCTGCTCAACGCGCCGAGCAGCAGTCTCTTCTCGTCGTCACGCTGGACGACGCCGGCGGCCTGGCGGACCATGGCCAGCCGGTCCTCGATGGGTAGATCGCCGCGGGCGGCCAGGCTCAGGTAGCCGCGAAGGAACAGCGTGCGCTCGCCCGGGTCCTTCGCCTCTTTGGCCAGCGTCAGCAGGTGCGGAGCCGCATCAGGACTTTTCCACGTGCTCAACGCGCGAATGGCGGCGGCCCGGACGGCCGCGTCGGTGCTGTCGAGCGAGGCCCGGACGGCCTTCAGCGCCTCCGGCCCGCCCACGGCAGCCAGCACGCGGAGCAGGATTGCCTTCTGTGGCGGCCCGGCCTTGTCCAGAGCGCCGGTCAGCGTACCGGCCATCGCCTTTGCATCCGCGGCCTTCGTGCACGCCGTCATCAGGGCCTGCTCGATGGCGGCAATGTCCTCCGGCCTGTTCGACGGGCTCAGCAGGTCGAGCAGGGCGGGCACCTGCTCGGCGGTCGCCAGCTCGCCGGCCGCCTTGATCAGGCTCGGCCGGACCTCAGGAGCGGCATCATGCGCCGCGTTCAGCAGCATGGACACGCTGCCCGTCAGTCGCCGGCGCTCCATCATGGCGATGGCCCGCCGCCGCTTGTCGGCATTCTGGTCCTTGAACATCGCCAGGATGGCGGCGTCGGCCTCTTTGCCGGGCAGGGCGGCCAGACACTCCTGCGTGGTCGTCGAGATTTCTTTGTCCGGATCGTCGAGCAATTGCACGAGCATGGGCACGGCGGAGGCATCACCCATCTCGGTCACCGCCCGCACGGCCGCCAAGCGAATTGGCGAGGGACCGGATTGGGCCGTGGTCAACAGCGCCGGTAGCGCCCGCTTGTCACCGCGAAGTGACAGGGTCTGGAGCACCACGATCTGATTGTCCACGGGCAGGCCCTTCATTGCGTCGACCAGCGCGTTCGTCACCTCTGCGCCCGGCATCGCCTGCGACGTCTGCACGGCGGCAGAGAACAGAATATAGTCGTTGCTGCGCAGATGCTCCTGCAACAAGGGTACGCCGTCCTTGCCGCGGGCGAGGATCGCGCCTCGCAGCCCGCCGGCTCGGACCTGATGAGCGCCGTCGAGCTTACGCAACTGGTCGTAGATGGCGATGGCCCGATCCTTCTGCCCATCGCCGGCGAGTCTCTCGGCGCAGCGGAGCAGCCCTTCGCAGACGTCGAGCTTGCGGTCGGCGGCGGTGTTGGGTAGGGTCTGCTGGAGAACCTTGGCGGCCTCGGCGGTGCCGATGCTGCCCATCGCCCTCGCCGCAGCCCGGGCGACCATGGCATCGGACTCATTCAGCAGCTTGGCCAGCGCGGGCACCGACTTGACGTCGCGTCGCACGCCGACACTGGTGATGACGCCGACGAGCGGCCGGCCCTGGAGCTTGCCCAGGGCGCTTCGGAGGGCCTCGTCCACGGCCGGGTCGGGATTCCGCTCCAGGGCGTAGCGGGCGTTATGGGAGAGTTTCTCGTCGCCTAACAGTGCAGCCAGCGGCGCAATCGAGTCCTTGCCGCCGATGATGGCCAACTGCCGGCAGGCATCGACCTTGTCCTTTTGAGAGGCGCCGGCGTTCTGCAGCACGGCGATCAGCCCGGGCTCATCCTGCTTCGGCGCGACGGTCTGCGCGAGCGCCGGCACGGCGCAGGCCAGCAGCAATGCGGCGATCAGGGTCAAATGTATGTTTGATTTCGACATGGCAAACTCCTCATGGGAATTTCAAATATCAGATCTCGATATTTCAGATGGTCCACGGCTCGCGCATGGCGCGGGCACGGCATCGGTTGGCCTCGTCGTCGTTGACGAACTCCTCCTTGACGGGGTCGAACGTCATGTCGCGTTTGAGCCACATGCAGACGTTGGCCGCGTGCACGCTGGACATGGAGCGGTGCATCATGACGGGGTTGGCCACGGTCTGACGCCTCGACTTGACGCAGTCGAAGAAGTTGCGGACGTGGCTCATCGGCCGCTGCGTGCGGGCCTGGTAGTCGCGGACGAGCTTGCGGAAGTCGGCCATCCAGGCAGGGTTGGACACGTCGGGCTTGGAGTAGCCGTCGGCGATGGCGACCCAGCCCTCCGGTCCCTCGTAGCGGACGCCGCACGAGCCGTGCCAGATCTTGTTGCTCATGTCCCGCTCCAGGACCATCTTGACGCCGTTGGCGAACGTGGTCACCATGCCGTCGCCGCTGTCGTTGTTCACGTACTTGTACTCCACAGGCGAGGTCTCCCACAGGCCCAGCGCCACCTGGCACTGGGCGAAGGTGTGGGCGCCCCACTCGCCGATGCAGCTCGTGTGGAAATCGTAGTGGTTGCGCCAATCGCCCTGGGTGTAGGCGACGTTGAAAGGCCGCCAGGGACACGGGCCCAGCCAGGCGTCCCAGTCCACGTCCTCCTTCGGCGGCAGCGGCTGCTCCGGGAGCCAGTCGTGACGCATCTCGGCGGCGTCCCACGGGGCGATGTGCGCCCGGACGGTGTGGACCTTGCCGAGGTAGCCGAGCCGCAGCAGCTCGTTGGCGAACGTGAAGTTCTCCTCGCTGAGCCGCTGGATGCCGGACTGGTAGACCCGCCGGTAACGCCGGGCGGTCTCCACCACCGCCTGGCCCTCCGCGATCGTCATCGCCGAGGGCTTCTCGGAGTACACGTCCTTGCCCGCCCGCATGGCCATGATGGCCGCCAGGGCGTGCCAGCGGTCGCCGGTGGTGCTCAGGACCGCGTCGATGTCCGTCCGCACGGCGAGGAACTCGCGAATGTCGTCGTACAGTTGGCAGTCGCTGTTGGCGTAGCGGGTGTCCACCATCTTCTTGACATTCTCGCGCCGCTGCCTCTGTGGGTCGCAGGTCGCCACGAACTGCACGTCCTGCTCCGGGAGCATCCAGTTGAGCACGTGCGAGCCGCGGGTGCCGATCCCGATGCCGCCGAGCACGATGCGCTCGCTGGGCGGGACGGCCCCGTTGCGAGCGAACACGGAGGCCGGCACGATGTACGGCAGCGCCGCCACCGCCGCTGTGCGCCCCAGGAATGCTCGCCGCGAAAGATTCTTCTTCTTGTCTGACATGGCAGTCTCCTCATTTCTAAAGAATGGACTTCTGCAAAACGGAGATTAGGCTTACTTGAGGAAGGAAACATCGTCTTCGTGATTTTTCCTTCCGAGACGATACGTACCCGATGCACGATCTATCAGGTGGATTATTCAAGGAAATCCCAAAACCGATTTCCTTGAATAATATAAGCCTAATCTCCATTTTGCAGAACTCCTACTGTTGATCAGGGATTATTGATGATGGATGGTTGTCACGCACGCATCCCTCGGGTTCCAGTCGTCATCGCAGAGGCTCGGGACATCCTCGCGGGTCGCCGCGACGCACGCCACAGGCAGAAGATTGGAGGTTTCATTTGTCACGGCCGCAATACTACCACCAAGTCTTCGCCGCGCCCACTGCAAAGGAATCAAGGGCCTCCGATTCCTGCTTGCCTGGACACGGGTGGGGGCTTATGCTGCGGACAGTGCGGCCGGACGGGATCGAACGCTTTGGTCCGGCCGGAACGTTCGATGGCGGGTGGATTCTCGTGATGCGAGCGACAGCAGGGATGCCCGACGACAAGACGACGATGGCCGAGAGGACCCGTGACGAGGCCAAACAATACTCCAGACGTAAACGGGCCATCGGGTTCTTGAAGCTGCTCCTGTCGTTCGCTTTTCTCGCGGTCGTTCTGCTGTCGGGAGCATCGTCGTGGCTGCATGAGCTCGTCGGCAGGCTTACCGGCAATTACTATCTGCAATTGAGCGGCTACCTGCTGGTGTTCATGACGGCCTACTCGGTCGTCCTGCTGGGACTCGATTTCTACTCCGGCGTGGTGCTCGAGCACCGGTACGGCTTGTCCAACCAGACGATAGGGCGCTGGTTCGTGCGAAGCGCCAAACAGTGGCTGCTGTCTACTGTCGTGACCATCGGCGGCTTCAACCTTTTGTATCGCGTGATTCGCGGCTTGCCGGACTGGTGGTGGCTCGCCGCGGCGGTCGGCTGGTTCGTCATGCTGGTCCTCATGGGCAAGATCACGCCGGCGATTGTCGTGCCGCTGTTCTACAAGCTGCGCCCGCTGACCGACCGGGACCTGGCCGACAGACTGTTCGCCCTTGCCGAACGGTGCGGCGTGCCCGTCACACGCGTGCTCGAAATCCGCCTCAGCCGCGAGACGAAGAAGGCCAACGCCGCCGTCGTCGGGCTCGGCAGCGACCGCAGAATTCTGATCGGCGACACCCTGCTGGATCTCTGCACGCACGACGAGATCGAGGCCGTCTTCGCCCACGAGCTCGGCCACATGGCCCTGCACCACAGTTGGAAGCTGCTCGGGGCCGGGGCGGCCGCGTCCGCGGTCGGCTTCTACCTGCTGTACGTCCTGCTCGGGCCCAGCGCGACCGCCCTGGGCTTCGCCGGCCAGGACGATATCGCCGCGATGCCGCTGCTGTGGCTGTGGCTCACGATCTTCGGCCTCATCGCCCGGCCGCTGCAGGCCGCCGGGGCGAGGCACTTCGAGAAACAGGCCGACCTGTTCATCGTCGGCCGCGTCCAGGACCCCGAGAGCCTGATCTCGGCGCTCGACAAGCTCGCCCAGCGAAACCTCGCCGACCCCCAGCCCAGCCGACTCATCGAACTTCTCTTGTACGATCATCCCCCCATCGCAAAACGGATCGACTACCTCCGCAAAGCCGCACGTCACGCGCCGCAATCTTGATTCATCCCGGGAACGGGTGGCAGCGGCAAGCGCAGCTTGCCGATGGTCTGCCCATCCGCCATCGGCAACATGGAGAGAGCGCGCGCTTGAGAACGATTGATTTCCAGCTACGCCGGGACGCCGACGACGGACATGTAGACGACGCTTTCGTCCACGCCGTCCACTGCGAGCAGCTTGTTGACCTCGTCGTCGAACAGGGCGCCGATCTGGCAGGTGCCCAGGCCCAGGCTCGCCGCCGCCAGCGCCAGGTTCTCCGCGATGTGGCCGGCGTCGAGGTAGACGTAGCGGTAGGCCCGGTTCCCGTATTTCCACTTGGCGCGAGCGAAGATGGCCGTCCAGACGAACACCGCGGCGGCCTTTGCACACATCTCCTGCCCCAGGGCCGCCGCCGCCATCGGGCCGCGCAGGTCCCCGAAGCGGATGCGCTCCAGCTCGTGGTTGCGAATCCCGTAGTGGTACACGCCCGGCTCAAGGTCGCGCACCTGGTTGGCGACGATATAGGTCTCGATTGGATATAAAGCCCCCGCCGACGGCGCGGTGCGGAACTCGTAGCCCTGCTCCGTGCGCTGGATGCCGGCGGACGCCCAGATCAGGTAGCTGAGTTGGTCCAGGCCGATGGGCCCCGGCCGGAAGCGGCGAACGCTCTTTCGCTCGTTGAAGGCCTGATCGAGCGTCCTCTGGCCGTCGGGCTCGAGCGACGGCAGCACCACTTTGACACTGTCGGGATACGTCTTATACGGCTCCGGCCGGGCCGTCCAGCGCGCGGCGGCGCCCTCGGCCTTGTCCGGCCGGTACTTGGTCTCCTGCTGAAACCGGTCTCCGATGCCATTCATCGAATCTGCCTCTACGAAAAAAAACCGTCGTATGGCGCGCCCTGCACGCCCGACGGCGATAATCTTGCATTCTATGTCCTGCACAAACCTTCATCATCCCACAAACCCGCCCCAATGCAAGTCAAAACCCGGTTCAAGCGCAGGAGGTGTGCGAGGAGAGATCCTGGCGGCCTTATGCGGCCGCTCGTTCGGCTTTCCAGTACGTATCCCACAGGCCGCTGTGATAGAGGCCGGCCAAGGCCATCATCGCTTCGGCGTTGGACTCGTCCCA
>Ga0315274_10016498_pt1 | contig 10432 bp, 9 predicted proteins | sample YL17G02_20_MG_FD_203700 | JGI IMG/M metagenome (GOLD analysis project Ga0315274, IMG submission 203700) | Sediment microbial communities from Yellowstone Lake, YNP, Wyoming, USA - YL17G02_20 | ecosystem: Environmental > Aquatic > Freshwater > Lake > Sediment | place: USA: Wyoming | collected... | reverse complement strand
ACGTCACTCGCCGCAGCGAGCGCGCCAGCACGGGACGCGCGAGTGCCTGCAGCGGTCCCAGGCGCAGGCAGTAGTAGAGCCCCTCGGCACGCGGGTGGCTCGCGTCCGCGATCAGCTCGCGGCGGCGCTTCAGGTCGTAGCTCCAGACCTCGGCGACGTAGCGCACGCTCCAGCGTTCCTCTCCGCAGGCTGACGTCAGGTAAAGGGCCAGGTAGTCGCTGGCGAGCGGCCGCGGCGCCCGCGCCAGAGGGATGCGGTACCAGCCCTCCTGCCTCGCCCGCTCCAGATCGGCCGGATTTCTGACTACGGCCACCAGCACTGAGGCCGAGTCCTCAGGCGAGGCACGCGGAGAGCGCGACACCTACGTCCTCACACAGCAAGTGGCCGCAGCCGAGCCCTTCCAGGTCGGCTCGCAGCTTGAGAAGCGCCAGATCCTTGGCCCGCGCCTCGAGCATCACGTCACAGTCGTGGCCGAGATCCCGCAGGAAATCCAGGAAGGAGAAGGGGTCGATGAAATCTGCGTGTGCCCTCGCTAATGGCTGCCCGCGCCCGACGGCGGCCGTGCGCGGCGAGGAGAAGTGCACTTTGGGAGGAATCCCCGCTTCCCAAGTGCCGGCCGCGGCCAGGTAGGCCTCCCGCGCCCTGGCACCGAGCGGGCTGCGCCACCGCCAGTGCAAGTAGTCCCACACTACAGGCACGCCTGTCAGCCGGTGCAGCGACAGCGCCATCTGGAGCGAGCAGAAGCGTTCGTCGTTCTCCAACGCCAGCCGCCGGCGCACTTCGTCCGGCAACTCAACCACCGCTCGCGCGAAAGCGGCCACGGCGGCCTCCTCCCTGCCCTCGCCGCCGAGGTGCACGACGACGCAACTCTCCGGCCCTAGCCCCATCGCCGCCATCAGCTCCGCCCAGGCCGTCGCCGCGGCGATTCCCCGCCGCACCACCTCGTCGTCGCCGCTGCCGAGGAGCACGTCCAGAGCCGGGTGCACGGTAAGCCGGACGCCCGTCGCGCGCGCCTCGTCGCCCACCAGATGGGCCAGCGCCTCGCACTCCTCGAGCTGCCGGCGAAAGGCGCCCAGCTCGCGCCAGGAGAGCAGGGGCACGATCCGCGAGGCCAGGCGATAGAAGCGTATGCCCAGCCCCGCTGCCTGCGCCAGGCTGTCGTGCAGGCACATCAGGCTCACGCTGAGGTGCCGCCGCTCGAGGGGCACGCGTGTGTCGTAGGTGCGCAGCTCCGGCCGGGTGAGCAGCCGCGGTCCCGTCCCCAGCCTCAAGTGCACCCGTCCTCGGCCGGCCATAGGCGCAGCCCGAGCCGCTCAACGGCGCGTCGCGTTGCCGGCTCCACGACCAGCACGTCGCGCACGCCTAGCCGCTCGGCCGCCGCCAGCGTCAGTGCCGCGCTCGCGCTCAGCGCACCCCCAAGAGACATCAGGCGCCGCGCCTCCTGCAGGTCGCGCCGCTCCAGCGGCTGCAGTAGAAGCTCCCCCTCGAGCGTCGCCTCGAGAAGGCGCAGAGCCAGCGCCTGCCCCAGGTAGCGCGCCGCCAGGCGCATGGCGTCGGTCAGCACCGGCGCCACGAGCACCAGTGGCCCCTCTAGTTCTCGCACGGCTGCCGCCGCTCCCGCGTGGTTGCCATCGGAGGCATCGAGCAGCGCGTAGACGGCGCCGCCGCTCACCATCGCCGGCATCAGTCCTCCTCGAGCAGCTCTTCCGCCAGTCGCGACACGTCGCCACGCCCGCTCTCGCCCGCGCCGACGAAGCTCGGCTCCGCTTTGGGGCGCCTCTCGGCGACGTAGGCGGCCACCGCCTCGCGGATCAACTCCGAGGGGCTGCTGCCCTCACGCTCCGCCACTTCCTTCAGCGCCAGCCAGTAGGACTCCGGCAGCATCACCGTCGTTCTCTTCAACGCACCACCTTCCCACGGCACATGATAGCATATGCATATATGGCGCCGCAAGGGGGACGCCAAACACCGAGACGCGGAGAAGGGAAGATTGAAGGAGCCAGTAGAGGACGCTACTCCTGGCTCCCTCCCTACGTATCCTCTGTGTCTCTGTGCCTCTGAGGTTAGCGTCGTGGGAGCGGCAGAGTCGGTGGTGGGCTGCTGACCCAGGGGTCTCCTGCCACTGCGTAGCGCCATGGGCGAGAGCGTGCCCAGTCACCCACGTTCAGCCCAACCCGCGCGCCAACTACCACCTGCTCGTCGGGCACTCGCTCGCCCGCCTCCAGCCAGAGCCGCTCGCCGCGGCAGAGGTCCCAGCCGTTGTGCCGCCTGCCGATATCCAGTGCCAGGCAGAGCTTGGCCGGCCCGTTGGTCAGCTCGACGTCAGGCCGCCCTGGGCGGCGCCGGCGCATGGCATCCAGGCCCGCGAGCGGGCGCAGCCCTCGCACCAGCACAGCTCCCGGCACGCCTTCTGTCTCTGCCACAATGTTGAAGCAGTAGTAGCGGCCGTAGGTGAAGTAGATGTACGCGTGGCCGGAGCGGCCGAACATGACCGCCGTCCGCTCTGTCGGCCCGCGGAAGGCGTGGCTGCCCTCGTCGACGGCGCCGTGGTAGGCCTCCGTCTCGACGATGCAGCCGACCAGGCGTTGCCCCTCGGACTCGCGCACGAGCGTCATGCCCAGAAGCTCGCGCGTCAGATCGAGCGTCAGCCGGGCATAGAACTGCCGCGGCAGCCGAGACCTCGTCACCAGATTCACAGCCAACCTTGTACATCAGAAGCCGACGAGGCGACAAGAGGCTGCTTGACGCTCGTCCGCCTCCGCCATAGAATGCCCACTTTGTAGCTCAAGCGCCTCTAAGGGCAAGCTCGGAGGCTAGCATGGCGGCAGAGCTGCTTCCAGGGTTCCATTGGCTGGGGCACGCCACCTTCCGCATCGAACTCGGGGATGTCGTCCTCTACTTCGACCCCTGGCAGCTCAAGGCGAGCCAGCCCAAGGCCGACATCATCTTCATCACCCACGACCACCACGACCACTGCTCACCTGAGGACGTCGCCAAGTTGCTCAAGGCGGACACGACCATCGTCGGCACTGAGGGCTGCCTGGCCAAGCTGGGGAGTGAGTGCGGGCAGAGGAAGCTGGCGCGGCCGGGCGATCGATTCTCGCTCAAGGGCGTGACGATCGAGGTCGTGCCCGCCTACAACGTGAGCAAGCGATTCCACCCCGAGACGGCGCGCAACGCCGGCTATGTCATCGCCGTGGCCGGGGTGCGCGTGTACCACGCCGGGGACACTGACCTCATCCCCGAGATGGCACAGGTCTCGGCCGATGTGGCGCTGCTGCCCATAGGTGGCACTTACACCATGAATGCCGAAGAGGCAGCCGCGGCCGTCAAGCGCATCAAGCCCCGCATCGTCGTACCCATGCACTACGGCCGCACCGTGGGCGAGATGGACGACGCCCACCGCTTCGCGCAGTTGGTTGAGGACTCAGAGGTTGCCGTCCTGCCAGAGGAGTGACGATCTCACCGCAGAGCCGCAGAGGACGCAGAGAAGACCATAATAGCCTCTGCGTGCTCTGCGGCTCTGCGGTGATTCGTCTATGCATCCAGGGCGAGGCGCACGCGCTGAGCCAGCATTCGCATTGTGAAGGGCTTCCAGAGGAGAGGGAACCCCTCGACCACGTCTTCGTCATTCCCGCCGGCATAGCCCGACATGAGCAGGACGCGCATCTCGTCGTGGCGCCCGTGCAGGCGACGGGCAAGCTCGATGCCGCTCAGGCCGGGCATGATCACGTCGCTGAGCAGCAACTCCGGCACCCTCCCCTTCACCTCTAGCAGCGATAGCGCCTCCTCGGCGCTGTCAGCCGTCCACACCGTATAGCCCTGAGCCGAGAGCATGCGCTCCGCCAGGCGGCGCACCATAACGTCATCCTCGACGAGAAGAACCGTCTCCTCCCCGGTCGGGGCCTGAGCGGTCTGCGTCTGCGCCTTCGCCTCGTCGCTCACATCCGCACTCAGTCCTGGTAGATAGATCATGAAAGCCGTTCCCCGGCCCTCCTCAGACTCGTACAAGATAGCCCCGTTGTGCTGTCGGACGATGCTATAGACGACCGGCAGCCCTAGGCCGCGCCCCTTGGCAGCGCCCTTGGTGGTATAGAACGGCTCGAAAATGTGCTCCCGCGCTTGCTTGCCCAGCCCGAGGCCGGTGTCCTGTAGGGTGATGCAGATGACCGGGTCCCGCTGCAAAGCCGGCTCCAAGCTCGCCGCTTCCCACGGAGCCCGGCAGACAAGGGTCTCAAGGCGGAAAACGCCGCCGCTGGGCATCGCCTCTCTAGCATTCAGAGCCAGGTTGACGATCGCCTGCCGCCATTGGATGGCGTCGCCCCGTACGAGGGGCAGCTCGGGGTCTCTTGAGACTTGCAGGAGGATACCTTCGCCCAAGGTCTCCTGCAACATGGGCGTCAGATCCTGAATCAGCTCGTTGAAGTCTACCGGCTCGACCCTACCCAGCCGCTGCCGGCCGAGAACGAGCAACTGGCGGCTGAGGGCAGCGCCGTGCTCGGCCGTGTCGCGGATCTGTCGCACGTCGGCCCACGCCGGGTGGTCGTCGGCCATGGCTGCGAGCGCCAGCTCGGCGGAGCCGATGACCGTGGTCAGCAGATTGTTGAAGGCATGGCAGAGGCCGCCCGCCAGTCTCCCGACGACCTGCATCTTCTGCGCCTCGACCAGGCGTGCCTCCAGCGCCTTCTGCTCGGTCACGTCTATGGCTACCGCGACAAGGCCGACCGGCTCGCCGTCCGGCTCCAAGATGGGCGCCTTGACAACGCGATAGAGACAGCGCCGGCCGTCCACGACTACCTCTTCCTCGAACTGCAGCGCCTGTTTCCGCTGCAGGGTTTCCAGGTCGTGCTCACGGTAGATGCGCGCCAGGTGCTCCGGGAAGATGTCGAAGTCGGTCTTGCCCACGAGCGAATCGGCAGGTGCGCCCACGGCCCTGGCCAGCGACACATTTACCAGGCGCAGCTTCAACTCCGCGTCCTTGACGGTGGCCAGGGCGGGCACGTTGTCGACAAAAGCACGCAGCTCGCGAAGCAGATGCTGTGCGCGCGCCTCCGCGCGCTGCTGAGCGCGCACGGCCTCCGTAATGGCGCTCGAGGCCGCTTCGTGCTCGCGGTACCCCGTGCGCGGCGGCTGCCAGATGCCGCTGCTCGCGTACTCGCGGATGGCTTTCAGGCGAGCGTTATAGGGACGGACGACCTCCACGTAGGCGGAGATGAAGAAGAGGGAGAGCGTGCCGGCCAGGAGAAAGAGACTGGCGGCGAAGATGAGCGTCGCCGCGCGCAGCAACTGCGCCAGTCGGGGCAGCGGGATTATCATGTTGGCGACGATGCCATCCGACCCGACCGCGTTGGGCACGGACACGGCGAGGGCCAGCCTACCACTCATGAGCGCTGAGTAGGTGAGCGGCCGCTCGTACTCACCCTGGCCGCCGTCCACCTCGAACCAGACCTCGGGAGCGGTGGCCACCTGCAAGGCGAGCCGGCGCAGCGGTCCGCTGGCGTCTTCCGCCAATACGAGCCAGGTGCCGTCGCTGGCGGCAGGAAACGGCGTGCCCCCCGCCAAGTACAACACGCCCTGGTGGTAGAACGATACCCAGCGCGGCGAACCAGCGTCCGACCGTTCGGCCAGGCCTTTCGCCACGCCACGGTTCAGATCGGCCGGCAGCTCCACGCCGCCATCGCTGGCGGCCAGAGCGCCGCCGTCGCGACTGAGCAAGAGGCCCCAGCAGGCGCCCGTATCACAGGGCAAGGACGCCATCTGCGAAAGCGCGGCCTTGCCATCCGGAGCTTGGGTGGCCAGTAGCACCGACCGCGCCGCCAAGCCGCGACCCCGCTCCTCGAACAACTCCACCAGTGCCGCCCGCCGGACATCGAGGATATGATCGCCGAGAGCAGCCACGAATCGCGGGGCGGCAAACAGCAATAGGCCCAGCACCAGCGCCTGGATGGCGAAGACAAGCCCCAAACGCAGTGCCAGACGCGATACTATGGAAGGTAGCCTGCCAGCTCCTCCCACGCTCACTCCTCGCTCAATGTATCTGGGAAGAGAGGGCCTTGTAGCCGCCAGGTGTTGTTCTGTCAAACTCGCATCCGCACCCTGATGATCGCGCCGGTCGGAACAGGTATCGGCACATTCCCCAAGGCGCTTGAAGCTCTTGGCACGACGCAAGGGCTAGAGAAAGCGCCGCCCGATCGGCACTCCTTGCCGCACCCAAGGGCATGGGCTAACATGGCCATCGTGAAGACTCAGGCGTTTCAGATAGGTTAGGGTGGATACCGTACTGCGCTGGCCGAGCGGGCTCGAGTGGTTGGCCGTCATCCCAATGCTAAGCGCGCTCGTCTTCGTGCACGAGCTGGGCCACTTCCTCTTGGCTGTGCTGATGAGGGTGCGCGTCGAAGAGTTCGGCTTCGGCTACCCGCCGCGCATGCTCGTCCTGCTCGAGCGCAAGGGGGTGAAGTACACCCTGAACTGGCTGCCCTTCGGCGGCTTCGTGCGCATGGCGGGTGAAGAGCGCGGCTTCGATGACCCCGGCAGCCTCTCCAGCAAGAAGCCCTGGCAGCGATTCCTTGTCTTCGCCGCCGGCCCAGTCATGAACTTCTGCTTCGCCGTGGTCATCTACATTAGCCTCTTCATCGGCGGCATCCCCGAACCCAAGGGGCCGGTTCTGGTGGAGGCGGTGACGCCTGGGTCTCCGGCCGCGGTCGTTGGCATCCGGCCCGGCGACGTGGTGCTGAGCATAGGCGGTGAGAGCGTACGCAGCCTGGCCGACGTGCAGGGAGCAACCTCCAAGCACCTTGGCCAGGGCGCGGCGGTGGAGATCGAGCGCCAGGGCGAACGCCTAACGCTGCAACTGGTGCCGCGCCGGCCCGAGGAGACGCCGCCAAACGAGGGCGCCATGGGCGTGACTATCACACTCGCCCAAGTAGAGAGCATGAGCACCCGCCAGGTTGGCCTCGGCCGCAGCATCTTGCTCGGCGTGCAGCGCGCTGTCTTCCTCATCGGTGCCATGGCTCAAGGGCTGGGGCAGATGGTGATCAGCCTCGTCTCGCCCTCCGTCCCCGCGCCCGAAGGCGGCGTCTCCGGGCCGGTGGGGATCGCCCGCCTCACGGGCCAGGTCGTGCGCAGCGGCTGGCTGCCCTTCCTGGACCTGACGGCCTTCCTCAGCCTCAACTTCGCCCTGCTGAACATCCTGCCGCTGCCGGCGCTGGACGGCGGCCGACTGGCCTTCGTCGTCGCCGAGTGGCTGCGCCGGGGCAAGCGCATGCCCCCCGAGCGCGAGGCCCTGGTGCATCTGATCGGCATGGCGGCCCTGGTGGCCTTCATGCTGGTCGTCACCTACCTGGACGTCACGCGCTGGCTCCAGGGCCGCAGCGTCCTTCCCGGCGGCTAGGACTCGCCTTGCTCTGAGGGGGCATCGGCCGTGATGTGCGACGCGCGTTCTGCAGCCTAAGGCGCCGACTGGCGGGCGATCATCGCATGTCGGCACATGTCCCAAGCTGTTCGGCGTGCAGCAACTCGCACCGCTCGAATGCCTCGCGGAGGGGAACCGCCCCTTCGTCGGATGCTGCGCGCTTCGCCAGTCGGAACAACTCGGCTTCGCGCTCTTCTTCCAGTCGCTCTAGCCGCTCGAGAACGTCTACAGGCACTTGTCAGTCCAACCCTTCATAGATCTCTGGACCCTTCTTGAGCTTCACCCGCAGAATGAAGACGATTCCGCCATCGTCATCCACTTGGTACACCACGCGCCACCGGTCGAGCCTGATCCTGTAGCGACCCGTCTGTCACGCAGCTGCTGAGCGTTGGCCGGACAGGGGTTCTCCGCTAGCGCCTCGATGAGGCGGCGGAAGCGCTGGCGATACCTGCCCTGTACCTCCGGGAGTGCGCCCCTTGCCTCGTCGCCATACCTAATGCGGTAGGCCACGCTTGGCCTCTGCGGCAGCGACTTCCGCCCAGACCTCCTCGTGCGAATAAGTGGGCTCGTCCCCCGCCTTGACGCGAGCCAGGATCTCGTCGCTTACGCGGATATCCTCGGCTTCCTCCAGCGCCTCAGTAAGGTCCGCCAACCGGTGCAGGATGTCACGCCAACGTTCCAGGCTCACGAGCACCGCCGTTCCCCGCCCGCGCTGGGTCAGGATCACCGGACCCTCGGCCAGGCGTTCAATGATGTCGTTTTGCCTGTGGCGCAGATCCGAGATAGGGACAACATCGGGTACAGCTTCCATCGAGCGCCTCTCCATCTAGCATCCAATGGTACTTGTGTGGCCAAGTCTAACCGCCTACTGGACGGGCGGCAAGTGCGTCTGAGGCCCGTTGCCACTCGCTTTGGTGGCGGCACTGGTTGTGATGTACATTGGTTGACTACACTGGGGACATCCCGGTGTCATCTCTGCACCTGCGAGTGCCTGATGTCCCTCCTTGTGGCAAACGATCTCGCCAAATACTTCGGCGCCCAGGACGTCTTCGCAAATGTGACCTTCGCGCTGGCGCGCGGGGCGAGGGCCGGCCTCGTCGGCCCCAACGGCGTCGGCAAGACGACGCTCCTGCGCATTCTCGCCGGGCTCGAGCAGCCGACGCGGGGAAACGTCTTCCGAGCCTCGGGCCTGACCGTCGGCTATCTGCCTCAGGATGTGCGCATCGAGGGCGACGGCAGCGTCTGGGAAGCGACGCTCTCGGCGCTGGAGCCGCTGCGCCGGCTCGAGAGCGACATGCGCAAGCTAGAGCAGGCGATGGCCGGCGACGAGGATCCTGCCCTTTGGCGGCGCTACGAGCAGTGCCAGCAGCGCTTCGAGGCCATAGGCGGGTACGAATACGAGTGGCGTGCTCGCCAGGCGCTCGAAGGCCTCGGCCTGCGCCAGGCCGCCGAGATGCCCGTCTCCCAACTCAGCGGTGGCCAGCACACGCGCGCTCACCTGGCACGACTGCTCCTCCAGCGGTGCGATTTGCTGTTGCTGGATGAGCCGACCAACCACCTCGACCTGCAGGCGCTCAGCTGGTTGGAGTCCTATCTCAACGGCTGGGAGGGCAGCATCGTCGCCATCTCCCACGACCGCTACTTCCTCGACGCCGTGGCCACCGAGGTCTGGGAGCTTTCGGCCAACCGGCTAGAGCGCTATCGTGGGAACTACCGTGCCTACGAGCGACAGAAGGCCGACCGGCTGCAGCGGCTGCAGAGAGGATTCGAGGCCCAGCAAGAGTTCATCCAGACCACCGAGGCCTTCATCCGCCGCTACATGGCCGGCCAGCGAGCGCGCGAAGCCAAGGGGCGCCAGAAGCGCCTCGCACGGCTGGAGCGCATCGAGCTGCCCGCGGAGCGCCGCTCGATGCGCCTGAAGCTGCGTCCTTCGGCGCGCAGCGGCTGGGTCGTCATCGAAGCGCGCGACGCCGTCATCGGCTACTCACAAGAAGTGCCGCTGTTTGGCACCGGCGATCTGCAGCTTTTGCGCGGCGAGCGAGCAGCGCTCATCGGCGCCAATGGCTCCGGCAAGACGACGTTCCTGCGCACGGCGTTGGGCGAGATGCCAGCGCTGAGCGGCTCGCTCATGCTCGGGCACAGCGTGCAGGTGGGCTACCTCTCCCAGGCGCAAGATGAGCTGCACCCGGACCGCACGCTGCTTGAGGAGGTCCTCTCGGCCCAAGAGATGACGCTGGCCGAGGCCCGCGAGCACCTGGCGCTCTTCCTCTTCACCGATGAGGAGCCCTTCAAGCGGGTGAGCGCCCTGAGCGGCGGCGAGCGCAGCCGCCTTGCCCTGGCCAAGCTCGTGCTCCTCGGAGCCAACCTGCTCGTCCTGGACGAGCCGACGAATCAACTGGACATTGTCTCGCGGGACGTGTTGGAGACGGTGCTGAGCGACTACGATGGCACCATCCTCTTCGTCTCGCACGACCGCTACCTCATAGACGCCATAGCCACGCAGGTTTGGGCAATCGAGGGCGAGCGCCTCAAGACCTACCTTGGCAATTACAGCGACTATGCCGCGGCCCTCGCTGCCGCCGAGGCGGCCGGAGCGGGCGAGAACGATGGTGAGGCCGAGCACGGTCGTGGTTTCTCGCCGCGTTCGACGCCCGCGGCGCGTGCTGCCCAGCGCGACGAGCGTCGCCGCGAGGAACGCCGCCAGCAACTCGAGGCCGAGATCCACCGCCTGGAGACGAGGGTGATCGAGGTCGAGGCCGGGCTGGCCAAAGCAAGTCTGGAAGGCGACGTCTCGGAGTTGTCCTGCCTCGGCCGCGAGCACGACTCCCTGCGCTCGGAGCTCGACGCCGCCTACGAGCGCTGGGGAGAGGTGACGAGGTGAGCCATCAGCGGTCAGCGATCAGCCGTCAGCGGCCAAGTGCCACAATTGATTAGTCACCCTCATGCCACAATTGGGTCGTCAGTAGTGATATGCTACTGACATCCATGAGGGAGGGCAGTAGCATGGCCAAAGGGGGGGCC
>Ga0315274_10016496_pt1 | contig 10435 bp, 7 predicted proteins | sample YL17G02_20_MG_FD_203700 | JGI IMG/M metagenome (GOLD analysis project Ga0315274, IMG submission 203700) | Sediment microbial communities from Yellowstone Lake, YNP, Wyoming, USA - YL17G02_20 | ecosystem: Environmental > Aquatic > Freshwater > Lake > Sediment | place: USA: Wyoming | collected... | reverse complement strand
GCGATGCAGAGCTAGAGGAAGCCGCGGCGCTCGCCACGGCTTTCGGGGGCTGCAGGGTCATGATGCTGTGGAACGAGCTCAAGAAAGAGACCGGTTGATCTATTCCTGGAAACGAAACTGCAAACACTCGACGGGGTCAAAGCTACTCTTTACGCAGATTTTTTGCCCGGTGCATGCCTAAAGAGTAGCAAGGCCACGACCTTCCTCTGACCGCCGCATTTCGGGCATTTCATCGAAGTCTCATTATGCTCCTTTTGAACCCCTTGATCTCCCAAAGGCTTCACGCCGCAACTCGTTGAATCTCGTGAAAGCATCGCGGCGAACATTCTCGATGAATTCATCCGGTCCGTTTTCTTTCTCGATCCATAAGGGCCCTGGACTCGTTAGTGTTCCGAAGAACGATCGTAGGTCTGATTGGATATGCGGAAAGATGCCTTGCTTTTGATAGAGCCGCACTTGCCGATAAAGCTCCGGCAGATCTGGGGAGAATCTTAGGATAAAATAGGCATAAAAGAGGTCCTTAGCTTTTTTGAGTTCGTTTTCTCGGCTTGAAAATGTCCCAAGCTTGTCGTAGAGAAAGGCCGCCGGCTTGGGGCAGAAAATCCTATGCACACCAGCCCTCGTCTTCATCCGAACCATCATCCGGTTCTCTAAGAGGAAGCCGAAGCCCTCGATTCGGTTGAGATGGATCTGGGGACCCAGGGCGCCGGCAATGGCTTTCAGATCAGACCGAAAGTCGGCTATGAACTCGACCGGGATTTTGCCCCCACGATAAAAAACGACGGGCCACAAGCGCCCTATCCGGACATGACGTTCCCGATAATTGAGAGAGGAAAGCGTTTCGTAGACGGTCCTGCCCATAGTCGAAGAAGGGCCTACGGAAACTCCGAAATCAATGTCGGCTGTGGTCACCAGGTTGCTGATGGAGAGGTGCCAAACGTGACGGGCATAGACAAACGGAACCCAACCCCCGACAAGGGTTAGGACATCAAGGTGCTCCTTCAGGTCCTCGAGAATTTCGTAAAAGATCGTCTCGGGGAAAGGCGAATCAGGCAAGGAGTTCTCCCCGTTCTTGCACGATTTCTTTCAAACGCTCGGCATGCTCGAAACCCCTGGGCTGGAAGCCGAACAGGTCCAGGTAAAGCTGGAGATTGGAGACGACGCGGATTCCCCTGACTTCCCTGGCGTTGTAGAAGATGCTGTTTTTGTAGAATGGCCGCACGATATGGATATTTCCACCCCTCACAAGTTCCTTCAGACCTAGGAGCTGCCGAATATTAGTAAGAACTTCAGTCCATCGCTCAGGATTCAAATAGATATACACTTGATCGGTCTGAACCCATGACGTTAGGAGATTTGCCCCGGCATGAAGAGTCAGGCCATATGGCAGACCATTCAGAGCAGCCTTTATTCTTTTCAAGATATCCGAGCCGGGGAAATAGAACGCCTTCATGATATTCCGGTCAAACAAATAGGCTTTGACCCAGTCTGAAATCAGCAAATCAGGATTGGTTAGGATCGTATAGCTCAGAGCCCCTCTCCTGATTCTTTCTCCGTAGCCTCGGGATTCGACCACCTCGAGAACCGCTTGAGTTAGACCGAGGCTAATCCCCAGTTCTCCCACAAAGTCACGCAGGACCCATCTGCGGCCCGGCTCACGCAGCATCCTGCGGAGGACGAACGACGCTTTATCGGCAAAAATATTTCTTTTCATAGAGGCTTGGCTGGAATGTTCACAATAATAAGAATTTTCACTATATTGTGTACATTCTAAAGACTGTGAACATTTTTGTCAAGCCCCCCTCCTCTAAAACGCAGGACCCCGGAATTCGTTGCGGGCGAGAATAGTAAGTTTCGGTTATTAAGACTGCTTCGTCCTGACACTAAAGCTCTTCCCACCGGATATTTTTCCTGACCTTCTCTCTTCCGCTGGCAGACGTCTTTATGATTTCCGGCGTTTTTGGGCCTCCCCGCGCATTCTTGACCCGCTCCCCCTATTCTCAGCTCTGGCTTGAAATGTCGCGCCGGGAATCATAAGATAGGACTGGAAGGGCAGGGTTCATATGAGCAAGACATTCGATCAAGGCAAAGATGAAGTCGCCAAGCTGTGCCGGTACTTCGCTGCCAACCGGCAGGCCTTCCTCGCGCCGGGGGTTAAGGAAGCCCACGTCCGCCAATCCCTGATCGACCCTCTCTTCGAAGCGCTCGGTTGGGATGTGCGCAACGCGGCCATGATCGCGCCGCAGTATCGAGAAGTCGTTCCCGAAGACAGCCTCGATGTCGAAGGCCAACAGAAGGCGCCCGATTACACGTTCCGCGTCGGCTCACAGCCTAAGTTTTACGCCGAGGCCAAAAAATGCGGGATCAACATCAACGCCGACCCCGGCCCTGCCTATCAGCTCCGGCGATACGGGTGGAGTGCCAAGGTAGCTCTGTCCGTCCTGACCGACTTCGATGAACTGGGCGTTTATGACTGTAGCTCCCGGCCCCAGATAGGTGATAAAGCCTCCAACGCGCGGCTCCATTATTTTCGCTCCGAAGAATATCCCGACCGCTGGCGGGAGCTGTGGGATATCTTTTCTCGCGAAGCCGTCTGGTCGGGGGTCTTTGATCAGTATGCGGCCTCCAAACGCAAGCGCGGCACCTCCGAAGTGGACGCCGAATTCCTGAAGGAGATTGAGAGTTGGCGCGATATTCTGGCCCGCAACATCGCTCTTCGCAACTCCAACCTTTCTCTGGACGACTTGAACACGGCCGTTCAATTGACAATCGACCGGATCGTCTTTCTCCGCATGGCTGAAGACCGTGGCATCGAGCCCTATGGACAGTTGCTCAAACTGTGCGAACGACCCGACATTTATTCCCGCTTCATGCGCGAACTGTGCCGTAAAGCCGACGAAAAATACAACTCGGGCCTGTTTCATTTTCAGAAGGAAGCCGGCATCCCTGAGGCGCCCGACCGAATCACCCCGAATCTCTTGGTCGATGATAAGGTGGTCAAACCGATCCTGCAGAGCCTTTATTTTGAATTCGGGTCGCCGTATCACTTCGGGGTTTTCCCCGTCGAGATCCTGGGCACGGTTTATGAGCGGTTCCTGGGCAAGGTCATCAGGCTGACCGAGGGCCATCAGGCCAAGATCGAAGAAAAGCCGGAGGTGCGAAAGGCCGGTGGAGTCTATTACACGCCGTCCTACATCGTGGACTATATCGTCAAGAACACGGTCGGGAAACAAATCAAAGGCAAGAGCCCGGCCCAACTCGCAGGCGAGAAGAGCGCATCCTCTTTCCGCGTCCTCGACATGGCCTGCGGAAGCGGCTCGTTCCTTCTGGGCGCATATCGGAATCTGCTCGACTATTGTCTGTCTTGGTACTTGGATAACAAGCCGGAAACCCATAAGAAGGCCGTTTATGCAGATGCGCGCAGCGGCCTATGGCGGCTGACGATTGAAGAAAAGAAGCGGATTCTGACGGCGCATATATTCGGCGTTGACATCGATCCCCAGGCCGTCGAAGTCTCGAAGCTGTCTCTCCTACTCAAGGTTCTAGAGGGAGAAACCGACCAGAGCTTCGGCGAGCAGATGAAGATCTTCCAGGAGCGGGCACTGCCCAGCCTGGCCGATAACATCAAGTGCGGCAATTCCCTGATCGGCCCGGATTACTTCACAGGCAAACTAGTCCTCGACCCGGAGGAACTAAGGCGCGTGAATCCCTTCGATTGGAATCAAGCCTTCCCAGAGGCCATGAAAGCCGGCGGATTCGATTGCGTTATAGGAAATCCGCCTTATATTAGAATCCAAACAATGAAAGAATGGGCGCCGCTCGAAGTTGAAATCTACAAAGAGCAATACACTGCCGCTAGTTCCGGGAACTATGACATTTATGTAGTTTTTATCGAAAAGGGCTTGAGCCTGCTTAATAAGCACGGACGATTGGGTTTGATTCTGCCTCACAAGTTTTTCAATGCACGGTATGGCGAGTCGTTGCGAGCTATGCTGGCAACGGGCAAACATCTGGGGCAAGTCGTCCATTTTGGCGACCAGCAAGTATTTGCCGGAGCGACGACTTATACATGTTTGCTGTTCTTGGACAGGGCGGGCAGTAACGGATGTCAATTTGTCAAAGTGAGCGACCTGGCCGCATGGCGCGCCACCGGCAAAGCAACCGAAGGCGTCGTCGATGCCGCTAATGTCACCGCTTCAGAATGGAATTTTTCAGTTGGCAAAAGCGCGGCGTTGTTCGAGCGGTTGAGTAGGATGCCGAAGAAGCTGGGCGATGTAGCAAACAGGATCTTTCAGGGGTTGATTACTGGCGCAGACGCCGTTTTTATACTTAATGAATCTCGGAAGGGTTACTACTATTCGGAGGCAACCCAACAAGAACACAGAATAGAATCAAGCCTAATGCACCCCCTCTGCAAAGGCTCCGTGAATATCCGGCGTTATTATATTACTGAGCTAAAAAAGTCCATTCTATTCCCATATAGATTGGTACATGGGAGGGCAGTGCTTCTTTCGCCCAAAGAAATGTCGGAAGAGTATTCTCAGGCATGGGAATATCTAAAAGCAACCAGGTCTCTTCTTGAATCGCGCGAACACGGAAAATGGAAACATGATAAATGGTACGCATTTGGTCGTTCGCAAAACCTGAGCGAAATGGAACAACCAAAGCTAATGACGCCAAGCATTGCAAGTCGAGCATCTTTTATGCTTGATGCTACCGCAAATTACTATTTTATTGGCAGTGGCGGTGAAGGCGGTGGCGGTTACGGTATTACTATCAAGCAAGATGAAAAGATAGCATACGAGTACATTTTGGGGCTGCTGAATTCTAGATTGCTGGATGCTTTCCTAAAGTCACAGAGCAGTCCGTTTAGCGGGGGATACTACGCCTACAATCGACAGTACATCGAACAACTGCCTATCCGCCTTATCAACCTCTCCGATCCCGTTGATAAGGTCCGTCATGATCGAATGGTCAAGCTCGTCGATTCGATGCTCGCTCTGCACAAACAGCTTTCCGAAGCAAAATCCGCCGCGCAAAAAGAAATTATCCAACGCCAGATCTATGCAACCGACGCCGAAATCGACCGGCTGGTTTATGAACTCTACGGCCTGACTAAAGATGAAATAAAAATCGTTGAAGGGGAAACGAAATGAAGAAATCACGTCGCTCGAGTGCCGGGCTCGTTATAGAACATCTGGAAGGAATCTCCCGGACGGCAATCAAACGCTATCCTGAGATCATTACCGAATTCGCCAGAGGGCGAAGCGGCGTCTATGCGCTCTACAAGGGCAAGGACCTTTATTATGTGGGACTGGCTAAGAACCTCCGGTCAAGACTGCACGGGCACCTCAGAGACAGGCACGCCGAGGCCTGGGATCACTTTAATGTCTATCTAACTCAAGGGGACGAGCACCTGAAAGAACTTGAATCTCTGGTTCTCAGAATTGCTGCGCCAAAAGGAAATAGGACCACAGGCAAATTTGTGGGCTCGAGCGACCTCTTGCGCGTTTTTCGACAGCGAATTGTAGATTCTCAAAAGCGTGAGCTCGCGGATATCACCCTCGGCGAAGTGCCACACGTTTCCAAAGATCGTGCAGTTCGACGAAAACGGGGCGAATACGATACGATTGTCTGCCCGGCGCATCAAGGAGGTTTCGAGACGGAATTCTTGGGGAGGAACAGGTGGTATGCCATTCGAATTTCTAAGAATGTCATCCCGCGATTGAGGTATATTGCGCTTTATGTGACGTCACCGATCAGTCAAATTACGCATTACGGCCGAATTCGTTCGATAACGCCATGGCACAACACCAAAAAATATATTGTTAAGCTTAGTGGGAAAGCTAAACGCATCGGCCCGATCGAGTTTTCGCCAAAAGTTAACATCCAAGCGCCCAGATTAGCGCTCATGGAGAGGCTGATGCGCGCCCGCACCCTCGCCGACGCGCTCTAAGTTCAAGCTGGGCTCTTGACAAATGCATTAGGGGGATAGGACGTTCCTTTTTTCGCGGCGTGACGAATCAGCGCTTCGAACGCTAAAATCCCTCCTCTCGACCACGCCAAAAATTTACCGTCGGCCGCTTGCAGATATCAAGACCGCCTCCGGGCGGCTAAGAAGAGGTTAGCGGGGCGGAAACTCTCTCGCCTTTGCCGAAAGATTACGGACTCCCGTGCCCCGTGATCACGAAAGCTTAGAAATACTCCCCGCGCTACTTCTTCGGCTCCTTTCCCATACCGGTAACCGACCTTGCCCTCGGGCTCCAGGAGCGACAGCCGCTCCAAGTCCAGAACCGGCCGGTTTATGTACTTGCCGATCCGTTCGGCCTCGGGCTCGGTCTTGGCCCGGATCCGGCTGTGGGCTGAAAAGCGTATTTCTATTTTGCACATAGTTAGAAGAGAGAAGAATATAATTTTACATTTGATAGAAAAATTGAGTCATGTTACAATTTTTTCATAGTTTAAAAAATTGGGCCAGAAAAACTTTTCGTCAGAAAGCTAAATGTCAATTGATGATTTAATATTAATAGGGCTTGGCTTTTTAGTATTTGTATTTATTGCGATATTGGTCTATTTACGGCGCAAATCGGAATATGCCCAAGAAGACATTAATAACGTGTTAATACATCCAAAAAAAACGGTTGATAGGAAAAACGAATTGCGTAAAGAAAAAATCTCGGACAAAACTCTCGGCATTGACTTTGGCACCAGTAAATCGGTTGCTGCTCTTTATGAAGGTGGGAAGATAACTATAATTCCTGACCCTCAGGATCATACCTCCATACCGTCTTTGGTAATGGTCGCGCCCGAGGAGAAACTCTATGTCGGGTGGGATGCTCTCAATCACCCTGCTCGCTATCAAAGCCAGCACTTTACTATCAGCTCTGTGAAGCGAATGATGGGGAAGGCGGGTGTGACTTCGTGGGCAAATCTAAAGACCTACCCCCAAGAGGTATCGGCCCTCATTTTGGGATGTTTAAAAGTTCAGGCCGAAGCTTTCTACAAAGAAAAAATCGGGAAGGCGGTCCTCGCCGTCCCTGCTCATTTTAATATTAACCAGAGGTGGGCGACAAAGCAGGCAGCGGAGATTGCGGGTTTGGAACCTTACTGGTTGGTTAACGAGGCTACCGCAGCCGTACTTGCTTACTCAATGATTCATGCGAGGAAAGATGCGCTCGCAGTGGTGTTTGATTTCGGCGGCGGGACTCTGGATGTGTCAATCGTGGAAACTGGAGAAGGCGTTGTCGAAGTGAAAGCAACGGAAGGAGACGATCAACTCGGCGGCGATGACTTCGATCAGGCGATCATAGCCTTCTTGGTTGATAAGATCGAACGGGATTTCGGCCCATCGGTAGAGCTGAGTCCAATGCATTACTTAGTCCTTCGTGAAGCGGCAGTCCAAGCCAAGATCGATCTGAGTCGAACTCTTGTTACGCAGATTTACATCCCTGCTTTTATTTCTACTGCTAGTCGGCATTACAATCTAGATTTGTCCCTCGAACGGAGCACATTCGAAAGCTTATGCCAGCCGCTATTCGATAGAGCGAAGAACCTGCTTCAACAAGGATTGGTAGACTCGAACCTTGAACCCTCGAATCTTCACTATCTCCTGCTTATCGGAGGCACGAGCTATATCCCACGAGTGCGAGCCCTCGTGAGTGAGGTCACCGGCTTGCGACCATCCTATGGCTTTGATCCTGCATCGATCGTAGCTCAAGGGGCCGCAATTTTTGCGGCTTATTTATCTGGAGACATAAAAGACATTCTATTACTCGATGCGACCCAAAGAAGCTACTCAGTAGGAGGTCTCGAAGATGGCAAAGTAGCCTTTATGATCCCCAGAAACACAACAATTCCAACAAAAAAAACCGAGATTTTTACTACCTCTATCGATAATCAGGAACACCTGACCCTTCGTGTATTTGAAGGCGAACAATCTTTGGCTAGCCAAAATACATTTATCGGCGAAGTTTGTCTGACTGGCCTTCTCCCCGCTAAGGCGGGCAACCCCCAAATAGAGGTCACCTTTGATATCGATTCTATTGGCATTCTACATGTAAGCGCTCTGGAGCGAGTTACTGGGCACAAAGTTGAAGCTACAATGTTGGCTCCTTATCGGCTTAATGATGCGCAGATCAAGGTTCTTCGCCGAAAAGTCGAGAAGGAACTCATCCTAGTGAGTCAGCGCTATAGAATAGCCTACGAAGAAAAACAATATGAGCAGGCGCACGGTGAAGCCACAGCATGTATCAATGACATAGAGCGCTTCCTGATCGCAAACAGAACGGCCCTGAGCACCGAAAATGTCCGTTTGCTGATCGCGGGGCAGGATCTTCTGCGAGAATTCCTGGCTAGGGAAGTGGATTGCTGTGAATTGAATAAGCTTATTGCTTCTGTGCGGCACACTTATGAAGAAGCTGTCCGAAGTTTGATGAAATAGATGGAGCAGCTATTGTCGCAATAGGCAAGGAATCGTGTACGTTGGCAAACACACCGTTACTTTATAAACTGCTAATACAAGCACAAACAGAGGATTAAGCATATGGACAGAACCTGGGTCGATTCCTGGCTAAAGATTTTATTGCCTCGTGCTAAAAAAATCAAACGGATGCGATGGACGCTTTTCGATCCAACGCCGGATTTCTATTATCTCCTTAAGACCGGCGAGGAGAATGATCTTCAAGCGGCTGCAGCTAGGGTGAGCCATCATTTGGAACTCGCACATGTTCCCTTCGTGACATACGAGTGGGGGCTAAAATTGAAGCCAGAGGCGGCTGGTCAAATCAAACTGCGGGCTGGCCAACAGAGCAGCATACAGATCCCTCTTCTATTTGTTGGTAGGTCTCAAGCGCTTGGAAGTATTTTAGCACATGAGTTGACTCACCAGTTTATGATTTCGGCAGATATCAAGGGCACTGATCAATCAGAAACCGAGTTATTAACTGATCTCATGTCGATCACAATGGGATTGGGAAAGATAGTTTTAAACGGTTTGGTCATTTTTTTTGAGCCAAATACGAATGGAATACGAGTTCTTGGGTATCTGGACCCCGCCTTAAGCGTCCATGCCTATAACCGCGTGAACCAATATTTTCATATACCCAATTATGTCGCACGAGAGTCCCTCATCACCGATGCGCTGCGAATGCTGGAAGAATGGGCTTGAGGATTTGTGAGTTGCCGCCAAAGTCAGATTGAGTCAGCTATTTAGAAAAAGCTATTGAAGAGATGCCTTTCCCGATAGAAACGATTCAAACGGATTGGGAAACTTAGTTTTGGGGATAGGCTGGATACGGACCCGCTATGAATCGGACCCGCCGGGCAGCCGCTACGGCCAGTGCCTTCAAGAATTCAAGCTGCTCAGGCCGGCGGAAGGAAAATAAAAGCTCCGAAAAAGACGGCGGCTATTTCTTGAAGCCCCTTAAAAGCTCCTCGATATCTCCGACAAATTCGAGACCGGCGTTCCGGAAATAGGGCTTTCCTTTTTTCGCGGCGTGACGAATCAGCGCTTCGAACGCTAAAATCCCTCCTCTCACTTGTCCAAGGCTGAATGAGTTCCGGTTCGGACCAGGATCAAGCGGCCTGGTTCCAGTCTATAGCCTGGCCAAATTTGGGACAGAGGGTAATTTTAGGAAAAAAGAGTACTGAAAAATCCAGATGAAACGCTCTATATTTTACCGGCCGGCAAAAAAACTCGCGAGTAAATTTGACAGCTGGTTAAAAAAGTAGTAATTTATGACTCATGAAAAGACGTTACCTGGCCAGACAAGTGCGCGCTGACTTGCGCCGGAAAATGGTTTTTGTGGCCGGACCCCGCCGGGTCGGCAAGACCACAATGGCGAGGCAGATCGTCGGCGGCGCCGGTCTCTATCTCAACTGGGATGTGCCCGAACACCGTGAAACCATCCTGCGCCGGGAATTGCCGGCCTCGGGACGGCTCGTCCTAGACGAGATCCACAAATACCGTTCCTGGCGCAATTATCTGAAAGGGCTGGTGGACCAGCCGGAACGGAAGTTGCATATCCTAGTCGTCGGCAGCGCCCGCCTCGATATTTATCGTTTCGGCGGCGATTCGCTGCAAGGCCGCTACCATTTTCTGCGCCTGCATCCGTTTTCTGCGGCCGAACTCAAATTGCAGCGGCCGCAGGAATTGCTAGACCTGCTGACCCTGGGCGGCTTTCCGGAACCATATCTGTCCGGCTCGCAGACAGCGGCCCGCCGCTGGGCGCGAGCGTACCGCAGTCGCGTGCTCCGGGAGGAAGTCACCTCCTTGGAACATATTCTCGATCTCGGCAATCTGGAGCTACTTACCCTAAGGTTGCCCGATCTGGTCGGTTCGCCTCTTTCCATAAACGCCCTGCGCGAGGACCTGCAGGTGAGTCACAAGACTGTGAGCCGCTGGCTGCTGGTTTTGGAGCGGCTTTATTTCCTTTTC
>Ga0315274_10016495_pt1 | contig 10435 bp, 11 predicted proteins | sample YL17G02_20_MG_FD_203700 | JGI IMG/M metagenome (GOLD analysis project Ga0315274, IMG submission 203700) | Sediment microbial communities from Yellowstone Lake, YNP, Wyoming, USA - YL17G02_20 | ecosystem: Environmental > Aquatic > Freshwater > Lake > Sediment | place: USA: Wyoming | collected... | reverse complement strand
CACCAGCATCATAAGAATCATACATATCGAAGCAATCCCAAATCTTAAAAAGAGAAGGGTAATCGGGTCTGTCCCCGCCTCATAGGTAAAACGCGCAAAGATAGCTGCTGCACCAAAGGAGATACCTGATATAAGGATCAAGAAAACGCCAATGAGATATTGCATGGAAGCTTATATGTTCGACTCGGAAGAATCAATTTTTTAGCGAAGGCACTCAAAATGCTATGAAAGATGGACCTATCTTATTTAAGGTAATCGTCCGGATCCTTCATAAAGCTCTTATAAATCTGATAGTGTTCTGTCTCTTCGTAATGGATCGCTTTCACTGGAATTTGGTCAAAACTATAGATCACCGATCCAGGGCATGCCAGGAGAATCGGGGAATGGGTGGCGATGATAAATTGGGCATGTCCCAAACAGCTCATCTCCTGGAGGAGGCGTAGAAGATCCAGCTGGCTCTTAGGCGAAAGGGCTGTCTCGGGTTCGTCTAAAAGGTAAAGACCTCTGATTTTGTAGCGTGCCCTGAAAAATGACATCAGGGACTGGCCATGCGATTGAGTCAAAAGAGATTTTCCGCCGAAATAGTCAATCTGTCCAGGATTGTCCGCTTCCCATATATCTAACAATTGAGCAAAATTTCGAAAAATCTGGGAGGAAAAGAATGAACCCGGAACGGTTCCATTGGTCCATTGGACTTCCATATATAAAAACAATTTATCTTCGTAATGATTCACCACAGAACGGGTTCTCTCTTCGCCACTCCAAATGTGAATATGACATCTGCGGGCCAGGGCTTCTAACAGGGTCGATTTCCCTGATCCATTCTCCCCTACGAAAAAGGTTACAGGTGAGGAGAAGTTGATATAGGGAGTTTGCCGGAGAACATCGATGTTAAAAGGGTAATGATTCTTGGTGGGGTATTCTTCGGATAATAATTTGACGCTTTTAAGATGTAACAAGAGATTGCCTCCTCTCAGAAAACAATCACCTGCTTCCAAGTTGCTTGTGATTGGTCATTTGATATCACCTACCACATCGAAGACGATATTTCAAGATGGGAGAAGTTGTTTAGGGCCTAATGAATTTCAGGTTGGATCAACAAAGGTTAATGAGGCCAGGCATAATTAGATGAACCTGGATAGAATTGATTTAAAAAAATCACTGCTTCTGGATCTGCGCGATTTTGACTCCAGACATATTCACCATAGCCTAACTGAGCTAATACATATTTACCGTAAGCAAGCTGTCCAATGGCGATGAGACCGAAGGATGCATGGCCTATGGCCACGATTCCTGTTGCGAGTCTTCCTACAGCGATCACTCCTTTAGCAATGATCCGCCTGCCTGTCTCCGGGCATTTTCCGAGGGTGTAATGCAAGAGGGGTAGCCCCCAGAGAGTTGCATGGGATTTGAACTCTGCAAAGTAAGCGCCTGTAGGGTAAACAAAACGACGCCAAACCCCAAAGTTTGTTGTCTCAATTTTATATTCCACATTTTCCAACAAAAGCTTTTTCATGGTTTATAATTCTTTTTTGTAGCGATTATGGAAGTTCCATTATGGTACTTCAATAATATGCAAAATGATGACCCTGTCAAATGAAACCAAATTCAAATGGAAAAGAAATCAGTCTTTAGAAGGAAATCAATGAAAGGTTAATCAATGGGGTGTGTGGGGCTGTCCCAAAACACCCCAGAATACACTTCCTGTCATTCTGAGCGTAGCGAGGAATCTAATAAATCCGGGCCATCATAAATTTGAGATTCTTCGGCTGTTGCCTCAGAATGACATTTTGAGACAGCCTGTGTGTCCCTAATTTCAAAAATGGGTTATCAGTTGGAGGATCAACGAAGCCTTAGGCCTGATGTTTAGAGAGTTCATCAGTTTCACGGTGCAAACATTTCACTTAATAACCCAAGTAATTTTTGGGCAGTATTTTTATCAATCTTGCCAAGACGTTTTATTAAACGAGTTTTGTCGATTGTGCGGATCTGATCGAGAACGATTTGTCCCTTTTTCCCTTGGAAGGTTAAATTAATACGCGTGGGGTAATCTCTCCCCTTTGTGGTCATCGGAGCAACGATGACGGTTTCGATGTAACGGTTCATTTCGTCAGGAGATATGATAAGACAAGGACGAGTTTTCTGGATTTCACTGCCTTGAGTAGGATCCAGATTGACCATGTAAACATCAAACCGTGATACTACCACACCCATTCATCCTTATCCCATGTGTTTTCAAGGACTACATCCCCATTGATCATCGCATCGTCGCCTTGATTTGCCATTGCCTGAAAAGCCTTATCCCAGCCTTCTCTTGTCTTTCTTGCTGATTTTAAGATGAGATAACCGTCCCTTGGTTCAAGCTCCATTTCGTCGTGGAAATGGCATTGTTCCAGGAGGGTTTTGGGTATCCGAATCCCCTGGGAATTGCCAATACGAACAATACTTGTTTTTATCGAAACCATCATTTTCCTCCAAATAGAGTATCTACATTGTAATTACCATGATATTTCTTGATTGTCAACCTCTCTCAGGGTAAACGTAAAAAGTAGGTGAACATCCTTTTTTGTTTCTCTTCTTAACCGGATTCTTAGTTTAACCTCACTTCCTGATTCATACTGGTTTTCGATCAACCCTTCGGTTGAATATTTAACGGTTTTAAACTTTTTTGTCATACTAATTCTTTTTCAAAAAGTTGATTAGAAGTGGAGAGGATAGGTTAGACCCCTATTCAATCCTTCATCCTAAAGCTTAGTGCCGAGTCAAAATTTCGAAATCATGTGGGCTTATCCTACGTGTTGCCTGAACAAACTACGCCCACTCTTCCCCTTCTGTCTTGTGGAAACTTCTTACTCTCCTCCTCCCCCCTTGCGGGGAGTCTCCTCATTCCCCTCCCCACTTGTGCCTGCCGGTAGGTAGGGGTACTGGGTGGGGAGTGAAATAAAATTTCACAATTTCACGGACGTCCCTCATCTCCCTTTCTGATTTTCAACTTTGAGTCTATCTTCGCTGAAGTCTTAATAGGAAAAAGAGGGCGTTACGGCGCAGATTTCTTCCCTCTTGCCAAGCATCCACCAAATGTTTAAGGGTGGCACCTCCTATAACTGAGGTACTTAACGCCAATATTTCCCAAAATGAGAGCCCAGCCACTAATTGAATTCCTACCAGGACAGGAGCTACTTTAAGAGATACCAATGACTTCAAAATCTGGCCAAATAGTTCTTCCCAAACGTTCGGCTCGGAACAATACATGATTGCATAATGATCATCTTTCTTAGATTTAAATGCACCGGTTAAAATAGTATCACGAATTGAAAATCTTTTAGATAAGCTGGTGTGTCCGGGGTTCAATCGATTATCAATCGGAAGGAAGAATATTTTATCGTATAGCAAGAGGAGATATTTCAATTCGATTTCGTCAAGACAAATTGTTTCGGGATAATATAAAGCATTTACTCCTTTACCTTTTTCGTTGCTCATCGTGTTTTTATCTAATTAACCCATTATGCAAAATAGAACGGGCCCCCATACCTGCGTCGTGGGAACGAGCATAAAGTCCAAAGTCAATATGCAAGTCAGACCCCGATTGTACTTTTCAGTTATTCTCACCTTCATCCTGATTCCCATTTTTAAGCTTTTTTTGCCCGCTTCGACGCATCAAACCTTCCATTTCTTCCCGATCTCTCTCCCGTAAATTTATGATGAATTCCTTAATTTGCTGGTCCGTTCTCAGCTTTGACCGATCATATCGCTCAGAATGAGTCATTTCATCAATTTTCCTTGGAGACCTAGGCCCTAACTGATAGGCGGGATAACCCACTGCCATCATGTCATAGATTTTAATCTTCTCTGGAATATTGAGAAGCTCCTTCAACTTATTCTCCATTAAGCTGCCCGAAGAGGAAACCCATTGGGAACCCAAACCGAGGGATTTAGCAGCAAGTTGCATGCATAAAAAGGCACCTGCTAAGTTTGAAATAAAAACTTCAGTCCCCCACTTCTGGTAAACAGTTAACGGGAAAGCCTCGTTAGTTCGAGCATCACCACATAATAGGATGAACACGGGAGCACTTTTAAACCCTGGCTCTGGCATCTCGATTTCCAATGCAGGTATCCTGAGCTCTTTTTCCCGTGTGAGCTCAGCTTGCCGAAGCGGTTTTATAGATTCCATGAAAAGATCTGCAATTTTGTCCTTAATCTCTTTTCTTTTAATTACAATAAATTCCCAAGGTTGAGCGTCGCCTCCAGAAGGGGCCCACCTGGCGGCTTCGATAATTTTTTGAATGTATTCATCCGGAATTGGATCAGGTTTATAGGCTCGAATACTTCTTCTCGATTTGAGTAAGTCAATGAAATTTTCTATATCCATGGTTCTCTCCTTTCTCAAATTGGTCTAACCTTCAAATTAACACAAACGCCACTGATGCTCAAACCAATAATCACCACTGTCAATACGAAGGGAAACTAAGGTGGGAAATAGGTTCATGTTCAGGTGGAATCAATGGCAAGGCAATGATTTAAAAATGAGATGTGTGCCTATAAAACTCCGTCGCTATGTTGCTTGCCCGTCCTCCGTAGCAAAGCTACTGCGGAGGGTGGACGCTATGCCCTATGCACTTTTATATGTCGACAGGGCCAACTTTTTTATGGATGACCTCAATTGTTTTCAATTGATTTTTGAAGTTTTGACCCTCATCGGCTTTTCCTTGATGGGATTCAATTAGTAGAACCGTCCCCTTTACCCCACAGCTTGCTGCGGGGTAGTTTACTTGACTTTGACAGGGGAGATTTGAAGTGTATACCAGATCCCAATCAATTCTTCAAACTATAGCTTAGCTTTATATCAGAATTTTGAAAACGAAGGGTAAAAAGGGTTGCGGTTCTATTTGTAGGCTCTTTCTCTGTGCTCGAATTTGTGGAGAATGATTGTCTTTTCCTTCTCGTTGAATTCATAAATAATGCGGAATGGCGGGATTCTCAGACTTCTAAATCCAGCGTAATCATATCTTAAAGGCTTGCCTGATATCGGGTTATCAATCAGGCGTTGCACAAGTTTTTTGATTCTGCTTCTGATAAGATTGTCTTTTATCTTCGCAACGTCTTTCTGAAACTCATCTGTGTATAGTACCTTTGTATCACCAGGCATCTATATCATCCACGCTCTTGAGCTTCCTGACCTTGCCCTCCTTGACATTTTTCCTGGACCTCTCGATGCCTTCTCTAAGCTCCTTGTTGTTCATTATTTCTATGGTTTCAACTACGCTGTCCAATTCTTCCCTGATCCTTAGAATATCTTCAAATATACTCTTTGTCATGGTTATCTTCTGCTGCATCTTTTTTTCACCTCTTATAATTTTTGTAACACCGATAATTCAAATTTTCTACCATTCTACAAATCATGTATTCAAAAGGCAAGTGGAAAATCAACCTTCTATCACCTTTTGGATTCCTTTTTGGAAGTAATTAGCCAAGAGAAAGATCGGAGAGTAGTTGGGAGCATAGCCCATTCTTCCCCTTCTGTCTTGTGGAAACCCCTTACCCTCCTCCTCCCTCGAGGAGAATCTTCCCATTCCTCTCCTCACTTTCTTGGTATCTTCTCATCGCCCTCCCCCACTTGCACCTGCCTGCCGGTAAACAGGGGGGGGCAGGGGTGGGGGTTAAAATAAACTTTTATAATTTTATGGACGTCCCTCATCTTCTTGGATCATATCATCCAGAATATCAGAAAGATGAAATCATTATAAATTTCAACCAATTTGTAAATTCTTTCAGAAATGAGTAGCCAGAATCTCCAGTGTTTTAAAGGCTTCTAAATATCAAACAATATTCTTCGCGCTTTTTTCGGGTATTATATTCTTAGTCGTACAGTGGGAAAGCTTTAAAACTGGCACGATTGAGATCTTCATTAAGTTCCATACATGGGTACGGCTGTAAATTCAAGAGGAACAATATCCCAAATATATCGATTAAAAAAAAAGTACCGCCTGACAATTCTTGGTGCTCGACTGTGATGTCCGGCTTTGGTTTACCCTCGCTTAATATTAAGAGGTTATTCGGGAAACTATCTCCTTTCAAAATGAAGGCTCTAGCCATATCAAATTTAGGATCACATGCTACTTCAAGTCCTCGATCATATGCAACTGTTCCAAGAACAATTTTATATAGTGCGCGCCCAATCATTTTAGGATCAAATTTTTTCCCCTTAATGTTGATCGAAAATGAAATCTGGCCATCATCCATTTCCTTTAAATTCTTTAGCCAACCACTTTTATCCTTTGCTGTAAGAACAATATTTCTGGGATCAGTTTTCTTTATGGAAATATTCTGATAGCTTGCGTTAGGCAATTTCCCAGCTTTTGTATATGGGCTGTATATGACACGGAGGAAAGAGATTGGCTCAAAATCCAATAAATAGTTGTCTAATCGCGCAAGAACTCCATTGTTGCACTTATCACAAACATATCCTCTGGGCAAGATTAACTCTTCATTCCCGAACGCTTCCGGGATAATGTGTTCTTCAGAATTGAAGGGCGCTGATTTTTTCAGACAGTAAATACAATGATTTAGGGATTCGCGACTGGAGGGCTTATATTCCAGATTCTTTTCAATCAATTTAATTACGTCAAAAAGCCTGGAGACCAGATAAAATCCATCCAATGTATATGCTAAGAATTGATGCCAGAAAAATGATTTAATTGTCGGAATTTTTGAGATGTCGTCTAATTTTTGGTGAAATGTTTTCCTGTCGTTGAAGTAGCCTCCTTCCGAAATTAGATTATAAATGTCTTCTGAAGTGAGAATTTTATCGTTTATTTTGAACTGGATTTGTCCTCTTTTCATTCTTTCAATTCTTTTATTGATTTCCTCCACAACCTCGTTTGGAATCAGATGGCCAAAACTATCCAGAAGATATGTCCAAATTTTCTTGTAGTGTAAATCATCATTTGTATTTAAGAATCGCCGCATGAGAGCTACAAGTCGAACCGTTTGATCACGGGCTGGAGTTTTCATTTCGGCATACAGGTTTTTGTTTTGAAATTTTATTTTTAGGCTTGAAATGCTGGTACCACTAAATTCAGGAACAACTTTTCGAACTTTGTGATAATAACGCCTGAATTTCTCAATATAATTCATCTATTTTCTTGCCTTGCTAAGCAACCTTGGCTTTTGGGTTCTCTAATTTAAGGAAATCCCTTCAATGATCTGGATTTCCTTCTCTGTCAACCCATACAACTCATACACCAGGTGGTCGATTTGGTGGTCGGTGGCGTCAATTTGACGCTGCAATCGTGTCTTGTCGTCAGGAGTCTTTGCTCCTTCCAACTGCTTGCGCAGTGATAGCATCTGCTCGACCAGCTTCACCATTTGGTCGTGAATGGATTTGTCAGCAGGGTCAGAGAAGTTAATAAGGCGAATAGGAAGCGTCTCCACATATTGCTTTGTGCAGGTGATCCAACCGGCTCGGAAAATATTACTGATTGAGCGTAGACGCCAGAATAGGAGTCGTGAGTTCAACACCCCTAACACATAATTCGGAGATAGGCTACTCGCGGCATTGACGGTTATGCTGAACCCGCCACTTGCCATAAGGCAAAAGTGAACCGAATCTTCAGGCAAGCGGCAATACAAACCTTTATCAGCTAAAAGCGGCACGAGTATCTGAGCTGAGCCGTGCACATCAAGATTCCTCGGTGCGCTGAATCCGTACCAAGCCTTGAATTGTTTGCGGGCCTCAAGTTCCTTCTTTCGACTTGCCAAATACTTGTACGCCCTCGGATAGTCCCGCCGCATTTCGGACTCGGGCTTGAGTTCATAGCAATTCTCTCCCACGTTGTAAGGAAAGATAATCATCTCATTCGATTCAGGATCAAATGAATACCGGCCGAAATCCGTCGCATAGATTGGAATCCTCAAGATGTCCCGCTCAACGGCAACTTTGTCGCCTTGTCGGGTAGTGAGGACATCTCCACTGCGCCTTAGGACAAAAACCTCATCTGCGCCTGAACTTGAACCCCGCCCAATTCGAGCAGGCAGATCACTTAGAGGTACGGCACCATCAAATATCTTATCTACAAGAATTTTTTCAGTATCTGTGGAGAATATCCAGGGGGTTGCTATGAAGTTCTTACTTTCGATTGTTCGACTATGAACAGGACTTGTGACTAACGATGAGGGAGAAGTGATCCTGGCATATGCCACAGAGCTAGAAGGTGCGCCTGCCAGGAACAGAAGACAAGTGTACGTTGTAGCTTTCTCAAAAACTTGAGCGTGGCCAAAGTCAACTATTTCAGCCAGTGCTTTGCGATCAGTAATCAGCTTACGTAAACCTTCGCCATAATCTGTTGAGAAGAATTTGCTTGGCAAAATAAAACCCAACCGCCCGCGCTTATTCAACAGGCTTAAGCCACGCTCCACAAACACCACATAAATATCGTAGTTGCCTTTGCTCGCAGCAGTGTAGTTCTGCTTATAAATTTCCACTTGTGTTGGTGCCCATTCCTTCATTGTTTGAATGCGAATATACGGTGGATTGCCTATCACTGCATCGAAGCCGCCTCGTTTCATGATTTCTGGAAATTCCTTTTCCCAGTCGAAGGGGTTGATTCGATAAGCGTCATCAGAGTCAAGGAGGCTCATTTGTTTGCCTTGAAAAAAATCTGGGTCTATCAAGGAGTTTCCACATTTGATATTGCTTCCTAAATCAGGCAAGGCCCGCTCTTTGAATAACCTCATTTGCCTCTCAAGGGTATCCTGGTTTTCACCTTCCAAAACCTTGAGAAGCAAACTCAGCTTGGTCACCTCAACAGCCTGAGGGTCAATGTCGACACCATAGATATTGTTCAGAAGAATCCTCTTCTTCTCCTGAGTGGTTAGATACCACTGACCGCCGTAGCCTCGGTAGATTTCTTTTGGTGCAGGACTGAAGCCCTGCGCTACATTACCGCTTTTTGTATAATGAGCGATATACCAGTCCCGGTGATAATTTAAGAGGAATTGATAAGCCCCTAAGAGGAAAGAGCCTGAACCACAGGCTGGATCAAGAATTCTAAGAGAACTGATCTGTCTCGGTGTTTTTCCTTTACAGAGTTTTCCTACCGTGTTCTTAACTATATATTCCACGATATAAGTAGGAGTATAATAGACGCCGCCTGCCTTCCTGACTTCGGGTTTCTCTTCAATCTTTGCATGATGGCCTTCGGTAAGCCGGATGACTTTCCCTAAGAACTGCTCGTAGACATGTCCTAAGATATCCGCTCCAAGGACGGAAAACTCATATGGTGAATCCGGGTAGTAAAGGTTCTTGAAGATTTCCTTTAAAGGATTGTCATCTATCTTGAGTTCGGGGGTAAGCCGGTCTGTTCTGAAGTCGAAGAGGCCGGAGTTATACTTATCATCAGCATGGTAGAAAATCTCTCGGAGACGACGGTAGGTGTTAGTGCCATTGAGGAGATTTTGAATCTGACCATATTTCTCAATTCCCCGATCCTCACACATCCGAAGAAAGATGATGCGGTCAATCGTAAGTTGAACAACATAATTGAGTTCCCGCACAGAAAGTTTCGGGTTTCTTATGGCAATGTCTTTTGCAAGAGCTTCCCGCCAAGATTCTATCTCCTTTAAGAATTCAGCGTCTACCTCTGTGGTGCCCCGCTTCTGTTTTTCGGATTCTGCAAACTTATCGAAAGAGCCTTTGAGGACAGCTTCTTTTGAGAGGAGGTTGTAGATCTCTTCAAATAAATCAGAGTATTGAGTATAAGTGTAAAACCGGACTCGTCCCAGGCTGGGTTTATCGTTTGGCCTTGGTCGTAGACGGCAATCATAAATAGCCGTCTCTTCAAAGTCAGTCAAGATTGAGATAGGGAGTTTAGCACTCCAGGCATATCGCCTTAACTGGTATGCCGGGATAACCTCTCCCTTGATATCGACAGAGGGTCTTTTCGTTTCAAGAAAAAATTTCCTTGCGCCACCAATACGGAAACAGTAATCGGGCGCCTTCGTGGCTCCGGCAACCTTAATTGCATCCTCATGAACGACGTCTTTGTATTGTTCCGCATAGCCTGCCTTGTTAGCCACATCCCAGCCCAAAGCCTCAAAGAATGGATCGATAAATTCCCTTCGCAGTTGGGTTTCGTTGTAGGCAGGACTCCGGTATGCTTCGATGTTTCGTTCGAAGCGCTCAACGAGACTGGAAACCTGTCTGAGGGCTTCTTTCATAGGAGGATTGAGTCTATTATAGGTTCTTAAAAGAAAGCTGTTACTCCAGGATTAGCTGGATTTCCTACCTCAACCTTTAAAACGTTAAACCCTATAATTCTCTCAAAGCATTTTTGCCTTATCCTTTTGCCAGTATTTGCTTCTCACTGCCCTCAAAACGTGGAGTTCATACATCATCTTATCAGAGGGAAACTCTTTCTTTACCTCTCTCTCAATCTTC
>Ga0315274_10016494_pt1 | contig 10437 bp, 9 predicted proteins | sample YL17G02_20_MG_FD_203700 | JGI IMG/M metagenome (GOLD analysis project Ga0315274, IMG submission 203700) | Sediment microbial communities from Yellowstone Lake, YNP, Wyoming, USA - YL17G02_20 | ecosystem: Environmental > Aquatic > Freshwater > Lake > Sediment | place: USA: Wyoming | collected... | reverse complement strand
GTGCGGGCGTGCCATTCACGCGTTGGTTGAGCGAACGCTCTTGCGTTACCGGCGTTGACCTCTCCGAAGAGCAACTCGCACGCGCGCGGCAGAACGTTCCGCGCGCGCTCTTCCTTCGTCAAGCTATGACCGCGCTCGACGTGCCGCCGCAGTCGTTCGACGCGGTCACCTGTTTCTACGCGCTGATTCATGTTCCGCGCGACCAGCACGCGCGCGTGCTGGCGCATTTTAATCGCGGGCTCAAGCCCGGCGGCTATCTGCTGCTCATCACCGGCAACGGAGATTTGCCGAACGACGTGGATGACTTTTTCGGCGCGGAGATGTACTGGAGTCATTTCAATCGCGCGACGAGTCTGCAAATGATTCGCGACGCGGGGTTTGAGATTTTGGGGGACAAGATTGTTTCCGATAGACCATCGGGCTCGCATGTGCTCGCACTGGCGCGAAAGATTCCCGAAATGATAAAATAGAATCCCATTTTCTCGCAGAAAACGGGATTCTTTTTCACTTCAGCGCGAAGCCTTGCCTCTGTATCACCGCATACCCGGCAATGAATCATGCGTTTTTGTGTTTGATGAATGTGCCGTTGCTGTACTCCTCGAAGGCAACCTGCAATTCTTCTTGTGTGTTCATGACAATGGGGCCGTACCATGCGACCGGTTCCCTGATGGGGTTTCCGGATATGAGGAGAAAGCGAACCGGTTCATCTTCGGTAGAAACGACTACTTGTTCCCCGTCATCGAATAGGACGAGATTCTCGTTAGTCACAAAAGGATTCCTCTGGATGTCAAAATAGTTCACTCCTTCGACCGCGTAGGTAAATGGATTCTTTTCTTGGCAGAACCATGCCTTGCCCTCGATAACATAGGCAAAGACTGTGTGCCCCGGTTGAGTTGGGTGAATGAACTCTGTTTCTGCAGGGACAGTTACATCGAGATATTCCGGATCGGTGACAATGTCCCGGATAGGTGCCTGCGTCCCCGCGACTTTGCCGCAAATGATTCTGATCGTTATGCCGTTCCCTGTAGAGATTTCCGGTATCTGATGACTTGGCACGTCGCGATATCGAGGGTCCATCATCTTGTGCGAAGCCGGGAGATTTGCCCACAACTGGAACCCGCCCATATTGCCTGTTTCGTCCCCCTTCGGCATTTCCTGATGGATGATACCGCTGCCAGCCGTCATCCACTGCACATCCCCGGCGCCGATCACCCCTTTGTTTCCCATACTGTCCCCGTGTTCGACTTTTCCACGAAGGACATAGGTAATTGTCTCGATTCCACGATGCGGATGCCATGGGAAACCGTTGATGTAATGCCGTGGATTGTCTGCACGAAAATCATCGAGCAGCAGGAATGGATCGAACGCAGATACCTCCCTAAAAGCGAATGCCCGCTTCAAGTGGACACCGGCTCCTTCAATGGTGGGTTGGGTCTTGATGATCTTCCGGATCTTTCTGTTTTTCTTCGTTTTGCTCCTCCTCGGAGTGATTTGGGTGAGCGGGCTAATGAGCCTCAGTCTGATAGGAAATTCTATCAGCAGCGGGTAGTTTCATGGTAACCTCCAAGCGCTGAGTAAGGAATTGGATTATTCTTTCGGATACCCAACCACTTGAGCAAAAACAATCGCCTGATCATCCCGCAGTTTCAAACTGTCTTTCAGAACGGTGCGGTCAATACTGGTATGGAAGTGAGCGCCTAACCCTTCGGAGGCGCAATACAAGTACACGTTCTGGCCGATAAAACCTGTATGACAGGCAGAATAAAGTTCCTTCTGGGGCTGAGGAATCATTCTAAATTTGGCGTAGTCTGCAACGAAGAGTAAATGCACCGGCGCGTCTCTCATCGATCCCATTGTTGTCGCCTTTGAACGAAGGTCTTGCGCTAATATTGGTGTGAGTTGGTTCCCTTTGGCATCGTACACGTAAGCGCCGTCAGAGGTGAGGACGTAAATGTCAATCTCCTGGGCGTTCATGGCAGTTGGAGCAGTCCGTTTGCCCGAATCCGGACGATTGATGCCCCACGCTGCCCATAACAAGTCCAAGAGTTTTTCCCTGGGCAGTGGTTGCGGCTGAAATGCGTTGATTGACTTGCGTTTTTTCAATGCTTCAGATACAGTGACTGGATTTGCTGTCGCTTGTGCTGGAGTGGGTTTTGCCGGCAGTAGAGCAGTAGGTGCAGTGGTCGGCATGGTCGGCGGAGGGCTACATGCTTCGAGCAGACTTGATCCCGCCAGCGCTGTCACAGAGAACGTCGTCATCTTCCGCAAAAAGGTCCGACGACTGATCCGTCGCCCACCTTGTCTGCTCGTAGAGCCATTGCGAACTCGTTTTGATTCTGACATTCCATATCCCCTTTCGTACGTTATGCCGCCAGGAATGACTGCAAATCCGTAGCCCAGGCGCGAATCGCGTTCCAATCTCGGTGATCGCCCTGTGGGAAAATGCCGAAGGCGACAGCCGCGCGCATGCTCAGCCCATCGGGAATCAGCGACAATTTGCTACAGTCCAGTGCACCGGCAAAGAGCCCCTCGCTCACCGGCTTGACCAGCGCGCGTACCGGTTCCAGCCATGTCGTCACTCCTTCGCGGTATTTGTCGGCGTTCGGCATGGCGAGTGTGATACACACCAAAAACGCGGCGAAGGGCTTTTGTGCCAACGTTGCCTGATGAGTCCGCATGAATTGCATCGCCTCCGGCAGCCATCTTCCTTCGCGAATGGCGCTGCCGGCTACGACCGCGCGGTATGGGGCAAGGTGTTGTACATCTTTCATGGAGCGCACTTCTACTTGCGCGCCGCTTTCAGCCAGGGTTTTGCCGATGGCTTCCACCACGCCGCCGGTGGAACCGGTTCGGCTGGCATAGCAAACGAGGATTTTGTTCGACATGGTGGTTTCTCCTAAAATCAGTATAGAAGAATAAAGGAGGACCGTCAAACTTCCGTGTCAACGCGTTATCGAATCGCTTCGCGCAACGAACCCTAGCACTTGCGGTCCCGCTGGGGCAAGTGTAAACGAATGCCGCGCTTCAAATGAAATGCCCTGTCTCCGCGGGGAGGCAGGGAGTAATTGTGCGGGAGAATGAACTTGGGATTGATTTACGGCAGAAATTAGGTAGCGTACTGTCAAAGTGTTTTGCTTAAGTTCGTGTGAGGCGAGTTGGCTGAAATGAATTGTTAGGGGGCATCGAACTACCCTACTAACCAATGGTGCTGGTTTTACGAACTGAACTCAGCAATGGATAGAGCAACAAACCCATGCCTGTCGGGTTGAAGTCCGTGCCATTGAGCCAACACGTTGAATGCCGCCATAGTGAAAGCCAGGCGTGCCTTGAAATACGCCCAGACCCGATGTCCGACTTTTTTGAAATGGCACGCGTTCGTCAGCATGGATAACACGGTTTCCACGACCATCCGCACGTTCCAGGTCCCACGCGGACAAATTTTTAGATTCGTCGGATCACCGGCTTGAGCGTGGAAACCGCTGTCGGCAAGGACAATCATCTCGTCTTCAAACTGCGCGATTGACGGCTGAAAGGTCGCATCATACACATTGGCGGTCGCACAATCCCAGTCCGTCACCAGTCCGAATTTATTCAAGACGAAGCCCAGTTTGCCGCCCACAATCCAACGGTGATTCGATTTGCCCTTTTTGCCAATCTGTTTTTCGCTGCGTCCTTCACGCATGGGATGGATCAGTTCAATGCCATAGGTGTCCGCGACGCCGAGAACCGTCGGGTCTGCCAGAAAGTGATCGGTCCAATCCTAATGCACCTTGAAAGCACGGAACAAGCGCGTGCGGTCGGGCAAATGCGGAAAGAGATGCAGATAGTTGCCTTTCAACCAGCGATAGAACGCCCGCTCTCCAACACCTTTGATCGCAAACAAGAACCCGAGGGTCACGAGTTCACTGGGATACAGGTTGGCTTGGCTATGTTTTCGCACGCCATGCATCGCATCGTCTATGCGGCAAAACAATTCCGTGATAAAATCTTCGGTAGGCATAGGGCTTGCTCCTTGTTCAGGGTTTGGTCACCATCAACGTAAGCGAGTCCTATGTCGCCTGTCAAACTAGCACCATTGGTTAGGCAATTACTGTGCTGGATCACGAGAATAACCGACACAATATCCGCGAAGTTGGACAGATTCTAAATTGCTGAGCCTCCTTCGCCAGAATGCGAGTCTTGCCGGAAATGACAGCCGCGACTCTGACGATTGTGTCGCGCCGCCAGAGCGACAATGAGCGCAACTTCCACTGCGTTGCGCAGACCAATCAACCCGTCGCTCAATTTTGTCGTGCGGTAAAACGTCTCGATCTCGTTCCACAAATGGCGCAGTTCGCGGATCGCCCGCGAGAGCCGATCTGCATTTCGGACGAGTCCTACATAGTGCCACATTATGTTTTGAACGGTCTGCATATCACCCTGAATGAGCGCAGGATCCGGGTCTTCCACAAGTCCGCTCATCTCCCAGGGTGGCACCTGATCGGAGTTAGGGATGGTCGGATTCTGGCTCAACACTTTCTCAATGTGCTGCGCCGCACGGCAGCCCCATACGAGACCTTCCAAAAGGGAAGTCGAGGCTAAACGATTCGCGCCGTGCAGTCCGGTACAACTCACTTCCCCGATGGCGTACAGATTCTCGATACTCGTGCGTCCCCATTCATCCACCCACACTCCTCCACAAAAATAATGTGCGGCGGGCACGACGGGGATCGCTTCGCGCGTGATGTCAACGCCAACTTTCAGACATTCGGCGTAAATGTTAGGAAAGCGCGCGGTTATCGCGTTGGCAGGCATCCGCGAGGCAACATCAAGTAGCACGTGTGAGTAGCCATGCTTTTCCATCTCGTGGTGAATCGCGCGCGCAACAACATCCCGCGGCGCGAGGTCTTTCCATTCGGGAGCGTAATCAGCCATGAAGGCGCGTCCTTCGGGGGTCAGCAGGGTACCTCCTTCACCGCGTACGGCTTCGCTAATGAGAAAACCCTCGGCACCGGGCACCGCCAATGCCGTCGGATGAAACTGCACGTATTCCGCATTGATGATGCGCGCCCCAGCGCGATGCGCCAATGCCAGCCCGTCGCCGCGCGCACCGGGTGGGTTGGTGGTGTTGCGATAGATACGCCCCAATCCGCCGGTGGCAAGTACTGTTGCGGGAGCCATGTTGCGATGAACCGTGCGTTCTTGTCGGTCGAACAAATAGGCCCCATGGCATGTGATCGGTTGGTACGTGGTCAGCGGATCGCGGGAGTGATGCGGAAACGTGATCAGATCAACAGCAGTAACATTCGTCACGATCGTCACGTTGGGGCAGCGGCGCAGTGCAGCGATCAATCCGCCGATGATGGCTTGACCAGTGCCATCGCCCACATGGAGGATGCGCCGGCGCGAATGCGCGGCTTCTTGTCCCCAATTCAATTCGCCATCTGCGTTGTGATCGAATGGAATGCCGGCCGTCTCAACCAGAATTTCGTACAGCAAACGTGGGCCCTCTTCTGCCAGGATGTGCGCGGCTTGGGGAGAACTTGCGCCGGCGCCTGCCGCCAAGATATCGGCAACGCAAATCTCGGCGCTGTCGTTAGGACCGCGCGCGACAATGCCCCCCTGGGCATAGCGGGTGTTCGATTCGTGGGGATCCGGCTCACGCGTGATGACAGTGATTTGGCGCTGGGGATTGCGCGCCAACCGCAACGCCGCCGTCGCCCCGGCAATACCACAGCCGATGATCAGAACTTGGCTTCGAATCAAAGGATTCTCTTCTCGCTCTCTCTCACCCGATGGCGAGCATACGCACGACCGCTTGGGCGGCTCTCACCCGAATTTCTTCCGGTACTTGAACGACAAATTGATTGTATTGCAGTGATTTGAGCGTATCTTCCAGCGTGATCTGATTCATGTGCGGGCACCGGACGCTGCACAGTCGCAGCATCTCCTTGTCCGGGTTGGCGGCGGCAACGTTATCGCCCATCGCACATTCGGTCAGGAGGAGATAGCGCGGCGCATTGGTTCGCTCGACGAACTTGATCATTGCGGAAGTGCTGCCCGAAAAATCCGCCGCCGCGACCAGTTCGGGGCTACATTCGGGATGCGCCAGAATCACCACGTCTGGAAATTGTTGTCTCACATTCGCGATATCCTGCACGGTGAATTTCTCATGAACCTCACAGCGTCCGAGCCAGCCGATAAGTTGGTAGTTCAATGCTGTGTCCGCCGTATCACGCGGAGTGAGTGTTGGAAAGATGATCTGCTTGCCGGTCTCCCTGGCGACATTTTTCGCGAGGTATTCGTCGGGGAGAAAAATGACGGTATCGGCATGCAGTGATTCCACCACTGCCGCCGCGTTGGAAGAAGTGCAGCATACGTCCGATTCGGCTTTCACGTCCGCATACGTATTGATGTAGGTGACTACCGGAACACCCGGGAACTTGCGCTTGAGCATCCGCACATCTTCGGCGGTGATGCTGGCAGCGAGAGAGCAACCGGCGTGTTGTGAAGGCACGAGGACGGTTTTGGTGGGATTCAGGATTTTTGCCGTTTCCGCCATGAATTTCACGCCGCAAAAGACAATCACATCCTTGTCGGTCTGCGCCGCTTTGCGGCTCAATTCCAGCGAGTCGCCGACGAAATCCGGGATCGAATTGAATAATGCTGGCTCCATATAGTTATGCCCCAGGATCACGGCGTTCTTTTCCTGTTTCAAGCGATTGATTTCGTAGGCGAGTTGCGATTTGTACCGCAGCTCAACATCAGGAACCACGTTGCTTAACCTGCTTCTCAGTTTCAGATAGATATCGTTAGCCGACATTTCGCCCGTCATGTTTTCTTTCCTTTCATGCTTTGGCAGACTGCACTTGCTGCTTTGGGGTTTTATTGTCCACCCAATCAAAGCTCACGTCAAACGATTTGACCGAGTGGGTCAGCGCGCCAACCGAAATATAGTCTACCCCGGTCTCGGCAATCTGGCGGACATTGTCCAATGCGACATTCCCCGATGCCTCTAACAACGCGCGGCCTGCGTTTAGTTCTGTCGCTCGGCGCATCATCTCGGGCGACATATTATCGAGTAGGATGCGGCGCACGTTCAACTCCAGCGCCTCCTGCACGTCGTCCATGTTGCGTGCCTCAACTTCGATTTCGAGACCGGTCTGCGCGGCGCGCGCCCGACGCACTGCCTCACGCAACGAGCCGGCAAAATCAATGTGATTATCTTTGATCAAGATCATGTCATACAAACCCCCGCGGTGATTTTGTCCGCCGCCGTGCCGTACCGCCTGCTTGTCCACCGCCCGCAGCCCCGGCGCGGTCTTGCGCGTGTCGAGAATCACGGCGCGGGTGCCAGCAACCGCGTCAACGAATTGATGCGTCAAGGTAGCGATGCCGGACATGCGTCCCAGGAAATTGAGCGCGGTGCGTTCACCTGTCAACAGTGGACGTGCCGGACCGGACACCGTTGCCAGGATTTGGCGGTTTTGAACGCGTGCACCCTCGCCAACATGAGTTTCGAACTGTACGCGCTCATCCAGCAGACGTAAAACTTCACATGCCACATCCAGCCCGGCAATGATGCCAGTTTGCTTAGCGATGATCTGCCCGGTCATGCTCGCATCAGTAGGCACGATGCGGGTGGTCGTCACATCACCCGAGCCGATATCCTCTTCCAGTGCGTGTTTGATACTAGCGATGATTTCCGCTGACAACACTCAGTTTCACCTCCTCTTGCTGTGTCTCCCCAAGAACTAGTGATTATCAGAGTATGACTTGCTCTGATTATCGCGCCATTTCCTACCCTTGTCCAACTTGGTGAGTCCACCAGTCCACCACACCTCTTGTATCTCCCCTCTAATCCAATGTCGTGAATCTTTCCTTTCACAATCTCTTCACTCGTCACGGTGAAATTTCTCGTAACCGCTCGACCTACTCGCCGAAACGAACATATCATGGTGAATCAAACAGCAAATCATTTATCCACACGTTCCCCCAGGCGCAAGTGTCCGAACGAAGCGAAGGATCTCGTTCTTTGTCAGCGGCTCTTCGCTGTCGCTCGGACGCTGACAACATACTGAGTGGAAAATGCATGGACCTTGTATCGAGGATCCAGAAGTCATTGCGTGCGTGTTGTCAGATTTCCAGACTCGATTTATAATGATAGCAGACTGGGTGACTGTGGGCAATGGTACAGCAGGGACAAAGAGACATCACATTCAGCGACCTGCGCCTTCTCAGGACATGGGGGCGCGCAGTACACAGCGCGATATTGTGTTGGCGCGTCTCTGCGACCCATGCAGACGTCGCCCGTTTAGCGTTGGAGTACGCCGTGCTGGCTCTGATCGGCCGGCGTATTGGGTTGAGCACGGTTTCAGGCGCGTCCAAGGGCATGCGCGGTCGCTGCCGCCCACCAACCGGCCACGGGCCGATCACCGGACGGGCTTGATTTGCCGGTTGACCATTGGCATGCGCCGCCTGACCCTCCTCGAATGTGTGGTGCGGCGGCAATTGGCGCAGGAGCCGAGTACGCTCACGGGCTTGGATGCTGGCAATCCCAAGCGTACCACAGGACGACCGACGGCGGAGCCATTGTTGACGGCGTTGGGCAACCTCCCCCTGACGATCAGTGGCGAAGGGGCACAACTACGCCATCACCTCACACCGCGCTCAACCCTCCAGCAACGCATCCTGCCACACCTCGGTTTGTCGTCACTGATCTACACAAACCTGGCTTTCGATTCTTCGTAATCGCTCAGAAAATGAGCGAACCATAAGTTTGATTCTTGGTTGGCGAACAATCCACCCTGGTCATGTGGATTAGAATATGCTCGTTCTGTAGACCCGCGATTCCTTTCTATGGAGAATTCCTTGACAGGGTGAAACGGGCTTTGGAACATCCAGAGACGAAGTCATCGCTTGAAGAGGAATCAGATTATCAGGAGGTCTTTTCTGATTTGTGATAGAATCAATTGAGTCGGAAGAGCGGAATCTTCCTACAATCGTCCACACCCGCGTCGCTGCGCGCCGCGATGCGATTATCTCTTTCCTCCGCGACCTCGTCGCGATGCCAAGTGTCGACGGCAACATCCGCGACGTTGCCGCGCGCGTCGAACGCGAATTGTGCGCGCTCGGCTTTGCCGACATTCACTACGCGCCGTATGGCGACATGGTCGCGCGGATTGGCGATGGCGCGCGCATTCTGTTGTACGATTCGCACCTCGACACGGTCGGCGTGGGCGATGAGCGCGAGTGGAAGCACGGTGCGTTCAGCGGCGCAATCGAAAACGGTTTGATGTACGGACGGGGTACGGTGGACGAAAAGGGTTCCACTCCGCCGATGATCTACGGTTTGAAGATCGCGCATGACCTCGGACTGCTTGACGGATTCACCCTGTACTATTTTGGCTCGATTGAAGAGTGGTGCGAGGGCTTGTCCGCGCGCGTGTTCGCGGAGGAGGAGCGCGTGCGTCCCGATTTCGTCGTCATCGGCGAGCCGACGAACTTGAGGGTCTATCGTGGGCAAAAGGGACGCTGTGAAATGCGCGTCACCGCGCGCGGGCGGAGCGCGCACGGTGCGTCGCCCTGGCTCGGCGACAACGCGCTCTATAAGATGCAAGACCTGATCCGCGCAATTCCTGAACTTGACGCGCGTCTGCCGAACGATTCGTTCCTGGGTCGCGGTTCGATTGTCGCTACGCACATTGACGTGCGCGCAGGGTCGCTCAACGTCGTGCCCGATCGCTGTTCGATTGTGTTGGATCGCCGTCTGACTGTCGGTGAAACCGCGCAAGCCGCGCTGGAGCAAGTGCGCGCATTGCTGCCATCGCAAGATTTCGAGATCAAGTTTTTGCGCTACACGCGTCCATCGTACAATGGCTATTTGCGCGAGCATGAGCAAATCTTTCCTGTGTGGACATTCGAGGAATCGCATCCGTTGATGCGCGCGGCAATCGCCACATCGCGCGCAATCGGTCTGGAGACGACGACGGGCAAGTGGAATTTTTCGACGAACGGCGCGTACTGGGCGGGCGTCGCGCAAATTCCGTCGGTCGGGTTCGGTCCCGGCGAGGAACAAGTCGTCCACACGATTGACGAACATGTGCGCGTTGACGACGTGGTGCGCGCGGCAGAGTGGTACGCGCTGCTGCCGCAGATGATTCGGGATGCGGACGAACCATGCCCTGAGCGAAGTCGAAGGGGCGGATGAACGCGGACACGGACAAAAACTGACACGCGATTGACACAGAATCGTGATATAATCTTGTGCGATGAGCAAAATCCTGGTCGTAGATGACGAGCCATCCATTGTGGACGTGCTGATATATAATCTGACCAAAGTGGGACATCAGCCCATCGTCGCGCGCGATGGCGAGCAGGCATTGCACCGCGCACGCGCCGAGCGACCCGATTTGGTGATTCTCGATTTGATGCTCCCTGGCATTGATGGGCTGGAGG
>Ga0315274_10016493_pt1 | contig 10437 bp, 9 predicted proteins | sample YL17G02_20_MG_FD_203700 | JGI IMG/M metagenome (GOLD analysis project Ga0315274, IMG submission 203700) | Sediment microbial communities from Yellowstone Lake, YNP, Wyoming, USA - YL17G02_20 | ecosystem: Environmental > Aquatic > Freshwater > Lake > Sediment | place: USA: Wyoming | collected... | reverse complement strand
CCATCCCGTGACGAGCCGGATGCGTGAGTCGCGCACGTCCGGATCTGTGGGAGCCTTGGGCGGGCAACCGCCCAAGGCCACCCGGCCGTGCCAAACGGCTCGCCATTTCGTGCTAAATGCACCCAAGGACGACATGGCTTGTTCCGGCGCACGGGCTTGGCTACATCTGTTCGATCGTGTCGATTCCCAGCAAGCGTAACCCGAGCCGCAGCACGCGGGCGGCGGTGTCGCACAAACGCAGCCGCGAGGTCCGCACGCTCTCCGGTGTCGCGTCGATGACCCGCACCCCCAGCTTCTTGTCGTAGAACCGACTGAAGGCTTTGGCTAAGTCGTAGAGGTAGTCCGTGAGCACATTGGGCCGGAGTTCCCTCCCGACGACTTCAATGGCGTCCGCGAATTGCAGCAGTTTCTTGGCCAGTGCGATCTCGGACGGATGGTCGAGCAGGATCGGTACATCCGAGGGCAGCTCTCGGAAATCGACCCCGGCCTTGCGTCCGATGGAGCGAATCCGCGCGTACGCGTACAGCATATACGGGGCCGTGTTGCCCTCCATCGCCAGCATGGTATCCAAGTCGAACCGGTAATCGCTGGTCATGGAATGCGACAGGTCGAAGTACTTCACCGCTGCGAGCCCCACCGTCTCCGCGATCGCGTCCATTTGCTGCGGCGTGAAAGACCGCTGCACTCGCCCCTCCTCCGGCGACTGCTCCTCGACCACCCGTCGCGCCCGGGTGACGGCCTCATCGAGCAAGTCCTTGAGCTTTACCGTCCCGCCCTCGCGTGTTTTGAAAGGCGTGCCCGCCTTGGAAAGCATATTGCCAAAACCGAGGTGTTCGAGGCAAACATCGGGTCCGACCCAGCCGACTTTTCGCGCCGCGGCAAAGAGCATCTCGAAGTGTTGTTTCTGCGCCAAGCCCACAACGTAAACAATGCGCGTTGCTTTCAACGTCTCGACACGGTCCAGGATGGTGGCGAGATCCGAGGTCGCATAGTTGAATCCTCCGTCGGACTTGCGCACCATGAGCGGCAACGGCTGGCCTTCGCGCGTCGTGAACCCATCCAGAAACACGCACAGCGCCCCGTCGCTGTCACGGACGGCGCCGACCGGGTCGCAGTCGCGCATCCGCTCTAGCCGCCGGACGACCTCCTCCATCCCCTCGTTGTAGTAGCTCTCCCCGCGGTCGATCAGCCGCACCCCGAGCCGGTCGTAGATCGCGTGACAGTGCCGTAGCGACTCGTCGCAAAACGCCTTCCAAATCCGCCGCGTGGTCGCATCGCCGCGCTGCAACGCCACCACGGTTTCGCGCGACTCCTCCTTGAACTTCTCGTCGCCGTCGAAACGTTGTTTGGCTTGCACGTAGTGCAATTCGAGATCAGCAATCCGCAGGTTGCTGAGAACGCTCTCTGGCAGTTCTCCTAATAAGGTACTACGTGCTTGAACGTTCGAGTCCACTCGCACACTGACGGTACTGCTCAAGTCCTCGAATTCGCCGGTAACCCAAGGGGGAATATCTAGGGCCCTGCGCAGATAGGCGAGCAGCATCCCGAACTGCGTTCCCCAATCTCCGACGTGGTTTTCACGATGGACGGTGTGACCTTGAAACTCCAGCACGCGGGCAACGCAATCGCCGATGACCGTGCTCCGCAGGTGCCCGACGTGCATCTCCTTGGCCAGATTCGGACTCGACAGGTCCACCACGATGACTTCGCGTTTTTCAGCGGGAGGAAGTCCGACGCGGTCAGTATCGAGGTCGTCCGCCGTCGCAATGGACTGAAGCGATCGGGCTAGGAATGACGGCTTGAGCCGGAAATTGATGAACCCCGGCCCAGCGATCTCCGGCCTCTCGCACAGGTCGTCGATATCGAGCTTCTCGACGATCGCCTCCGCGACCTCGCGAGGCTTTCGTGCCAGCTTCTTGGCCAACCCCATGGCCGCGTTGGATTGGTAATCGCCGAACTTTTCGTCTTGCGACGCCTGAATCTGCGGGTCGCCTTCGACCCCGACGCGCGCGATCGCCGCGCGGACCAGACCCGACAGCAGTTCAAGGATTGATTTCACACGGCGAATGTTACGGTGTTTTCATGGATTGGGGTACGGGGGTTTCAGTGAGTCGGGCGGGTTTCACCCACAGCGCCGGTCAGCCCAGCAGAACCTTCTCCAGCGGCGCACGGCGGGCGCAGCGTCACCGCAGCGTGGCCATCCTGCGTGTGCGGGGCCGACACTTCGCAGACGAGTCCTAACTTCCGCTACGGATGGCTTCCCCGGTTCAGGTCCGGCGGCCCTGGTAGCAGTCTCGGCAGAAGACGGGACGTCCCTCCGTGGGCTTAAAGGGGACCTCGGTCGGCTTTCCACAGCCGGCGCATGTGGCCGGGTGCAGTTCCCGTGTCCCGCCGCGGGATCCGCCGCCGTAGCCGCCCGAGCGACCACCGCCGCCCCCGCCCGCGCCCCCGCCGTGTCCGCTGCCGGAGGTCTTTCGCTTGGAGCGACAGGCCGCGCAACGTTTCGGCTCGTTGGTGAACCCGCGCTCGGCGTAGCGCTGTTGGTCCTCAGCCGAATGAGTGAAACTTTCCTGGCAATCTACACACGTAATGGTCTTGTCCGCATACGTCATAAGAGGGGCCTCTCGGTTGGGCGAGGCCGGCGAAGCTTCTACGGGGATCCCCTTTGGCCGAGCGGCCACAGAAACCGAGCGGATACTCCTTAGGAAGATCGGCGGTCAAACCCTTATCCAGCGTTTATCAGACGACATTTGCGGCCCCTTGTCAAGAGGAATTTTTTGGGCCTGTTTCAGTCAATTTGAACCGCCCGTAGGACCGCCCGTTACGTTTGCGAGCCGTTGGCGGGCGGCGGGGAGCCCGGGGGCGGCTGGGTCGGGGAGGTCGGGGCGGCTTCGCGGATGGCAAGATGGCGAGTTAGGAGGGTCACATCCCGGCGGAGGCGGCGTAACCGGGCGTAGACCATGAAGAACCCGACCAGCATGACGATCACCGTGCAATAGAGGACGAGATCCGCACCACGATGGATGCCTAGGGATTTGGCGACGACAGTGGTCAGGTCGGGTAGGAGGATGGCCAATCCCGTCGCCAGCCAAACGACGGCCCAAGCCAGCCCCTCCCGGCGGGTCGCCCAACCGCGCAGCATGGCCGCCAGGCTCAAGCAGAACAGCCCGGTGACCGCAGCGACGGCGAGGATCTGAAACAAGTTCATTGCAAAACTCGACCGAGAAGATAGTGGAGCACGATGCGGATCGCACCCCGCGCCGATTGACCTTTGCGCAGAGAGTACGCCGTGTAACGAATCTGGACCGGGACCTCCTTGAAGCGCAAGCCGGATTGCCGGACCTGGTCGATCAATTCGGTGGCGTGGGCCATCCGATCGAGACGGAGGTTGATCCGCTGGGCCGCCCGGCGCGAGAAGGCCCGTAAACCGTTATGCGCGTCCGTGAGATTCACCCGGCTGACCAGCCGCGTAAAGAGCACACCGAACCGCAGCACCACACGCCGCAACGGCGGCACTCCCACGCTTTGTCCGAGGAACCGCGACCCCAAGGCGATATCGCACTCGCCGCTGCGGATTGGAGCGAGGAGCGCGGCCACGTCCTCGACGCGGTGTTGGCCGTCGGCGTCGAAGGTGACGATGTACTCGGCCCCGCGTTGGAGGGCGAACTCGATGCCCGTCTGCAGGGCGGCGCCTTGTCCGCAATTGATCGCGTGACGCAGGACGTAGGCCGCGGCGGTTCGGGCGACCTGCGCCGTGCCGTCGGTTGAGCCGTCGTCCACGACGACAATGTTGGGATAGGCGGTGCGGAGTTCGCTAAGGACGGCGCCGATGGCCGGCGCCTCGTTAAAGGCGGGGATGACGATGAAGACGCCCTCACATGGCTCGCACGAAACGTGCGCCGCGGTATCAAAGACCTCGGGTTGCGTATCCATCAACGACACCAACGGACCCGGCCACGATCTTTCCTATAGCATCATGGAATCGTAACCTCCCCGGCCGCAAGGCCAAGACGTACCTGGCGTGACACGGGGCGCGCCCCACGGCAGCGGGACTTGAGTCTGTAAAGCAAGGGCGTCAGATGGGTTCGTTTTGCGAGTACAGTTTTTTCGGCGAGTGTCACGAGATGGCACTGCGTGAATTGTGAATGCGGAAGGACGGAAGTTACGAATTACGAGTTACAAATTACGAACCGCACGGCGCGGATCCTCCTGTCTACAGAACGTGCGGGGTGATCGGCGGAAGGGGCGGTGCAGGGCGATCGGGGGAAGACGAATTACGAGTTACGAATTACGAGTTACAAGACGCGGGGAAAACCAGCCCTACGTTTTTGGGATTGAAGTTTTTGTTGCGGTTTGGTAGTATGGCGGAAGGCCGGAGAGGGAGAGGGATGAGGGAGAAGGCATTATGCGTCTATGTAACTTCCGTCGCGCGCTTTGCGGGTTACTTTTCTGTATTCCTCTCACGGTCGCGAACGCCCAGACCGTCCGCTACGTGAACGACGACGCCCACGGGGCGAACACCGGCACAAGCTGGAGCGACGCTTACAACGACTTGCACTCGGCGCTGGCGGCCGCGCAGCCGGGCGATCAAATCTGGGTGGCGGCGGGCAGGTACGTGGGGAACTTCACGCTCAAGTTGGGGGTTGGACTCTACGGCGGTTTCGCCGGAACGGAAGCCGAGATGACCCAGCGCAACTGGAAGACAAACCCGACGATCCTCGACGGCAATCGCACCGGCAGCGTGGTCACCGCGCCTTCCGGGGCCACCGCGACGACCCGGATCGACGGCTTCACCATCACGAACGGCAGGTCCGGGTATGGCGGCGGGCTTTACCTGTACGGCTCTTCGCCGACGATCGCGAATAATACTATTACGGGCAACGGCGCCTACTCCGACGGCGGGGGCGGAGTGCACCTGAACAACTCCTCCCCAACGATCGCGAACAACACCATTGCGGACAACTGGACCTGGTACCACGGCGGCGGCCTGTACGTGCAGTACTCCTCCCCGACGATCGCGAGCAACACGATCATCGGCAACAGCGCGACCGAGAATGGGGGCGGGCTGTACCTGTTCTCCTCCGCCCCGACGCTCACAAGCAACACAATTGCGAGCAACAGCGCCTCGAACGGCGGCGGGTTGTACGGAGGGTTCTCTCCACTGACAATCGCGAATAACACCTTTTCGGCCAACAGTGCGGCCGACGGTGGTGGGCTGTATTTACTAGCTTCCCGTCCGATAGTCTCCGGCAACACATTCGCGAACAATATCGCCCCGCGTGGTGGAGCGATGTTTTTGAACCAATCATATTCAACGATTATCGCCAACAACATCGTCGCATTCAATTCATCCGGGTTGTCCGGGTATTCAAGCGCGCTACGCAATAATTGCGCCTACGGCAACAGGGACTACGACTATTCCGGCGTCGACAATCCCACGGGCACTAATGGCAACATTTCCGCCGACCCTCGATTCGCCGATCGCCAATATGGACGTCTGCATATCCAGCGGGACTCGCCCTGCGTCGATGCCGGAAGCAACGCCGACGTGTACGGCGACCTCGACATGGATGGGCAGCCTCGAATCGAACCCCCTGCTGGTTCTGTGGACATCGGGGCCGACGAATCGGACGGTACGGTGTGGCTTGCCGGTCCTTATGTCATCGTGCGGGTCAGCCCGCTGGGGAATGATGCGAACGATGGGTCATCCTGGGTGTTCACCAAACGCACTGTGCAGGCGAGCATCGATGCCGCCTCGGCATTCGGTGGGGAGGTCTGGGTGCAGGCCGGGACTTATTACGAGCGGATTACTCTACGCTCATATTCGTATGTATACGGGGGTTTTGCGGGCGTCGAAACGAACCGGAATCAGCGCGATTGGGGTACCAACGTCACAACCTTGGACGGAGGGCAACAAGGCTCGGTGGTAACGTCGATGGGAAGCTACGGAACCTCGGCGATCGATGGTTTCACAATCACGGGCGGCACGGGAACGCTGTTCAGCAATGGCGTGCATCACGGTGGCGGTGTGTACCTGGCAAACTCGTCCCCCGCTATCGCCAACAATACAATCACGGGCAACAGTGCCTCCACTAGTGGCGGCGGGGTATACATGTACCAATGTGCTTCGACGCTCACCCGTAACACAATCGCCGGCAACACCGCCGGGAGCGGCGGGGGACTGTACGTGTCGAATTCTAGACCGACGATCAACTGCAACACGATTACTTCCAACAGCGCCACATCCGGAGGCGGAGGTGCGCTGTTCCTGGATTCATCCTCTGCAACAGTCACCGGCAACGTCATCACTGAGAATCGAGCATTGCAGGGCGGCGGTGTGTTGGGCATGTTCGGTTCGTCCGGCATGATTACCAACAACACGATTAGCGGAAACGCGGCGGGCTCCTGCGGCGGGTTACGTATGATCAACTCCTCTCCGGCAATCATCAGGAACGCGATTACGGGTAATACGGGAGTTGACGGCGGCGGGCTGTGCCTGGCAAACTCACTCGCAACGCTCTCGGACAATCTGATCGCGAACAACAAGGCATTCGACGAAGGAGGAGGAGTCGTGGTAATTGGCGCGTCACCGACTGTTCTGGCCAACATCGTCACGGGAAATAGCGCCCAAAATGGGGGCGGTTTCTATCTCTATTCTTCCGCCCCATCCATCGCGAACACCATTATCACGCACAACATCGCCGCCCAGGGAGCCGGGTTGTACCTGGACGACGGCGCCTCGCCGTCCATAACGAGCGACACGATCGCCGGAAACATTGCGAGTCTCGAGGGCGGCGGGCTGTACCTGAGCTACAACTCGTCCCCGTCGATCAGAAACACAATCATCGCCTCGAACTCGTCGGGGATTCACCGATACGATGTAACCGGTACTCCGACGCTAGATTACAACTGTGTTTACGACAACACCGGGTACAACTACTCCGGGCTCACGGACCCCACCGGGACGAACGGCAACATCTCCGTCGACCCGATGCTCGTGCGGAATCCTTCCGATGGCGGCGACGGGTGGGGCGACGATCCGGCCACGCCCGACGTGGACGAGGGGGCCAACGACGATTATGGCGACCTACACCTCCGAGGCGGCTCGCGGGCGATAAATACGGGTGATCCGGGATTTGTTCCACAGCCCGGCGAGACCGACCTCGACGGGCACGCGCGGGTGCTGTGCGGGCGGGTGGACATGGGGGCGTACGAATTCGGCATCGGCGACTACGACTGCGACCAGTCCGTTGATTTAACGGACTTCGCCAATTGGTCGGCCTGCATGACCGGTCCGACCGGCGGCACGATAGCGCCCGGTTGTGAGGTCTTCGACTTCAACGCCGACGGCGACGTGGACCTGCTCGACTTCGGCGGCTTCCAACGCATCTTCGGGCCGTGATTCTCGCACCAGGGTTCAGTTTACGCATACAATGACCGGCGATGGCCGGGCGGCGGGCGGGGAAAAAACAAAGGGGAGTTTGGGAGCCTGCCTACCAGGAACTGAAGTCCCTGGCAAAATCCGGCCGCCCTCCGGGCGCGGGGGAAAAGCCCACCCGCGGGGTTCCCGGCCGGGGCCTGAGCCGTTGCTCAAGGGCCGGCGCCGGCGGAAGCGTGGTTCCGACCCTGCTACGGCGTTGTGCCGCCGGTGGTGGTCAGGCCGCCGGTGGTGCTGCTGTTGTCTTGGAGGCTCAGGAAGAAGGCGGAGATCAAGGCCGACGACAAGCTGCTGGTGGTCGTCTCCAGGCCGTCCAGCAGCGTGGAACGGACCGCCGGATCGCAACCGCTCAACTGGAAGGCCGACCCGCCGAGGGCCAGGGCCATCGCCGTCCGTAGCAAACGCGTCCGCACGCTTCGTGTTGCCATTCTCGTGCTCCTAACAAGGCTTCGCGGGGAAGCCCGTATAACTTACTTCTTGGTGTCCGGTTGAGTTCGTCTACGATCGTCTCTGGTCCGATCCGCGGACCCCGATCAACATTACCGGACTTGCGGTCGCCCCACTTATCCGGTCGTTATACCCATCGGCCTGGGGACGGCTGCGGTTTAGCACATCCGATATTTTCGCGCCCGCCGGTCGCTGGGGCAAGCGGACCCCCTTCACGCCAGTGCTACGGCAGGCTCGTCGCGGAGGCGGAGGCCACCGCGTGGCGAACCGTGGCTATTGGCAGGAACCGCCCCGGGCAGGCCGTTTTGTGGGTGACCGAGCCGTGGCTGACGACCCGGGCGGGGCTGATGTCGCAGCGGTCGCAAAGGAAGCCGACGAGCCGCTCCAACGAGGCAAGCTGACGCTGGGTGGGGCGGTTCCTGGTGAAGTCCCCGACCAGGCAGATGCCGATGCCGTGCTCGTTGAAGTAGTTGTCCGGCGTCTTGCAGTGAGCGCCGTGCTTCTGCTTGTACCAACGCGAGCCGACCTCAACCATGCCGTCGGGCGTGTCGGTGCCGTTGCCGATCACAAAGTGGTAGCCAAGCTCGTCCCATCCCTTGTTACGGTGGTAACGGTCAAAGCTGCGGGCGCCGCCGTTGGGGGTCGCGCTGTGGTGGACGACGATGGTGGTCCAACGTGGGCTGATCTTCCCGCCGCGAGGGAACCAGGCCGGCTCGCCCGGCGCGGTTCGCGCGGTCATGCGCTCGGGCGGCTGTTCAGGTGGCCGCGGCTGCGTCTCGCGGATGCGTGTCGGGCTCGGACCCAGGGGATGAGGCGGCGTACTCGGATGGGTAGCGCACCCGGTTCCAAACGCGACCATCAGCATGGCCGCCGCAAGCAATCGACGCATACAAGGGGCTCCCCCGGCGAAACTCGATCAAGTCCGGCGAACCCCGACGCTCCGGGGTCCCACGACGTCACGACAGTTATCGGCCAGCGGACGGGGGGACGTCAAGAGAATCGGAAGGAGTGAACGGTTCATGGTGAAGGTTCGAGGACCGGCGGCGGGCCAATCAGAGCCGCGACCGTGAGGAAGCGGATGGGCAGCCACGGAGCCACGAAGCCACGTAGGCACGAAAGAAAAAGCCGAAACGAATCCGAACCCGGAGCGCCAGCGACGGGCCAATCCGAGCCGGGAGCGGAAGCGACCGGACGCTGTAGCGTCACCCCTCGTGGGCGACGATCCGACCCGCGCCAGCATGAAGCAGTCCCATCCGAGCCGCGCGGCGCAAGCCCGCGGACCCCGGCGTCCCGGCGCGCCGGGTCGTGGGCTTGGGTTCGGCCGCTCCGCCCCTCTATGCGCTCTGCGTCCCATCGGGACGCCCGACCTTAGCCCAGGACCTTCAGTCCTGGGTTGACCGACCCCCGGGGAACTCCCCCTCTCCCTTCGAGGGAGAGGGTCGGGGTGAGGGTCATCCACCCTCCCCTCGTGCCAAGGGGGGACAAAGGGCGATCGCATTCTCCCCACCCGACCCGTTCGGCACCGCAACCGTGTAGCGCCACGCCTCGTGCGTGGCGCGACGGCGGACGTGCGACAGTCAGGGAGCGAACCGACGCGGCGACCACCCTTGCTGTCGGGCGTTCTGTCAGGTCAAACCTGTATCAAGGTTACGAAGTCATGCGAATCACGCGAATCCATCGAATCTGCAACCACATAGTCTTCCGGGACTTCGTATGGGGGTCTCTCGAGGATTTCAAGCACTACAACCTCATCTACGGGTGGAACGGAACTGGAAAGACGCTCCTGAGCAAGCTATTCCGAGCGATTGAGAAGCGAACACAAGTTGACCCAGGAGTTCTTGAGATCACAGTCGACGGGAGACAGATCAACAGCGACCAGTTCGCATCCGATCCGTGCCTTCCGCAAGTGCGTGTCTTCAACAAGGACTTTGTAAGGGAGAACGTCTTTACAGCCACCGGAACGGCCTCGCCCATTTTCGTCCTTGGTGAAGAAAGTGTCGAGAAACAAACGAGGATCGAGAAGCTCCGTGCCGACGTGAACACGATGGGGGATGGTTTATCGATAACGCTCCATGAGAAAGCGACCGCAGAAGCCGATCTTGACAACTACTCTATTGCTCAAGCCAAGGCCATTAAGACCCTTCTCAGCTCCAGCGGGACGAATCGGTACAACAATTACGACAAGAGCGAGTTTCGTGCGAAAGCCGACGCGCTCATCGCGTCCGGTAACCATGCGGCGTTCGTCCTCAACGAACCGACCAAGGAAGCGTTGCGAAAAAAGAAGGAAGCCACACGGAAAGAAAAGATCACCCCGCTCAGCTTTGGTTTTCTTGACCCCCACGAACTGCTTGACAGCGTTGCCCAGACGCTCGCCACGACCGTGATCTCCAAGTGAGCGCCCATCAGGACCATAAGGCTCGTCGGCCGCGGAGCGGGTAATTGTGCGGTTCGTCGCTATGGGTTCAGCGGGAAGGCCCGAGTGCGCCGGCGGGCGGCGCGGCGGTATTGTTTGCGGTCGGCGCGGTCGCGGCGTTCGGTGACGCGATATTCAC
>Ga0315274_10016488_pt1 | contig 10438 bp, 4 predicted proteins | sample YL17G02_20_MG_FD_203700 | JGI IMG/M metagenome (GOLD analysis project Ga0315274, IMG submission 203700) | Sediment microbial communities from Yellowstone Lake, YNP, Wyoming, USA - YL17G02_20 | ecosystem: Environmental > Aquatic > Freshwater > Lake > Sediment | place: USA: Wyoming | collected... | reverse complement strand
GGATTCGGCTGGTCGAACGCACTGACCAAATCGGCGCTGTACACCCCATCATCCAAAAAGTACTGCTCCTCCGAGAAACCAACCGGAGAGATGGTGAATGGGTTGTAGTCTGGCACCCGGGGGCCGACCTGCACGTCCTCGTTGTACCGGGACTTCGTGGCCTGCATTGCATAGGCCAAACTCCGCACCGACGGGTAGTCCAGTTTACGGTAGACATAGGGAATCGGGTTTGGCACGCCGCTGATGCTCTCGAACAGCACGACGTTGTCCGGATCCACGAAGATCATGGCGGAGCCGTCGAAGCCCTCCGGCGGGACATAGGACACCGTGAAGGCTGGCTCCGGTACGTCCCCCAGCACGTAGTGCCGCATGGCCAGAATCGTCTCACCGACGTCGTACACAGGGGTGCGGGAATGGACGACGGATGACGGATACGCGCGCACCAAAGGCGGATGTATGCCGATGGTCGTCTGCGAGCCGCTGACCTCGACTGACTTGACCGCATACAGATCCGTGCCATCGACCATGATGATCGAATCCGGCTTGACCGTCTGCTGTATCTCCAAGGCGCCGCCGGAGAACGTCAGCTGCTCGGCACCAAGCAACACGGTTTGATCCAGCGTGGACGCGGCGGGCATCGCCGTCCACACCACCGGTCCGTCGAGCACATAGAACAACGGGGCATTGATGTCCTCCGGGAACGTCCCGTAAACGGTGACCCTCGTCCCCTCCGGACCGTACGTTGCGCCGCTGACCTTGAAATAGTAGCTGGCCACTGGGTCCCGGTTGTCTATCCTCATGACCGTCTCTGGCTTGATGACGTCCGTGCGGTCGAAGCCCTCAATCAGGAACTCGCTGGTGCCGCCCGAGATGAGCGGATACACGACCTGCACCGGCGCGTACGGCAGGACGTCGGAGTCGAAGGTGTAGGTGGCGACCACCGTGTCACCATCGAGAATCTCCTGCGTGTTCAAGGACCTGTCCAACCGCAGCTGCCTCGTCTGGTCGTCGTACGTCCACCCGTCCGTGACGAGAGCCGCGCCCGAGCCGACCACACGCGCGCTGAGCGGCGCATCCGCGACAGGGCTGCCGTTGAAACTGTACTTCGACGGATCGCCAGGCGCCTTGAAGGCATCCTCGATCGGGATCGAGACGACCGGATTGTTGATCTTGAACAGGTAGTCCGGGGCCTCCACGACGTCCAAGGCGTCGTCGACGACCGTCATCCTGTAGATCGCCTTGTCGCCCTCCTTGGACTGCAGGATGCAGTTCACGAGCGAAAGCGGCGTGTAGGTGGCATCGAGCGAGATCGTATCCTCGGCGTACACCGACGGGTTTATGAAGCGTACATGGCCAGTGAAGTAGGACAGTTCGAAGTCGGTGCCCTCGACGAGCACCGTGCTCCCGCTCTCCGAGCGGCCGTATTGGTCGGTCCTGAGCCACCGCTTGACGATGGAGGCAGAGTCGGGCAGTATCGGGTACTTGTTGAGGCGGGTGTCAGAGGCGCTCAGCTTCTCCGTCTCTACGTCCATGCCCTCGACGTAGTAGCTGACGAGCACCGCTTCCTTCCTCTTCAAGGGCGTCGTGAACTGCACGGCCCCGGAGGTGTATTCCAAAATGTAGTCCGTCCCGAAGACGAGGTTGTTCTCGTCCGTGTCCTCGAAGTAGGCCGCCTTGTCAAATCCCGCGAGACCGGTGACGCCAGGTATGACAAGATCATCCGGGTTGCGCACCTCATCCTCGGAGACGGCACGTATGACGCTCACGCCGTTCCACATGATCTCCCGCGGCACGGCCACGTGGTCGTACGGCTGCTCGGCATTCCGGTGGTCGACCAATATCAGCGTGCCAGCGTCGTAGTCCATGACATAGTCACGCTGACGTCCGATAGTCTCCGCCCCCACTTTCACCGAGTCCGTGCCGTATATGATGCGCTGCACCGGTTTGCGGGCCTTCGCACCGCTGGACTGCACGGTGACTTCCTTGGACACGGCGATGACACCGGCGGTACTTGGGCTTATCCCAGTGACCTGCACCTCGTCAGTGAGCCTGTCCAAGAATTTGATGTAGGCGACGCCGCGCTCTTCGTAGGGCGGGTACGGATAGGCGAAGTCGGGAGACTGACTGTAGTTGACGACGTAGTCCTCGAACTCCGTCTTCTGCTGCAGGCCGGACTCGCCGACACCCCACCACACCTTGAGGCTGGAGTGCGGGAAAGGCATGGGGCTGAGGGACACGTCCACCAGATCCGTCTTGCTACTGTCGACGATCGTTTTCTTGACGCTCCCGACGGTAGTGAGGTCGGGGGCGGACTTGCTCGTCCCCTTCAAGAACTGTATCTCTATGCCCGTGGAAAGCTCCACCGGCCCCGAGAATCCGACGAATGGCCCGGAGGCGTCGGCGCCGGTCGGATGCCATTCCGAGAGATCCTTGTCGAAATAGAACGGGACACCCGTCTCGCTGCCGTCATAAGTCTCGTAGTTGACGCTGCCCAAAACGACCCGACGCACAGTGCACACCCCGGAGGCCACGTCCGGATCCGTCTGGGCAGGCTTCGCGTACTTCTCCGTTATGTAGACGTTCGAGCCGTTCACGCCTGTGACGGTATAGAACCGTGGGTCGCCGTCATGCCGGATGACGTCACCGCCAACGGTGGTGAAGGGGCCGGTGTAGCCAGACACCACATCGCTGTTGTTTGTGAAGACGGCCTCGCCCTTGAAGTCGTTCCTGCTGAGGGACGACTGCACCAAGTATTCCCGGGTCACGCTGCGCTCTCCGGAGTATACGGTCGCGACGTCCCCGGGATTGACGCTCAATGGGGACGTGGTCCTCGCGTTCTTCATCCCAGAGCGGGCACCACGCACCACGGAGGGTTCTAGGTCGACCGATTTCAATCTGAAAATCTCTGATCCCATCTCGTCCTAACTCACTTTCGTGATTACTGAAGGTATCCCCACGACAGCCATGGGCCCCGTGGGAGGCGTCGGCGCTATGGCTCCGGCGGCCAGCACCGTGAACGTGGCACTCGACTTCAAGTGACTCACGATGCCGAACGCTATGCAGTCCGCCAAATCAACCATGTTTCTCCCACGGAACGATTTGGCGGTTGCGTTAAGAACGATCAAGCCCGCAAGCGCCTTGGCATTCAAGGCCATGAACTTGCCCGTCCCTGCCCCTACCGCGCATCCAACGGCCGTGCCGGTCAAAATCATGCCCATCAGCACTTGAGATATGCCCGAAGACACGGCGTCGAACAAGGTCATGATGTCCCGCCCCGTGAGCTTCTTCGTCTGCGCCTTAGCGGTCATGAGCCCGCTCATGGCCTTCGACACGATGCCGACTACGGCCAAACTGGTGATCGTCCCCGTAGGGCCTGCGGTCCCGTTGAGCGTGCATGTCACCATGTTCGGCGTGGTCACGTGCAGGGCCACGGACGTCCCTACGGCGTCGGCGAGGCTGCCCGCGTCGCGTCCCTTGATGCTCCTCGGGACCATGTTGGCCTTGATGGCCGATGATATGATGATGCCGGTCACTGGCATAGTGTTATCCTGGAAGCCCTGCGGCCTTGACGGTTTTCGAACCGACCAGCGGAGCACCGGTTATGTAGTCGAAATGTGTCTTATCCGTGACGATTCCCCCCATCAGCTTCTCTTTACTCTTCAAGTTTATGCTGCCGCCCTCCACGGAGACGGTCCCCGCCAAACTTGCAACCAGCGACGCGGACACGGAGGACTTGGCCTCGAACGTGCCCACCTTGGTCGATAGACTCACGTTGCCGGACTTGGTCGAGACTGTGTAGCCCCCAGCCTTTATGGCGACGCTGCTGTCGCCCGTCGTTATCTCCGTCTTGCGGTAGCCGAATTTGATCTGTTCCTCTATGTTGCCGGTCGTGACCTTCGTGATTTTGCTGCCGACTTTGGTGATTGTCTCTTTGATGTTTCCGATGAGCGATTTGACCTCAAGTTCGCTGTCGCCGGAAGTTATCCTCGTCATGCGGCTCCCGAAGGTTTCCTGCTTCTCCTTAGTCACCTTCTCCGAGAATACGCTCGTCACGGCGATGTTCATGTCCTGCCCGACATTCAACGTGAAGGCGCCCCCAACAGACTCACGGAGCATGCCCTCTATCTGCACCATATCGGATGACCGGATGATGGTCTCCCGGTTCCCGCCCACCTCGTGCCGCTCGTCCTTCTCGACCTTCTCTATCTTCTTGTACTTCCTGAGATCCTCGACAAGCTTCGTGTCATCGGTGAAATCGTAGACGTCCGGGTCGTTGCCCTCGCCGTACATGTAGAAAGCTGCGGACTTCGTACGCACGTCGATGCTGCGGTTCGCGTAGGGACTGCCGTCCCTCTCGCCACACTGCCCGACAGACCAACGTATCCCGCCGTTGGTGACCATGTCCCAAGACAGCCCGTACTTCGCCTCTTGCCCGAAGATCTCCTTCTTGCTCCCCTGCGCCACTATAGACATGGATCGGCCGTTGCCCAAACCACCGGCGGACGCCGACCTCACAAACTGATAATAGTGGCCCTCCTTGTCCATGCCTATGAAGGATCCCGTCTCCGAGTTTCTGAACTGCGGGCAGTAGAGCGACAGGGCCATGCCGTACTTCACGGCGTCATCGCCCGTGATAGGCTCGAACGTCATCATGCCTTCGTCGTCATTCGCTGAGTTGAAGAGGCCGACCTTGAGCAGCTTGCCATAGTTGTCCGTCCCGAAGTCATTGCCGACAAGGTTGCCCATGGCGAGGACTGCGACCGGCTTGCGCTCGTCGTCTGGCATCGCGCTGTTGACCTCATTGCGCGGCGCTTGGTCGATAGTCATGTCCTCGACCTCGACGAGGTACTCTGTGAACAACCTACTGTCCCCGGTGGACTGCCTCAGCCGACAGCGGCTCGTGCCATCCTTGAACATCTCCACGTTGGCGAATTGGCCCTCATCGGTCAGCGACTTCTTTAGGAAGTTCCTTGTCACCACACCCGAGTTGCGCCAGACTCCCCCCGAGAACATGAAGTTGTTGAGTGACGTGGCTACCATCTGGTCGAGCCTGCCATCGACCACGAACTCGTCCATCATGTGCCGCAGGACGAATTTCTCGCCGAAAAACGCCTCGACACCCTCGTTGGAGGACAGTGCCAAATAGCCGGGCATCAGCTTCGGGAACTTGTAGAATATCTCGTTGGGCTGAGGCAGATTCACGCCATCCGGGTATATCCTGACGTTCTTGGCGTCCAAGCCGTGCACGTAGTTAGGGATGTAGGCTATCGGGTAGCAGAAGTTGAACTGATTGGCCAAGATCACCGTGCTACCGACCTCGGGCATCGTCGCCACGTAGCTGCTAGTGCCGGCAAAAGGTTGCGTTATCGGTATGTTCTTGAGAGGGCCATATCCCCCGAACGTCTCGACCTCCATGGTGTACCTGTCCACGTCTATGTCCGTGACAGTGCCGACAAGGAAGGTGACGTCCTCGCGCTTGCGCATGCCCAATGAAGGGGACGAACTGGGCCCAGGGATCCAACCCTTCGGCTTCATTGCATTTCCCGATACAGCCATAACTCTACCACCTTATCAAGGTCCCGCCGATATTCCGATCTGCTGGTGCACGGAGTTGTCAAGGATCTGCCCATTCGCCGGGTTTGTCCCGTCAGCCTGCTGGTTCCTGAACAGTTCCGGGTTGTTGTCCGGCGTCGGCGTGTTCGCACCCAAGCTATCCAGTTCACGCCTTGCATCCACGTTACTGTTGTACTCCTCCGGGCTGACCGCCGAAGGATCGGATATCGGAGTCAACGTGGAAGGGGGCGTCGTCGCGTATTCCTCATAGCCGGATGAGGATACAGTACGGCTCGATCCCGACGCGGAAAGGACCTCCGCCGTTTGGGAGTTCATGCTGTCGCGCGGGTTCGACATGTCCACCAAATCACTGTTCCTGGACACCTTGAGATTGGCCCCGTACGGAAACGCCCCGATATGTTTGTACCCCAGCCTATCCGTGAACGGCACGGTGTCATCCGTTATCATCAGCAATTCGTTTGAGATGATGGCCTCTGTCTCCGCACGCTCATCCAACTCCATGTCGGGGACTTCCACCTTTTCCTCAGCCTTGATCCCTTCGCCACTTTGCTTGTCGGTGGCGTTCTGCTGGTTCGCCAAGACGAAGTCTTTTGTCTTGTTCGGATCCGTGCGCCTCAAAGACGCATCGGATATGTTGTAGAACCCCTGTGACGGGGGCCCGGACAGGATGTTCGTCGACCTCTTGAAGTCCTCCTTCAACAGGTTGTTGACGATGCGCTGCAGATCTTGGCTTTCGGCCTTCGGGTCATTCAAGGCTTTCTTGATTTGATCCTCGACATCGCGCACTTTTTCCTCAGGCGTCTTGTCCTCCGCCTTCTTTTCCCCGGAGGAATCCTTGGTAACAAGGCCGATCTTCGTGCCCTCCTTGTAGCGGAGCACTTTCGCTTTCAACAGCGTGCCCGGCACCCCGGTGACACTACCATCGTCCCACACCCGATCCCTTCTGAACTCCAACCCGAGATCCGTTGTCGCCGACGTCCCGAACGTGACCGCATGCCCTATGGACGTCACATAGTAGTAGGCGTCGAGGTGTTTGACGTATATCGGGTATCCCAAGCGCATCTCGGGCCTCAAGCTCGTGCTCAAGCTTCCGGTCATCGCCCTTCCGTTGACGCGGGTCATCTCGGCGCACGCGACCAGCCTCAGCGAGCGGGCATCGTTACCATACCTCATCGGGAGATGCTGATACCTCATCCCGTACCGCTTGATGCTGTCGAAGTCTATGTGGTAGCCGATATTTTCCAGTTCGGGTATCTCGTATCTCAGCGGGGCCGTCACCTCGAGATAGTTGACGATGGCGTTGCTGTCCGTCGACGCCGTGAACGATATGATGTCCTCCGGCTTGAAGACATAGTGTGGCACGCTGTCGGAATTCACGTCAAGGTTGTAGAGGGGCGGCTTGAACACGATGCGCCCATTGGCATCCAAGAAGAACTCCATGTGCGTCTGCTCGCACACCTCATTGGCTATCTCCAGCTTCGTGTGCTCCAAGGACGAAGCCCCATCGCCGAACAGGTTGAAGGCGCCGTACGGCTGTATCCTGGCCAGTATGCCGAAGTCCAGTGTCAGCCTGGCACGTATGCTAGAGGGTCTGTCAGTCCGGGCGGTGGCCCTGAACTGCGAGACGCACTCTCTCACAGACTCGACCGATATCGGTCCCTGCAACCCAAACATCTCCAAGGGAGCCCTGTCGGGGTCGGCTATGGGCGTGTTCAAGTCAAACCCGAACCGCTGATCCCAATACTTGATAACGTCCATGGTCAGCGCCGTGAACGTCTCCTTCATCTCGTTGCTCTTCAGCCCCCCGAAGTCGGGAGCGAATCCCGTCTTGGACAGCTTGGGATAGATGAAGTTGTAGGCCGATCCGTTGTCTGCGACGAAGAAGGTGTCCAAGAACAGCGCGTAGATGAGTTCCCACGGAGTCATGTTCTCGAACACCGTCGGGAACTTGTTCATCGCCGGCGCCCCAAACAAGCTGCTGACGGCCGAAGGGCGCAGGGTGATCTTCTGGAACTTCCACCACGCGAGAATGTCGTTGCACTTGATCGAGAACGTGGAGACTCCTCCGCTGTAACCCTCCGATATCTCCGTGATGAAGCCCCAAAAGACAGGGTAGTACTGCGGGCGGTATCCCGTGGCTTCGTCCAAGAAGCGGCCTTTCATGTAGACTTTCACCTCCATCATCGGGGCGAAATATGGCATCTTGGTCCCGTTGGGTAGGTTGATGTAGTAGTCCTCGTGGAGTCCCTTGTACTGTGGAGCTATGACTTCCAACGTCGCAGTTGAGGCTCCTGGAGGGCTCAGAGCGAGACTGACGTTGATAGACGTAAGCCCGCCGCGGATTTCGAGGCCCTTCTTGTTGTTGACGTTCACGGGGGAGAGGACGCGCGCGCCGAGGGCGCCGTTTATGGACACAAAGGCGTCGGGAGCCATCCGCAGCAGTCCTCTGTTGCGGAATTCGTTTGGTGCAAACAATCCTGATCTCAAATCTGCCATGATATCCTACGTCTGTTGATCAGCTGCCGTCGCCTTTTCTCCGTGCTTGTATTTAACTTCTTGGTAGTCCTCTTGGAGCGCACCGTCAGGGAAAGTGGTCAAGGTGGAAAGCGTGTTGACCCCAGATAGGAAGTAATCGTTCGGATCTATCGTCTCCCCGTTCTGCCACCCTGGCTTCGATTCGTCTGCCGCAATGACCTGCAGGTCACAATGTGGCGGGTACGCCACGCTTCCCTCGTACCTCTCGAATCCAAGGGAACTTCCCGGCTCAACGACGGATCCCACCACGACATTCGCTAGTGCAGGATCCAAGTGGTAGTACTTCACATAGCCGTCGACCATCTCGCCGTTGTAGGGAACTTTTGTCTTCACGACCACGTACCACTCGCCCTCCGTGGAGAGCTGAGAGACGACGACCACACCACTACTCAATGATCTGATCTCCCCGCTGCCCGTCCTGTAGTCTATTTTCAAGTTGATGTTGCCATTCTTGTCCTTGTGTGGCTCGCCGTCCAAGCCGCCTCTCGAAACCCTAACTTGTCCTTCCGGCACGACAGAGACGGGGTGCTTTACTCCCTTCGAATCTGTCCAGTAATCCTTCTTTGCGTCAGTCGGCGGATCATTGGCGGCATCCACAGGATCAGACCCCACGTCATAGAGCGTCTGGCTTTTCACGGGTGCCATCTCGTAATACTTGTTCAGCTCGTCTTCATCCATCCTGACGGTCTTGGTCAGTTCCATGTCGTCACCTTGCGTGCTAATCTCGACCCTCGGGTTGAGATCGTTGTCCGCTTTGCGCAAGTGGCCGTCAAAGAAATCCCCACGCAGGCCCGCCACTACGAACTCGAAGTTGTACTCTATCCTGTAAGGGCGGGTCGCGCTGTCGTCGACCGTGAACGTGCTGAACGCCCCGACGTGATCCGACCCGTCGTAGGACACCATCACGAAGTCCATGACGTTGATGACCCTGCTCGTTCCGTCTTTCCAATACGTCTGCTCTCCCACGTCATTGAGAAAGTAGGCTCCGTTGCGCTTGTAGAACGATATGACCGCCAGAAGGTTGGCGAAGGCGATAGAGTTGCGCCGGCCGTAGTTCGACAGGCCGCCGACTTTGATGCCCAAGCCCTCCACTGTCTCCGCCACTTGATTCGGGTTGTAGTAGAATCCGGCTGACGAGGCACTCACAGTCAACGTGCGGGGTTGGGATCCCCAATAGCTTGTCACCCAACCCTTCCTCGTGTAGGCATTGTTGACAGCCTTCGCGTGGCCGTACTGTACATCGGTCGGGTTGACCAGCAGGTTCAGAGGGTAACGAGCTTCGTCGGTCTCCACGTTGTAGAGAGAAATCACGAACGGCATGTAGTTGGCTGGAGGATGCACAGCCGACATGTACGTCGTCGACTCGCTCGGATAGGCCATCGTCGCAGGCTCGAGATGGTAGTCTCCGCCCTGCGACAGGACGAGGCCCCGGAGTGATTCGGTCGTTTCAAGGTTGTTTGCGGCCACGGCGCTATCCCCTGTACTGCAACCCTTGACGGTACACCGTCTTCTCGGACTTGAAGACCATCGTGTAGGTCATCCTATATGGCGTTGTACTGCTCTCCGATATGTCCAACGTGTCCAAGTAGCCGAAGCACGACAGGTAGTCGAACACCAAATTCATGTAGAGGCGTTCCTTCACCAACCCCTCGCGCGGATGGTTGTCGATGAAGCGCTTGTTGTCCTCGTCGAGCAGGAACTGCTCGACGGCCGCGCTGACGAACCCGTCAACCTTCAGAGATCCGACGCTGCCTTCGTAGACGTGGTTGTCCTGCACGATCATCCCGTCCACCGTGAACAAGCGAGAGATTTCCTTCATCCACTTGTACGATTCCGTCAGCCTGCGGTTCTCGGCGACCAAACCCGGGAATCTTCCGTTCAAGCCGTAGCCGAAGAAACTGAATGTGCTTCCAGAGAGGTTGATGACGTCTATCTCGTCTCCCCAGTGATCCTCCACCCAACGAGTCATCGTCTGGTACCGGTTGATGACCTTGGCCGAGTTTATCGCTATGGTGTCGGCGTTCGGACAGATCTTGAGCGCCGTGACGGCCCACCCGCTGCTCATGACTATCCCGTAGGGCTGGAAGTTGCTGTCCACCATGCGCAAAAACATCGGTATCTCGTTAGGCAGCCGGCGCAAGTAAGGGCGTATTTCGCGTTCGTTGGTTATCCCCAGCGTACTGTTCGGCACCTTCCTCATGATCGCCTTGGACTCGTCGAAAAAGAGCGTCGTACCCCGTACGGCCAGATCGTCGAAAGTGACGAGGGCCGTTGGGATGTAGTCCGGAGTCGCAGAGGGACCCCTCAACGCTGATCCTATGCCCAAACC
>Ga0315274_10016487_pt1 | contig 10438 bp, 9 predicted proteins | sample YL17G02_20_MG_FD_203700 | JGI IMG/M metagenome (GOLD analysis project Ga0315274, IMG submission 203700) | Sediment microbial communities from Yellowstone Lake, YNP, Wyoming, USA - YL17G02_20 | ecosystem: Environmental > Aquatic > Freshwater > Lake > Sediment | place: USA: Wyoming | collected... | reverse complement strand
CACGTACTTGGCGAGCCGCAGGTCACGCACCTGGAGCGCGCGGCCAGCAGCCGCGGCTTCGGCGGCGAGACGCTCGGGAAGCCCGCCGTAGGTGTCGGTGTGGGTCACCGACCAGCCGTGCACGAAGACGATCGTCGAGGGATAGGTCATACGCACGACATTCTACCCAGCCCGTGTCCCGACCGCAAATCCCTTCCCGGCGCGGGCCGAGCTTGCCAACGCCCTGGCCGCGGTGCGGGGAGCCTGGGAACGGGAGACCACTGTTCGCAATCTGCGCTTGATCCGCGAAGCCCAGGACCTAACGCGGAGAACCCGTGCCCTGGGGGCGGAGGTCGAGCGTTTGCAGGTGAGCGCCCGGCCGTAACCGGAGGAGAAAGGAGCGAACATGAATGATGCAGAAGCCATTCTCGCCGGCGGCCACGCCCCCACAGCCGAGGAGGTTGCCAAGCTGGCAAAGAAGTGCGCACGGGAAAGGCAGCACGAGGTTGCCTGCAGCCTCCTTCGCCACCGCATCAAGATGGACGAGAACGGAGGTTCACAGGGGCGAGGAGTGGAGGCCATCAAGCATGGACGAAAACAAGGCTTGCCGGCCGGGGATCGCCGGGCTACAGGGCAATCCGGTCCAGCACCTGTTATGGAAGCCATCAAGCACTTCTTCAGCGAACGCGATCAGTTCGCGAAACACAGCGGCATCGAGCTGGTCTCCGTCGCCCCGGGCCGGGCGCAGGCAAAGATGGTGCTTTGTCAGCACCATTGGAATGGCGTGGACCTGGCCCACGGCGGCGCCATTTTCACGCTCGCCGATTTCGCCTTCGCGGCAGCGTCGAACTCGCACGGCACCATCGCCGTCGCCATCAACGTCAGCATCAGCTTCCTGAAGGCCGCGAGCACCGGCACACTCTGGGCCGACGCCCGGGAGGTGAGCCTCAACCCGAAGCTGGGTTCCTACACGGTGGACGTCAAAGACGATGCCGGCCAGCTCGTGGCGGTGTTCCAGGGCCTCGCCTACCGGAAGAAAGACAAGCTGCCGATCCGGAGTTGACGCGACGCCGGCTCTGGGCCGACAATCCCGCCGCTGACGAACCACCTAAATCCAGGCATAGGCACATGAACCCAACTCCTTCTCGACGACACTTCCTCCAAACCGTCGGCTATGCCGGCGCAGCGCTGGCCGCTCTGCCCGGCACGGCGCTCCGGGCGGCCGACGGCGGGAACAAAAAAATCGTGCTCGCCCTTGTCGGCGTTGCGCACATCCACACGCCCGGTTTCGTCTCGCTGCTCAACAACCGCGACGACGTCCGGGTGAAGTATGTCTGGGATCCCGATGAGGCCCGCGCCGCCAAGCGCGCCCCGGATCTCGAAGCGAAGGTCGTCAAGGACGTGAACGAGGTCTGGGCCGATCCCGAGGTCCAGGGCGCTGTCATTTGCTCCGAGACGAACCGGCACCGGGACCTGGTGTTGGCCGGGGCGAAAGCGGGCAAACACCTGTTCGTCGAGAAGCCGCTGGGTTTCACCGGCAAGGAGAGCCGCGAGATGGCGGCTGCGATCGAGAAGGCCAAGCTGCTGTTCACGACCGGCTATTTCATGCGGACGATCCCGCAGCATCTCTTCCTGAAGGAACAGGTGGCCAAAGGGGCCTTCGGCAAGATCACCCGCGCCCAGGCCTGGAACTGCCACAGCGGCTCGCTCGGCGGCTGGTTCGACGAAAAGCCGAACGACCCGGCCAACTCGTGGCGCTGGATGGCCGACCCCAAACAGTCCGGCGTGGGCGGCTTCGGCGACCTCGGCACGCATTCACTCGACATCCTGATGTGGCTCTTCGGCGACGTGGCGTCCGCGACGGCGGAGATCAAGATCGTCACGGGCCGTTACGGGGATTGCGACGAGTCGGGCCAGGGCATGCTCGAGTTCAAGAACGGCATCACGGCGACACTGGCCGCCGGTTGGGTGGACGTGGCGAATCCAGTCTCGCTCATCATCAGCGGCACCGAGGGCCACGCGATGATCCTGAACGGGGAGCTTTACTTTCAGAGCACCCACGTCGAAGGCGCGGATGGCAAACAGCCGTGGAAGAAACTGCCCGCCGCACCAGCAGCGCCGTTGAGCCAGTTCTGCGATGCCGTCGGCGGCAAACAAGGCCTGCCGCTGGTCACGCCGTCGGAGGCCGCCGCCCGGGTGAGTGTGATGGACGCGATGTATCGCGGCGCCAAGACGCATGCCTGGGTTGAGCCGGCCTGATCGGGCGATGAAGCGAAACCATACCCTGCAAGTCTCGTGCGTCCAGTTGCACTGGGCGCAGTCTCTCGAGCGCAACCTCGAGAAGGCGCTTCGTTACATTCGGTTGGCCGCCGAGGAAGGGAGCCGTGTGGTTCTGTTCCCCGAGGCCAACCTGACGAGCTACCACTTCCCGTTCGTGGTCCGACTGGCCCCCGCCAAGGTCCAGCGGGCCCTCGACGAGTGCTGTCGGGCGGCGGCCGAGGCGGGCCTCTGGGCGATCGTGGGCACGATCCGCAAGACGTCGGACCGCCATTTGAACCTCGCCCACGTCATCGCGCCCAACGGCCGGATCATCCACGAATACGCCAAGGTCCACCTGGCGGGGCGCGACGAACAACGCTACTGCCGGGGCGGAAACAAGCTCTCGCTCTTCGAGATCGACGGGGTTCTCTGCACCTTGGTGATCTGCCGCGACGGCCGGCATCCGGAGCTCTATCGCCTCCCGGCGATGGCCGGCGCGCAGATTCTCTTTCACCCCTCCTGCAGCTCGGACGAGATTGAGGCGGTGGCGTGGAAGCGCGTCTCCGGTCGCGCCCAGCAGCCGGTCGGTCCGAACAGCCGGATCTTCCATTGCGTGGCGAACACGGTGGGCCAGCCGCCCGACGGCAAGCAGACTTCCAGCGGCATGTCGTTCATCCGCGAGCCCTCCGGCTTGCCGCTCGCCGAAGCCGGCTGGTACCAGGAGGAGATGATCACCGCCGTGCTGGACCTGGACCGTGCTGACCGTAGCTACGTGCGCGACAGCCTGGCCGCCCCGCCCTTCCTGCGCCGCTACTGGACGCCGATGCTGCGCGAGCTCAAGCGCCGGGCGAATGACGAGCCGGTGTGACCTAGCTTCGGCTTCCGCCCTTGACCCGTTGGGCGGCAATCCCTAATCAAAGAGTGTGAAAATTTGCGTTTTCGGCATTCCTGGCGTCCCGCTCGGCAAACACAACCTGAAAGACCCGCGCCTCGATCAGGCGGACAAGCTCGTCGAGGCCAAGAAGAAGACTTACGCCCAGGTGGACGTGGTGGGCGAAGACGCCTCGCTCGAAGCCGATGTGATCGTGGTTCATCGCGAGCGGTTCCCCGACTTGATTCTGCACGACCTCGAGTTCGTGGAGACGCGGCTGGGCCGCAATCCGCCGGACGCCGAGAAAGCCGTGTTGCTGAAGATCAAGGACGAGCTGGAGGCCGAGCGGACGATGTACAAGGCCGGACTGAGCAGGGAGGAGTTGCAGGCTGTGGCAGCGCACAGCTTCCACACGCACAAGCCGGTGATCGTGGCCGACAACGGCGAGCTCGCCGCGCCCGACGCGCTCATGCTTCGCGCGTTCAAGGAAGGAGGCTTCATCTGCTACCTGACGGTGGGCGGCAAGGAGAATCGCGCCTGGCCGATCCCGAGCGGCGCCACGGCCTGGGAAGCGGCCGGCGTCATCCACTCGGACATCCAGAAGGGCATCATCCGGGCCGAGATCATCAGTTTCGAGGAGTTCGTTCAGGCGGGTGGCGAGACGCAAGCCAAGCGCGCGGGCAAGCTGCGCCTGGAGACGAAGACCTACGTCATGCAGGACTATGACGTGACGAGCTTCCGGTTCAACAAATAGGTCGCCGCCGCCAGAGGTTCGGAGTCCCCGCTTCAGACGGTCGGGACCTTTGCTTGACTTCCCGGTCAGGCCGTTTAATTAACGCGCAGGCCGCGCGCATCTCATGAACCTGTTCCGGCGAAAAAGCATCCTCGAACTGCAAGCCGAGGCGGAGAAAGACCAGCGACTTCATCGCGCCCTCGGCCCGCTTCACCTGACGCTGCTGGGCATCGGCGCCATCATCGGCACGGGCATCTTTGTTCTCACCGGCACCGTGGCGGCGCAGAATGCCGGTCCGGCCGTGGTGCTCTCGTTCGTCCTTGCCGGTTTGGCGTCGGTCTTCGCGGCGCTGTGCTATAGCGAGTTTGCCTCCTTGGTGCCGATGTCCGGCAGTGCCTACACCTACGGCTATGCGACTCTCGGCGAGTTCTTCGCGTGGGTTATTGGCTGGGACCTCGTGCTCGAATACGCGGTGGGCGCGATCACCGTGGCGGTCGGATGGTCCGGGTATGCCGTCTCGTTCCTCAACGACCTGACGGGATTCCTGCACCAGCATGGTATCCCGCTGAACCTGACCGTGCCGCCGGTGTTGTCCGCCGCTCGCGGGACCGTGGTGGCGCTCGCGGATGGCACCACGGTGACGGCCCTGTTCAACCTGCCAGCGGTCATCATCATCTTCCTCGTCACGGTGCTCCTCGTGGTGGGCATCCGGGAGTCGGCGCATTTCAACAACGCCATCGTGTTTGTGAAGCTCGCGGTGATCCTGCTGTTCCTGTTCGGTGCGCTGGCGGCCGTCAACCCGGCCAACTGGCAGCCGTTCATTCCGGCCAACACCGGCCTGCGCGAGCACTTCGGTTGGAGCGGGGTGGTGGCGGGGGCCGGTGTCGTATTCTTCGCCTACATTGGCTTCGACGCGGTCAGCACCGCTGCCCAGGAGGCCAAGAATCCCCAGCGCGATATGCCGATCGGCATCATCGGTTCTCTATTGATCTGCACCTTCCTCTATATCGTGGTCTCCGCCGTGGCGACGGGTGTTGTGCCTTACAAAGATCTTGATGTCCCCGATCCCATTGCGCTGGCGGCGGATCGCGCCGGGATGGGGTGGATGGCCTCCCTGATCAAGCTGGGGGCGATCGCGGGGCTGTCGTCGGTCATTCTGGTGATGCTCTACGGTCAGTCGCGGGTGTTCTTCGCGATGTCTCGCGACGGATTGCTGCCTCCTTTCATGCACCAGGTGCACCCCCGATTCCGCACCCCGTGGATCATCTCGATCGTCACGGGCCTCGTCGTCGCCTTCTTCGCGGCGGTCTTCACCGTGCGCGAAGCCGGGAGTCTGTGCTCGATCGGCACCCTCCTGGCCTTTGTCATCGTCTCGGTGGGAATCATGGTGTTGCGCGTGCGGCACCCGGAGTTGAAGCCGGCCTTCCGCACGCCGGCGGTGTGGGTGGTCGCGCCGCTGGGTGCGCTTTCCGCCCTGTATCTCATGAGTGCGCTGCCGCTGCGGACTTGGCTGCGGTTGGTCATCTGGCTGGTCATCGGCTTGGTGATCTACTTCAGCTACGGCATTCGTCGAAGCCACCTTGCCAATCGGGCCACTGCTCCTTCGCCGCAGACTCCGTTGCCTGGTTCCGGCTCAGGTGGGACGGGCTAGTCTTGCGAGTAGGAGCCTGACGGATCAATTCTCCCCCGCGGCGGGTCGTACTCGTCGTCATCCTCCCTGCCACGGAATTCCGGGAATCGAGCGCGACGACGGGGGACGAGGACGCGGATGACGGCAAGCGCGCGTAACGCGCGTAAGGTAAGTCTTCTCAATTGCTCGGAATCGCGTTACACCTAGGCCCATGCAAGCCCCTCTGACCCGCCGTTGTTTCGTGAAAGGTTCGCTGTTTGGCTGCGCCGGCCTCGCGCTCGGGGCGGATGCGCACGGACAGGACCAAGCCAAGACCCAAGCTCCCCTGCCCCGTTCGCCTGGCACCCTGCCGCGCGGTCGGATTGGCAAACTGGAGGTCAGCCGCCTCATCCTCGGCGGCAACCTGCTCACGCATTACACCCACAGCCGCGACCTCCAGTACGTCTATAACCTCGCCGCCCACTACAACACCGACGAGAAGATCATGGAAACCCTCGCCGTGGCCGAGGCGCAGGGGATCAACACCCTCTCGATGCACAACCCGCCGCACCCAATGTCCGTCCTCCGACGCTATCGCCAGGAGCGCGGCGGCAAGATCCAGTGGATCATCTGCCCGACCGCCCCGGTCGAGCCGGGTCTGGCGCAGTACCGCAAGATGGTCGAGGAACTCGCCAAGGACCGCTGCGAGGCCATTTACCTCTGGGGGGTTCACGCGGACGCGCTGATGAAGCAAGGCAAGGTGGACCTGATCGCCAAAGCGGTGCAGGTGCCGAAGGAATTCGGCCTGCCTTCGGGCGTCGGCGCCCACTGGTTGGAGGTGATCGAGGCCTGTGAGAAGCAGGATGTCAAAGCCGATTTCTACATCAAGACCTTCCATCATCACCGCTATGCCACGGGTCCAAAAGCGGACCAACTCAAGGACCCCTACGCCGAGTTTCCGGGCTACTGGTGCCGGGATCCGGAGGAGACCGCCGAGCTCATGCTCAACCTCCAGAAGCCGTGGATCGCCTTCAAGACCATGGCGGCCGGCGCCATCCCGCCGAAGAGCGCCTTTGAATACGCCTTGGCCAACGGGGCGGACTTTGTCTTGGCTGGCATGTTCGATTTCGAGATCGCCGAGGACGCACAGATCCTCCGCGACACCCTCGCCGGGCTCGCGGAACGCAAACGCCCGTGGCGGGCCTGAGGTTCGCTTCGGCAATCGACAACGCAAACCGGAGACACGCCAACTCATTGGATACCCCTATGAACCCTCACGCTGAAGGCCCTGTGATCCCGCGCCGCCGGTTCCTGGCCGGCGCGGCGACCGCTACCACCTTGACCGTCTTGAGCCCCACCCTGGCATTCGGCACCGAAGCGAACTCCAAGATCGACCTCGGCCTGATCGGTTGCGGCGGGCGCGGGAGCTGGATCGCCGACCTGTTCGCGCAAAGCGGCCTCTACCGGCTCGTGGCGTGCACCGACTATTTCCAGGACCGCGTCGATGCCGTGGGCGAAAAGCACGGGATCGACCGATCGCGCCGTTACACCGGCCTGTCCGGATACCAGCGCTTGCTGGAATCGAAGCTCGACGCGGTGGTGATCGAGACGCCGCCGTACTTCCACCCGCAGCAGGCCGCGGCCGCCGTGGACGCCGGCAAGCATGTGTTTGTGGCCAAGCCGATCGCGGTGGACACCCCCGGCTGCCTGACGATCGCCGACGCGGGCCGGCGGGCGACCGCGAAGAAGCGGGTGTTCCTGGTCGATTTCCAGACCCGCGCAAATGAGCTGTATCGCGAGGCGCTGCGCCGCGTGCGCCGGGGCGACCTCGGCCAGCTCGTGCTGGGCGAGGCTCATTACCCGTGGCGGGGCGGAGGTCGGGGCGCGCCGCCCGCGACCGCGGAGGAGCGGCTCCGGAGCTGGTACTACGTGCTGGCGCTGTCGGGCGACTTCATCGTCGAGCAAAGCATCCATTCGCTGGACGTGGCCACGTGGATTCTCAACGCCGATCCGATCAAGGCGTTGGGCACCGGCGGCCGGAAGATGCGGCCCGCGGACAGCATTTACGATCACTTCGCGCTCACCTACTGGTTCCCGGACAACGTGCCGCTGTCTTTCACGTGCATCCAGGCCGTGCCCGAGGTGAAGGACGAGATCAGCGCCCGGGTGTTCGGCACGGACGGCTACATCTACACGGACTACTTCGGGAAGGTGTGGATTCGCGGCAAGGAGTTCTACGAAGGGGGCGAGACCGGCAACCTCTACACCACCGGCACGCAGGTCAACATCCGCGAATTCCACGAGGCCATCACCCAGGGGAAATGCGACAACCCCACCGTGGCGCCGTCGGTGCGCTCGAACCTCACGGCGATCCTGGGTCGCGAGGCGGCGTATCGCGGCGGCGAGGTCACCCTGGCCGCGTTGCTGAAGGAAGCAGGAAAGCTGGAGCCCGACCTCAAAGGACTGAAGGCTTGACCCCATGCACGACTGCCGATCATTCAGAGCCTGTGCGAAAAAGGTAGGGCGAACCGTCCCCGGTGAGCCGATTTCGCGATGCGAAAACCCGGCTCGGCAGGGACGCCACCTGAGCCGGAGCGATGCAGTAGGAAAACCACAGATGAACACAGATAGACACAGATCCCGGAGCGAAGGGAGCCTTCGCTCTGGCCCACCCGGGTCACCAAACAGTAATGTTCCGAGGGATCGTCTTTTGGTGCGATTCCTTCTGTTTCATCTGTGTCCATCTGAATTCATCTGTGGTTTCGATGGAATGGATGCGGTTAAAGCACGATTCTCAGACAGGCTCGTATCACCCTTCATCCAACCATGAACGTAACACCGCGTTTCCCGGAACCCACTCCGCGCCTTGACCGTCGCGACTTCCTGCGCTGGTCTGCCGCCAGCGCCTTGGGCCTGCTGGCCGCTGTGCCCGGTTGTGCCAGTTCGAAATCCGGCAAGGCGGGTGGCGCCTCCCGGATCGCTTTCAACACCGCCAACCTCGTCGCCCGCGTCAGCGGCTACCGGTTCGAGCTAAGCCACTGGGGTGAGCAGCACCAGAAGACCGTCGCCGCCACGGACGAGAAGGCCTGGCGCAGCATCTGCCAGGACATCGCGGCGGCTGGTTTCCGGGCGGTCGAGATCTGGGAAGCGCACGCCGCGCCCGAAACCATGAACGAGTCCCGCGCCCGGACCTGGAAACGCATTCTCGACGAGACGGGCCTCCGGCCGATCGGCTACGCGGGCGGGCTTCGGCGCGAGACGCTTCAGATTTGCGCCTGGCTGGGCATTCCCCACGTGGATGGCGGGCTCAGGGGGTTGACACCAGCTCAGGCGACGAAGCTCTGTCGCCAGTTCGGCATCGCCTTTAACTCCGAGAACCACCCGGAGAAGAGCACGCAGGAAATCCTCGCCGTGATCGGCGGCGGTAGCGAATGGTTGGGGGTCTGCGTCGATACCGGCTGGCTCGGCACCCAGTCCGTGCCGGTGCCCGAGGCGATCCGCACCCTCGGCCCGCTCGTGCGGCACACGCACATCAAGGACGTGAAGGCGGCGGGCAAACACGAGACCTGCCTATTGGGCGAGGGCGTGGTGAATGTGGCGGGCTGCCTGCAAGCGTTGCGCGAGATCGGCTACCGAGGCTGGTACTCCTGGGAGGACGAACCCGAGGACCGGAATCCGTTCGACTCCGCCGCGCGCAACCGCCGCTGGATCGCGCAGCACCTCCGCGGTTGACTCTCCCCACCCGCACCCCCAACGACCTGCGGGCTCAAGCGGGCAGGACCGGCGGTGGACCGGACCCGGCGCGTCGCGCGTCGCGCAAGAGGATAAGGCTGCTGCCCAAGGCCCAGAGCCAGCCGAGCGCGAACAACGCCATCCCCAGCAATGCCCAACGCACCGCGATCCAAATCTCTCCGGCCGTGGCGACCGGATCGGCCAACTCCTCCTGCAGCCGCGCGTAATTCGCGAAGTACCACGCGAAGAACCGCAGGCCGAACACGGTGGTCAATCCCATGCCCGCCAGCGCGAGCAACCCCTGGACGTACCCGCGGCGCCGGCCGGCCACGAGGGTGCCACTCCCCGGCATGGCGAGATTGGCGGTCAGACAACCCCACGCGGTCGTGCGGTCAAGCGGGCGGCGTTCGCCGAGTGCCAAAGAGACTTTCATAGGCGGACATCAGCGCAGCGGTCATGAAAGGAAGGATCAGGAGAGAAACCACTTGCGCACAGAAAGTCAGCGGAGTCAGACGCACCATCAGCGCCATCATCTCTTGCAGGGTCGGCGGTCCGGACGACGCCTGCGCGAGGGCGAGCTGCATCACTCGGAAGAAGACGAACACGCTGAAGATCAGTAAGGGGAGGCAGAGGAGGAGGATCAGGCCGAACACCTTGAACCAGTGCCGCGTCACCAGTTTGCGGCTCAACTCCATGGCGGCCCAGAAATCCATCCCTTTGTCCGCGACCAGGGGCACCGCGAACAGCCAGGCAATCTGGAGGTAGAGCCCGGGTAGCACACAGCAAAAGTAGCCGATCACCGCGAGCAGCCCCGACACCACTCCGGTCAGCATGAGCGGCGCAAATCGGAAGCTGAACCCCGCGAACACGTCGTTGATGCTCGTCGGTTCACCGCGCCCGCGCCGAAGGAAGACGAGGCACAAGCCGCCCTGGAGCACCGGGCCAATCAGAAAGGCCGCAATCCCTCCGATCAGGGGCACGAAAGAAAGAGCCACGTGGATGGCCCACACGATCGCAGCCGCCCCCGCCAACAATCCAGGGCTTCCTCGCAGCAGTCTCCAACCTGCCGCCAGGCAGTTGCCCACCTCCAGATGACTCGGGCGGGAGGCAAGGTCGGCGGCGAGCATCGTTGCCTGAGCCCCGCTCGCCTTTCCCCAGGAATCAGCGGATGCCCCTGCCGGGATCGCGGAGGCAGCGCCGAGGAGGTCGGCGAACTCGGGCAGAGCCCCGAGCGGCTTCCACTCGTCTGCGCCTT
>Ga0315274_10016486_pt1 | contig 10438 bp, 9 predicted proteins | sample YL17G02_20_MG_FD_203700 | JGI IMG/M metagenome (GOLD analysis project Ga0315274, IMG submission 203700) | Sediment microbial communities from Yellowstone Lake, YNP, Wyoming, USA - YL17G02_20 | ecosystem: Environmental > Aquatic > Freshwater > Lake > Sediment | place: USA: Wyoming | collected... | reverse complement strand
TAACAGGTGACTGCGATGCATCTTTAGTTATAACTCAAAATTTTAGCAGTTCCATTCCATAGGAGACTTGCAAAATGAACGTCGTTATGTATCAAATTTCTGCGCTTAAATGTGCAAAATATAATTCCAGAACGATTAATGAGGAACAAGAAAAAGCACTTACACAGAGCATAAAGAAGTTTGGAATTGTGGATCCGTTCATTGTTAATACTCACCCGACTAGAAAAAATGTTATTGTTGGTGGCCATCGTAGATTGGATGTTGCAAAGAATCTTGGTTTAATCGAAGTTCCCTGCGTTGAGGTAAGATTAACAATTGCAGAAGAAAAAGAGCTTAACATCCGGCTTAATAAGAATAATGGCACATGGAATTTAAAACTATTGAAGGATAATTTTAACATTGATGATCTTCTTTCTTGGGGATTTAAAAAGGCTGACCTCGATATTGATGTTACTGCATTAATTGATAAACCCGGTAAAGCCAAAAAGGAAAAGGTTAACATTGATGTTCAATTTGCTCTTGGAAAACTGCGTTTCGTATTACCCAATGATGTTTACGTAAAATGGATGGACGCATTGGTCCGTAAAGTTGGAATGAAAAAAGAAAAGCAAGTTGATCAGATTAAAAAACTTTTAAAACTCGATATATAAATGCCTGAACCCAAAAACTATCTTAACCATGCTCAATGTGCAATGCTCTTCGGCATCGAACCCCGGACCATAACGAAGTGGGTTAATGAGAACGGAATGCCGAAGGAAGGCCGCGGCCAATACAATCTAATGTCTATTGTTCAATGGCGCTGCAGTTATCTTGAAAAGAAAATAAAGGTTATGGAAAATGGCGGTGTTGATGGAATGAATCAGAACACTCGCCTGAAGAAAGTATCATCAGAGATAAAAGAACTTCAACTCGCCAAGCTTAACCGATCATTGATTGATTTGGAAGAAATTATGCCAATTATAATCACGGCATTGAGTAATATCCGGCAAACATCTATACCATTTTCCCAAAAAGTATCACCGCAACTAGAAGGATTAAATTTAAATGAACGCAGTGAATTAATCAGAGATCAATTAAATGAACTTTTTGAAGAACTTTCACATATCCCGGACACACTCAGACGCATTGCAGCGGTTGATCAATATAGAACTTCCGAAAGCATTCAGCGTTCTGAAACCGCCGCCAAAAATGAAGGTAAGCGAACACGCAGAAGCGTATCGCATACTAAGCAAGGCAAGCGGAGCACCGGAACCAGGCAAGTATCATAGCAGCCGCGCACCATACCAGCGCGAAATGATGGATGCAATTCTCGAACCAGGCATCGAAGAGGTTACATTCATGACTGCGGCACGCGGTGGAAAGACTACAGTAATGGAAAACATACTGGGTTATTATATCCATTATGATCCATCGCCAATTCTTATTGTTGAAGAGACAGACAAAAAAGCAAAATCATTCAGCAAGATAAACTTGCAGCCGATGTTGAATGACAATGAACATTTGCGCACTCGTTTTGCAGATGAAAAATCAAGAAATGCTGATAGTGAAATTTTATTCAAATCCTTTTTAGGTGGTTATTTGGTTATTGGTGGTGCAAACACTCCCACCACATTTTCGGCATATAGTATGCGCATAGTTGTGTTTGAAGATATTGATCGTTTTCCGCCAAGTGTAGGCACGGAAGGGGATCCTATTGATTTGGGTAAACAGCGTGCAGAGAATTATCTTAACCGTAAATTTATTTATAATTCAACTCCGACAATTAAAGATGCATCGCGTATTGAACAATCATGGAATGAAAGTGATCAGCGGCTTTATTTTGTTCCGTGCCCGTTCTGTAATCACATGCAGATATTGGTTTTTGGAGCACGTTCCCAATTTGCGCACCTCACAAATGGATTCTTACACTACGAAGCTGAAGGGAAAAAAGTAAAGTCCGTGGATTATGTTTGCAGTGATTGTAAAAAACATATACCGGAACGATATAAGGGATGGATGGTAAAACATGGCGAATGGCGTAAAATGCGCCCGGAAGTAAAACACCATGCAGGCTTTCAGCTCAATAGGTTATATTCTCCGTGGTCAGAATGGAAACGCATCGTTGAATTATTTTTAAAAGCAGAAAAGAGGCCGGAACGATTACAGCCTTGGATTAATACAACGCTCGGTGAAACGTTTATTGAAAACATGAATTATGAATTCAATGAAAACCTGCTTATGGCCCGCCGCGAACCGTATGAAAAAATACCGCTTGGTGTTGTAGCTCTGGCAGTTGGAGTTGATGTGCAGGAGAACCGGGTTGAGATGGTTATATACGGATTTGGGTTATATGAGGAATGCTGGTATATCGATTCAGCGATTATTCCGGGATCAATTGAAGATGATGTAACTCACAAATCGATGGATGCATTCGTTCTTCAGGAACGATATTATGAAAACGGATTCCCTTCTCGATTTGGTCAGATTGGCGGGATTATGTGCGTTGCAATAGATAGTGGGGATCAAACAAAGGCGATAAATGTTTATGTTGCAAAAAGAAAAACAAGAAGGTTCATAATCGTTAAGGGCGCCAATAGTCCGCAAAAGGATTTTATTAAATATTCAAAATCTAAGAAGCAGCAGAACCCACTTGTATTAGTTGATACACATCAAGGCAAGAAAATGATTTATTACCGGCTTAATATACCGATAGAAAAAGACGGTCCTACACCGCAAGGGATGCATTTCAATATGCATTGTGATGCTGATTATTTTGAGCAGCTCACAAGTGAGCGCATCATTACAAAAAAAATAAGAGGGTATTCTCAGCAAGTATGGACATTACCGGCCGGCAAACGCAATGAAAAACTTGACTGCACAAACTATGCTTTTGCAGCAATGCATATTGCAACACCTGGAGGAAGTAAAAACATCGAACCATTTTTAAAACGACTCTCGGATTTATTATCGTTTCGGATGCAGCAATGGGAAAAGAAAAATGGAAACATCATTGTTACACAAGGTGATGGAACTACCATATCAGTATCACCAATTCCAGCACCTGTATCATCTGAAAAACAATTTGGTGCAACGCAGCCGCGCAAAATTCCGCGCTTTAAAATGAAATTAAGGGGAAGAAGGTAAATGTCCAAACCATATAATGCGCATGTAAACTTTGATGATGATACCAGCGAATATCTGAAAAAGATTTCAGATAAAACGGGGTGGAGCGTATGTTATGTGGCAAACCAACTGGTAAGAATGATGGAACAGATGGAAATTGAAACTTCTTTAACCTTGAAAACTGACACACTCATAGGCAAAGAGGGTAGACCTATTATAAAATATAAACCGCGCTTTCGCATCGCTATTAAACGTTAAAGTTCTATTGCCCAATCTTGCACAATTTTGCACACTTTTACTCTTGCTAAGTAACCGCGAATTTTACACCCTTCTATTAGTCAATATTTTAAACTGGAAAAATAAGACTAATGGAAATTCCGCAAAAAGAACCTGTTCGAATCGCTAGCGGGTTAACCATCTCATTTCAAAAATCATTTGCAAATTATTTATTTACCGATGGATATACTCTTGCGTATTTCACAATCAATGGTGCTGGTGGTTCAAAAACAATTGCAGGTAGTTATGCAGATGGAATTTGGACATTTACATTAAGTGCGGTATCAAACGGTCTTGCTGCAGGTCAATATATTTTATATGGCTGGGTAGAAACCGCAACATCGGAAAAATATGAAGTTTATCGTGGTAGCTTAGAAGTTACTGCATCACTCACCACGGCAATTGCAACAGATCAGCGCTCCAATTTGCAGAAGCAACTTGATCTTATCAACGCTGCCATTAATTCTTATGTTGTAAATCCTGTTGAAGAAATATCAATAGCCGGGCGTGCCTACCGGCGTCCTACATTAATTCAACTTTATAAATTCCGTGCGCTGACATTAAAAGATTTACGTGAAGAACGCCGTAAAGAAAACATTCGCAATGGCCGCAATGTAAGCAGAACCATCTTAACCAAAATGGTAAATGCATGAACCAACCGATTATAAATAGCATTGCAAACTTTGTCAATAAGTTTTCATTTGGCAGCCGTCAATCCGTTCCTTCTAAATCAATAAATAGAAGTTCAAAATCATCCAAACGTTCCATGGCCGCTTCAAACACCGGCCGGTTGATGTCTCATTGGAATAATCTCAGCACGATAGAGCAGGAACTTACAAGTAATTGGCTGGTCCGCGAACGCGCAAGGGATATTGAGCGATCAAATGATTTTGCCAAAAGATTCTTGCTGGAATTTGAAGCAAACGTGCCCGGCCCGGATGGATTCACGTTTCAAAGCAACGTAACCGAATTTGTAAAAGATAAAAACAATAATTGGCAGAAAAAGCAGGATGTTCTTGCCAATTCTCTTATTGAAAATGCTCTTGCCGATTTTTCACTCGTAGCAAATTGTACAATCAATGGACAGCATTCCTTTTCTGCATTACAAAAGCTTGCATCGGTTATGTTTGCGCGTGATGGTGAAGTATTCATACGGATAATTCCCAATTCCGATGCGAAGTATGGGATCCAACTGCAAATCATCGAACCTGAAGCCGTGGATGAATTCCTTAATACAATATTGGATAATGGTAACATTGTGAAAATGGGAGTTGAACTTAATGCCTGGCGCCGGCCAGTGGCATATTATATAAGGAAACGTTCATCCTCAGTTGATTTATGGGGTGCTATGCGAAGTGCAGGGGATAATGAAAGAATACCTGCAGAGCAGATGCTCCATCTTTTTGATCAGCGTTCCCCAAATCAAACACGCGGTATTTCTTTGCTGGTTCAATCATTAGTCAGATTAAAACGCTTATCTGATTATGAAGAAGCTGTATTGATCAATGCACAAACTGCTGCAAGCAAGATGGGCTTCTTCTCCGATAAAAATCCGGAAATGCCGGATAATGCTCCAATCGGAAAAGTAGTTGATGAAGAAGGAACAGAAATTTCAGAAGAAGAAGGCGGAGTGCCTCAACTTGATACCACACCGGGATCATTCGAATACATCGGAGCTAATGATTTTACTCCGTGGTCTCCCGAATTTCCCACTGCTCAACATGAGATGTTATTTAAAACCACATCACACGCTTTTAGTGCTGGTATGGGTTCCGATTATGCATCAATAACAAATGATCTTGGAGATACAAGCTATTCATCGGCCCGTGTTGGTTTATTGGATTCACGCGAAATATGGAAACTCCGCCAGATTATTGTGATTGATAGAATACTTTTGCCGTTTTACGGAATATGGTTAAAATTTTCAATTCTCTCAGGTGCACTTAATCTGCCGATGTCCAAGTTTGATAAGTTTAATAAACCCGTATTTATTGGCAGGCGTTGGAGCTGGGTAGATCCTCTCAAAGATATAATGGCAAGTGCATTAGCGGTTGAATATGGATTTACAACACGCACTCAGATTCTGGCAGAGAGTGGATTGGACATACAGGAAGTAAATGCTGAACTCGCGCAGGAACAAGCTGATGCAGAAGCAGCCGGCATAACATTAAAGTTTAATGAGAAGGCTACAAACTCCGGCGCTGCCGCTTTAAATGATGTTAATGCAGCCGATGCAAACACCAACGATCAATCACCCAATCAAAAGAAAAATGGAGTGAACGATCAAAAGAAACGCAGCATAGAGGACGAACATATTTTATTACAAGCAATGGAAATTCTGCATAAACGAAAATCAAACGGACATTCGAAAACCGTTTTAGAATCCTTGGAGAATTAAGAATGAGAAATAATAATTATTTGCGCCTGCAGAATGAAAAAATCCAAACCCGCGCCATACCGGTAGTTCCAAATTCATACGATGATAAAACGCATTCGTTCGAATGTGTTGCAGCCACGGAAGAACGGGTGCAGGTAATGGATTGGGAACGCTGGGCAATTGTTGATGAAATATTGTTGATGTCCGGCTATCGTGCACCAAAATCATCACCGGATAAATCTCCTCTTTTGGATACACACATGAGATTTTCCATTGATATGGTATTGGGAAGCGCCAGGGATTGGCGAGTTGAGAACGACAAGCTTATCTGCAGATCATATCTATCGAGCGTTGAAGAAGGTGCAAAGGCGGAAACGAAAATCAGAGAAGGGCATATTGACAGCGTTTCTATTGGCTATACCGTTGATCAATCCGTGTGGATTGAAGAGAATACAACTGCAACGGTCAATGGAAGGCAATTCACAGGGCCGTTGAAAGTAGCAACGCAATGGACACGCAGGGAATTATCATTAGTTCCGCTTGGGGCTGATGAATTTGCGAAATTTCGCAGCGCTCGTGCATTACAATTAGGTTTACCGGAAAATGCTTCAGACGAAGAGATTCGCAAGCAATTAAATAACACTACTCCACAATTTACAAGAAAGGTCAACACAATGACACCCGAAGAACTTGCCGCCAAACAAGCGGAAATTGACAAGCGCATAATTGCGCTTGAAGAAGAAACCCGCAAACAAAATACTGCTTTTGCTGAAAAACAAAAAGCAGTAGAAATTACACAACGTGAAGCAGAAGATGCAAAAGAAATAATGGCAACTGCATCGCGCTTTGCGCAAACAAAGGGCATCTATGAAATGGCTGCAAAAGCCATTGAAGAGAAGCGCTCTGCAAAGGATTTTATGAAGGAAGTGCTGGAAAAAGTTGGAAACAATCCAACTCCAACAAATCTTGAAGAAGGAAATCGGGCACCGGTTCTCTCAATGAATAGTTTTATAAAACCGTGGCAGCGCCGATCAGTAAAATATCTCAATACAATTGTATTGGAGAAAAAAGGATCTGATCGCGGCACAGCTCTTCGCAAAGAATTGAACGAAGAGATTGTTAAAATGTCCGATGTGCAGAAAAATGATGAACTCCGCGAGGCTGCTCAGATCATCACAAGCTCCGGTATTTCTCAATTGCAGCAAATGCGATTGATGTCATCACTCACAGACGGCGCCGGTAAATATTTGGTTCCAACTCCGTTGCTTGCCGAAATATTTGTTCTCGTTGAAAAATGGGGTGTAGCTCGCCGGTATTTCCGCCCAATTCCAATGACAGCGGAAACTTTAAAACTTGATACTCTGGCAACCGAGGCAATTGCCTACTGGACCACGCAGGGATCGAACATCACAGCAGCCGATCTTGCGTTTGGGCAGGGAACATTAACAGCTTATAAATTAGCTGCAATTACTTCATGGTCAAGCGAACTTCCCGAAGATTCGGCAATTGCGCTCTTGCCGGTTGTAATAGATTCTATTGCACGCGCAATCAAGAAAAAAGAAGATCTCGCCGCGTTTATTGGTGATGGATCCGGAACGTATGCAGCACAAACCGGACTGTTAAATTATGCCGGTAATGTAGTGACGATGGATGATGGAAAAACATCTATCACAGATGCAAATGCAATTGATTACAAAAATTTACGTGATGCAGTAAATATTGATTTTCGTGATGGCGCGATGTATTTCCTTTCTCCTGCGTGTGTAAGCGCGTTGGAAGGTTTAAAAGATCTTCAAGGTCGATTTATTTACCGCGAACCCGCCGGTGCTCTGCCTGCAACGCTTTGGGGTTCTCCAATAGCTGATAACGTAGGCATTAATGCTCTCACACAGACATCCAGTGCAGCATTGAAGTTTGCCGCATTTGGCAATCCGAAATATATGCTGATGGGAATGCGGCGCGAAATTGAAATTCTTGCCAGCCGTGAAGGCGTGCTCGATAGCAGTGGAACTATATCATTCAACGCTCTGCAGGCGGATGGGGAAATTCTCCGTGTAACAGAACGAATTGGAATCAAAGGCGTTCTCGCAAGCGGGTTGTCAGTATTAAAAACTGCCGCGGCCTAATTGATGTAGTTATTCTTTGAAGGGGCGGAATATTCTTCCGCCCACTTTTAAAACGAATGTAAAATATTATAAGAAAGACATTACAATGGCAAAGATCAATATCAAATCAAAGTCCACCTTGCACTTTAAACTTGGTGATGCAAAATCCGGTGTTGACACAGTGTTGAAAGCCGGCGATGTATTAACCGTTGAAGAAAAAGACATTGCTAATCTCGATAAACGAGATTATGAAGTTGTAGCCGGCAAAGAGGCCGATGCACCAAAAAAGTAACGCGTAAATATTCCGTGTTACCGGAACAGGTTTTAAACAGATAGGGATATTCCCAATAAACAAAATTTAGGAGTTAAAAATGAAACGAATAATATTCACCGCGCTCCTGATTGTCTTAATGGTGCTTGCATTTGTGCCTCCGGCAATCGGACAGAGCAATGAGAACCCGGCAAATTATGCCCTTTATAATTATTACACGCTTGTGAGTGGTAAATCCTATGCAAATTCACAAACCGATACTCTTCCACAGCCCCCGGCCGCAACAGGAACATCGGTGGGAACGAAAATTGGCGGAGCATCATTCCTTGCTTTGCAAATTACACCGCTTGATTCGATGTACTCAGTTATATATGTGGATGAATATGTGGGAAAGCATTGGACAAATATTTTTCAGGATTCTGTTTTAACAGCCTCAGCAGACTCTGTAAAAGAGTTTCCAATCAGAACAAGAACCGTAGAAAAAACTACAAAACTTGGTGGTACATACAGGGTAAGAATAAAATGCCCAGCTTGGCACACGCAGGGTTTGCCGGACGCAACGGATAATCCAACATATACACTTCGTTGGCTCTGGAAACCCTAGCATAATATTTTGTAGGGGCGTGATTAATCACGCCCTTGCAGTTTACCATTTGAGGATCCGTCATGAAACGCTTAATCCTTTTTATAATTCTGATTTTTGCTGCATTGCAAAATGTTAGTGCGCAAAAAATCAGCGAAATGCCGAGAGTAACCGGTGCTGCACTCCCGAACACAGCCCTTTTTCCTTTTGTTGACACCACTCAAAGTTTGGCAAATAGGAATAGAGCAATATTTGCATCAGAATTAAAAACATATTTTGGTGCACTGACTCTAGCGGAAGTAAACACAAGAATTGACTCTATACTCGCGCATTACTCATCTTCGGATTCAATGCTCTTTGTAACACTCACGCGATTAAGCGATTCACTACTACATTACGTTAAAATATCCGCACTTGGCACTATGGCTTTTGCTGATAGCGCATATATTAAATCTTTAATTGCATTGCGCTTGACAGGTAATGATACTCTTTCGCTGTCAAATAGAATTAATAGCATTAGTGGTGGAGGTATTGCATCACTCAATGGATTAAGCGGAGCATCTCAAACATTTGCAACAGGAACAAGCGGAACTGCACCTGCTTTTTCATCCGCAACGACAATTCACACGTTAAATATTCCATCTGCAGGGACAACAAATGTAACCGCTGGGACAATTTCTAAAACAGAGTATGATATATTTAATGGCAAACAAAATGCAATTGTTGGATTAAACAATGGAGCGACTGTTGATACAATAGAATTTGGAAACAAATATCCTCTACGAGCAGACTCTAATACAACAAAAAATCCCATCACGCTGTCTTTTGCAATCAGTAATTTTGCACCAATTAGTGTTGTGGGAACTGTTACGAGTATAGCAACAGGAAATGGGTTATCCGGCGGAACAATTACAGGTAGTGGAACAATTAGAATAGATACGACAATAAAAGCAACACCATCCCTTACAGGTTATCTTGGTTTTTCGGACTTCTCTTTATTCAATAGCAAGCAAGCAGGTGACGCTGATTTAACAACTTACGCGGGAATAACACCGAGCGCTAATGCTCAAACTTTGCTTGGTCAAACATTTGCACAGATGCGAGGCTCTATTGGCGCACCTGACTCTACGCTTAGACGCGATACTGTTTATTCAAAATCTGTGAGTAAAATAACATCTGCTAATACATTTTTAAACATTATTAACAACGGGGGATATGCTTTACTTGCAACATTGGATACCTCCAAATATGGAACTGCTATTCTTACTGGCTTGATAAAATATTCTGATTGGTCAAACTTCAACAGCAAGCAAGCTGGTGATGCTGATCTAACTACGTGGGCAGGGATAACTCCAAGCGCAAACGCGCAAACAATGTTAGGGTATAACTTTGCACAAATGTTTACGGCGTTGAGCATTGGGGACTCTCTCGGAAAAAAAGCAGACACATCAGATATTTATCCATCATCCGCAACAAACACTCATATACTGATGATGCGAGGAGATTCTTTGGTCAACGCTGGAGTTTATACAGGCACTGCAACCGATAGTATTCCATCACGCGCTCAGGTGTTAGCTGATATTGGCAACTATCGCGGCACTGGGGGCGGAGTAACTGCTCAAGTTTTAAGCGACACGGCAGAGGCTGCAAGAGCTTATGCAAGGTCTTTAGTCCCTGGATTATCTGGAACGACTTATGGCTATGAAGGGACATTTAGTGGAATA
>Ga0315274_10016484_pt1 | contig 10438 bp, 9 predicted proteins | sample YL17G02_20_MG_FD_203700 | JGI IMG/M metagenome (GOLD analysis project Ga0315274, IMG submission 203700) | Sediment microbial communities from Yellowstone Lake, YNP, Wyoming, USA - YL17G02_20 | ecosystem: Environmental > Aquatic > Freshwater > Lake > Sediment | place: USA: Wyoming | collected... | reverse complement strand
ATTGTGCCGCGCCAGCATTTCAGGAACACTTGGGAACGTCGGTTTCCTGCAAGGTTCTTTGTTGACAGCGATGTTGATGTGCCCAAGGCGGTTGAGATACTCCATAATATCTCAAGTAGGGCAACACTCAGTAAGTGATGATCAAGTCGCTTGCGTCTGCCTGCGATTATCGGGCGAACGCAAAGCCTGCGGCGATTTCACCGGCAGTTTCGGGCCGGCGGGGAAGAGAGGGAAGCGCGGGCTGCCTTTGTTTAAGGTAGACGACTGAAGTCGTCCCTCCCCTTGAGGTGACAGACAGGAATGTCCGTCCCACTTGTAAACTCTCTAGCTTCCCAACTTCTTCAAGAAAAGGAGTAGCGAAATGCACCGAATAGTCAAGGGAGCCACGTTCTGGACGCCGCGAGTGATCTGCATCCTCTTTGCCTTGTTCCTGGTGATCTTCTCGTTTGACGTCTTTGAGGAAGCCCACGGCTTTTGGAATCTGGCGTTGGCGTTGCTGATGCACAACCTGCCGACGATTGGGCTGTTCGTCACGCTCTACTTTGCGTGGCGTCGCGAGTGGATCGGCGCGGTCATTTTCACGGGGCTGGGAGTCCTTTACATCGTGTGGGCTTGGGGCAGATTCCCGCTTATGAACTATTTCCTCATCGCCGGGCCGCTATTTCTCCTCGGGATTTTGTTCCTCGTCAATTGGATCTTTCGCGCCCAGATTCGCCCGAGTGATCAGAAAACCGCTTCACCCTCCATATAGGAGCGTCCGGCAGGCATAAAGGACACGGACGGGTACGGAGACCCGTCCTCCTGAGACTGGATTCCCGCCTGCGCGGGAATGACAAAGTGGACGACTGAAGCCTGCCCCGGCGAAGGCTGGGGTTGTCCTCCCTGGTGAGTGGTGACAGCCAGAGCCTGCCCCGGCGGAAGCCGGGGAATGGCTGTCTTACCGGGAGTGGACAGACAAGAATGGCTATCCTACTGGAGGTGGACAGCCAGGAATGGCTGTCCTACTGGAGGTGGACGACTGAAGTCGTCCCTCCCGTTTACTTTCCAACTTTCTAACTTTCTAACTCTGAAATGAAACGAACATATCAACCATCGCGCCGAAAGAGACGCAACACGCACGGGTTTCGCACCCGGATGGCGGACCGAAACGGACGCAAGATATTGGCGCGCCGGCGCAAAAAGGGTCGCCAGCGCCTGACCGTGTCGGATGCACTCCGCCGCCGCTGACAACCGCTTCCCGCGCCGCTCGCGGCTTAAAGGGCAGAAGAATTTCAACCTGCTCAAACGCAGCGGCGCGCGGGCGACGGGAGGAACCCTGACGGTTTTTTTTTACCCGGCGGTGAGCCGCGTATGGGGATAACCATCCCCGGCAAATGCGCCATAGCCGTCAGGCGAAACCGCATCAAGCGGGTCATCCGCGAGCATTACCGCACCAGCAAAGAGCGCTTCCCGACGGATGGGATGCTGCTGTTTCTGTTGCGGAATTGCGACTCGGAAGAGCGGATAATCGGTGAGATGTTCCGATTGACAGAACTCGCGGTAAGGCGGTCGCAGACCATCGCACACGACGGGGAGGCGACAGACAAGAATGTCTATCCTACTTGACAGACCGCGGAAACTCCCGACCAGCGGGGCGGAGAAATGATTACCCGCACGCTGGTTTGGCTCATCCAACTCTATCAGCGGCTGGCGAGCCCGTTCCTGGGTGCGCGCTGCCGCTTTTACCCATCCTGTTCGCATTACGCCGCCGAGGCGCTGGACCGGCACGGGTTGCGGCGCGGCGGAGGGCTGGCGCTGCGCCGGCTCGTCCGCTGCGGTCCGTGGCATCCCGGCGGGATTGACCCAGTGCCATAAGAATTACGAATTAGGAATTACGAATCAGGAATCGGAAATCCCGGATTACTGACCCATGGACAAGCGCACCATACTCGCCTTCGTCGCCATCGCGGCTATCATCTTGCTGATGCCCACCTATTTCAAGTGGGTATCTCCGCCGTCGCCGCCCAAACCCGTTGCCGCCGCCGATTCCACCGAAGCGACGCTCAAGACCCCGCGCACCGCCGAACCGACGCTGACGGCCGAAGCGGTAGCTCCGTCACCATCTGTTCCCGCTCCATCCGGCGCTCTCGCGACCCCGACCACGCGACCGCCGGAGCGCTTTATCACCGTTGAAACCGACCGCCTCATCACCCGACTGTCCAGCTACGGCGCGCGATTGGTCTCGGTGCAATTGAAGCCGAACGGACGTTATATCAAGGAGCCGGTGGAGCTGCTTCACTCCGGCGACGCAGCGCATCCGTCGGTGCGCTTCTGGACCGTTGACGGTCCGTTTGAGACGGCGGCGCTGGCTTTTCGGATTGCCGGCGCGGACAGCGTGGAACCGGTCATCCATTTGACCGGTCGGGAGCAAGGCCGGGTTATATTCACCGCGTCGCTGGACAGCTTGCGAGCGCTCACCATCGTCTATACCTTCAACGGCGGCGACTACACGCTGATGTATGAAGTGAAAGGCGACGGGCTGGCGGCAACCTGGGTGCGGGATTACGCGGAAGTCTATTGGCAGGGCGGGCTTGCCTACACTGAAGCCGATTCGGCGCAAGACAGTTACTACTCCAAAGCATACACCTACTATAATGGGAATGTGCTGGAGGAGTTGAAACTGAATGGGAAGAAGGAGCAAAGTGTCGGACCAACCTCGGGCGAAACACGTTGGGGGGCGATAAGGACAAAGTATTTCATAGCGGCGCTCATCCCCGACCAGAACTCCGCCAGCGGCGCGTGGATGGAGAACAAGATTGAGAGCGGCGGTCCCTCGCGTCATCCCATCAATCTGTTGGGTGTGGGTCTGCGGCTGCCGGTTGACAAGGGTAGTCTCGCGACGCCGGTGCGGCTTTACATGGGACCGTTGGACGAAGACCTCCTGAACCGGGTTGACCCGTCTCTGAAGAAGACTATGAACTGGGGTTGGCAGATTATCGCGCCGTTCTCCAAAGCGGTGCTGTGGGGGTTGAAATGGCTCTACCGCGTCTTCCCCAATTACGGCGTTTGCATAATAATATTCTCGGTGGTGGTGAAGCTGCTGGTATGGCCTCTGACCAAAAAGAGCTACCAGTCTATGGCGGCGATGCAGCTCCTGCAGCCGAAAGTTCAGGCGCTGCGCGAGAAATACAAGAGCGAGCCGCAACGAGTGCAACAGGAAATGATGAAGCTTTACAAGCAGGAGAAGGTCAACCCGATGGGGGGTTGCCTGCCCATCCTGCTGCAGATGCCGCTCCTGTATGCGCTGTTCATCGTGTTCCGCACCACAATAGAGTTCCGCAGCGCCCATTTCGCGTTCTGGATAAAAGATTTGTCAATGCCCGACGTCGTCTTCCAACTGGGATTCACAATCCCAATGTATGGCAGCGGCGTGGCGGTGCTGCCGATACTGATGGGGATTTCCACCTTCTTCCAATCCAAAAGCACGACCGTCAGCGACCCGAACCAGCGGTTTATGCTTTACTTTATGCCGATTTTTATGACGCTCATCTTCAACCAGTTCCCATCGGGACTGACGCTCTACTACACGCTGTTCAACGTCTGGACGCTCGTCCAGCAGAAGCTCACACCGCCGCCGACGCTGTCGCCCATGACGACACAGGCGTGAATCTTTCTGAACACGAAGTGCACCAAGAACACCAATAATTGCAGATTGAAGATTGCAAATTGACACCGCGCAATACAAGATCCAAATTCCTTCGTGTCTTCGTGTTTGAGCTAGCCATTCCCTTGACCAATTGACGAATCTATGAATTGACGAATTGACGAATTGGGAGTCCGACATAATCGCCGCGGAAGCCACTCCACCCGGGCGCGGCGGGATTTCCATCGTCCGCGTGTCCGGCGCCGGTGGCCGTGATTTGGTCGCCCGATTGTTTGACCGCGAACTGCCCCAGCCCGGCCGACACCGCTTTGGAAGGATTATGAAGCCGGACGGCGCGTTTATAGACGAAGCCGTAGTCATCTGCTACGGCGCGCCGCACTCCTACACCGGCGAAGATTTGGCGGAGTTGTCACTTCACGGCAGCCCGGTGGTGGTGGCGGAGACGCTGGACGCGCTTTACACAGCCGGCGCCCGTCCCGCCCGCCCCGGCGAATTCACCCTGCGCGCTTTCCTTAATGGACGGATGGACTTGACCCAGGCGGAAGCCGTCGCCGACCTTATCGCCGCCGGCAGCCGCCAAGCCGCCGACCAGGCGCGCTGCCAACTGGACGGCGGCATCGCCCGCGCCGCCGAAACGGTCAGCGATTCCGTCGCCCGGCTGCTCGCCCTGTGCGAGTTGGAACTTGACTTCATTGAAGACGACATAGAACTCGCCGGTCGGGATGAGAAGCTAACGCTAATCAAGGATGCGCGAGACGGACTGGCGGGGATGCTCGCCGGTTACCGGCAGTCCCGGCGATTGCGGGAAGGCGTCCGAGTGGTCATCACCGGCGCGCCGAACGTCGGCAAGAGCAGCCTGTTCAATGCCCTGTTGGGGGAAGAGCGCGCCATCGTCCACGCCACGCCCGGAACCACCCGCGACGCATTGCAGGCAACCTGTTTCATCAACGGCATGGCGTTTGAACTGTTTGACACCGCGGGAATCCGAACCGGCGCCGGAGAGGTTGAAAACGAGGGCGTTCGCCGGGCGTTGAAGTTAGCCGCCAACGCTGAAATGGCGATAGTCGTCCGATCAGTGGATGCGCCGACAACCGCCGATCAGTCGGAACCGACCGCGCCGGCGGTAATCCGGGTGATGAACAAGGCGGATTTGAAACCGGCTGATGTTCCACCCGAAACCATCTCCATCTCCGCCTTAACCGGATTGGGTTTGGAGCGATTGAAAGAGGCTATTTATCTTATGGCTGCCGGCGGGGAAGCTCCGAGTGAGCGCAGCATCAGCCGGGAGCGACACTACCGCGCCGTCAGCCGGGCAGCGGAGGCATTGGAACGGGGGGAGACCGCCCTGGTTGAAGCGCAACCGGCCGAAGTGGTCGCGGAGGAACTGCGCGAGGCGCTCGCCGCATTGGACGAACTGACCGGCAAACGCCGATTGGAAGGGTTGTTGGACGAAATCTTCGCCAACTTCTGCATCGGAAAATAATCTTGAAACCACGAAGGCACGAAGAGCAGTAAGCAAGTGAGCAGGTGAGCAGGTAAGCAAGTGAGGGCGGTTCCACAGGGGTGAAAGAGAACGATACTCAGCACCCCCCCTTCCTCCCCCCCGCAAGCGGGGGGGGGAGTTGGCAGTTTCAGACTGCAAGCGGGGGGGTAAAGCTAAAACTGTGAACTTAAACTCACAACTCACAACTCGCAACTCAAAACTCAAAACTATACAGGTAAACCCATGGACGTTAAAGTCAACCAGGAACTGATTGAACTGCTCGGCGAAATCAGTATGTTCCAGGATTTGAACGCTGCCGAGCGCGCCGAATTCGCGGTTTTAATGACGTCGCAAACTTATGAAGCCGGCAAGGAACTGTTCCGCGAAGGGGACCCCGGCGGGCAGATGTTCATCATTGCCAGCGGCGCGGTGGAAGTCCAGAAGCAGCGTTCGCACGGCGCCGGACGAATCGTCATCGCCCGCTTTGAACGGGGCGGGGTCATCGGCGAAATGTCGCTCCTGGACCGTATGCCGCGCTCGGCGTCGGTCGTATCCGCCCAGACCAGCAAAGCCTACGTCTTCACCCAGCCCGCGCTGGAAGAGCTGATGGCGACCAAACAGGGGCTGGCGATGAAGCTGCTGAAAGGGCTGGCGGTATTGCTGTCGCTGCGCTTGCGCAACACCTCCGGCTGGTTTGCGGACGTGTTTTAATGCGTGAGCAAGTGTGAAAGTGAGAAAGTGGGCTGGGCGCAGCCCTTTTATCTTTGCGAGGGCGATGAAGTCGCCCGAAGCAATCTCATAGTTATTGTCAGATTGCTTCCCGCTGTTCGTCGGCGTCGCAAATACGTAATTCTTGATTACTTGATCACTTGATTACTTTCCCTGGGAGGAGAAGATGAGACGGATGACTCTTTGCTGCCTGACACTCGGGCTCTTTGTAACCGCGCCGCTGCACGCCCAGCCCGATTCGCTCTGGTCGCGCACCTATGGGGGAGAGAATTCGGAAGAATGCCATTCGCTTATCCAGACCGCGGACGGGGGATATGCGCTTGCCGGAACTACAGAATCGCTCGGCGCAGGATGGACTGATTTCTGTCTGGTGCGGACGGATGAGAATGGCGACAGCCTCTGGTCGCGCACCTATGGCGGTGAAGGGATGGATGAATGTTATTCGCTCGTTCAGACCGCTGACGGAGGATATGCGCTCGCTGGATCTACCACTTCGTTCGGCGCGGGATACTGGAATTTCCGGCTGGTGCGTACAGATGAGAACGGCGACAGCCTCTGGTCGCGCACGTATGGCGGAATTGTAGGTGACCGGCTTTCTCTTGTCCAGACATGGGACGGTGGATACGCGCTCGCCGGATGGACTTATTACGGCGCGGGAGGTTACGGTTTCTGGCTGGTGCGAACGGACGAGAACGGCGACAGCCTCTGGTCCGGCACCTATGGAGGACATGAGGATGGAGAGTGCCTTTCGCTTGTCCAGACCGCGGATGGGGGATACGCACTCGCCGGATGGACTTATTCATTCGGAGCTGTGGGACGATGGGATTTCTGGCTGGTGCGGACCGATGACAACGGCGACAGCCTCTGGTCGCGCACCTATGGCGGTGAAGGGATGGATATATGTTATTCGCTCGTTCAGACCGCCGACGGGGGATTTGCGCTTGCCGGATATACTTACTCATTCGGCGCGGGAGAATCCGATTTCTGGCTGGTGCGGACGGATGAGAACGGCGACAGCCTCTGGTCTCGCACCTATGGTGGGGGAAGCTATGAACATTGTTCATCTCTAGTCCAGACAGCGGACGGGGGCTATGCGCTCGCCGGATATACTTGCTCATTCGGCGCGGGAGACGGCGATTTCTGGCTGGTGCGAACCGATGAGAACGGCGACAGCCTCTGGTCTCGCACCTATGACGGTGAAGGGGGGGATGAATGTTATTCGCTCGTTCAGACCGCGGACGGGGGATTTGCGCTCGCCGGATCTACTTGGTCATCCGACGCGGGATATTTCGATTTCTGGCTGGTGAAACTCGGCCCCGATCCGGTTTCAGTTCCAGAATCCGATTTCATCCTTCATCCTTCCGCCTTCATCCTTTCCCCGCCCTATCCCAATCCGTTCAATGCCAAAGCAGTAACGAGGTACGAGTTGCGAGGAGCGAGTAGGGTGAACTTGGCACTCTACGATATAAACGGGAGGTTGGTGCAGACGCTAATGGAGGGGTGGCAGGAGGCGGGGGAACACAGGGTGGTGATTGATGCGAATAGGTGGACAGACAGGAATGTCTATCCTACTGTCCTACCGGCGGGGGTGTATCTGCTTCGGTTGACCGATGGCAGGCAGGTGGGGCTGAGCAAAGTCTGTCTGATAAAGTAATTAAGTGATCAAGGTGATTGGAACAGGTTCGGCACGCGACGCCGACGTCATAATTGTCGGGGGCGGTCATGCCGGCTGCGAAGCTGCCGCCGCCGCCGCGCGCGTCGGCGCGAAAACGCTGCTTGTCACCGCCGACCTGACGGCGCTCGGGCGTATGTCGTGCAATCCTGCCATCGGCGGTATCGCCAAAGGACATTTGGTGAGGGAACTGGATGCGTTGGGCGGCGTGATGCCGGTAGTCGCCGACCGCACCGCCATCCAATACCGCGTCCTGAACCGCTCCAAAGGTTTCGCCGTCTGGTCGCCGCGCGCGCAATGCGACCGCAAACGCTATTCGCTTGTGATGAGCGAGACGCTGCGCCGCTATCCCAACCTGACCCTGATAGAGGGGATGGTGGAGAACGTCCTGCTAAATGGCGGACGCTGTTGCGGCGTCTGGACGAAGGATGGACGGGAACTGTCGGCTGGCGCGGTCGTGCTGACCTGCGGGACGTTCCTAAACGGGCTGCTTCACTGCGGCGAGAGTCAGACCGCCGGCGGGCGCTATGGCGAGGCTCCCGTCACCGGTCTCAGCGCAGCGCTCGCGGCGCTGGGTTTTGAAGTCGGACGCTTGAAGACCGGCACTCCACCCAGACTGGACGGCGCGACTATTGACTTCAGCCGCACCGACCGGCAGGATTCAGACGCAGAGCCCATCTTCTTCCATCGCGGCACAAAGGGCTTCACCCTGCCTCAAAAACCCTGCTACATCACCCACACCACGCCGGAAGTTCACGACGCTTTGCGACAGGGGCTGGACCGCTCGCCGCTCTTCACCGGGCGCATCAAAGGTCGCGGACCGCGTTATTGCCCGTCCATAGAGGATAAAATCCACCGCTTCTCCGACCGGACACAGCACACGATATTTCTTGAGCCGGAGGGTTTGGAGACCGACGAGATTTACCCCAACGGCTTCTCCACCAGCATGCCCGCCGACGTCCAGTTGGCGGCAATCCGGCACATCCCCGGTCTGGAGCGAGTAGCGATGAACCGCCCCGGTTACGCGGTGGAATACGACTTCTTCCCGCCGCGCCAACTGCACCCAACGCTGGAGACCAGGCGGGTGGCGGGGCTGTTCTTCGCCGGACAGATAAACGGCACGTCCGGTTACGAGGAAGCTGCCGGGCAGGGGATTGTCGCGGGGGCTAATGCGGCGCACGCCGCGCTCGGCTCCGACCGGCGGCTGACCTGCGAGCGCGATGAGGCTTACATTGGTGTGATGATTGACGACCTCATCACCCGGGGAACCGACGAGCCTTACCGGATGTTCACTTCACGGGCGGAGTTCCGGCTGAAGCTGCGCCTGGACAACGCCTATGCCCGATTGACTGAAAAGGGGCGAGCGTTCGGGCTGGTGAACGACGAGTTGCTGCAATCAGTGCGCAATGAGGAGGCGCGGCTGGCGAAGGTTATCTCCTGGTTGGAGACGACGCGGATCGCCAGCGAGGCTGGCGAATCGGTCAGTTTAAGGGAACTGCTTAAACGACCGGGGGTGGGTTTGAGTGCCGTGAACGCCCTGGCTCATCATTCCAGCGCTCCCTCATCGCATCATTCCAGCGAAAGCTGGAATCCAGAGTTCCCTCATCATTCCAACGCTCCCTCATCTCATCATTCCAGCGAAAGCTGGAATCCAGTTCTGGAAGAGGCGATGAGCCTCGGCTTTCGCCAAGGCGACATTGCAAACAGCGAATTCTGCCGCCGCGTTGAAGCAGAAGTAAAATACGACGGCTACTTGAAGCGGCAGGAGTTCCGCGCCGAAGAGTTACGGCGCTGCCGGAACCAACATATTTCCGAGGATATGGATTTCGCTGCCATTAAAGGGCTGTCAGCGGAGGGGCGGGAGAAACTAACCCGCGTCCAGCCGCAGGATCTGGGACAGGCGTTGAACATTCCGGGCGTTACTCCAGCGGATATCGCCATCCTGTTGGTGCACTTGAAGAGGCGGCGGGGGTAACCTATGGAATGAGCGCGGGTTGCCCACTTATAAACCGGCGCTCTTGAAGGTGTGAGTAAAATGTTGATAGTTCACCCTGCCGAAGGGCTTGTCCATTGTTAATACGTTACTTATAAAATATGGTCGGTTTTACCACTGATGTTGATAACTTGTTGCGGCGTTACCGGGAGATAACCTTAAGTGACAGTAAAAAGCTGAACTTGGTCTCGCGCCGCGACGTGGGAAAAACAGTTGATTCTCTGATCGCTGAGTCTATCCTCCCGCTCGGTTGGGAGGGCTGGAATTTTGCCTCGCCGTTACTTGACATCGGCAGCGGCGCTGGGTTACCCGGAATACCGCTGCGCATCGCCAAACCCGACCTGTGCGTAATACTCTTGGACAGCAACCGCAGGAAGTCGCTATTCCTAAAGAAGGTCGTAATGATGTTGTCGTTGAATGGCGTTGAGGTCATCAACGAGCGGGCAGAAAAATTTGCGGCGGATGTTCTCTATGCTGGTCATTTTAACACTGTCGTCTCCCGCGCCGCCGCGCCGCTGACTGACCTGGCAAAATGGGGAATGGAGCTATTGAAACCGGGTGGTGAGTTAATTGTCTGGAAAGGTTCCAGCGTCCGCGAGGAGTTGGCGCGGCTTGACTTCGGTGGCTGGTCGGATCCGGATATCAGGGTTCAGGCGAATGGGTTGACTGTGATTAAGTTGCAGAAGTGCATATCCCCCACCGCTTGCGGTTTTTTGGGGAGCAAGGGGGGGACCGGAAGTGAGCAAGTGAACAAGTGAGCAAGTAAGAAAATGAACGGGGAGAGCCGACTTTCAGTCGGCTACCTTATAAAATCACGTTCCTGATTCAAGGAAATTCAGTTTACCACGGCCAGCAAGCTGTCCGTGGCACACATAACAAACAACTGGGGGAAAATTAAAGGGGGGGCAATATTTGATG
>Ga0315274_10016483_pt1 | contig 10438 bp, 7 predicted proteins | sample YL17G02_20_MG_FD_203700 | JGI IMG/M metagenome (GOLD analysis project Ga0315274, IMG submission 203700) | Sediment microbial communities from Yellowstone Lake, YNP, Wyoming, USA - YL17G02_20 | ecosystem: Environmental > Aquatic > Freshwater > Lake > Sediment | place: USA: Wyoming | collected... | reverse complement strand
GCTCCTACCTCTCCACCGCACGCAAACACGCCCTCAATCCCCTCCACGTCCTCTCCCTCGCCCTCTCCGGCCAACCCTTCCTCCCCTCATCAATACCTTGACCATCCTCAGGTGAGTAGTTACCATAATTCATCATTCGCTTCTGTGGAGTTGCTCATGAAAACCGTCAACCTTGTTCTCGGCGTCCACAATCACCAGCCCATCGGCAATTTCGACCACGTCTTCGAGGAGGCCTGCCACAAGGCCTATCGGCCATTTCTGGATGTTCTCGACCGTCATCGCGGAATCCGATTCGCCTTTCACAACACGGGCTGCCTGCTCGATTGGATTGTGCAGCATCACCCCGATTACATTCAGCGGCTGCGGGAATTGGTCGAGCGCGGACAGGCCGAAATCCTCGGCGGCGCTTACTATGAACCGATCCTCCCGGTCATTCCCGACCACGACAAGGTCGGCCAGATGCGCCTGATGAACGACGAGATCGAGCGCCTGTTCGGAGTCAGGCCGCGCGGCATGTGGCTGGCCGAACGCGTCTGGGAACCGCACCTGCCGCGTTTCATCCGCGAGGCCGGACTGGAGTTCGCCGCGCTCGACGACTCGCACTTCAAGTGCGCCGGCCTGACCGAAACGCAGACGTTCGGCTACTATCTGACCGAGGAAGCGGGAAAGGCGATGGCCGTCTTTCCGATCAACGAACGGTTGCGCTACGCGATTCCCTTCCACGACCCGGCCGATACGATTGACTATCTGCGGTCGGCGGCCACGGACGACGGCTCGCGGCTGGTCGTGATGACCGACGACGGCGAGAAGTTCGGCATCTGGCCGGAGACGCACAAACACTGCTACGAGGACGGCTGGCTCGAACGGTTCTTCGCGGCGCTCGAAGAAAACGCGTCGTGGATTCGCCTGATGAGTTTCGGCGAGGCGCTCGACCGGCTCAAGCCGCTGGGGCGCGTCTATCTGCCAACGGCCTCCTACGGCGAGATGATGGAGTGGGCGCTGCCGGCCGACGCGGTCGAGCGGTACGAGGACTTCGTAAAGTCGCTCAAGGATCGGCCGGATTTCGCAGACGAGAAGATTTTCGTCCGCGCGGGCTTCTGGCGCAACTTCCTGGCCAAGTACGACGAAGGCAACCACATGCACAAACGGATGGTGCGCGTCAGCGAGAAGATCGCGTCGGCCCTCGAACGCCAGCCGCGCTCGGAGAAGTTGCATCGCGCACAACGGGCGCTGTGGCGCGGGCAGTGCAATTGCGCCTACTGGCACGGCGTTTTCGGCGGACTCTATCTGACCCACCTGCGCTCGGCCATCTATCGCAACCTCATCGAGGCCGACGCGCTCGCCGACCAGGCCGCGCATCGCGAGAAGAGTTGGACCGACGTGGACGAATCCGATCTCGACTGCGATGGCCACAAGGAACTGACCGTCGCAACGCCCGCGCAGATTCTGATCTTCAAGCCGGTCGCCGGCGGCGCGTTGGTCGAACACGATCACGTGGCCGCGCATTTCAACCTGATTGATGTCCTGGGACGCCGCAAGGAAGGCTATCACCGCCAGGTGATCGAACTGGCGCAACGCCGGGCGAAGGCCGAGGGCGCGACCGCCAGCATCCACGAGCGCGTGGCGGCCAAGGAGACGGGGCTTGAGCGCCTGCTGCACTACGACTGGCATCGGCGCGCTTCGTTTCTCGACCACTTCATTGCGCCCGACGCCACGCTCGACGAGTTCGCCGAGAGCCGCCAGCGCGAAGAAGGCGATTTCGTCAATCAGCCTTACGCGGTGGCAATCGGGGGGCGGCCTGCTGCGCCCAAACACGCGGCGGCCCAACACGGCGCGTCGGCGGCCTCGGCGCCGGCTGGCGGGGCGGAGGTGAAACTCGAACGCCGCGGCTCCCTTTATCGGCCGGACGGAGTATTCCCGCTGCACGTATGCAAAGTGCTCCAGATCTCAGACAGTACAGCCGCGGTTGCCGCTGCGTACCGAATCACCAACGTGGGCGATCGCGCGGTGCGGACGCGCTTCGGCGTCGAGTTCTGCGTCAACTTTCTGGCCGGCAACGCCTTCGATCGCTACTATAAGATAAATGGCGCACAACCCTCCCCGGCCCAGCTCGCTTCGCGCGGCGCCGACGAGCGGGTGAACAGCTTCGGCGCCGTGGACGAGTGGCTGCGGCTCGAAGCGCGGGTGACGCCGGGCGAGCCAATGGCGCTGTGGCGGTTTCCCCTCGAGACGGTGAGCTTGTCGGAAGACGGCTTCGAGCGCGTCTATCAAGGCTCGGTGATGTTCGCCCACGGCCTGTTGGATCTTTCCCCGGGCGAGTCGCGTGACTTCACGTTTCGATATGAAGTCCTTCCCTACCCGTCCGACTGAGCTGACATTCATCTTTGCGTCCGCCAACGTTGCCGTGATTGTGGAGTGTGCGAGCAGCAGAGCGCTCACGTCCAATCTCCACGAGGATTGGCCGTTGACAGCGCTCACGGGGATTGACACTCTTACCTTGCAACCGCCGCCGCGTTTGGCGTAGGGACTTGGCCGCCGGGGAAAAGAGAGTCCGACAGACTCGGCGGCGGGCCTGCAGACGATTGACAGCCGTTCTGACGGTTCAGCGGCCTGTTGAAGCGTGGCACGGTATCTGTAAAGGAAGCAGGATGCCGGAACAGAAAATCCTGATCGCGGAAGACAACGAACTGCTGCGCCGTTTGCTGGATTTCGAGCTCAAACATTTGGGCTACGAAACCGTTCCCGCGGCCGACGGCGTCGAGGCGTTGGAGAAAATCGAAAGCGAATCGCCGGCCTTGATCATCGCCGACCTCAAGATGCCGCGCATGGACGGCATGGAGCTGCTCCGGACCCTGCGCGAGAAGCGCATCGGGATTCCCGTGATCGTCGCCACGGCCTACGGTTCGATCGAGTCGGCCGTCGAGGCCATGAAAGCCGGCGCGGTGGACTACATCCAAAAGCCCTTCGAGGGCAAGCAGATCGAACTGGCCATCCACCGCGCGTTCGAACTGCGCCAGATTCTCTCCGAGAATGTCTATTTGCGGCGCGAAGTCCAGCGCCTCTACGACTTCAGCTCGATCATCTCTCATTCGCCGGGAATGAAACGCGCCATTCAAATGGCCGAACAAGTGGCCCCTTCCAACGCCACGGTACTGATCATCGGCGAGAGCGGCACGGGCAAAGAGCTGCTCGCGCGCGCGATTCATCTCAACAGTCCGCGTTCGCGCCACCCCTTCGTGGCGATCAACTGCGCGGCGCTGCCGGAGAACCTGCTCGAAAGCGAGCTGTTCGGCTATGAAAAGGGGGCTTTTACCGGCGCCGCCGAGCGCAAGAAGGGCCGCTTCGAACTGGCCGACGGCGGTACGCTTCTGCTCGACGAAATCGGCCGCATGGCGCTCCCCTTGCAGGCCAAAATCCTCCGCGTCGTTCAGGAAAAGGAATTCGACCGCCTCGGCGGAACCAAGACCATCCGCGCCGACGTTCGAATCCTCGTCGCCACCAACCAGGACCTCAAAGCCCAGATCACCGACGGACGATTCCTCGAAGACCTCTACTACCGGATCAGCGTTTTTCCGATTACGATCCCGCCGCTTCGCGAGCGCCGCGACGACATTCTTCCTCTGACGAAATACTTCCTCGATCGGTTCTGCGTCGAGATGGGCAAGAAGGTTCCCCCAATCGCCCCGGATGCCGAACAGGCGCTTGTCAACTATCCCTGGGCGGGTAACGTGCGCGAGATTCAAAACTACGTCGAGCGCGCCGTGATTTTGCTGCGCGGCGACACGCTGACGACCGATGTGTTGCCCGACGCCCTGGTTCCCCACCGCGCCGTCGAGGGACAAGCGCTGTCGGATGTGGGTTTCCGTCTCCCCGAACAAGGCATTTCGCTCGAAGACCTCGAGCGCTCGCTGCTGGTCCAGGCCATCGAACGAACGAAGGGCAACAAGACCGCCGCGGCAAAGCTGCTGGGGCTGACGCGCGCGACGTTGCGCTATCGGCTCGAAAAGTACGGCCTGGCCGACGCGCCCGCCGAAAACGAGGAAACACTCGAGTGAACCGGCCGCGCGCGATTATTCATCCCACAACCACGTTGCGCGGGACCCTTCAACCCCCCTCCTCCAAAAACTACACGGCGCGCTACCTTCTCGCGGCCGCGTTGGCCGAAGGAACGAGCACGGTTCGTTTCCCCGCCCGAAGCGACGACGCGGAGGCCATGATGCGTTGCCTCAATGCGCTTGGCGCCCGGTTTCATTGGGAAGACGAAACGACCTTGCGGATTCAGGGTTTCGGCCGAAGGCCCTGCAATCCGGGCCGGCTCGATCCCGGCAACGCCGGCGCGGTGGCGCGCCTGCTGATGGGCGTGGGCGCGCTGCTCGACCGCGTCGAGTTCGCCACGCAATACGCCGACTCGTTGGGCAAGCGGCCTCACGGCGATCTGCTCGACGCGCTCGAGCAGTTGGGGGCGCGATGCCAGGCCGCCGAGGGTGGACGCTTCCCCGTCGTGATCAAGGGCGGCCGATTGCGCGGCGGCACGATTCGTGTTTCCGGAGCGCGGAGCTCGCAATTCCTGAGCTCGCTGCTGTTTCTTGCCCCGTTGGTGGGCGAGCCGATCGCGATCGAGGTGGTCGAAGGCCTGAAATCGAAGCCCCTCGTCCAGACCACGCTCGAAGTGATGAAAACCGCGGGCATTCAGGTCGAGGCGAGCGACGATCTTCTCCACTTCCGCATCTCGCCGCAATCCTATCAACCCGGCGACTATACGGTGAATGGCGACTGGCCCGGCGCGGCGGCGCTGCTGTCGGCGGCCGCCGTCACCCGGTCCGACGTGACGATCAATCGCCTCTACCGCGACGAACAAGGCGAACGGGCGATTGTGGACGTCCTCGCACAAATGGGCGCGTCGGTCAATTGGTCGCCGCCCGAAGTCGCCATTCACAGCACGGGCCGTCTCGCCGCGATCAAGTTCGACGGCGACCGGGCGACCGACGCCGTGCTCGCCATGGCCGCCGCGGCCTGTCTCGCGCGCGGGCGGTCGCGTTTCTTCAACGTGGGCAACCTGCGGCTCAAGGAGTGCGACCGAATCAGCGAACCTCTGGCCGAGTTGCGCAAACTCGGCGTCGAGTGCCGCGAAGAGCGCGAGGCGTTCGAGATCGTCGGCTCGCCCGAAGGCTTCGACGGCGGCCTCGAACTCAACGCCCACAACGATCATCGCGTCATCATGCTGTTGACGATTGTGGGGCTTCGCTGCCGCCGGCCCGTAACCATCCTCGACGCCCACCACGTGGCCAAATCCTACCCCGCCTTCTTCGACGATCTCCGCGCGCTCGGCGCGCGGATTGAGTTGATGGATTTTGGAGCGGTTGAATCGTGAATGGGCCCGGCTTGCGCCCGGCCTTCATTTCAAGCGAACAGCGGGCAGGCGTTTCAGCCGTTGCGTCCGCGGGTCCACCTCGATTCCCACCGATTCCAGGGCCGTGACGCCAAGGATCGGCTCTGCATCATCGCGTCCGAAAATGATCGTGGTGCCAGCAAAGTCGCCCATGAATTCGACCTCTGCCGCTGTGACGTCCATCTTCAGTTCTGTTCCGTCTGCCAGCTCGTACGTTCTTTTGCCCTTTGGCTCCAGACCGATTTCCCGCAGACACTTCCCCGGCACGAGACAATCCACGGCGCCCGTATCCACGAGAAACAGCCCCTCCCACGTGCGTTCGGGTTGCGCTGGATTCCGAACCAAGACGGTAACATGAGTCATGCCCATTCTTGCGGCCCCCTTCCTACGGCTCTCTGATCGAGATTGTCGTGAAGATGCCCTCGAGTCAAGGTCGAACCACCTGCGAATTCAAACCGCATGCGCGCAGGCTGACGGCCAGTAACGTCATGGACGAAGTGGACGACGAACGCTCGTGGCTGACAGCCTACGCTACTTCTATTCCGGCAGTTTGAGGGCGCGCAGGGCGTCGAGCATGGCCTGGGCGTTGGGCCAGCGGTCCTATCTACCCAATGTGGGGGCGAGTTCGCGTGGATGAGCCGAGAGGTACTCGCGGACTTCCAGATTCATGCGGTCCAGCTCTGCGAGGAAACCGGCTACGGAGGCATGGTAGTTGCGCGGATCGGTCTCCACTTCGCGTATCCGAGCCACCTGGGCCTGGAAGTGAGCAATCCGTTCAAGCGCCGTGCGAAGTTCCTGGTCGTTATGAATCATGTTCGATCACCTCGACAATCCCGCGAAGAGTTCCGTCGCGTTTGACTTGCCAATGCGCCATGGTTGCTTCCTCGCCTCCGAGAGCCGCCATGCGGCGCATCCAGAATATGCTGGCCCCCTCGTAGTTCTGGGCCGATATGTGATCGAAGAGGACAGCAGCCTCTCCGGACACCGAACCCACCTGAAATGTATCGTCCATGAGCATGAAGATGTCAACATCTGCCGGGGCGGACTTCTTCGTAACAAAGGACCCAAAAACCACAAATCGCGCCACCTTGCCCGTGCGAAAGGCCAGTTTGAAAACACGCTCCAGCCGGCGAGCGACCAGCCAACGCTGAGGCAGACCCGAGCCAAAACGCGCGAGAACCTCCGCCAATGTCGCGCGGTAAACGCCAGGGGGTAAATCACCGTTCTGATTGAAGTCCGGCAGGGCCATGACAGAAGAGCATTCTCGCGCCCAGCGCGGCCGGGCAAGATGTTTCTTCTATAGAACGATGAACATCAAGCGCGCATACGTCTGCGACCCCCATGGCGTTCACAGAGAGAAGCCCAGAACTCCTCATAGCACATAATGTTCTCGTGGTAGGCTCGCCAGTGTGCATCAATTCCGTCCCAGCCATGTCCCCGGAAAACATGTTCACAGCCCGGTATCGGACAAATTCGACGTCCCTCGGTGGGCACATGGTGCCGGCAGCATAGGCAATTGGCCATAGCACACCTCCTTGGGAAACAGGTCTCCGCTACTCCGGCAATTTCAGGGCGCGCAGCGCATCGAGCATCGCCTGCGCGCTCGGCCAGCGGTCTTCTTTGCGCTTCTCGAGCGCCTTCATGATGATCGTGTTGAGGTCCTCGAAGCCGCGCTCCATCGGTTCGGGGAACACGTGCAGGTGGGAATAGGCCAGGTCGCCTTTGATGAACGGCGGCTTGCCCTCGACGCACTCGTAGAGCACGATGCCGAGGGAATAGAGGTCGGCGCGATGGTCCACCGTCTCGCCCCTGACTTGTTCGGGCGACATATAGAGCGGGGTGCCGACGACCGCGCCTTCGGCCGTCGCCTCGGTGCTTTCGAGAATCTTGGCGATTCCGAAATCGGTGATCTTCACCTCATCATCGCGCGAGATGATGAGGTTGGCCGGCTTGATATCGCGGTGGACGATGCCGATGCTGTGCGCATAGGCCAAAGCGTCGAGAATCTGGCAGGCGTATTTCAGAATGCGCGGGAGTTCCAGGCCGCCGCCCGCCCGGATCAGCGCCTTGAGTGTCGGGCCCTCGACAAATTCCATCGAGATATACTTGCGGCCCATCTCCTCGCCGATGTCGTGGATGCGGACGATGTTGCGATGGCTGAGGCGGCGCGCCGACCGCGCCTCGCGCCGGAAGCGCGTCAGGGCGTCTTCGTTGGTCGAAAGATTGTCGGGCAGAATCTTGAGCGCCACCACCTCGTCGAGCTCGCTGTCCATCGTCCGATAGACAATGCCCATGGCGCCGCGGCCGACTTCCTCGATCAGCTTGTAGCGGTGCTTGGCCTTCTCGCTCAGTTGGCTCAGGATCATCGTCCGGTCGAGCGACGACTTCTTTTCGCCCAACCCTGCGCCCTGCAGCGCCTCAAACCGTTCCTGAACGTCGCGGAAAGCGGCGTCCACCGCGAAGATCATCCGATAGGCCGCGCGCGCTCCGCCGGCGTCGCCGCGCTGCTCATAGAGCTGCCCGAGCTGATAGAGCGTCTCTTTCAGGTCGTCGTCGGCAGGCAGCTTCTGAAACTCTTCGAGTGCGAGATCGAGCAGGCCTTTCTTCATAAAAACCCAGCCCATGCCGCGCGTCGAATCGCCCTCGAACCGATAGTCGCGAACCGACTTCTGGAAACATCGCAGCGCGGCGTCGAGATCGCCGGCGCTCAGATGGATTTGCGCCAGGTGCAAGCGCACCTCGGAGTCGTCGCTCTCGCGCAGCAGCGACTCATAGACCGTCTTAAGACCGGCTTCGACCGTCTCGTTGTGCGGCTGAAGACGATTGGCCAGCTCGAGGTCGCTTCGCGCGTCGGCGAGCCGCCCCAGCCGAAGGAACAACTCGCCCCGCACCGTCCGCGCGTACACATGGTCGCGATCCACGTTGAGGACGTGGCCCAACGCCTCGATGATGCGATCGTGCGCGTCGGCCTCCTGGTCGTACAGCACCCGCAAGTGGTCTATCGCCTCGCGGAATCGGCCGCAGTTGATCAGCACCTCGCACAGGAACCATCGCAACGCGGCGCGCGCCGCGTCCTCTTCGAGCAACGCCTGACACTGGTCCACCAGGTCGCCGACGCACTCCTTGCGCGTTCGCAACGCCGAGCGGAACTGGGCGATCGCTCCCTGGAGGTCGCCGCGCCGGGCCTGGGCGCACCCCAGCGCCCGATAGAGGATGTCGAGGTTCGGTGCGGCCCGAAGTCCTCGACGGTACAAGGAAACGGCCGCATCGTCGGTTCGGTCGGCCCGCGCATAGGCCACCGCCAGTTCGGTCGCCAGGGCCTCGTTGTCGGGGTTGCGCTGAAGGAGTTGCTCATACTCCTCGATGGCTGGGGCGACCTGGCCGGTCGCCAGATGGGCGTGCGCGCGAATGCGCCGGATGTCCGCGTCGTCCCGATACGCCGCCAGATAGGCGTCGCACAGTTCGATCAGCGTTGCGTATTCGGCGTTGCGATCGAGCGCCACAATCAGCCGGCGCTCCAGACCCGGAAGGCGAACGCCGTCGCTGTGAAGACGGCCCAGAACCGCCACGGCGGCCGGCGACGTCTCGCCGGAGGCCACGTAGATTTTGCCCAGTGCCAACAAGAAGTCGGCGTTGTCAGGGTTTTCCTGGACGGCCACTTCATACGCCTTGCGGGCGCGCCCGTCTTCAATGCCCAGATCGAGGTAACACTGCGCCAGACGCTGGAGAAGGCCCCGGCTCTCGCGGCCCAGCGCAATCAGCGCTTCCAGATAGCGCGCGAGCGACTTCTTGTCGTTCTCCTTCTCCGCCAGCTGCGCCATGGCCTCGACAATCCGGTCGTCTTTCGGACACGCTTCATAGGCCCGCCGGTGGATCGAAGCCGCGTGCGAGTCCGTCCGACCCGCCATGGAGTAGGCGTGGGAGAGATGGGCCAGAATCGGCGCGTCGTTCGGGAAGTGGCCCAGGGCTTTCTCGAGTGTCTGAAGAGCTTCGACTTCACGACGATCGAGAGCGACCAGGCAGTGGGCCGCCAGGCGGAGCGCTTCGGGAGACTCGGGCTGCCGGCGAAGCAGCGCCTCGGCGCGCCGCCACGCTTTCTCCGCCTGGCGATGCTCGAGCAGAACCTGGATCGCCAGCCGGTGCGCCGCCTCGCAACCGGGATCGAGCGCCAAAGTCTGTTGAGCACACCTAAAGGCGGCCTCGTCCAGACGACCTGCGGCCAGATAGACCTCGCACAGATAAGCCAGAAACCGCGCGTCGCTGCTGCGCTGCGGCAAGACCGCTTCCAGGATCGGCAGAATCTCGCACTGGTGGAGCCGCAACTCAACGTAGGCGTCGGCCAGCGCCTGATGGACCCGTTCATTCCGGAAACCCTCGGCGAGCGCCTCGCCCAGGAACCGCGCGGCTTCCTGAAACCGCCGCTCGGCCAGAAAACTCCGCCCAACCAGAAACTTCAACTCGGCCGGTCGCGCGGAAACCGAAAGCGATTTCAGATAGACGTCGCGCGCCTGGGGCAACAGGCTCTCCGAACGCGCAAAGCACTCGGACAAGCCCTGCAAATAGCGCTCCTCGCCCGGATGATCGGCATGGGCGCGCTCAAATACCGACACAAATTCCGGTTCCAGGCGGTCTTGCGCCAGCAAGAGATCCGCCAGAGACCGGCTGGTTGGCGAGTGGCGAGGGAAACGCTGGTGCAATCGGAAATAGAGAACGATCGCATCATCCACCTGGCCGGCGGCCACAAGTTCGCCGGCTTGTTTCAGACCCACCTTTCGCACCGCCACCAGAAACGACCCATACGCCAGGGCGGCCAACGTTGCCAACGCTGCGATGCCGCTCAACGAAAGCACCACCAGGTGTTGCCGAATCCAGGCTCGGCGGTAGAGCTTCCTGGCCGCCGGATGGCGCGGGGCGATGTCGAGAACGGACGAAGAGGCTTCGATGGCCTTCATCCAGGCGTGCGCCGCAATCGCCTCTTCGCTGGTCGCCAGATTCTGAGCGACGATCTGCGCCACGTACCCATAGCGTTGATGGAGAGCCGCGTAGTAG
>Ga0315274_10016482_pt1 | contig 10439 bp, 8 predicted proteins | sample YL17G02_20_MG_FD_203700 | JGI IMG/M metagenome (GOLD analysis project Ga0315274, IMG submission 203700) | Sediment microbial communities from Yellowstone Lake, YNP, Wyoming, USA - YL17G02_20 | ecosystem: Environmental > Aquatic > Freshwater > Lake > Sediment | place: USA: Wyoming | collected... | reverse complement strand
TATTGTATTCCCAGACAAGGAAGGGGTGAATGATCATCACCTCAGCGTCAGGAGGGCTTGCGGTGATACTATCCTGATCCATCAGGTACTGATCCCTCTCCATCACCCCCATTGTCTTCAGTTGTGCATCGAAAAGTTTTCGTATCCAGATCATGAAGGGTTTGGTGAGGGTTACGAAAGGAACTTCGGTCTGGCCTGGTGAGAATGCAAAAACAATGAAGGGTGTTTTTGTATGTATGGCCATTTCAACAAGTTTCTGCTTGATGATACTCATACAGGTATTGCACATGTCGCTTGCACGGTATTTAGCAAAACCCGGATAGGGATCCTTTGCACGGGCTGCTTTTTTAAACGTGTCCCGTAACAGGTTATTATCAAGGACAAGACGGAAATAGGTGCTCTTTGTCAGCTCACAGAATTTCCGGGCATTTTTAAAGGCAGTATCGGAAATAAAACCATTATCAAACTGGACTGCAAGAACCCTCAGGTGCGGGTATTCTTTCTTTAACTGGTGGAGTGCATACGAGGAATCCACCCCTCCTGACAAGGCCATAATCACATCGTACTTCCCCTGTTTTTTGGGGGATTTGAACAGGGTATCCATCTGAAGCCGGAATGCCTCTTTTTTTTCCTTTGAGAGGGGGGTGTAGTGGTCGCAGAACTGGCATAACCCGGTATCGGCGTTTATGGTAATCCCTGGAGTCTTTGAATCCAGAGCACATTTTTTACAAACAATAGTATCCATTGCCATCACGAACGACACACTTATTTTTTCAGATTCATTACTGAATTGCTGATCCCGGCCAGGGTATCGAAATTGTCCGGAGTGATTATTTCCATAGAAATCTCGATTTTATAGCTGCTTTCCAGATAATCGACGAGCTGAAGCAACCCGATTGAATCGATTACGCCAGTTTCCGTCAAGGATTCGTGTTCATCCAGTGAACTCTTTTTATCGAGAAATCCCCGGGATTTTAAAAATTGTAGGATATCCTTGCTTATCGTATTCATGGTGGTTCACATCGGTTGAGACGTTGTTATAATATACGGCAAATTATGTGATATAGTTTTTCTAGTTAAAGATAGACTAAAATAATGGTAGTATATGGCTAACAGAACCTTTAAAGACGGGTTTGACATAAAAAAAGAGATGCTTAGTTCTGGAGAAGATCTGAAAGAAAAATTACCTCCTTTTATGAAAGAAACAGTAGTGAATAATCTCAAGAAGGATGGTATTGTTATCGGGGTTTCGGGCGGTGTTGATTCTGCTCTCATTGCTACTCTTGCGGTTGAAGCCCTGGGTCCCGAGCATGTGTACGGTCTGATCCTCCCCGAGAAGGAGTCTTCTCCTTCCAGCAGGGAACTGGCGATGCGGTTATGCAAGAAACTGAAAATTCCCCATGGCGAGGTTCCGATCACCCCCATGCTGGAATCATTCGGCATCTATAGGCAAAAAGAGGACCTCCTCCGGGAACTATTTCCCCAGTACGATCCCACAATCCATACGACAAACTTATTCCTCCAGCCGGGGATTTCCTCTATAAGCCTGCTCGCCTTACCCTCCATTCGTCTCTCGAACGACAAAGGATCGATCAGCACGAAACGCCTGTCTGCACCGCAATATCTGAAGATCATCAGTCTCCAGAACGTAAAGCAGAGAACACGGATGATAGTTCTCTACATGCATGCAGAAAAAATGAATTACTCCGTGAGTGGTACCACCAATAAATCAGAATTACTCACGGGGTATTTCGTCAAGTTTGGTGACGGGGGCGTTGACCTGGAACCCATAGCGGATTTGTATAAACTTCAGGTGTATAATCTTTCAGAATTGCTCGATATCGATACAAGGATTATATCCCGGGCACCGAGCCCGGATACCTGGAGTCACTTCACCTCCGATGAAGATTTTTACCTGAGAATGCCCTATGATATTCTCGACCAGCTTCTCTACGCCGAAGAACACCATCTCCCCCCAGAGATCGTTCAGAAGAACACGGGGTTGAATACAGACCAGATCGAGTCGGCATTAAAGCATATTCACACGATGAAGAATGCTTCCCGGATGCTCCAGTTACCCCCCCCGGTTTATAAGGAAAAAACCTGAAAGATGCCGGTTAAATACCTGTTTTAAGGTACATAATTCGTTGAACACGAGTGGATCTCTAAGATGAAAGTAAGGGAAGTTGAAGATAAAGATATTATTTCCCTGGCAGATTTTTTGCCCACCGGGATTTCCGATACAACGCCGGAATTCTGGTTACACCGGTTTGATCTGTGGTGGACCTCCAATCCGGCGTACACACCGCAGATTCCCCGTGGATGGGTCCTTGAAAATGATACGGCGATTGTTGGCTTCATTGGCAATATACCGGTAAAATTCCTGGTACGGGGAGACGTGAAAATCGCTGCTGCATCTTCCGGTTGGTATGTGGATCCTTCGGTTCGCGGTTTACTCAGCCTGCGGCTTCTTAACGAGTTTATGAAACAGAAAAATGTAGCTCTGTATCTTTTTAAGGCGGAAGATGAGCCGCTTATGGAAATTATACGTAAATACAAGTTTGAAGAACATATCCTCCCTCTGTCTCACAAAGAATATGTCTATATTATCGACAAGAAAAAGGTCGATTTTATTATTCGAAAATTCCTGTTCAAGAGCGGCCATATCCCGAAAATAACAGAGTTACCGGAGTTGTATAAACGTATAGGGATGTTATTCTTTGGATATCTCTATCAAAAACCCGTGGTGCAGGGGGATGTTTTACCCGGGGAAGCCTATACCTCTTCTCTGTGTACTACCTGTGATGATGCTTTTATCAGGATATGGAAACCGTATCTGGATCCCTGTGATGTTACTGTATCCCGTGATACCGAAACATTGAACTGGCTCTATTTTCCCCCGGCAAGATTTTTAAAAAGGGTGGTGATCCAATGCCACAGGTCACGTGATAAGGCGCTTGCAGGTTACATGGTGTTCGATATTGCACGGGAGAAACCGTCAGATCCGGGAAGTATGCTCCTCGTTGAAATGTGTATTGAGGACAATGAACCCCAGGTCCTGGCGTCATTATTATCATATGCTCTTGAAACGGGAAAGCAGAGCAATGCTGCATTATTGGTAGTATGGGCACACAGTCAGGAAACAGATGCATTTTTCCAGAGCACGTTTACTATGAGGAGGGCAGAGAAACAGTATCGCTACATCAAATTTTCAGATGCACCTGGAATGAGTTCTGGTCAGGATAATCACGGAAATGTGTGTATGTCTTTGATCTACCCGCCTGAGTGAAACTCCTTAAGCAGGAGTGAACGGGGGATCCGGGAAAATCCCTTATTTCCGGTGATAAAAAGCCCAGGTATGATGAAGGAAGGAACGGCTCCCGTTCCTCTTACAGAAGGTGCAGGGAGTATGATGATGCCGACCACATGACGATCGCTACACGGGAGAACGGTTCAGACAATCTCCCGCTTGGCAATTTTCCCGGCTGAACTTTTCGGTAACGTATCGCGGAATTCGACGAACTTCGGGATCATAAAACTTTCCAGGTGTTTTTTACAGTGATTGATAACATCTTTGGCAGATAAATCCGGATCACGGGAGACAAGATAGGCTTTTATTGCCTCACCTTCAAGTTCATCGGGTACGCCGACTACCGCAGCTTCCAGGACACAGGGAAGAAGATAGAGGACATTTTCTATCTCTTTGGGAGCGACTTTTTCCCCTCGGGTCTTAATAATATCATCGACCCGGGAGATGAAATAGAAAAAGCCTTCTTCATCCTGGTGGAAGAGATCACCGGTGAATAACACTCCTTCTTCAGGAAATCTTCCCGTCCCAAACGTGCTGGCGGTCTCTTTGGGTTTATTCAGGTACCCCTTCATGACATGCCTTCCCCGCACTACCAGCTGGCCGATACTGCCGGGCAAAAGACGTTCTCCCTCCGGGCCCTGTATCCATACCTCGGTACCGGGGATTGCGATCCCGACTGAACCAGGACGTTTTTTGAGTTCATGCGGAGGGAGATACAATACCCGCTTGCATTCCGTCTGGCCATACATTGAATACAAGTGGACGTGAGGAAACTTTGCACACAAGCGCTCTATATGGGAGACCGGCAGGGCAGCTGCGGTGTTTGTTATGTACCGGAGGGAGGTGAGATCGTACGCGCTCAAATCCATCTGGAGCAGAAGGGAGAAGATTGTGGGAACACCGGGGAATCCGGTCACCCGCTCTTTTTCCATCTTTTTTACGATCGCAGCCGGGAACATGAACGACCGCTCGAGTACAAGAGTTCCCCCGAATTTGAAGACCATTAACGGCTGATAAAGCCCATAATCGAATGACAGGGGAAGACAATTCAGGACAATATCATCAGCGGTGTTCTCCAGGTAGTGGATAATGGAACCAGTGGCAAAATCTATGCAGGCATGGGATTCCATGACCCCTTTAGGTTCCCCCGTGCTTCCTGAGGTATACACGAGGCATGCAAGATCCTGTTCTGACATCGAGGGTGATTGTTCGAGAGGCAGCTCGTTTTTCTGGATAGTTTCATAGGAGACAGCAGGAACACGCCCTTTTGGCAGGGCTCCCTTTTCACCGCCACAGACAACCATGCATTGCAACGACTCACTGGTCTCCAGTACGGTGGCAAAGGCAGGTTGCTGGTTCCGGAACAGGACAACTCCCCGTGCCCCGCAGTCGTTCAGGATATAGGCAAGTTTCTTTTCCTTAATGGAATGGTGAAGGACTAAAAATACTCCCCCGGCTTTCAGGACACCGAAGAGGGCGACGATTGCTTCTGCCGAATTGGGGGTGACAATGACAACCCGGTCTCCCTTTTGTATGCCATTTTCGATCAAGGCAGCGGCAAACCTGGATGCCCTCTCATCGAGTTCCTGATAGCTCAGGCGTTGATCGCCAACGATGAGCGCAGTTTTATAGGGACATTTTGAAATATTCCTCTCTAAAAATTCATGCACGAACATAGGTATCTCCGTCAGGTAAGGGTAGTGAACAGGCTGTTTTTTTCCCCGCACAGGAAGATGCCAGCCTGCAGGTCGGATCAATCCAGAGAAGGGTGTCTTTCATGGGGCGGGAATCAGATGCCAGTGTAAGGATGGAATCCTGGTCTATCAGATACGAGACGAAGTGAGTATCAGGCAAAAAAAACCTGTCTTTTGTAAGGGGATAGAGACTCATGTCATGGAATTTTGCATACGCTTCCAGCAGTGTCCAGACGTGAAGGAGATGCTGATTATGTTCCTTCCCGTGTCCGCCCGTCAGACTGTCAAAGAGCGGGCTGGACCGGCTTTTCATGATGTTCATTGGGCGCACCCTTTCGATATCACTGCCGATCTTTCTTCTTCCTACGGTTACCGCGATGCAGGAGCCTGAGTAGGACAGGGAGATGAAGATATCCTGCCTGTTTCTTACTCTGATCCGCCCGTTTTTTTCTCTGGTCAGGACGATGTCAGCGTTGTTCTCCGTTCCCACAATATGGTGAAGAATAAGCCTGAGGATACTCCGTGAAACCGTGAACCTCTTTTTGAAATATTCCGATTTGAACTGCCGTTCCTGTTCTTTTTCCGCAGCATCCAGAGTAGGGTAAAGAGATGGATCATACATATCCAGATCGGCAAGGAACGTGAGTATGTCATTTTTCTGCCAGTACATCGGGATCTCATCAAATGTACACCGGTTTTTTGGATGTTTCGACCATGACCTGAGGGGAGGCGGTAGTGTAATAGCGGTATCACGTGGTAGTTCCAACCCTATCTCTCCCTTGAAATCCTTTATTCGTACTTATTTGACGGGGTTACTTTTTAAATTCTCGGCTCGGTAGAATTCCTTGTATCAGGATATGAAATAACCAGCATATATCAGATGAAGCAGGGAACAGTGCCTGTCCCCCCTTACCGTCCCTGCGCTCAAGAGCGATGATGACGTAGTACCTTTTGGAGGAGGTATCGCATTCGGGGGGAAACGTTTGATACTTCACAACGGGCAGTACCCTGATTCCTGCTCCGGCTCGAGGAATAAACAAACGGGAAACTCTGCAAACGGGAAGGTTTTTCTCCCGCTTCATTATGGTGATAACGCAGAGTGCAGGCAGCAGGAAAGATTTCGTCTTTTTTAGGGGGTTATAGATCTCCCGGATACTCACAGTTTTTCAGGGATATGTAGTATCGGGAACAGGATTACTGCGGTATGTGCTGGTTATGCCATGCAAAGCACTGGTGTATGGCACTAATACTTTAATAGGAACATAGGAAATAGTACACAAAAGAGTGTAATTTCGATATCATACGCATCAAAATGGTGAACCTCCTATGAAGATAATCACGCTGCTTGCCCTTTTCATTGCTGTCGGTTGTATCTTTGCGACAGGATGTGTTGCACAGATAAAAAAGGATCCCGTGAATGCATCGGTAACCCCGACCACTACCTTTGCACCGTTTTCCAATGCTACAACGGTTCCCGGTTCAGATGCAACATTAAATGCTACCAATATTACCAATACTACCTCAATATTGAAAGGACCGCTGAGGATTTCCATAGGTAGTTATTCTGCTGATCATCCTCTGCCTGTCTTAATAGACAATCAGACTGTTGGTGTTGTGACAGCGGGACTTCCCTTTGATCTGATGGTGAATGAGGGGAACCATTCCGTAGCGGTCTGTGTAGGAGTGATATGTCCGGAAAAATACACCACTGTTGTATTTGCAAAAAGATCGTATCTTGATTTTGAGGATCTATTAAAACTGAAGGCAGAATTCTCAAAACCTACAATACAAAAGCTCAAATATTACAAGAACGGGAATGGGGTTGGTGTGGAATTGGAGTACATAAATCCCACGCAAAAAGACCTCGTCATGTCCGCTGAGGTCAGTTGCGGGTATACCTACATTGACGGCAGAACCAGTGTTCGGATGGGAGAGTCCGTACGGACCAAAACATCGGAATATGTGGAAGCCGGTCGTCGTGTAACACGAACGGTGGATCTTTATTTTGCCTATGGTTCCAGCTATAGTTTTGATGAGCCGACAATCTCGCAAATAACCTACCAATAATTTGTTTCGGGTACAGTATCCCTGCTCTTTAAAAAAAGGAATTCACCAGAACTTTTTTTGGTCCTCTATCAAAATTGCATTTCTCTTTTTATTAAAAGGGCCGTACCAGTACCTTTTTGCCAGGATTATTACCGGGGGTTCATATCCGGCTGGCGATTATAGATGAACGTTTTAATAGACGAAAACTCTTTGATAAAATCACCGGATCTCGGTATGTACACATCAGCACCCTCACGACGGGCCTGGTCAATAAGGGGATCTTTGCCTCTCCCGGAATAGATGATAAACAAACCCTTGTATCCTGTCTCCCGGGCAGCCCTCACAAATACCCCGCCATTCATCACCGGCATCCGGTAATCAGAAATGACGACTTCAATGGGTTGTTTTTTTAATATCTCAACAGCATCCCGTGCATCCAGACATGCGGTCACCACAAAACTCCCGCTCTCCGTAAACGCCATCTGCATCAGGTCGAGCATATCAGCATCATCATCAACAAGAAGAACCGGGATCATGGTGCGACCTCAGGTACAGAAGTGAGTCTCTTTTTTTCGTTAAGATGGGTTTGATGCACCCTGAAACACTCTAACGGGACATGGATCTCAAACCGGGCGCCTTTACCCTGGACACCGGTCTCTTCGATGGTTATACCGGTGATGGAAAGAATTTCTTTTGACAGGAACAGACCAAGTCCCCGGTTCCGCATCATACCGGGTTCAAAAATTTCTAATTTCAACTCTGCCGGTATACCTATACCATTATCCCCGATACTCACGTCCAGTCCGCGGTCAATTTTTGTGCATTTAACAAAAATTTCTGTTACGTTCTTTCCATGGATCCTGGCATTCTCAAAAATGTTTTTAAAGACCCGGGTAACCTGGGGATCTGCAAAGATCTCCCACTCACCAACATCAACTGTAAGCCTGACAGCATTCGGATCAATCCATTCCGTGACCTCATTTATGCAGTTCTTAAGGGTAATCCACCGTGGGGGGTTTATACCAAGATCCTTATAATCACGGGTGAACTTGACCAGTTTCCCGATTGCCTTTGTTGAGGTTTCCATGCGGTCAAGATAGTCAAGGAGGGCGGTATCCTGTGCCATGGTTTTTGCTTTGTCCAGATATCCCAGCAGCACGGATACCTTGTTGAGGATGTCATGCCGGGTCAGGCTGGATAAGAGGTTGAGCTTCCTGTTCACCTGCTGCAATGCTTCTTCTGCTGATTTACGTTCGGCAATATTGAGGTGTGTTCCGGTCATGCGAAGGGGTTTGCCGGTTTTATCCCGTTCCGTTACCATGCCGCGGTCGAGCACCCAGACCCAGTGACCGTCTTTGTGCTTCATGCGGGATTCACAGGCGAAATCCGCAGCTTCTCCGGTAAAGTGCTTCTGGAGTAATTCATGAGATTTTTGCAGGTCATCCGGGTGGGTCAGGGAGGTCCAGGTATCGATGGTTACCGGCGAGAGCTCCTGCACTGTGTAACCGAGGATATGCGCCCAGCGATCGTTTATGACCATCTCGCCGGTCTGCACCCGCCAGTCCCACAGGCCTACGCCGGAGCCCTCGATTGCTAATTTGAGTTTCTCCTCGCTCTCCCGCAACGCCTCTTCATTGTGTTTGAGCTCCGTAATATCTCCGATAAGCCCGGTAATGCCCGTTATTTTCTCTCCCTCGATGAGTGGCTGGGCAATAATCCGGCCCCAGTGAATACCACCGGATTTATCTACCATCTTAAAATCGTTCGGGCTGAGTTTTCCCCCTTGGGCCTCTTTTAATCTCTCTCCCAGGACGTGTCGTTCCTCGGAAGGGACCAGCGTATAGAAATATTTCCCGATCAGTTCCGGAGAGCTGTACCCCAGAACCTGCCGGATAACCGGACTCACATAGGTAAACCGTCCTTTGGTGTCAGTCGTAAATATGATGTGACTGATGCCCTCGACTAACGAGCGGTGTTTCTCCTCGGATTTTCGTACCAGGTAATCTGCCTTGCGCTGTTCGGTAACGTCGGAAAGAACACATACAAATCCGCTTGGTCTGCCCGTATGGTCAGGAATGGTAGAAACACTGACTTCTGCACAGAATGCTGTGCTGTCCTTTGAGATCAGCCGGCATTCGTAATATTTTGAAAAACCCTTTTCCAGGGTCTTTTTTATGTTCCCTGCTGTTTTTCAGGTCATTGGGAGTAACATAATCAAAGAAATTTTTCCCTGCCAGTTCACTGGTGGTCGTATATCCCAGCATCGTAGCACCCTGGATATTTCCGAGTTGTATGATACCCTCAAGATCCAGCACAAGAATGCCATTCGGTGAAGTTTCAATGATCGTGCGGTAATGCAGTTCACTTTCCATGAGTGCATCATCGGCTTTTTTTAAGGCTGTTACATCTGAAACAACAAACAGGCCATAGATGAATTTTCCTTTTTCATCGATGCTGGGAGATGCTGATAACCGTGTATAGGCAGGGGTATTGTCTTTTTTGAGAAATACTACATCAAAGTGCTCGTTGCTCCCGGTTTTTATCCGGGCGAGTTTCTCTTCAAGATAGGCCCGGTCGTTTGCAGCGGTACAGGAAACAATAGATTTTCCCAGCATCTCATCAGCGGAATAGCCGAGAATTTCAGACATCTTCTGGTTTACAAAGCTCGTATTTCCCTCAGCATCAAAGGTCCAGATACCTTCCTGCGCCAGTTCAATCAGTGTCTGGTATTTCCGTTCACTGTCTACAAACGCATTCCTGACTTCCCGGTGACTTTTGATCTCCTTTTTCAAGGTTGTTGAGGTCTGCGTTAATTCTTTGGTGCGATCCAAAACGGTCTTTTCCAGGTCGCGCTGGTATTGTTTAATCTCGGTGATGTCATCCAGGATAATCAGGATTCCCCGTTTTCCGTTTTCGAGGATGCTGGGAACAAACTTTGCCCGGAAATACCAGTTTTTCCCGTCATTGTTAACCTCAATCTCCTTAAGGATGTCTTTCCCTTGAGTACATTCCTTGAGTATGCTGTCAATATCAGGAAGGGATAAGAGCAGCAAACCTGCGCTGTCAACGGGTTTTCCTACAATGTCTTCGGCTGTCTTTTTTTCAAAATGCAGCACATGTTCATTGACATACGTAACGACAAACTCATCGTCGAGTACAAAGAGATAATCCGAGGAGAGGGAAAGAATCGAGGATATCGGGATTCTTTTTGTCAGGGTGTATATTTTTGCCGATCCGATGACCTTGAGCTCGACAGCCCCGGAAATACACAGGACATCGAGATATTTTGCCACGGAATTGCGGTTGATATCAATGGCGTGGGAGATCTCAGTGACGGTATATCCCTTAGCGCTCCCTTTTAAGAAATTTTTAATCCGGGCGAGTTCCCG